>Ga0181554_1004956_pt1 | contig 10610 bp, 10 predicted proteins | sample 011ome_16_FD_145602 | JGI IMG/M metagenome (GOLD analysis project Ga0181554, IMG submission 145602) | Coastal salt marsh microbial communities from the Groves Creek Marsh, Skidaway Island, Georgia - 011503CT metaG (spades assembly) | ecosystem: Environmental > Aquatic > Marine > Intertidal zone... | reverse complement strand
CGGAAGCAGAACCTCGCCCTTGCGGAAGTCGAGCCCGGCGAAGCGCACGTTCTGCGCGGGCTTCACGCCTTGGCCCACGGTGATGAGCGTTCCGGCAGCCTCGACATTCTCCTGGATGACCACGGCATCCGCGCCCTTCGGCATCGGAGCGCCGGTGAAGATGCGCACGGTCTCGCCGGATTTCAGCTTGCCGGAAAACCCGTGGCCCGCGGCGGAGGTGCCGATGAGCTTCAAGGTGGCGGGCGTCTGGGCCACATCCGATGCGATGACCGCATAGCCATCCATGGCGGAGCAATCGAAGGGCGGCTGGTGGCTGATGGCCTTCACGGGCCTCGCCAGCACCCGGCCCAGGGCCCCCTCCAGCGTCACCGCCTCCGGCCCCAGTGGCTTCACCTTCGCGAGGATCCGCTCGCGGGCGTCTTCGACGGGCATCAGCGCCATGGGCTTCACTCCGCGATGAAATGTCCGGACTTGCCGCCGGCCTTCTCGACCAGCCTCATATTGGTGATCTTCATGCCACGGTCCACCGCCTTGCACATATCATAGAGCGTGAGGCAGGCGACGGAGCAGGCGGTGAGCGCCTCCATCTCGACCCCCGTCTTGCCCTCGACCTTCACCATGGCCGTTACCTCGATGGTGGATGAGGCGGGATGCGCCTCGAAATCCACCGTCACCTTGGAGACCATGAGCGGATGGCAGAGGGGGATCAGCTCATGCGTCTTCTTCGCCGCCATGATGCCGGCGATGCGCGCCGTGGCGATCACGTCGCCCTTCTTCGCCTTGCCCTCGAGGATGAGGGCAAGCGTTTCGGGCTGCATCTCCACCGTGGCGCGGGCCGTGGCCGTGCGCGAGGACGCGTCCTTTTCGGACACGTCCACCATGTGGGCGTTGCCCTGCGCGTCGAGATGGGTGAGGCGGCTCATGGCTTGCTCAATATGCTGCGGGTCGCGGCAGTCACGTCCTGCTGCCGCATCAGGCTTTCGCCGATCAGGAAGGCATTGACGCCCACCTCGGCAAGGCGCGCGAGATCTGTCGGCGTGAAGAGGCCGCTTTCGCCCACGATCATCCGGTCCTTCGGGATCATGGGTGCGAGGCACTCCGTCGTCTCCAGCGTTGTCTCGAAGGTGTGGAGGTTGCGGTTGTTGATGCCGATCATCCGTGAACGGAGCTTCAACGCGCGTTCCAGCTCGGCCTCGTCATGCACCTCGATCAGCACGTCGAGGCCCCAGTCCTCCGCCGCGGCTTCGAGTTCAGCGGCCAGCGCGTCGTCGATCATCGCCATGATGATGAGGATGCAGTCGCCGCCCCAGGCACGGGCTTCCGCAACCTGCCAGGTGTCGAGCATGAAGTCCTTCCGCAGCGCGGGTAGAGAGCAGGCTGCGCGGGCCGCCGTGAGGAATTCGGGTGCGCCCTGGAAGGAGGGCGTGTCGGTGAGCACCGAAAGGCAGGCCGCGCCACCCGCCTCATAGGCGCGGGCGAGGGCGGGCGGATCGAAATCGGGGCGAATGAGGCCCTTGGAAGGGCTCGCCTTCTTGATCTCGGCGATCAGGCCCCACTGGCCCGCTGCGGCCTTGGCGTCCAGCGCCTTGGCGAAGCCGCGCACCGGGGGAGCAGCCTTGGCGCGCGCCTCGAGTTCGCCCAGCGAAAGCCCTGTCTTGGCCTTCGCCACTTCCTCGCGCTTGTAGGCGGCGATCTTGTCCAGAATGGTGGCCATCAGCTGTTCGATACCTTCACGAGTTTGGCTAGGGCCGCTTCGGCGGCACCACTGTCGATGGCCTGCTGCGCGACGCTCACGCCCTGTTTCAGCCCCGGCACCTTGCCCGCCACGATGAGGGCCGCGGCCGCTGTCATCACGGCCGCATCGCGGAAGGCGGAGGGCTTGCCCGCCAGCACATGGCGCAGCGCATCGGCGTTCTGGGCGGCATCGCCGCCCTTGAGGTCATCGAAGGAAGACCGCTTCAGGCCCGCCGCCTCGGGCGTGATCTCGAAGCTGGTGATGTTTCCATCCTTCAGTTCGGAAATCCATGTGGTGCCGGTGGGCACGATCTCATCCATGCCGCCCTCGCCATGGCAGATCCAGCAGGCCTCGCTGCCGAGGTTCTTCAGCACATGGGCCAGCGGCTCCACCCAGCCCTTCGCGAAGACGCCGGTCACCTGCCGCCTCGCGCCCGCCGGGTTGGAAAGCGGCCCCAGCAGGTTGAAGATCGTCCGTGTGCCGAGTTCCACGCGCGACGGGCCCACATGCTTCGTGGAGACATGATGCGAGGGGGCGAACATGAAGCCCAGGCCCGCCTCAGCGATGCACTCGGAAATCTTCTCGGGCGGCACGTCCAGCTTTACGCCGAGCGCCATCAGCACATCCGCAGCACCCGAGCGCGACGAGAGCGCGCGGTTTCCGTGCTTCGCCACCTTCAGCCCCGCGCCCGCTGCCACGAAGGCGGCACAGGTGGAGATGTTGTAGGAGCCCGAGGCATCGCCACCGGTGCCGACGATGTCGATGGCATCGGCGGGGGCTTCGACGCGCAGCATCTTCTCGCGCATGATCTCGACGGCGCCGGTGATCTCGTCCACCGTCTCGCCGCGCACGCGCAGCGCCATCAGGAAGCCGCCGATCTGCGATGGCGTCGCCTCGCCGGACATCATCACGTCGAAGGCCTCGCGGGCTTCGGCGCGGGTCAGCGGCGTTCCGGCGGCCACCTTGGCAATCAGGGGTTTGAGGTCGGCCATCAGCGCGCTTTCGCCAGTTCGAGGAAGTTCTTGAGGATCTTGTGCCCGTGCTCGGAGGCAATGCTCTCCGGGTGGAACTGCACGCCATGCACGTTCCGCGTCTTGTGCTGCAGGCCCATGATGAGGCCGTCGGCCTCCGCCGTCACCTCGAGGCAATCCGGCAGGCTCTCGCGTTCGACGATCAAGGAATGATAGCGCGTCGCTGTGAAATCCTGCGGCAGGCCTGCGAACACGCCCTTGTTCGTGTGGTGGATCGGGCTGGTCTTGCCATGCATCTGCTGCGGCGCGCGGATCACCTTGCCGCCGAAGCACTGGCCCATGGTTTGGAGGCCAAGGCACACGCCGAAGACGGGGATGGTCTCGGACGCCTTCTCGATCAGTTCGAGGCAGATGCCCGCCTCGTTGGGTGTGGCGGGACCGGGGGAGATGACGATGGCCTCGGGCCTTGCCGAGATCACCTGGCCCACGCTGATCTTGTCGTTCCGGTGCACCACCGTCTCGGCGCCGATGTCGCCGAGGAAGTGGTAGAGGTTGTAGGTGAAGCTGTCGTAGTTATCGATGAGGATGATCATTGGGCCCTCCCGGCGCGGCCCGCGAAGCGCACGGCTTCCTCCGCGGCGCGGAACAGCGCCTTGGCCTTGTTCACGCACTCCTGGTGCTCGCTTTCAGGGATACTGTCCGCCACCACGCCCGCACCCGCCTGCACATACATCTTGCCATCCTTTACGATGGCGGTGCGCAGCACGATGCAGGTGTCCATTTCTCCGTCGGCGGAGAAATAGCCGACGCATCCGGCATAGACGCCGCGCTTGTTGCGCTCCAGCTCATCGATGATCTGCATGGCGCGCACCTTGGGCGCACCCGATACGGTGCCCGCCGGGAAGCCCGCCACCAGCGCATCGATGGTGTCATGCTTCTTGGCCAGCCGCCCCTCGACGTTGGAGACGATGTGCATCACCTGGCTGTAATATTCGAGGATGAACTGGTCGGTGACCTTGATGGTGCCGATGTCGGCGACGCGGCCCACGTCGTTGCGGCCGAGGTCCAGCAGCATCAGATGCTCTGCGCGTTCCTTGGGGTCGGCCAGAAGTTCTTCCGCCAGCGCCCGGTCTTCCGCAGGGGTGGCACCACGGCGCCGCGTTCCGGCGATGGGGCGGATCGACACCTTTCCGTCGCGCACGCGCACGAGGATTTCAGGAGAGGAGCCGATCACCGCGAAGCTGTCGAAGTCGAGGTAATAGAGGAAGGGCGAGGGGTTCACGCGCCGCAGCGAGCGGTAGAGCGCGAAGGGCGGCAGGGTGAACTCGGTCTCGAAGCGCTGGGAGAGCACCACCTGGAAGATGTCGCCCGCAGCGATGTATTCCTTCGCCTTCAGCACCATCGCCTTGTAGTCCTCGGGCGAGGTGTTGGAGCGCGGGGTGCCGATGGGCGGCGCTTCCGGCTCTTTCAGCGCGAGGTGATCGAGCGGGCGGTCCAGCGCATCGACGATGTTGGTGATGCGGTCCTTCGCACGCGAGAAGGCGGCCTTGGCCGAAACGCCGGCCTCCGGATAGACGGGGGAGGTGACGGTCACCTCATCGCGCACGCTGTCGAAGATTGCCATGATGGTCGGGCGGATCAGCACGGCATCCGGCAGGCCCAGCGAGTCCGGGTTGGGCACGGGCAGGTCTTCCATCAGCCGCACCATGTCATAGCCCATGTAGCCGAACACGCCGGCCGCCATGGGCGGTGCGCCTTCGGGGAGCGCGATGCGGCTTTCGGCCAGCAACGCGCGAAGTGCCTGCAGCGGGTGAAGGTCAACCGGCTCGAAGGGCCCATCCGGGTCAAGCCCCGCCTTGCGGTTGATCGAGGCCTTGCCGTCCTTCACCTTCCAGATCAGGTCCGGGTTGAGTCCGATGATCGAGTAGCGGCCGCGCACGGCGCCGCCCTCGACCGATTCGAGCAGGAAGGAGTAGCGCGCGTTCCGCGCCAGTTTCAGCTTGGCCGAAACGGGGGTTTCGAGGTCGGCGACGAGGCGCGTCGATACGATCTGCGGCTCGCCCCGCTCATAGGCGCGGGCGAAGCTGTCGTAGTCGGGGGTGATGATCATCTGAAAGGTCCGGCGAGTGTGTCACGGGGAAGGTCAGTTCGTCTGTTGTCCCGAGATGTTTCGCCAGAGCGTTTCGTTGACGGTCGTCCCCGCCTGGTTTTCAAGCGAGGTGAGATAGGCGGCCAGCACGTTGTCGCCGACCTGCGCCTTCATCTTGTCGGAGAGGGCCTTGGCCTCCGCCGAGGCCGGGTCGAAGGCGGGCAGAAGCACGGGCAGGGCCTGCATCACGCGGGCGCTGCGGCCATCGCGTTCCAGCGCATAGGCGAAGCCGTTCTCCGGCGCGGCGAACAGCGCAGCCACGGCGGCGGCATCGAATGTCGCGTCGGTCTCGGTGCGGCGCATGCCCTGGGCTGTCTCCACCGTGCTGCCGGCCTCTGTCGCGAGGTCCTCGAGCTTGGCGCCGGTGGTCAGGCGTTCTACCAGCTTCTTCGCCTTGTCCTCGGCCAGCGTGCGCACCTTGGAGGCGATGACGGCGGCGCGCGCCTGGTCCTTCACCTGATCGAAGGGCTTGAGCGCGGAGGGGATGACCTCGCGCACCTCGTACCAGACGTAACCATTGTCCAGCGAGATCGCGTCATTCTCGACGCCCACGTCGCTGGCGAAGGCTGCCTGGACGAGTTCCTGCGCATGGGGAACGGTGACAGGCTTGCCATCCTTGTCCGCGCCGGAGGCATCGACGGCGGGCACAAGCTGGAAGGGAATGCCGGCCTTTGAAGCGATGTCCTCGAAGGTGGTCTGGGCGGCGCGGGCATCTTCCACGGCGTCGTAGATCGCCTGGATTTCCTCGTTCGCGCGCTCGAGCTTGAGGCGCTCGGAGAGCTGCGGCTTTACCTCGTCCAGCGTCGCCTGGTGTTCCGGCGCGATCTTCGCGGCCTTCAGCAGCACCGTGGCCAATGCACCCTTCACCGGCTGGCTCACCTGGCCCTCGGTGAGGCTGAATGCGGCTTCGGCGATGGCGGGGTCGATGAATTCAGCCCGCGTCTTGTCGGCGAAGGTGATGTCGGCTTCCTTGAAGCCGCGCTCGGTGGCCAGCGCCACGAAGTCGGTTCCGGAGGCAAGCTTCTGCTGCGCGGCGTTTGCCTCCTCCAGGCTGGGGAAGCTGATCTGCAGGATGGTGCGCTTCTCGGGCGTGAAATACTCGCCCTTGTACTTCTCGAAGCCGTCGGCGAGGTCCTGGTCGGTCAGCGTCACCTTGGCGGCGATATCGGCGGGCTCGACCTTCATGGTAGCGACGGCGCGGTATTCCGGCGCGGTGTAGGCCGCCGGGTTGGCCTCATATTCCTTCTTGATCTCGTCGTCGGTCGGAGCGGGGACTTCGCTGTCCTCCGCGCGTACCACGAAATAGCGCGCATCGCGCTGCTCGTTGGCGAAGCGGTATTGCGCGTCGAGCAGCCCGGCACTGACGGGGAAATCGACGCTGGCCGTGGCTGCCAGCGCCTGGCGCAGGAGCCGCTGGCGTTCGCTGGCGAAGAACATGCCTTCGCTGAGGCCGTTTTCGGCCAGCACGCGCTTGAAACGATCGGGGTCGAACTTGCCCGTCGAATCCTGGAATGTCGGGTCCGTCATCAGGTTCTGCGCCAGGAACGTGTCGGACACGCCGAGCTTGAGCGTCTGGGCCTCGTTGTCGAGGGCCGCGCCCTGCATCAGCTCCTGCAGCACGGCCCGGTCGATGCCGAGGGCGCGTGCCTCTTCCGGCGTGAAGCCCTTGTTGTTCTGGCGGGACAGCGCCTGCAGGCGCTGCTGGAAGCTGCGCTCGAATTCCTGGCCGGAAATCTCCTGCTTGCCGACGGTGGCGAGCGCGCCGGTGCTGCCGGCCCGGAACACGTCTGCGATGCCCCACACGCCGAAGCTCACGGCGAGCAGGCCGATGAGCACCTTCGCCACCCAACTCTTGGCGGCACTGCGCATGGAATCCATCATGTGGAGACGTCCCTTTCGTTTTCAGGCCCGCTTCGGGCGCGGCGCACTATAGGTAGGCGATCACCCCCTCGCAAGTGCGGTATGCGTCTGCTAAGAGGCCAGTTTCAAGGACTTGGGAGCAAATCATGGCAAGTGAAGGGCCGCGCCCGCTGGTGGCGGGAAACTGGAAGATGAATGGCAGCCTGACGATGCTGAAGGAGCCGCGCCTGCTCGCCGCCATGCTGAAGGACGTGAAGCTGAAGGCGGACGTCATGGTCTGCCCGCCCGCCATCATCCTGCGCCGGGTGAAATCGGTTCTGAAGGGCACCAAGATCAAGGTCGGCGGCCAGGATTGCCACGGAAGCCCGTCCGGCGCCCACACGGGCGACATTTCCGCCGAGATGATGAAGGAGGCGGGCTGCTCCGCCGTCATCGTCGGCCACTCGGAGCGCCGCACCAACCACGGCGAATCGGATGAGACGGTGCGCAAGAAGGCCGAGGCCTGCCACAGGGCGGGCCTCGCCGCCATCATCTGCGTGGGCGAGACGCTGGAGGAGCGAAAGTCCGGCAAGACGCTGGAGGTGGTGAAGCGCCAGCTGGCGGGTTCGGTGCCTCAGGGCTCCACCGCCGCCAACACGGTGATCGCCTATGAGCCCGTCTGGGCCATCGGCACCGGCCTCACCCCCACCACGGCCGAGGTGGCGGAAGTCCACGCCATGATCCGCAAGGAGCTTTCGGGCCTCATGGGCGGGGAGGGGGCCGGCACCCGCATCCTGTATGGCGGCTCGGTGAAGCCGTCCAACGCGGCGGAGCTGATGAGCCAGCCGCACGTGAACGGCGCGCTGGTCGGCGGCGCCAGCCTCAAGGCAGCCGATTTCCTCGGCATTATAAAGGTTTACACGTAATGAGCGAGATCCCGACGCTGACCAAGCGCCGCCTCCAGGCGCAGGTGATCGGCCCGATCTATGCCGAAATGGCGGAACAGGTTGGCGAGGAGAAGGCCAGCGCCATCCTCGACGCCGCCATCCGCAAGGCGGCCATCGCCGAGGGCAAGTATTTCGCAGAGAAGACGGGGGGTGAAACCTCCATGGCCAACTTCATCAAGCTCTACGACAACTGGACGGCCGACGGCGCGCTGGAGATGAAGGTGCTGCAGGCGACCGACACCGCCTTCGATTTCGACATCACCCGCTGCCGCTATGCCGAGACCTACAAGGAGATGGGCCTGGGCAAGATCGGGCACCTGCTCTCCTGCAACCGGGACGGCACGTTCTGCCAGGGCTATGACCCGAACATCACGCTGGAGCGGAAGCAGACCATCATGGAGGGGGCACCCTGCTGCACCTTCCGCTATCGCTACAAGGCAGCCGAGACTCCATAGTTTCGCCACGCTCGCCCGGAACTCTCGTCTCCTGCAAGGAACGGGGGAACGGGATGCGCGTGCTGGTTCTGTCTTTCTTGGCCCTGATCGGCGCGGCGGCACCCGCCGCCGCCCTGCAAAGCGATTGCCTCGCCATGGCCGGGGCGGAGCCGAGAGTGGTTTCCGCCTCCTACCAGCAGGCCGCCCTCGCCGCAGATGAGGTGAAGCTCACCTATATCGGCCATTCCAGCTTCATCATCGAAAGCCCCGGCGGCACCCGGATCGTCACTGACTATGCCGGATATTCGGCAGGCATCCTGCCGGACGGGGTGACCATGAACCGCGCCCATTCAACCCACTACACGGATGCGCCGGACCCCGCCATCAAGCACGTTCTGCGCGGCTGGAACCCGGAGGGCGGCCCCGCCGCGCATGACGTCGAGATCGGCGACATCCGCGTGCGCAACGTCACCACCGACATCCGGGGCGGCATGGCGGGCCGCCAGAAGGACGGCAACTCCATCTTCATCTTCGAGGTGGCGGGCCTGTGCATCGGCCATCTCGGCCACCTCCACCACCTGCTGGGGGCGGAGCATATCGGCATGATCGGGCGGCTGGATATCGTCATGGTGCCGGTGGCCGGCGGCTACCCCAGGGGCCAGCAGGAGATGCTGGAGGTGCTGCGCACCATCAAGGCGCGGATCGTGATCCCCATGCATTACTTCGGGCCCACCACGCTCAACCGCTTCATTGCCAATGTCACGCAGGAATTCGCGCTGGAAACCTCTACCAGCCCGGAACGCGTTGTCTCCGCCGCCACGCTGCCCGAGAAGCCGCAGTTGCTCGTCCTGCCCGGGTACTAGTAGGCCCGGAAGGGCAGGCGGGCTTGCCCCCGGCGGTTGCCTTTCCCATATCAACCCGCTAAAGCCGACCGCAAATCGCTGGCAAAGCTCCGGAACACCATGGAAACCGTTCTTCTCGTCATTCATCTGATCATCGCGCTCGGCCTCATCGGCGTCGTGCTGCTGCAGCGTTCCGAGGGCGGTGCCCTGGGAATCGGCGGTGGCGGCGGAGGCGGGGGCGGCAGCCTGTTCACGGCGCGCGGCGTCGGCAATGCGCTCACGCGCACCACTGCCTGGCTGGCCGTGGGCTTCTTCTGCACCTCGATCGCGCTCACCATCATCGCCACCCATCGCGGCAGCGGTTCGGTGATCGACGGCGTGGCGCCACCCGCCGCCACCGGCCAGCAGGCCCCGGCGGAAGGCTCTTCCGGCAGCACGGGCGGCAGCGTCCTGCCCAACATCGCCCCGGCCAAGCCCGCGGCGCCCGCCCAGCCCCAGGTTCCGGTCAACCCGTAAGCCTTCGGCATGCAGTTATCCACAGAGCCCGGAAACACCGTTTCCGGGCTTCAATTCGTGTTTTGAAGCGGATAGGGTGAAATTCCATGGCGCGATACATCTTCATCACCGGCGGCGTGGTCTCCTCTCTCGGCAAGGGTCTGGCATCAGCGGCGCTCGGCGCATTGCTGCAGGCGCGGGGTTTTTCCGTCCGCCTCCGCAAGCTCGACCCCTATCTGAACGTCGATCCGGGCACCATGAGCCCGTACCAGCACGGCGAGGTGTTCGTCACCGATGACGGGGCCGAGACCGACCTCGACCTGGGCCACTACGAGCGCTTTACCGGCCGCCATGCCAACAAGCAGGACAACATCACCACCGGCCGCATCTACCAGGAGATCATCGCCAAGGAACGGCGCGGCGATTTCCTCGGCGGCACGGTGCAGGTGATTCCGCACGTCACCGACGCCATCAAGGATTTCATCCGCTCCGGCAATGACGGCTATGACTTCGTGCTAGTCGAGATCGGCGGCACGGTGGGCGACATCGAGGGCCTTCCCTTCTTCGAGGCCATTCGCCAGTTCGGGCAGGAGCAGCCGCGCGGCGATTGCCTCTATATCCACCTCACCCTGCTGCCCTTCATCCCCACGGCGGGCGAACTCAAGACCAAGCCCACCCAGCACTCCGTGAAGGAGTTGCGCTCCATCGGCATTCAGCCGGACATCCTCCTCTGCCGCGCCGACCGTGAGATTCCGTTGAACGAGCGCCGCAAGATCGCGCTGTTCTGCAACGTGCGCCCTTCCGCCGTCATCCAGGCGCTGGACGTGAAGTCGATCTATGACGTGCCGCGCGCCTACCACAATGAGGGCCTCGACAAGGAGGTGCTCGACATCTTCGGCTTCAAGGACGTGAAGGACCCCGATCTTTCGCCGTGGACCGAGATCATGAGCCGCATCACCCACCCGGAAGGCGAGGTGACAATCGCGGTCGTCGGCAAGTACACAGGGCTGCTCGACGCCTACAAGTCGCTGCAGGAAGCGCTGGTCCATGGCGGCATCGCCAACAAGGTGACGGTGAAGCTGGACTGGATCGAGGCGGAAATCTTCGAGAAGGAAGACCCGGCCCCCTATCTCGAGGGCGTGCACGGCATCCTCGTTCCCGGCGGCTTCGGCGAGCGCGGCTCAGAGGGCAAGATCAA
>Ga0181554_1004951_pt1 | contig 10618 bp, 11 predicted proteins | sample 011ome_16_FD_145602 | JGI IMG/M metagenome (GOLD analysis project Ga0181554, IMG submission 145602) | Coastal salt marsh microbial communities from the Groves Creek Marsh, Skidaway Island, Georgia - 011503CT metaG (spades assembly) | ecosystem: Environmental > Aquatic > Marine > Intertidal zone... | reverse complement strand
TGACATAGTCAACTAAATAATATTATAAATTAAATTTAGAAAATAAAATTTACAATTTTACTAATTATAATTTTTTTTATTTTTGTAATTAGTAATTTTTTTTTATTTTTGTAATTAGTAATTTTTATAATTTTAATTTTAATTTAGGAATTTCTATATTTTAATGAATTAGTAATATTAGTAATATATTAATTATTAGTTTAATTGATTACTAATATATTAAACTAATAAATTTATGAATAGTAATATATTAACAGTATTACTAATATATTAACCGCAAAAAGTATATAAAAAGACGAGAACATTGTATATATTGAGAATATGTCAAAATATACATTGTCTATTACAAATAAAAAACTATATGAGTTCTATAATAAGAACCAACATCTCGACTTTGAAGCAGTAAACCTCGTATTTTATGATATTCTTGTAAAATTAACTGACAATATGTCTGATACTATGAGTTCTACTATTAATGGTGAAATATTATCTAATATTCAAAAGCAAGATATTATTATTAACGAATTAAAAGGTAATTTAAATAATATGAACGAGAACATTAACCAAATTAAACGAGAAACTACTGTATTTTCTGAACTAAAAAGCGAGATTTTAAACATCAATAATACTATGTCACTTAAATTTGTTGACTTTAAAAATGAATATATTTCAGGAGTTAAATCTTTGTTGATTGAGAACAATGACAACAATTCTATTATTGATAGTATTCAAAAAACCAATGAAACATTTATAGATAAAACAAAGCTATTATTGAATGACAATATTTCATCATTAATTGATAACAATAATACTTCTATGGTTGATAAAACAAAATTATTACTTATTGAGAACCAAGACAAATATTTATCACAAGTAGACAATACATTGAAGACTTTTCAAACTTATATTTCAGAGGAAATTAATAAACTCACAAATAATAATGACGATAATGCTGTTAAGGATTTCATTTCTACATTTGACTCAAAATGTTCTACTATGTTTCAAACCGCTCAACAACCAGTATATAATATATTACAAGCAAGCGAAGACCGAATTCAGACCAATATTCAAGTTGTTCGAGACGCAACGTTAAATTCACAAATTAAGAACGATTCTACTATGGACGATTTATCCGTATATCTTAAAAAATTTAACAATTCCGCATATAAAGGTGCTATTGGAGAATGCGAGCTGGAATCAGTACTTAATAAAATGTACCCTTCGGCAGAAATAATTAATTCATCGGGAGTTAAGGCCTGCGGAGACTTTATGATGAAACGGGAGAACAAGCCAAATATTATGTTTGAGAATAAAGTGTACGAGACGAACGTTAAATTAGAGGAAATTCAAAAATTTATTCGTGATGTTGAAGAAATCAAGACAAACGCTATTTTCTTATCACAGAATAGCGGTATAACACGCAAAAAGAACTTTCAGGTTGATATCCATAAAGGGTTAATTATGATATATATTCATAACGTTCAATATTCACCAGAAAAAATACAAATCGCAATAGATATTATTGAGAACCTTGCGGATCGTATTGAAGAGCTTGATAGCGAAGAAGAACACGAGAATATTATTAGTAAATCATTATTGGATGAAATTAATCAAGAATACCTTTCGTTTAATAAACAGAAAGATGAGATTATTCTTATGTCAAAAGATTATCAGAAGAAACTTATCGGGCAATTGGAGAACCTTAAGATGAATGCTTTAAATAAATACTTGTCTACCAAATATTCAAGTCACGAAAAAACGGGATTTACCTGCGAATATTGTAACATCTTTACCGCACCTACTAAGAAATCTTTATCAGCCCACGTTAGGGCTTGTAAAAAACAACATGAGATTAAGGTTGATACACCCACATTATGTGTTGAACTTAATAATGCCAACTCTTCTTCTGATGGAGAGGCTTCTTTGTAAAATAACGTAGTATCAGACCATATACAATATTGTCATAATCGCATTGTAAGAATACAAAATAACTATTTTGTATATCATTTTACTAATTTATTTCACTATATTGAGAACATTGACACTAAAATCATAAAAATGTATTGGATTTTGATGATTATACGATTCTTTCTAGCAAAATTGAATTTATATATTATAACAAATACTTCAATAACACACACACACACCAACATAATGAATGTACCAATTTTAAGTAAATCGGGATTTCTATATGGATTTACAAACCCATCAATGCCCGATTTACTTAAAATCGGAATGACTACTCATTCCGACCCATTAAAACGGCTCACAGAAGCAAACCTATCAGACACATTTCGTCCTCCGACAGAATATTCATTGGGATTTTCAATAAAAGTACCAAACGCAAGAGAAACAGAAACATACGTACATAAACTATTACACGAAAAAAGAGTGAATGTTAACCGTGAATTTTTCCGGGTTTCATTAACTGATGTCACTGGTATCATAAATGATAATATGAATATTATCAATGGCGAATGGTGGTCACCGCCAATCGCCGTTAATATACCAAATGTAACAAATGTCAACCAAAGATTAATATCGAACGCACTACGCAAATTATTCCAATCATTAATTCATTTGTATGATGCTCTTACCAAAATAGATGGAATGAGAACTGGCGGAATTCACTGCGATAAAATATTCAAACGAGAAGATTTTGCTTCTCTTCCCTACAAAGATATGACTGCTTCACAAATTCATAAAATCTGTGATAAACAAGTTTTCAAAATGAAAAAGGACATAGGTTCTGATGGAAAGGTTAGCAATTTTGATGATAAGAAGACAATTACTGTTTTGCGTACTTTGCTTAATAAGATTGGTTACACCATTTCTTCAACTACTAAAAAAATCTCTAAAAAACGCGTATATGAATACAAAATTCAGCCAATTGTAGGTCGCACTGATAATTTAAATTATAAAATATGGTATACCCTCTTTATATCTAATCTACCATAGACGATTATTTCCCACACCAAAAAAGACCGTATATACAGCCCTTTTTATGTGGGTAAGTAAGGGGATAGTATCAATAATACAATTGTACTGTTTCAACCATCTTAGTTGGCGGGTTATCGACCCAATATTGAATCTGTAACATTAACGTATTCATTCGTTCATCCCATTCATGTTGTTTTGTTTTTACGATACTCATAACTCCTAATTTGTTTAGTCTCCAACATGAGCTTATTTTTTCGCCTGTCTGAGATGTATACCCGTCTGGGTTGAAGCGAATAAATACAATCGGACGATGACCTACATCTCGGGATATTTCCATTACTCGCTTATTTTCACAAGAACAACCATACGAATCGTGTTTATTTTCATCAATTTCAGTGATAACAATGTGTGTTCCCAAATCTAATAACAAATCTGGGCGGCGTCTCGAACAACCGTCCGCTACTTTTTTATCGGCAACCCACGTAAAATCCGGATATACTTTACGTATACTATCTACAACCTCTCTTTCCTTTGTTTTGTAATTACGCATTGCTGGTTTATCCTTATTATCGGGATTATTCACAAAACATGGCATACAATACCCTTCATATTTTGAATTTTTTCTCGTTTCACACCATCCGTTTTTACATATTTGACTGCCACCGCATTCTTTACACTGTGTTTTGTATTTGCCGTGTTCGCATATTTGACTGCCACCGCATTCTTTACAACTTGATTTGATTTTGCCGTGTTCGCATATTTTACTGCCACCGCATTCTTTACATTGTGATTTGATTTTGCCGTGTTCGCATATTTGACTGCCACCGCATTCTTTACAACTTGATTTGATTTTGCCGTGTTCGCATATTTGACTGCCACCGCATTCTTTACATTGTGATTTGATTTTGCCGTGTTCGCATATTTGACTGCCACCGCATTCTTTACATTGTGATTTGATTTTGCCGTGTTCGCATATTTGACTGCCACCGCATTCTTTACAGCGTGATGTGCGTTTGCCGTGTTCGCATATTTGACTGCCACCGCATTCTTTACACTGTGATTTGAATTTGCCGTGTTCGCATATTTGACTGCCACCACATTCTTTACAGAATGATGTGCGTTTGCCGTGTTCGCATATTTGACTGCCACCGCATTCTTTGCAGCTTGATTTGATTTTGCCGTGTTCGCAGATTGAACCGCCACCGCATTCTTTACAGCGTGATTTGATTTTGCCGTGTTCGCATAATATGTTTGTTCCATTCCATGTAACAATTTCATTTTTATACATATATTTTTGTTCTTTTATTCGGTCGGTTACATTGGGTAATGGTAGATAATCACTCATTTTTAATGTTATTTTATAATTATTGTTATAGCGTAAATACAGTTTTCAATTTTGTACCATTATCCAAATAAAAATCCCATCATACTATATAATGGCAGATTCCAGTTATAAGAAATGGCAGATTAGCATCTTCTCCGCGTTCATATTTGTGTTAGTGATACATCCTTACACATACCAGTTAACCCAACAAATGTTTGGTAGCATTTTAGGCAAGATAGCAGAAGCAAATGGTTGCCCAACTATCCGCGGGTTAATCCTGCATACACTCGTCTATATATTATTGGTCCGTGGGTCTATGGATTTGAAGCTTTTTTCAAAGTAATCCTCGAATATATTTTACTATATTGAGAACAATGACACTATAATCATAAAAATGTATTGGATTTTGATGATGGAGAACCTTAGTTGTAACAAAATTGAAATATCGGTTCCCATGTAACACGTACGCATAATTTACCCGTACACTATGACCGGGTTAGACCAAAAAGACGGGTTTCTTGTTTCACCGGATGGTAATTTCGCATTATTGATTAGCGACAAGGATAATACTATTGCGGGGGAAGATGTTCTCTTTATAAAACAAGATTATATTGAAAATATACGACCAGATAGCCCACTTTACCATATGATACACGAAAGTGACAAATATAAAGGTCGAATTAAAAAGGTCAAAGAACAATATCTAGATAACGGCTTTATCGGTTATAAATATTATAAGAAGTTAGTGTCAGTATCAGAAAAATACACCGACAGGCAAAATAAAATAAACCAAGAAATAATTAATGTATCTCCACACCGCGAAAACGACTGCTTGGGTTTTGCTGAATGCTTAGCTCGAGGGTTTACTCACATCCCCACGGATACAGCAGTATTTAAATCAAAACATTTAACAGAATTAACAGATATTGTTGAGTGTACTGACTATTCGCACGATAATAAACCAATATTCGGCGAGTGTGACGAAAAAAACATACAAATCGCTATGCAAACCGACACTAAGTATACAAATAATAATGCGATACCGGAACAAGGTGAAACCTATGTGATTGTAACCATCAATCATGGAGACTACCTCATCCCCGACGCCGAGACTACTCCTTTTCACGCAACTACTGTAATATACCAGACAACCGATGGCAAAACTAATATTACATTGGAGGCATTTGCCGAGACAAAAGACCGATTTCCGCGATTTAAACTTTATATCACTGACCCGGATAGTGAATATACATTTCATAATAATTGGATGAAAGATACAAACCCAGGAGGGTTTAACAAAAACCCAGAACTACCGAAAATAACTATTGTTTTGAAAGATAAACAACCCAAGGTATCTAGTTGTAAACGAATCAGAGCATGATGATGATATATACGTAAATTCAAACCAAATAGCAGGTGGGAATTCAAGAAAACGTAAAAACACGAAATATATCACCGAGTGCACTAACACTTTCACGTACTACCAATAAAAAAGACCTATATACAGTCTTTTTTATTTTGTGCGGGATTGGTTGTAATCTATAGCTATAATTCACGTAACTTCATCAAGTCCACTAGGTAGTATTTCTTCAGTGTGGTATATTTTTCATTTAGTTCGACATATTTTTTACTACTGGTTATATCAGTTTTAAGTGTTTTGTGTTCGTTGAAGAGAATCTCATATTGCTTGATAAGGACCTTATTTTTATTTCGCTGTAACTCGTACGCGTCATTTATGTTAAGAATAAATATCATGGAACATATGGGTAAAATTATGAAGAATGATACCATACTAATGATACTTATTTCAATTGTCATAGGTGCACTCATAGTTGTTGTCTTGTTGTTTGATGTCATATACTTATAAATATTTTATTATTCAATTTTATAGAGGACGAGAACTTGGTCCCATAGTGGTGGGGACATCGCCATAGATGTCAGCTATTCTCTTCTCGGCTCTAAGTCCTATCATTCGACGACGGGCGATAGCCTTGTCGAGTATTGATTGAGCTTTCTGTTCCTTTTCGACAGTCGTATATTCAAGAAGTAACTTGTTTAAGAGCGTAATCACCTTACATGTCTTGTTGCTCTTAATTATAGGGTCAATAATAGCCCTTACCTTAGTCTCTACGCCACGAATATTGGGCGAACGCTCTGACTTACTACCCGATTTCGCTACCGTCTTTCCATTCCCATTGTTTGCCTTCGCTACCGACTTACTCGCAGAGTTCGATGTCTTTACCATGCTGGTCGTGTGTTATTTGATGCCGATATTTATCAGGTGTTATAATCAATTTTTCTCCACTAGTATATATGAGTATTTGCAACAATCAATTGTTACAAGTTGAATTAGACAATCGTTATATACAATCATGGACTCCACTCGAATGTATTGACAAAACAGCTAAAAACTGCGGAGCATCCGCGTTAGCATTAGCCAAAATCATACCTAAAGATTTAGCCCAACTAATCAGCCGAAATACAGAATTATCTGGTATCAACGAAACCAAAATGTTAGATATTATTAATAAAGAAAACGCAATGGAAGCTAAATATGGATTACGATTTGATTCCATACGCAATTATCCCAACATATTTGAAGAATTAGAGCCTGGCAATGGTACCATCGTGATGTTCGCGCGCCGCAACGCCGACGGACACGTTGTAATTCTAGCCAAAGATACTGACAATAAAAAATATATATTAGAAGCACAATATTTACAAACATATACGGAAGACGCAATACTGCCTTACATAGAGAGTCAATCATATACCCAGTTTTTTGTATTTTGTAAGACCACAACAGCGAACCAACATTTATTTACCACCATCATTCAAAGTATATTGGGTAAACGGAAACTGGATGAAGTGGAATTTCAACATGAAACACCACAGAAAAAAAGAACCAGACGTAATAAATCATCGATTAACCGTAAGATGAACGTGGATACGGAAGAAAGTAGCCAGATGGATATTAGTGACGATGAAGAGGATAATAAAATGATGATTGACGGTGGCAAAACAACAAAAAAGAACAAACCGGACAAAAAGAACAAACCACGAAAAAAAGGGAAAACCAGAAAGCACAAAAAATAACCGTTTACAAACCATTTTCGTTCATCAAACAGTAACAATTTCGCTTCATATTCTATATAATGAGTATTGTAATTAGAGAACTACCACCAGAACAGATTACGCCTATTGTAATAAACGATTTAGACATCGAAAATCAACCCGATGTCTACGAATCATTTTATCAGGTTTTACAGCAGATACCTATAGCGATTAGTCTCGTAATTACCTATATTGTTGAATATATCCTCACCATAATAAACATTGTGTATGGACCCATACAGAGGCAGTATGATTTACTCACTACTAATACATGCGTCAGCGAATCCAATAGAAAGAATATCTAACAATATAGTAGAATTCATCACATGGAAGAACCGACCAACATCTTTTACAAAATATTTGAAATTATGGACCATTATGAGAACATATTAGATAACAGTTCCTATGAAGGCGATGATAAATACACAGAAGGGGACGATTTCTTCGCGTTTCTGTTTAAAAATATGAAAAAACAAGAAGCCACCCCCCAAAAAGAGCCCAATACAGAACCTAAACCGGAAACCGACGCAGAGAAAGAACCCGACCCAGACCCCAACAAGGAACTTGAACCAGAAACAGAGCCTGAAGTTGATAAAAATCCGGTTATTAAAGCGTATATTAAGAAATGTTACAAGAAAATTGTATTAAAATGCCATCCGGATAAAAATAAATCTACCCACAATGCAGACACTCTATTCATCAAATGCCACAACTATTATGATAATAATTTCTTGATTGGATTATTGTATATCTTTTACTTATATAAGATATTACCGCCCGCTCCATTAAATAACACCGCACCTACCGAACTTGACGAGAACTCTAACATCCTAGTAGAACAAATTTTTAAGGAAATACGGTTAATACAAGACAAACTTTCCCAGTTTGAATCTCATATGAAAACACACGAAGAACCGTCTTAGTTATTTTCAGTAAACAATATAATATTTTGGATTCATATATTATATTGAAAATGCCGTCGAAGGAACAAAAGAAACTCAATAAACGAGAACAAAATGAACTCAATCGTATAGCCATACAGAAACAATATGCTGAAGAACTAGAATGGGATAGAGGAACCGATACACGCGGCATTCAACGCAGACAACAACACGATGAGAAGCTATCTGAGAAACTACGTCGTAAAAAAGAACGCCAAGAATTACTCGAAGAAGAAGGATAGTCCATACTGTAACTTAATTTAGTTCATTTTTTACTTATATTTATATAGATACATCAAAAAGTCGAAAAAGAAATGGCTCAAGATTTAGAAAATGGACATAAAATAAATGTCCAATTTCGATTTGGTCGATGAAGAATCCGTTTGGGAATTGTTGGAAATGGCAGTTACACCATAATGCTGCCAATCTCATTTTTTATTGTAAAAAGTTGTTACCATAAAAAATTAAGTATATTATACTGATAAGGATTTAGAGAAAAATATGTAACCATGGTATAGATATTATAGGTTCCAAATGGTGACAACAAAATCTCAACATTCTTCGTTAAAATATAATTGCGAAAGTTGTTACTATTCCACTAACAGTAAAGGTGATTTCAATAAGCATATTCTATCTGCTAAACATAAAAAGATGACAAAAGGTGACATTGAACCTACTAAAATTCATACTTGCACGTGTGGTAAAGAATTCAAATACAGACAAGGTTTATCGCGTCATAAACAAAAGTGTAAAGAAACTAATCATACACCCTCCGTTCCCAACAATATGTCACATATAATGGAGAATCCATCATTGGTTATAGAGTTATTGAAGCAGAATCAAGAATTCAAGGACCTTATCTTAGAAGAACGCCGCGAATTTCAAAAGATAATTACCGACCAAAGTGCAAAAATGATGGAATTGGCAGGAAATATGGGCGGAAATAATCATCATAATAACAATACAACGAATACAAACAGTCACAATAAGTTCAACTTGAATGTTTTCCTCAACGAACAATGTAAAGATGCTATGACATTGAAGGATTTCGTGAAAAACCTGGAAATCTCAATGGAAGAATTCATAGAAACCGGCGAAATCGGGTTTGTGGATGGATTATCCCAAGTAATGATTCAACGAATCGGTGATATGGATATTCACGACCGTCCTATTCATTGTACGGACCTCAAACGAGAGACAGTTTATGTAAAAGACGCCGAAAAGTGGGAAAAAGACGTCAACAAGGAGAAACTACGAAAGGCAGTTAAATGGGTAGCCCATAAGAATGAACGAATGCGTCCAGTTTGGTATGCCGAAGCCCCCGAAGTGGATACCATGGGAACCGAGAACTATGAAAAGTTCTTCAAATACTCAGCGGCGGCATTAGGTGGATATGGAAAGGAGGAAAATAAGACATTTGAAGACAAAATAATGAAAAATGTACTTAAAGAAGTTACAATTGATAGTAAAAGTCGAAAAAACTTGATTTTAAAAAATTGATTTTAAAAAAGGATTGTAATTATATTACAACAACTAAAAGATGACAAAAACTTTCACAGTTTTAACCGAAGAAAACCCAAACATAGATGAAATTAAGTTAATGTTGAGTATGATAGATGATGTCATTATTCCTCACACAATATCAAACGACTTTATTATTCCAAATATAACTAGTGATTCAGAAGGTAAAAAAAAGTTTAAAGGTGTGTGGACTCTAGAAGTAGATGATTTAATTATTACTATCAAGTTATTCAAAGGTAAAACTTCAAGTGTAGATTATATGTTATTTAAAGAAGATGTTGATTTGACGACAGGAAATGCCGCAGAAGCATTAGTTATCCTGGAATCAACAAAAACATCAGATAATGCTTCAAGAAATACAGCAGTATATCAAAGAATTACGAAATTTACAACATTTGATACTATGTATCCAGATTTTAAGGGTATAAAAGTTATGTTTTGGTGTAATAGTATTTGGAAAGATAAACTTACACAAACAGCAATGGTAGGTATGAGATTAATGGAAACCTTAAATATTAATATGTATTCACTAAATAAAGGTAATCTTATTAATATTAAAGAAAAATATGAGATAACAGCATATGAATGTTGCGATGATATTATTGAATCTAAAAATGCTATACCAGAAAAAAAAGGCAATTGTAGTATCCGTTTAAACCGCTTAGATAATGATATTTATATATCATTAAAATTAGACAAAGGAAATGGTAAGTTCTCAGGAGTTATTTCACACGACCCAAATGTTGGGTTCCTTGCTGCAATTATAAATGCGTTTGAA
>Ga0181554_1004927_pt1 | contig 10658 bp, 7 predicted proteins | sample 011ome_16_FD_145602 | JGI IMG/M metagenome (GOLD analysis project Ga0181554, IMG submission 145602) | Coastal salt marsh microbial communities from the Groves Creek Marsh, Skidaway Island, Georgia - 011503CT metaG (spades assembly) | ecosystem: Environmental > Aquatic > Marine > Intertidal zone >... | reverse complement strand
CCATTGGCCGCACCATCGAGCCCGATATTTGTAAAACCTATGAGTTGTGGCAGCGGGCTGCACGCTACCGCCGCCTCGCCGCATTGGTCGCACTGCCACGGCACAGCCTGCGCGGAGACTTTGAGGGCTGCGGACCGGCGATTCCCCCGGAGGATCTCCGCGCTTACCTGAGCGAAGCCAAGGCGCAATCGCGCGATTATTACGTGGGGATGCTGGTAGATGACCTGCAGGCCGAGGTCAATGAACGCTATCCGACATCAGGTGGCGTGACCGATGGCTAGTGCATGGCATTGGGTCACCATCGGCACCGCCGACATAGAGGCCGCGCTCGATTTCTGGGTGCGTCGGCTTGGATTTGAGTGTGTGGCCCGTGCGGAGGGGGATGACCCCGGCCTGCGCGAACATTGGACCGTAACGGATCGCCAGATAGCGCGGCAGGCCATGGTGCGTTCAGGAGGGGCTGAGCATGGCGGTATGCATCTGGTGGAGTGGGATGTGGCCGCTGAATCCGTGCGCGCTGGGGCTCAGGTTTTTGATCTCTGCCCGAAAAATCTCGATATCTACGTCGACGATCTGCCGGTGCGGATGGCCCAGCTAACCGAGCAAGGCGTGGTGTTCCGCAATGAACACTACAGCGAGGCCGTGTCGCCCGACGGGGTGCACTTTAGGGAGATCCATTTGGCAGGCCACGATGATATCAATATTGTGTTGCTGCAAGTGATTGGCAGTGATACGCCTATTCCCAAATCAGGTTTTCATGGTGTTGGTCCACTAGTATGTATTGTGCGTGACCCCGCAACAGAGAAACATTTTATTGATACGATTTTGGGCCTCTCACTGTCTCATATGAATATACTCGAAGGGCCCGAAATTGAGGAAATGATTGGTCTGCCAGCGGGTTGCGCTTTGGAGGTGAGCATCTGGGCTGAGCCGGGTCAGGCGCTGGGGGAGCTGGAGCTGGTGACGTATCAGGGCACCGATGGTGCAAATCGCTATCCGCGGGCCCGGCCGGGTGTCCGGGGCATCACGCACCTCAACTGGTGGAGGGATGACCTTGAGGCCTTTGCCGCACATCTGATGGCACAGGGGGTGTCATACGAGTTGTCCAAAGTAGAGGGCACCCTGGTTCAATCATCATCTAGCCTGATTTTACAGTCGCCTGCGGGCCTGAGGCTGGAAGTCCATGAGCGGCGTTGACACTCCACCACAGTGCCTCATGTAGACGATTCTCCGGGCGCTTAACCAGTGTGGCTCGGCATACCCCCTCCGGAGTAGCTGAAATGATTTCAATTGCGGGCCGGTATCGGTAGCATCGGCCGCGATTTCTCGAATCCTGGAGCGCCGTGATGGCGGAGCAAAAAGGCTTATATATCGACGGTAGCTGGGTCACCACTTCTGACACCATCGTGAACACCAATCCCTCTGATACGAATGACGTGGTCGGTGAATACGCTCAGGCCAGTTCGGACCATGTGAGCGACGCGCTGGCGGCCGCCAACCGCGCGGTGGGTGAATGGGGCGTGTCTCCAATGGAAACCCGCTACCAGGTGCTCATGGCCATTGGTAACGAGTTAATTGAGCGCAGTGCCGAGCTCGGTGAGCTGTTGGCTCGCGAAGAGGGCAAAACCCGCGCCGAGGGTGTAGGCGAGGTCTACCGCTCCGGGCAGTTCTTTCACTATTTCGCCGCTGAGGTACATCGCCAGATCGATGACCGGGCTGATTCGGTGCGCCCGGGGGTGGAGATTGAGACGCGACGTGAGCCGGTGGGTGTTGTCGCAATCATCAGCCCATGGAACTTTCCCATGGCGACCGCCGTATGGAAAATCGCGCCGGCGCTGGCCTTTGGTAACGCCGTGATCTTCAAGCCGGCCAACCTGGTGCCAGCCAGTGCCTGGGCGCTGACCGAGATCATTTCTCGGCAAGGCCTTCCCGATGGCACATTCAATCTTCTCATGGGCGGTGGTGGCACGGTGGGTGATCAAATTATTCGCAGCGACCACATTGATGCGGTGTCATTTACGGGCTCGCTGCCGGTTGGCAAGCAGGTCGCGGCAGCGACTGCAGCGAATCTAGTGAAATGCCAGCTTGAGATGGGCTCCAAAAACGCCTTAATCGTGGCGGCTGATGCCGATCTGGATGTGGCGGTGAACGCCGCATTTGTTGGCGCGTTCAGCGGCACGGGGCAAAAATGCACCGCGTCATCACGCTTAATTGTGGATGAAAGCGTGCACGACGCTTTTGTCGAAAAGTTGCAGGCCAAGCTGGCCTCGGTCACGGTGGGCCACGCCTTGGAAGAAGGGGTCGACATGGGTCCGGTCGCCTCCGAGGTGCAGCTTAATGAGAATTTGGCTTGGATCGAGCGGGGCGTGAAAGAGGGGGCGACCTTACTTTGCGGCGGCGAGAGACTCGATATGCCGACTCCGGGTTATTACATGTCCCCCGCGCTGTTTGTGGATACCGACAATAACATGGCTATCAACCGCGAAGAGCTCTTTGCGCCAATCGCCTGCGTGATCCGCGCAAAAGATTACGAGCACGCACTGTCGATCCTCAACGACACGAATTTCGGTCTCACTGCCGGCATCGTGACCCAATCGCTGGCGACGGCGTCTGATTTTAAAAAGCGCGCGGTGAGTGGCTGCGTGATGGTGAACCTGCCAACGGCGGGAACCGATTACCACGTGCCCTTCGGCGGGCGAAAGGACTCTAGTTTTGGCCCGCGCGAGCAAGGCCAGTACGCGCGAGAGTTCTACACCACGGTCAAAACGACCTACCTTCAGGCGTGACGCAGGAGCAGTTGTGAACCCAGACTGGACAGTGATCGACGGCCTGCAATACTCGGCGTGGTCGCGCGAGATCTTCGAGCAGATGCACGAGGGCGGTCTCAATGCAGTCCACGTTACGATTGCCTACCACGAGAATACCCGCGAGACCCTGACGCGCTTTGGGGAGTGGAATCAGCGCTTCGAGACTTACCCTGATCTGATCCGGCCCGTGTATGAGCCGGCTGATATTGACCGCGCCAAGGCAGAGGGGCGCATCGGCATTATTTTTGGTGCGCAGAACTGCTCGCCGATAGAAGACGAGATCCGTCTGGTGGAGGTGATGCGTCGCCTCGGCCTGATGATCATGCAGCTCACCTACAACAATCAGAGCCTGCTCGCCTGTGGTTGTTATGAGGAAGAGGACGGTGGGCTCACTCGTTTTGGGCAGCAGGTGATCCGCGAGATGAACCGGGTTGGCATGGTGGTGGACATGTCGCACAGCGCCGAGCGTTCCACACTGGAAGCTATCGATTACTCAGAGCAGCCGGTTATTATTTCCCACGCGAACCCGAGTCACTTTCATCCGGCGCTGCGCAATAAGTCTGACAAGGTACTCGATGCGGTTGCGGCAAATGAGGGGCTGCTCGGCTTCTCGTTGTACCCCTTCCATCTCCAGGATGGGCCGCAGTGCACGCTGGAGAGCTTCGCTGACATGGTTGCCTGGACCGCTGATCGGATGGGCGTGAATCGCATCGGCTTCGGCTCGGATCTTTGTCAGGCCCAACCGCAGTCGGTGCTCGAGTGGATGCGGGTTGGTCGCTGGTCCAAGGCCATGGATTACGGTGAGGGCTCCGCTAGCAACGCAGGTTGGCCCGAGCCGCTGAGCTGGTTTCAAGATAACAGAGACTTTCCCGGGATCGTCACCGCGCTCCGTAATAAAGGCTTTTCGGAGGAAGAGCTGGGTTTGATCATGGGCGGCAATTGGGTCGACCTGCTCGAGCGTGCTGCGCAGCCTTCATTTGCTTCATTGGAAAGCGGCGCCGAGCCATGACTCAGCTGATCCCAACTGTTGAAGACGCCACGCTGTCGCTCCGATCACCCGCGACTGTTATGGATCTTGAGCGGCTGGGGTCGTTTTCACCGACACGACTCAGCTTTGCGCGCCGTCTCACTCGCACGATGTTTGAGCAAAAATGGCAGGTGTCTTGCACGCAATTTGAGCTCGATGCGTCCGGCCATGGGTCTGCGGTATATCGTCTGCAAACGCCCACGCATCGTTACCACGTGGTGATCTTTTCCCAGCATCTCGAAGACGATCGCCGCACCGACAGGGTGATCGCCGAGGCCTGGGATGTAACCTTCTGTCTGGTGGAGGGTGAGGTCGACGCCGAGTTGATGACGGCGATGTCAGCCAACGTGCCGTTGCAGGAGGCGGGGCGGCAACAGTCTCGACTCCTCGTCATCTCTCGAGCCAATAAGTCGATGCGCAATTTTGAGGCTTTTGTCTCTGCATTGGCATCGGGTCAACAGCCCGACATCGAATATCTCAGAGAGGCCGGGTACCTTTATCGAACCACGGCAGTCTACGGTAACGGCAAATTCGGGATCGCAGATTACGACCGTATCAAGGGGAGTGAGGATTTCCAGCAGCCTTTCTCCGCTCAAATGGCTGCGGTGTATGTGCTGCGAGAGTTTTCGGTCGATCAGGTCGAGCACATTGCGATGCAACGAGATCCCGGGCGCGCCGCCACCTTGAGCGCGGACACGCGACGCTACCTGGGCATTGGTAATTCCACAGGGCTTGGCATGGCGCCTTTTTTGATCAATCACCCGCAGTTGATCAGTCAGTGGGTTTTGGTTCGGGAGCGGGCGCTTGCTGTGGCGGTTGCACAAACGCCCGATGATAGCGATCGGGACAGGATGCTGGCCCTGTGTTGCCGGGCCGCGACCTACCTGGCCGACACCCTTGTTGAGGACGAATTCCAACGAGTGCGCAATGGTGAGGCGCACGAGGAACTCAAGCAGGTGATGTCCTGGTTGGAACAGGTGCCGCTCGATGACACCCTGTGGCAACAGCTGCTCGATTGGGCGCATACCCAGCTGTCACTCGAGACCCAAGAATTGCTCAATACCCTGCTGATTGAGCTTTATCCTCAGCAAGTCGACGCCTTGAACGACGAGATGGGCGCTAATGAAAATCTTGATTTGACCCCGGATATGCCGTTGATTCAGCTGAAGCAGATTCTGGAGACACACTTTGATTGGGCCATAGACGCTGACTACGAGTGTAAAGATGCTCGTTACTGGTTCTGGTACCAGTCGGCAGAAAAAGAGGAGCCGCGGCTCGGCGTGCGAGGTGAGGAGCTGGGAGAAGAAAAGGAGCTTGGCCTCGCGATTGGTCCGAGCGCGAAAGGTGTCTACCAAGATCTGGTCGAATTGTTGGATGCACAGCCGCGGGCGCTGACGATTGATTTGCTGATGGCTTTCCCGGAGCACATGCGGGTAATTCGTCGCATTCAGACCATGGCCGCCACCGTGTACGGAGAGATCAGGGCCAATTTGTGGCACCGCGACATGAAGCCCATGCATTTATTGCGCGCCAAGCTATCGTTTCTGGGCGCGCACCGATTTGATCCTCGGGGCGACCGTTGGGTTAGGGTGACATTTTTTCAGGGGGCGCCGCTACTGAGTGACTACGCAGATTCGTCGACACCGCTGGAAGTTTTTGATGACTGGGGTTTTCCGGTCACGCCCGGTGCGGAATTGACGGCAGCAATGCCATGAAAATCTCTCTCAATGAGTTGCAGTCGGTCTGCCGCAAAGCCTTCGCCGGGATGGGGTTTGCAGCAGGACATGCCGACGACGCCGCTGCGATGGTGGCATGGATGCAGAGCTATGGTCTCGATGGCATGAAGGCGCTCAATGAGGGGCTTGAGTGTGTCGTGGCATCCGCGGCATCAACCAAACCTAATGTGATTTATCAGGACGCAGATCTAGCTGTCGTGGACGGGCAGCATATGAGTGTGCTGTCGTCAGGCAACCTGGCGCTAGAGCTGGCGTTTGCGAAAGCGCGCATTCGCGGCCTCGCAGTCATCAAGATTCGGCACTGTCGCCAGCGCCAACTCATCATGGGGTATCTGTCACGACTGGCTGACCGAGGTATGAACGTGACGGCTTTTTGGCGCCACTCCCAGACGCCGCTTACTGAGCAGGTTGTGGGTTTTCGTGCCCGCTCGGCGGTGCCTTCTATTAGAGTGTTCGAGCTGGCTGATACGCCTGAGGACGATGTGCCCAATGATGGCGTTACGATTGTGATGGCAAATCATTTCGATCTGCTACCTACGATTCGCTCGGAGGATGAGTACAAATTGCTCGCCCGTCACGATGAGTCCGACTTGTTAGCTGCCCGGCATCAGGCATTGGCGGACGGGCTCGCCGTCGATCCGGAGGTCTGGCAGCAGCTGAAGGACTTCGCTGCGAAAACATTGGTCGAAGCGTCAGAGCAATCTCGCTCCGGTGCGGGGCCTGCCGAGTGAGCGCGATCGTTGGCTTGGCAGTCAAAATAAGTGAGTTGCCTCGTAAGCCCAGTGTCATGGAGGGTATCCCGACAACGCTACGACGGCTGCGCAGTTGCCGACTGGTCGGCCTGTCGGGGTGCCAGAGGCTGCTGAATTGCGGCCCGCTTAATACTGTGGGAGGCATATAGCCATGCCGTTCTCACTCCTGAAATTCGGTCTGAATAAAGACTACCCTTTTGAGCAAATCGCCGATCTGCCGGGCCCCACTGATCTCAAGTCGCATTACGACGTGGTGATCATCGGTGGCGGGGGGCACGGCGTGGCGACCGCGTATTACCTCGCCAAGTATCACGGCATCACGAATGTCGCAGTGCTCGAGAAAGCCTACTTGGGCGGCGGCAATACGGCGCGCAATACGGCGGTCATTCGCTCCAATTACCTCACCTCCGCGGGCGTTCGCTTTTACACCGAGTCAGTGAAGCTCTATGAGCGCCTGTCGAACGAGTTTGATTTCAACATCATGTATTCGCAGCGGGGCCAGCTGACGCTGGCGCATACCGATGCCACGGTCAGGGCGTTTCGGCAGCGGGCCGAGGTCAACAAGCATTTTGGTGGTCGCACTGAACTGATTGACCGCCAGGCGGTGGCCGAGTTGGTGCCGAGCCTCAATTTAGATCCCGCCGGCTTACCGATACTCGCGGGCCTGTGGCACCTCGATGGTGCCACCGCGCGGCACGACGCGGTCGCCTGGGGTTACGCCAAGGGCGCCACCCAGCGCGGCGTTGAGCTGCATCAGCTGACCGAGGTCACGGGTGTCGACGTGGAATCCGGGCGTGTCACCGGGGTGCAAACCAATCGCGGGCAGGTGTCTTGCGGCTGTGTGGTGCAGGCGGTTTCGGGCCTTAGCGCGGAAGTCTCCAAAATGGCCGGCTTCCCGCTGCCGATCGTCGCGTACCCGTTGCAGGCAATGGTCACGCAGCCTGTAAAGCCTTTTCTAGACCCGCATGTGAGTTCTTCTGCGCTCCATTGTTATGTCCACCAAACGAGTCGCGGTGAGATTGTGATCGGTGGCGGGTCTGACCCGTACCCTCTCTATGGCACGCGCTCCACCCTCGAGCTGAAAGAGGGTCTGATTGCGTCTGCGGTAGAGATGTTCCCGTTCATGAGTGAGATGCGCCTCATGCGCCAGTGGGCGGGGATCACCGATATGACCAGCGACTACAGTCCGATCATGGGCTTGAGCCCGGTCGAGAACTATTATCTGGACGCGGGGTGGGGTACCTGGGGTTTCAAGGCGACCCCCATCTGCGGCGTCACCATGGCGGAGCTGGTGGCATCCGGCGGCAAAGTGCCCGACCTGATTGCGCCCTTTAGTCTCGATCGTTTCGATGCCTTCCGGCAGGTGAACGAGATGGGCGCCACGGCGGCGAGCCACTAGGGGACGGCATGAAAATCCTGACTTGCCCTTTGAATGGCCCGCGCAACATCGCCGAGTTCACCTACGGTGGTCAGGTGAAGCCCATGCCCAATCCGACCGAGGCTACGGATCAAGAGTGGGCGCATTACGTGTTTTATGGTGACAACCACATCAGCGTGGTGCGCGAGTGGTGGATGCACACGCCCAGTAGCTACTGGTTCATCGTTGAACGGCATAACCAGACCGATGAAGTGATTCGCACCTATGACCCGGCAGAGCTGTTTGATCCGGGTGCCGCGCCAGCGGCCGAGCCAGCGGGGGGTGATTCGTGACGGAGCGCCTGCCACTGCCCTACGGCAGCCGCATCAAGCGCGATGCTCCGGTAAGCGCGCGTTTTGACGGGCGAGAGCTGCCCGCGTTGCAGGGAGACACCGTTGCCTCTGCTTTGGTAGCCAGCGGGCAGTGGGTGATCTCCCGGTCCTTTAAGTACCACCGACCGCGGGGTCCGCTGACGATGGCCGGGCACGACGCCAACACTTTGGTGCAAACGCCGGCGGCGCCCAATCGCCTCGCGGACGAATTGCCCATCACCGATTACCCCGAGACCTCAGCCCAGAACATCTCGGGCAGCTTGATGGCGGATCGCAATGCCATCATCGATTGGTTCGGTCGCTTCTTGCCGGTGGGGTTCTATTACCGCGCTTTTTACAAGCCTTTCGGTGTGTGGCACTGGTGGGAGCGAATGATTCGCAAAGCGGCGGGGCTTGGCGTGGCCAATTTGTCCGCCACGCCACGCTACCAAGACAAGCAGTATCTGTTTTGCGATGTGGCGGTAGTCGGTGCGGGGCCTGCGGGTCTCAGCGCTGCGCTCAAGGCGGCGGAGAGCGGTGCCTCGGTCTTGCTCATCGATGAGCAGCCCGAGTTAGGCGGCTCCCTGACCTATCACCGGTTCGCCATCGACAACGCGGCGGTGCGAAGCGAGGCGGAGACGCTCATCGCCAACGTTGCCTCGCATCCCCGCATCAGAGTGCTCACTCATGCGCTCTGTAATGGCTGGTTCACCGACCATTACCTGCCCGTGATTCAGGGCGATCGCCTGTTCAAGGTGCGCGCGAAAAGTTGTGTGCTGGCAACGGGTAGCAGTGAGCAGCACGTGGTCTTTCGCAATAACGACCTGCCCGGCGTGGTCCTCTGCAGTGCGCTGGAGCGCCTGATCAATCAGTACGCGGTGGCGCCGCAAGGAAAGCTGGTGGTGCTTGCCGGGAATGACCAGGCCTGGATGACCGCGTTCACGGCGGCAGACGCGGGTTTGTCTGTGTCGGCAGTAGTGGATCTCCGCGATGCGCCGGATGACGAAGCGCTGCTGGCTGAGGCGAATGTGCGGGGCATGACTGTCCATATGGGTGCCACGGTTTACGCCGCGCGGCGTGACTCAGAGAGTCAGTCTTTGTGCAGTGTGGACATCCATCGCATCGACGCGCAGGGCGAGGTGGGTGAGTTGATCGCACAAACTGATTGCGCGGTCCTGGCCATGAGTGCGGGCTTTATGCCGGCCTACCAGCTGGCGTGTCAGGCCGGGGCAAAACTGAACTATCACGACGACCGTGCGGCCTTCGCCTTGAGCGGAATGCCCGTAGGGCTCGTTTTGGCGGGCAGCGTGAACAGTATTCACTCATTGGACGCAGTATTGGCGGATGGCCGCAACGCGGCGCGGGCCGCGCTGCGTTGCATTGATATCAGTGCCGATGAGGATGAGCCCGTTACCTGCGCCGCGCAGGTGAATCACCCCTGGCCCATCTTCCCGCATCCCAAGGGCAGGGAGTTCGTCGATTTCGACGAGGACCTGCAAATCAAAGACATCGTGAACGCGACCCGGCTGGGTTACCGCGATGTGCAGCTGGTAAAACGCTACTCGACAGTGGGTATGGGCCCCTCGCAGGGCCGACATGCTGCGCTACCCACTGCGCGCTTGGTGGCAAAGGCCACTGATCGCACAGTGAGTGAAACCGGCGTCACCACGGCGCGGCCTCCGGTCAAGCCGGAAGCGCTGGGCCACATCGCCGGGCGACGGTTCCACCCCCATCGACAGACGGCGATCGCGGACCGCCACGATGCCGCGGGCGCGCAGTGGATGCCTGCAGGGCTCTGGGGGCGACCCGCATTTTATGGTGAGCCAGATGACAAGCTGCGCTGTGTCGCTGAGGAGGTCGTGGCGGTGAGGACGGGCGTTGGCGTGATCGACGTCAGCACCCTGGGTGGTATCGAGCTCCGCGGTCCCGACGCTGCCGAGTTCATGAATCGCTTTTATACCTATGGGTTCCTGAAGCAGCCTGTGGGACGCACCCGCTATGCCGTATTGGTCAGTGAGCAAGGTGTGGTCATCGACGATGGCGTCGCCGCGCGTCTTGCAGAGGATCATTTTTACGTCACCGCGACGACCGGCGGCGTCGACCGGGTGTATTGGGAGATGCTGCGTTGGAACGCGCAGTGGCGACTTGCCGTTGATATCGCCAATGTCACGGCGGCCTTCTCGGCCATCAACATCGCAGGGCCTGATTCCCGCGCAGTGCTTGAGGCGTTGGACTGTTCGATTGATGTGAGTGCCGACGCTTTCCCTTATCTCGGTTGCAGAGAAGGCGATGTGGCCGGTGTTCCCGCGCGTCTGATGCGAGTTGGGTTTGTAGGGGAGCTGGGCTACGAGCTGCACGTGCCCAGCCTTTTTGCTGCTGCAGTGTGGGACGCCGTTGCAGAGGCGGGAGCGCGATGGCACATCAAGCCCTTTGGTGTCGAGGCGCAGCGCCTACTCCGTTTAGAAAAGGGTCACATCATTGTCGGGCAGGATACCGATGGCATGACACACCCGGGTGAAGTGGGGCTGGACTGGGCGATGAATCGCACCAAGCCCGATTTTGTGGGGCGCCGCTCAGTCGATATTCTCGCCGCTGCTGCGCCCATTCG
>Ga0181554_1004915_pt1 | contig 10669 bp, 9 predicted proteins | sample 011ome_16_FD_145602 | JGI IMG/M metagenome (GOLD analysis project Ga0181554, IMG submission 145602) | Coastal salt marsh microbial communities from the Groves Creek Marsh, Skidaway Island, Georgia - 011503CT metaG (spades assembly) | ecosystem: Environmental > Aquatic > Marine > Intertidal zone >... | reverse complement strand
CCGGCACGGGAATCGTCAACCTGTCCAACACGCCCGCGCTCGCGGCAGCGATGGAGCCTCCGAACGTCAACGACGCCGTCTACACGACGCGTTCGGTGATCAACACCGGTGACGTCGCGATGCACGAGATGGCCTTCGCTGGCGAGCAACTGTGGTTCGTCAACACGCGCTTCTCATGCCTGTGCACCAGCGACCCCAACTACTCCTTCGTGCCCGGGTGGCGACCACCGTGGATCACATCCCTTGCCGGTGAGGACCGGTGCCACCTCAACGGGCTGGCGCTGCGCGATGGTCGACCGCGATACGTGACGGCCCTCTCCCAGACGGATACGCCCCACGGCTGGCGCGAGCTCAAGGGCACCGCCGGTCTCGTCATGGACATCGTCACCAACACCGTCATCGCACGCGGTCTGGCGATGCCGCACAGTCCGCGCTGGCACGAAAGTGCGCTGTGGGTGCTCGAGTCCGGCAAGGGCACGCTCACGCGGATCGACGTGGACACCGGCGTGATCACCACGGTCGCCACACTGCCAGGGTTCACGCGCGGCCTCGCCTTCCTCGGTCCCTACGCCGTCATCGGCCTGAGCCAGGTGCGTGAGAGCGTCTTCAAGGACCTGCCCGTGACCCAGACCGCAGACGAACGCAACTGCGGGGTGTGGATCGTCGACACCCGCACCGGCGAAATCGCCGGCTTCGTGCGTTTCGAAGGGATGGTGCAGGAGATCTTCGACGTGCAGGCCATCCCCGGACGCATATGGCCGACGATCCTCCGCGAGCCCAGTGACCTCAGCGCCTCGAGTTTTGTCTTGCCGGACGAGGCCCTCAAGGACGTGCAGCGCTCGACCTAGTCGAGGGCGCTCATGCGATGCGCTGACCAGATGGCGGTCGCCTGCAGGGTCTGGGCAACACGCTCGACCGACTGCTCGGCGTGGGCCTCGTCATAGATCCGATAGATCTCGGTCATCCCCCGGGTGCGCAGGTCCTTGCGGACCTCCCCGGTGATGCGCTCCCCGTCGTCCTCAAGGGCTTGGCGCATCTCGGCGTACTCGTCACCCGAGATGTCAGCGGGCTCGACACCGAAGACGAGGTAGAGAGGCGTGCCACGATCGATGTCGGCGGTGAGGTGATCCTCGATGGTGCGCAGGATCGTGGCGACCTCGTCATTGCAGTCCACGACGATCCCCCCCGACGGCGGTGGCTTCTCGAGGTCCAGGACGAATGGGCTGCGCAGCAGGTCGGCTCGCTCCGGTGGGGTGGCGGTGAAGAACGCCGGCGCCTTGATCCGGCGGATGAGCAGGACGAGCAGGCCCAGGCCGAACATGACCGCGGCGATCGCCAGCGGAGGCGACAGACCCACCCACGCGGATCCCGATGCGGAGTTGGCCGGATCCCACAGTGACTGAACGGCCGCGACGAGCATGAACACCAGGCCTGCAGACCCGACGATCGGGCCGACACCGACCATGAGGAAGCCCTTGACCGACTGCGTGACGTGACGGCGGTAGTAGACGACGCAGGAGATGCCCGTGAGCGCGTAGTAGAAGGCGACGAGGATGCCGAGGGAAGACAGGGTGTCGAGCATGGCGTTCTCGGAGATCAGACTCACCCCGACGTACCAGGTCGCGGCGATGGTGGCCAGGACCGTGAGCGAGACCCACGGTGTCTTGAATCGCGGCTGGAGCAGACCGAGCTTGGCCGGCAGTGCCCCGCGACGCGCCATCGAGAGTACGGCGCGCGAGCCGGGCACCATCGTCGACTGGGTGGAGGCGAGCGCACTGGTCGCGACAGCCACGAGCACGAGGAAGCTCAGCGGGCCGAAGACGCTCGCGGACATATCGACGAGCACCAGTCCGTCATCGCTCATCCCGGCGAAATTGGCCTGTCCGAGGTAGAGAACCACCGAGATCGCCACGAGCACGTAGGTGATGAGCAAGATGACCGTCGATAGCAATCCGGCCTTGCCCGCATCTGAGGGCTTGCGGCACTCCTCCGCGAGGTTGGTGGCTGCCTCCCAGCCCCAGAAGGCGAAGACGCCGAGGAGCATGGCGCCCACAAGGGCGGGAACGCCGAACTCCAGGGGGTTGATCCACTCTGTGGTGAAACTCGGCAGGCCGTACTCCCACGCAGCGCGCACGGCGAAGACACCGAAGGCGAGCAGGATGCCCACCTGCACGAAGGTCAGTACGACCTGCAAGCGGATCGAGGAGTCGGATCCGAAGATCGACAGCACCACCATGATCATGATGAGGATCGCCGCGCAGACGATGACGAAGACCCTGCTGGCCGCGAGACCGTCAAGACCGAAGAGGAGCAGGCTGTAGGTGACGGCGGTCTCGGCCAAGCTACCGAGGACCAGCACACCTGCCGCGGTGATCACCCAGCCCGCCATGAATCCAGGCATGGGTCCCATCGCTCGCGTCACCCAACTGAATGTCGTACCGCAGTCAGGGTCGCGACGATTGAGGTACAGGAATGCCAGCGAGGTGAGCGCCATCGGGATGAACGACACGATGAGCACGATGGGGGTTGCGTAGCCGACGAGTGCGGCCATCGGCGCGAGGATCGCCGCCAGGGAGAACGCCGGACTCGTGGTGTTGACGCCCACGGCGACGGCCTGGCCGAGGCTCAGACCACTGCGCTCAGTGTCTGTCGAGACAGTCGGGGTCTGGGACACCGGCCAAGTATGGCCGTTCCGCTTCCCGCGAGGGCGAGTTCCTGCCTAAGCCACCTCGACGATTCCCACGTCGTACCCGGTCGCGCCCGAGGGCACGACGTCGCGCACCTCGCTCGTCTGGGTCTCGCCCAGGCCGTTGGTGGCCCGCACGGCGATCGCGTGCTGCCCCGGGGTCGCCTCCCACTCGAGCCACCACTGCCGCCAGGTGCGCGGTGTCGGCTGATCAGCGAGACGTGCTTCCTGCCAGGGACCGTCGTCGATGCTCACCTCGACGCGGCTGATCCCGTCGCCGTCCATCGCCCAGGCCACACCGCCGATGGCGGTCTGGCCCACCGTGAGGCTGCCGTCGGGCAGGTCGATGCGGCTGCCGGTGAGCACGGGGGCATCCGTCGCCCAGCCGCGCACGGTCCAGTACGCCGGATCCTGCGCGTACGTCGAGGCGCTGATGCGCGTGACCCACTTCGTGGCGGAGATGAAGCCGTAGAGGCCGGGGATGATCATGCGCACGGGGAATCCATGCTCGATGGGCAGCGGCTCGCCGTTCATTCCGATGGCCAGCAATGGCTCACGCTCTGCGAGTCCGTCGAGGGGCGTGCTGCAGGTCCATCCGTCGACCGACGTGCTGAAGAGCTGGTCCGCGCCCGGCTCGATGCCGGCGCGCTCGAGCAGGGGCAGGAGCGGCGTCCCGAGCCAGCGGGCGGTGCCGATGAGGTCGCCGCCGATCGGATTGGAGACGCACATGATGGTGATGTCGCGCTCGATCATGGGCATCTCGAGCAGTTCCGCGTAGGTAAGGGTGAAGGGCCGCCGCACCATGCCGTCGAAGGTGAGCGTCCACTCCTCCGCGGTCACCTGCGGCACGATCACGGCCGTGTCGATGCGATAGAAGTCGGCGTTGGGGGTGACGAAAGGCGTCATCCCGGGGACGGGGGCCTGCACTGAGGCGGGCAGCGGTGGGAGCGCTTCGACGGGCTGAGGCAGCACCGCGGCGACGCGCGATGCGACCGCGCTTGCGCGCGTGGTGAGCCAGCGCGCGCTGGCAAGAGCCGCGCCGCCCACGACGACGATGCCGCCCACGCCGAGGAGCACTCCCCGGCGGCTCACCTCCTTCGCACTCAAAACCGAAGGCGAGGTTTTCGCCACGTCCAGGTGGGTCGCACTGTCGAAGTCCGGTGCAGCCTTGGGCGGGATCTCGGGTGAGGTGTCGGGTGTCGCGAGTCGGACGAGCATCCACAGGGCGAGCGCGGCCGCCGCACCCGCGGCCAGCGAGGGCAGCGGTGCGAGGAAGGCGTCCACGGGGCGCAGGAGCGCGGCCACCGCGCCCACGAGCCCGCCGACGACCATGACCTGCACCCCGAAGCGGGGCCGTGTGCGGGAGGTCACGCCGGCCCACGCCGCGATCGCGATGACGCTGGCGATCACTACCCCGACGACGACCGACTTCGCCGCGGTGCCGAAGGTCGAGGTGGCCCACTCCTTGACGGGAGTAGGTGGGATGTCGATGGCGGTGGAGGCGACGACCTCGATGGGGGCATAGGCCACGTCGATGAACGCCGCGACGAGCGTGCCCATCGCCACACCGAAGGCAGCGGCCAGCACCCCGAAGACGGCGTAGACCCAGCGACTCACCCGGTCACGCTACGTCGCTGCCGCGCGCGCGGCATCCGGAGCGATCCCCCGGTCGTGGATTCGGGCGTCAGGCAGCGACCGCGCACGCGGGTGTCGACCCGGGCAGCTTCTCGCGGTTGAGGGCGATCCACCTGTACGTCCGGTCGGCCACCCAGGCGATGCCGGGAGCGTCGCCGATCGTGCCCAGCACGGGCCAGGGCAGCGGGGCATCGCGGAGCATGCGCATCACCGCGCGACTGCCGGAGTGCACGCGGCGGTCGGCATCGACGTACTGCACGGCCGTGCTGCACTCCTCCGGAGTGAGGTTGTAGTCCGCGATGGGGGTGAGCTGCCACGGCTCGATGTCGCAGTCGGGCCGGATCCAGCGCCGGATGACATTCACCGAAGCGGTGCAGAAGCCGCAGTCACCGTCGAAGATCATGAGCGGGCGCACCTGACGATCGTACGCCGACCGCGCACGGCCTACCCGGTGGTCGCGGACTCCGCCACGATGACCGTGCCTGCCCCGGCGAGCGTGAGCGCGCCGTCCGCGACCTGCCACGTCGGAGTGGCCGCGAGCGCATCGGCGATGAGCTGGTCCTGCTCCATCAGGGCGGGCTCGCAGGCCATCTTGGTCTGGGCCAGCGCGCCCACGGTGAGTGTGGTCTCGGAGTAGGTCACCGGGCCGGACATGCCGTTGCACGGGGTGGCCACGCTGATGCTGTCCGTGGTGAAGGCGATCTCCACGGGCGGGAGCACCTCGCGGTCGGCCCCGTCCACCGTGATCGACGTGACGGTGTACGCCGTGTCCGCGAGGGACTGCGGATCGCTGGTCGCGCTCGAGCCTCCCCCGCACGCGGTGAGCGTCAAGGCGCCCCCGACCAGTGCGATCGTCGCGAGAGCTACGGTGTGTCGACGCATGTGTCCTCCTGGTGTCTGCCCCTGGGACGACATCGTGACGCACGCGGTTCCCCGCGCGGTAGCACGCGAGCAGGGGACATCTCGGCCGACTACACGGGCCAGATATCGCCGATCGTGTAGCCCTCGGGGAAGGGATCGCTCTCATCGAGCACCCACTCCGAGCGTCCCGTCACCCAGCCGCGACCGGTGATCGTCGGCAGGACGGCGGGATAGTCGCCGACCTTCGTCTGCCCGATCAGTCGCCCGGTGAAGGTCGTCCCGAGCATGCCCATGTGCACGAAGGGCTCGTCGATCGCGAGCTCGCCCCGCGCCTGCATGCAGGCCATCCGCGCGCAGGTGCCCGTGCCGCACGGCGAGCGGTCAAGTGCCCCGGTCCATGTGGCCGGGTCGTCGGAGAGCTTGTCGGTCGGCATGACCATGGCGTTACGCCCGTCGATGCCGGGGCCGGGTGAGGGCCCGGTGATCATCACCAGGTTGATGGAGTCGATGCCGGGGTTGAGCGGGTGCGCGACGGGGTACTGCCGATTGACGGCGAGCTTGAGCCGCGATCCGATCGACTGGAGTGCAGGCACGTCGGACGGCTCGAAGCCCACCCCGAGGTCCTCCGCGCGCGCCAGGACGAAGAACTGTCCGCCGAAGGCGACGTCGACCGGCACGGTCCGGGTCTGGCCCCACTGCGCACCCGGCTCCACGCGCGGATCGACCGGGATCTCCAGGGGCACTCCGAGGTGCACGGCGAACGCCGGGACGTTCTTGATCGTCACCGCGGTGACGCGCCCGCCTGCGCACTGGGCATCGACCGTGACCAGCCCCACCGCCGTCTCGAGGGTCACCGTGGTCATCGGTTCGACCATGGGGATGCGCCCGGTCTCGAGGTCGGTTCGACCATAGGGATGCGCCCGGTCTCGAGCAGGGAGGTCACCGTGCAGATGGTGTTGCTCCCCGACATCGGAGTGAAGGCGCCCTGCTCCATCACGATGATCGCGACATCCGCACGCGGATCGGAGGGGGTGAGCGCGAGTACGGCGCACAGCCCCGGGTAGCCGCGCGGCTCGTGCAGCACCAGGCGCCGGAAGCCGTGCAGGTGCTCGGATGCGTAGGCGAAGCGCTCTTCGATGGTGTCACCGGGGACGAGATCGTCGACGTCCACGATCACGCGGCCCGGCTCGCCCTCGGCGTGGGCCTCGATGGAGGTGAAGCGGATCGTCACAGCGCCTGAGCATGCCGCAGCGCGGCGCCCAGCTCGGCACGGGCCTCGGGGGTCACCGGCTTGATGGGTGCGCGCGTCGGGCCCGCGGACTCGCCGATCTCCTCGAGGCCGGCCTTGATCGCGGCGACGTAGTTGTGCGACTCCAGGATGTCGTTGACCGGCCACAGGCCTTGCCACAGGCGACGTCCCTCCGCGAGGTCGCCCTTGACGGCGAGCGCCTCGTAGAGGCGCACGGCCTGCTCGGGCAGGAGGTTGGCCATGCCCCAGACCGAGCCCGTCGCCCCCGTCGCGAGCGCGCCGAAGGTGAGGGTGTCCCAGCCGTTGAAGAGCGTGATCTTGTCGGCGTACCCGATGAGCATGGCCGTGACCGTGCTGAAGTCGCCGCTCGTGTCCTTGATGTAGTCGACGTTCGGGATGTCACCCAGGCCGGCGAGTTCAGCGGCCGTGAGCCGGATACCGGTGGCGCCGGGGACGTTGTAGTAGACGATCGGGATGTCGATCGCCTCGCCGACAGCCGTGAGGTGGGCGTGCAACTCGTGCAGGCGCAGCGGGTCGTAGTACGGCGGGACGATCATGACGCCCTTGGCCCCGGCCTCCTGTGCATGGAGGCTGAGCTCGATGGTCTCGTCCGTCGACTGAGCGCCCGTGTGCGGGAAGACCGGGATGCGTCCCGCGGAGGCTGCGATGACCGCGTCGGTGACGTGACGGCGCTCCGCGTGGGTCATCGTCGTGAACTCACCCGTGGTGCCGAGCGGCACGAGGCCGTGGATACCCGCGGCCGCCATGCGGTCCACATGGCGCTGGATGCCCGCGTCGTCGATGCGGAAGTCGTCGGTGAAGGGCGTGACCAGCGCGACGAGGATGCCGGTGATGCTCATGCGTGTGCTCCCGAGGGGGTGAGGGCCGGCATCGGCTTGATGCGTCGGGCAAAACGGGTGGGACTGAAGGGCAACAGTCGCGGCGGGTAGCCGTGACCGAGGATCGCGTCGGCGAGGGCGCGCGAGGTGCCTGGGCCGAGGGTGACGCCGAGCATGCCGTGGCCGCTCGAGACGTAGGCATTGGCTGTCCCGGGCAGCAGTCCGATGATGGGCATGCCGTCCGGAGTCATCGGCCGCATGCCCGCCTTGGCCTGGGGCGCGCTCGCGGGGGTCTGCCAGCCGTCGAAGTATCCGGTCGGTCCGCGCAGGATTGCCTGGACGCGGGTGGTGTTGACGTCCTCGTCCATGCCGGCGAACTCCATCGTCCCCGACAGGCGCAGGCGGCCGTCGTACGGCGTCATCGCGATCTTGGCGTCGGAGAGGTTGACTGCGGTGCGCAGTTGCAGGGGCGCGGGGGTGAGATCGACCGAGTAGCCCTTGCCCGGGCGGATGGGCAGGGGTACGCCGAAGAGGTCCGTGACGCGACCGGTCCATGCACCGGCCGCGACGACGAAGGCGTCACCGGTGAAGCGGCGTTCGCCGCTGCGGACGGCCACGATGGCATCGCCCAGGCGCTCGACTCGATCGATCGGGGCCGACTCCGTGATGGTGCCGCCCAGCTCGAGGATGCGCGCACGCAGTCCACGGGTGAGCGAGGCCGGATCCAGGTGGCGCTCGTGCGGGAAGTAGATGCCGCCCGCGAGACCACTGCGCAGTGCGGGCTCGGCCTGATGGATGGCATTGCCCTCGAGCACCTGCGGGTCCAGGCCGAAGGCGGCCTGGAGATCGAGCTCGCTCACGTGATGGTCGAAGTTGTCCTTCTGGCTGAAGGCCATGAGCAGGCCCTGGAGATAGGAGTCGTAGGCGACACCGTCGCGCGTGTAGTCGTCGAGGATCTCGTTGGTCGACTCGGCGAGCGCGAGATGCGCCTGGAAGCCCGCGCGGAAGTCGCGCTCATTGCAGCGACGCCACATGCCGAGCATGAAGCGCACGTGCGATGGCTCGACCGAGGGCCGGATGTAGAGGGGTGAGTCCTTGCGGACCATCCACTTCATCGACTTGAGGATGAGACCGGGCCCGGGGACAGGCGCCGCCTCGGCGGGCACGACCCAGCCGGCATTGACCGCGGAGGCGCCGAGCCCGGGCTCGCGAGCGTCGACGATCTCGACCTCGGTCCCCTGGCGCGCCAGCTCGTAGCCGAGCGTGAGTCCGAGCACTCCGCCGCCGATGATCACCGTGCGCATGCGACCCTCCTGCATCCGTGATTGTCTGACAATCCCGGTGAGGTGGAGAGTACGCCGACCCCGCACCACCGTCAAGAATTGTCAGACAACTTCTTGAGTTGTCCCGGCCCCTGACCTACGCTCACGCCATGTCCGAGGCTCACGCGCTGCCCGAAGGCCGCGCCCCCGAGCTCCGGACCCGCCGCGAGGAGGCGGCGGATGCGATCCGCCGGGCCATCATCTCCGGTGATCTCCATCCCGGCCAGCGCTTGCGTGAGGTGGCCCTCGCCACGGACCTCGGGGTGAGTCGTCCCACGCTGCGCGAGGCGCTGCGCACCCTGGTCCAGGAGGGCCTGTGCGAGCAGGAGCCCCACCGAGGCTTCGCGGTAGCGCGCCTGGACGACCAGGCGATCCGCGATCTCACCGAGACCCGGCTCGTGCTCGATCGGATGGCGATCCATGGGATCTGGGAGAGCCCCGATGGGATCGACAAGGTCGAGGACGCCTGGTCGGCGTACGCCGAGGCCGACGACGACGCGGTCGCACAGCACCTCGCGCACCTGGCCCTGCACCGGGCACTGTGGCTGGCGTCCGGCAACTCGATGCTCATGCGCATGTGGCCGGTGGCCGAGTCGATGTCGACGCTCGTGCTCGCGCAGGATCAGGCCGTGCGTGGCGATCCGGAGCGCGCCCGCATCGTGCACGGCCAGCTCATCGCAGCGATCCACGCACGCGATCCCGAGGCTCTTGACGCAGCCTTAGCGGCGCACACGCGGCGCAGCGCCGAGGAGTTCCTCTCACTGCGTAGTGAGTGAGGAGTGGAGTTCACCCGCGCATTCGCGTGATGTCGCCCGTCAGCCCTCGAGGATGTCGGCGATCCGCCGCAGATCCTCGAGATCGGCGAACTCCACCACGAGGCGACCCCGACTGCGCTGCGTGCGCACGCCTTCGACACGCACGCGGGTGTCCAGTAGGTCACTGAGCCGCTCACTCACGCCCGCGGTGATCTCCGCGACCTCGGCCGTTGCGCCGCCTCGCGGACGCGGGGTGCGCTTGCGCTTGGGCTCACCGTCCTCGCCGATGAGCACGATCTCCTCGACCGACCTCACGGAGAGGCCTTCCTTGACGATGCGCTCGGCGAGGGCGTCCATCGCTGCTGGATCATCGAGTGAGAGGAGTGCGCGCGCATGCCCGGCGCTGATGACGCCGGCGGCGACGCGCCGCTGCACTGCCGGGGGAAGCTTGAGCAGGCGCAGGGTGTTGGCGACCTGCGGGCGCGAGCGACCCAGGCGCTGGGCCAACTCCTCCTGCGTGCCACCGAAGTCGGCGAGCAACTGCTGATACGCCGCCGCCTCCTCCAGGGGATTGAGTTCCGCGCGATGGAGGTTCTCGAGCAGTGCTTCGCGCAGCATGTCGTCGTCCGCGGTGTCACGGACGATTGCCGGGATGAGCTCAAGTCCCGCGGCCTGCGATGCGCGCCAGCGTCGTTCGCCCGCAATGAGTTCGTACGGTGCACCCTCGCCATCACGGCGCCGGATGACGATCGGCTGGAGCAGGCCGATCTCCTTGATGGAGAAGGTGAGCTCGGCGAGCGCGTCCGTGTCGAAGACCTGGCGCGGCTGGCGCGGATTGGGCACCACGTCCTGCGGAGCGACCTCGAGGTAGACGGCACCCGCGATCGGCTCGGGCGACTGCCCCCCGGTGGCCGCCGTGGCAGCAACGGCGGGGGAGTTCCCGCGCTTCGTACCCTCGGCCTTACCCCGGGCCTTGGCCGAGGGGGGTGCTGGTGCTTCCGTGGGAATGAGGGCGCCCAGCCCGCGCCCGAGTCCGCGCTTCGCCTCAGCCACGACTACCCCTCCCAGCATTTCTGTGGATAACCTGTGGATAACTAGTCATGGGTTCCCTCGTCCAGGTCGCGTGCCGCCTGGACATAGGCAAGAGCACCCGAGGATCCCGCGTCGTAGGCAAGGACGGTCTGGCCGTACGACGGCGCCTCGGAGAGTCGGACGGAGCGGGGGATCACCGTGGGCAGGACCGCCTCACCGAAATGCTCCCGCACCTCCTGGACGACCTGGGATGACAGCCGCGTCCGACCGTCGTACATGGTGAGGAGCAC
>Ga0181554_1004910_pt1 | contig 10676 bp, 4 predicted proteins | sample 011ome_16_FD_145602 | JGI IMG/M metagenome (GOLD analysis project Ga0181554, IMG submission 145602) | Coastal salt marsh microbial communities from the Groves Creek Marsh, Skidaway Island, Georgia - 011503CT metaG (spades assembly) | ecosystem: Environmental > Aquatic > Marine > Intertidal zone >... | reverse complement strand
GCGCCGGCGGCGCCGGCGCCGGCGCCAGCGCCGGCGCCGAAGCGCGCGCCCGCGCGTCCGCCCTCGCCGCCGATCTCGACGACGACGACGACGGACGACGCGAGCGACGATCTCGCGGCGACGGTCGCGCGCCTGGAGAAGCAGCTCGCGGACGCGAAGAAGAAGCTCGAGGCGCAGGCGAAGTCGAAGGCGAAGTCGACGCCGAAGAAGCGCAAGGCCGCGAGCGCGGTCGCGAGCGCGGGCGCGGGGAGGAAAAAGCCGTCGAAGGCTCCCGCGGACGAGACGCCGCGATCGCGCGCGAGGATCGACGTCGCTCCTCCTCCTCCTCCGAAGACGACGACGACGACGACGGCGACGACGGCGCCGCCGCGTCGACCGAATGACGACGACGGCGACGACGACGACGACGACGCGAGCGACTTTGGCGCGGAAATCTACGGCGACGACTCGGACTCGGACGACGCGCGCCCCGCGTCCGCGTCCGCGCCCGCGCCCGCGCCGGAGACGCGGCGACGCTCGCCGACGCCGCCGCCGCCGCCGCCCCCGACGACGAAGCCAACGACGCGCATGCTCTCTTCGCTCCCAGACGCGCCGAACGCGACGCGCGAGGAGGTCGTCGCCTGCGCGGCGTTCCCGGCGGGGCGGCCGACGGAGACGCACTACGAGCTCGAGAACGGCGGCGGGTTCGCGTGCGGCGTCGCGGCGTGCGGCGCCGTGGTCGCGACGAAGACGGGGTTGAAGATTCATCTCGCGCGGGTGCACGCGAGGAGACGCGTGGACGATCGCGCGCTGGTCTTCGAGACCGTGGACGCGCTCCCGGCGCGCCTGAAGAAGACGAAGGCGGCGAGAGGTAGGACGGTCGTCGCGAAGAAAGCCGCGCCGCCGACGGAGTACGTCGTCCCGTCGCAAGACGCGCGGCCGGCGACGCGCGCGTCGGACGATCGACGCGCGTCGGACGATCGACACGCCGGCGCCGCGTCCTCCGCCGCGCCTCTCGCGAGCTTGACGTGGGACCAGCACGCGGCGTTCCTGCGGTTCCACGCGTCTCGAGCGCGGCTCGTGTCGTCGCTTCCGACGGGGCTCACCGCGCGCGCGCTGCGGACGCTGTACGCGCGCGTCGAGCGCGAGCAACGGCGGTACATGTCGTGGCTCGCGAGAGAGAGTGTCAACGCGCATCGAAACAGGATGGGGCCCGTCGCCGTGGAGAGGGCCGCCGCGGAGTGGGCGGCGTTCACCGGCGAGGGCGGCGCGCGCGTCGTCGCGACCGCGCCGAAGTTGATCACGATTCGCGGGCGGATGCGTCTGACGGACGGTCGAGCTCCGGCGTCCGAGCAGGTGCGTTCTATGTCACACTGGTCCCCATACGACCGCGTTGGCGTGGTGAACGCCGTTTCTTAAGGACTTTCGCCGGCGTCTCTCTCCGCACACACCTCGCTTTCAACGCCCGCCCTCGACGCCTTTCAACTCCGCTTCTGACGCCTTTCAACTCTGCCCCGACGTCGCAGCGGCTCGACGACGGCGGCGGCGCGGCGCGCGGCGACGGCGACGCGACGATGACGCTCGTGAAAGTCTACGACGCCGCGTTCGAACGCCTGCCCGGTCTCCCGAACCTCCCGTCGCGAGGCTCGCGCGTCGCCCCGCGCGCGACGGTCGTCCGGCCGTCGCTCGGCGGCGGCGGCGCGGACGCGTCGCGTCTGGACGAACGCCGCGCGTCCCTGCGCGACGCCGCCGCGAGCGCCGCCACCGCGGCGGCGAGCTCGCTGATCGAGGACGACATCACGCGCGACATCGCGAGGAAGTCGCGCGCGGACGTCGTCATGTCCGCGGCGGCGTTCGTGACGCTCGTCGCCACGGACGCGCGCCGCCGCGACGGTTCGTGGGACATACCGATCACGATGACGCGCGCGGACGACGACGACGACGACGACGACGACGACGACGAGAACGAAAACGAAAACGAAAAGGACGCCGCGAGAAACAGAGCGAGGAAGGTGATGTACGTCGACGCGCCGCTGCCGACGAGGGATCTCACCCCCGCGACCGCGCGAAGGCGCGCGGCGGGGGTGTACGAGCGCGAGATGACGCACCGCGCGACGCAGAGCGCCGCCGCCGTCGCCGCCGCGCGATTCCGCGGCGTCGGTCGCGTCGGCTCCGCGACCGCGTTGACGGCGGCGACGGACGCGGGAGGCGCCGGAGCCGGCGGCGCCGGCGCGGCGCGCGGCGTGCAAACGCGCGCGCTGTTCGCCCTCGGCGACAAGCGCGTGCTCGTGCGATCGCGAACGACGCTGCGGGACGAAGCCACGGGCCGGGGCGTGGTGTTGAAGTGCAAGGTGGATCACCGCGCGGGCGCGGACGACGCCGAGGACGACGACGCGGACGGCCGCGGCGGCGGCGATCGCGGCGACGACGACCCGGACGCGTCGGACGCGTCGGACGCGTCGGATTTCGACGACGACGGCGCGGGAGGAGGAGGCGGAGGCGGAGGCGCGCGGAGACGCCGCGGCGCGAGGGCGGCGGGGGACCGCGAGGAAGTTTCGCGCGCGGAAGCCGCGGAGTGGTGGGCCTCGCTCGCGGTCAGACCCGGCTCGACGCTCGCGCTCGCGCGCGTCGGCGCGTACGGCGGCGTCTTACTCGACGTCGAGAGGAAGACGATCGACGACGCGCGCGCGTTCGGCGCGGACCCGACGCCGCCGCCGCCGTACTACGAACCCTCGTCGCTCGCGCTTCAACTCGACGGGGGCGACGTCGGAAACGGAAACGCCGGCGACGACGACGACGACGACGACGAGGACGGCGACGAGATCGTCGTCGGCGGCCAGTGGTTCACCCGCAACGGCTTCGACCCCGCGGACGCCGCGCGCGCGCTGTCGCGCGCGCTCGACGACCTCTCCTCGCTGCCCGTCGGCCGGTACATCATCTCCCTCCGATGCGGCTCCGACGTCGTCGACGTGTACGAGGAAAAGCTCGAGACCGAGGAGGCGAAGTCGAAGCTCGAGGCGTCGAGGAGCGAGGGCGGAGGCGACGACGCGCTCGCGCTGACGTTCCCGGAGTTGATGCCGGCGGGGGTTGAACCGCTATCAAAAGCGACCTCGCCGCCGCCGCCGGAACATCGCCGCCCCGGCCGCCCCAGGAAGACGCTGGAGGACCCGCCTCCCGGCGCGCTCCCGCTCGCGTTGGCGGCGGCGGGGGTCGGGCCGACGTCGACGCAGTCGGCGATCTTGCGCGGCGTCACCGGTGGCGGCGTGCACCGCCGGCGAACGAACGCGAGCTTCCTCTTCGGCGCGTCGCCGCTGGACAGGTTGACGGAGAAGAGGGCGGCGAGGGAGCCTAAGCCGGAGATCGCGGAGCCGCTGCCGCCGCCGCGCGCGCGCGCGTTTCGAACCGCGGCGGAGTCGCAGTCGTCGTCGTCGCGCGGTCCGAAGGTGGGCGTCACGTACGACGTCCACGTGGCGTTCGAGACGTGCGCGCGCCACGCCGCAAAGGTGGCGGCGATGCGAATCGACGGGGGGAACCGCGACGGCGGCGGCGACGAAAACGGCGAAAACGGCGAAAACGAAGACGCCGAGACCCCCGCCGACCGCGAGAAGCGTCGCAAGCAACTCGACACCCTGTTCGAGGTGCTCCCGCCGACGATCCACGCTCCCTCGCACGTCCGACGGACGTTCACCCCGCACGGCGACCCGCCGACGCAGTCATCGCGACGCGCGCGCAAGGCGTGGACGTCGCTGCTCGAGCCGCCGTCCGAGGACGCGGCGGCGGCGCGCGGCGGCGGCGGCGGTGGCGGTGAGACTGCTTCCCATACGACCCCGTTCGCGTGGTGCACGCCGTTCCTTAAGGACTTTTCCCGTCGTCACTCTTCACCCGTGCTTCCCTTTCAACGTTTGACCGGTAAGACGTTCGACTGACCGATCGCTTCACCCACGCAGGCGGCGGCGCGCGCGCGGGCGGCTCCGGGGGAGGACCGCGAGAGGATGACGAGATGGCCGAGGAGTGGCAGCGCGCGAAGAAAGCCGCGGCGGCCGCGCGCCGCGAGCGATGGGGCCCCGGCGGCGGCGGCGGCGGCGACGCCGCGGTCGTGAAGGGCGTCAGGTACTGCCACGCGTTCGCGCACGGCGGGAAGTGCGCCGCGGGGGAAGACTGTCTGTTTCCGCACCTGACGGTTCGCGAGGCGCGCGCCGCCGCGCCGAGCGGCGTGAACGGCGAGGAGGGCGCGGACGAGGAGGAGGAGTGCGCGGTGCGGCCGAAGAGCGCGTACGGGCGGCTCAGTTCGGTGTCCGGCGCGGGGGGGTGGGCGAACGCGAACGCGGGCGCTAAGACGTCGTGGTTTTGAACGCGCGCGGCGGGGGGACGTCGATTCGTCTTTCGTCAAAATATTGAAAAACTCGCAAGCGATACGGGTAAGGTGCAAAGACTACTAATACACGCCACACCGCGTTCGCGCTCTCGTCTTTCGTGCGCGCGGGGGGGGCTCAATGTTCATACATTACGCGTCGTCCTCCTCCTCCTCCTCCTCGTCGTCGTCGTCGGTCGCTCGTCGCTCGATCTCACTCGATCTTGTCGTCGAGCCAGTCGATGTCGCACGCCTCTGACTGCTTCAGCGACGTGTTGACCACGTCCGAGAGCGTGCCGTCCTCGTCCCCTCCCGGCGCCGCCGTCGCCTCGTGGTACCTCGCGATCGCGGCGTTCACCGCGACCGTCGCCGCCTCGCAGTGCTCCGTCCGCCGCGGCGTCGCGTGGATCGCGCACGCGAAGGCGTCGCGGCGGGCTCGAGACGCGCGGTCGCGTTTTCGAAGCGCCGCCGCGAGCGATACCGTGGACGTGCCCGCGTTCCCTTCCACGAGGGATCTCGGGTAGAGCATGCCGTAGACGTGCGAGATGTCCGCCACGGGGACGACGCGCGGCTCGGTGGGCGCCTTCGAGGGGCGCGGGGGCGGCGTCGCGACGGGCGCGCGCGCGTGCTGGCGCGTCGCCGCGCCCTCGACGAGGGAGCGTCGGAGCGCGGCGGGGTCGAGCTTAAACGAGGCCGCGGACGACGAGGCCATTTCTCGAGGCGTTCGAGTTCGCGAGGGCGCGTCGGCCGCGCACGGCGAGGAAGCGCTCGAGGGCTGGAGACGACGCGAGGGGGTCGAACGACGTCAGCGGCGGGGTTCGCGCGCGCGGAGGGCGACGATGAAGCGCGCGCGTCGACGGAGAATCCGAAAGCGCGTCGCGCGGGTTTCACGCGCTTGCTTTTCAAGATATTCCCCCTGAAAGGATCTCAGCACTAACGGACACACCAGAAACGAACGAGACGCGCGCGGGGCGCGCGGGCGTCTCGGTCGCGACGACGGACGCGGGAAGAGAGACGGGCGTACCTTTTGCCGACGAGTGCGATCGAGAGGCGCGCGGGGGTCGCGCGCGTGCAATGAAGCGCCGTCCCGTAAAAGCGCGCTAAAGACTAAAAAAGTGTCCGAACGACCTTTCGTGCCTCGTCACAACTCCTCGTCACCGATCGAAACGACGTTGTTATGGGTGTGACACAGGGTGTGACCGTTTGCCCATATGCGCGTACGTGGAATCCGTACTACGGATACTACGGAAGGAAATCCGGCCACGATTTGCTTCCGAACTCTTCGTACGACGATTTTCGGGGGGACCGATCGTCCGAAGGGTCGGGGCTGACGCGACACGCCGCACAACCCGGCGAGGTCGCGCACGACCGCGCGCGCTCGCGTATCGCGGCGGCGAACATGGGAGGGTACGTCCCGTCCTCGCGAACGCCCAGATTTCCACGCCCGTCGCGCGACGTTTCCCCCGCCGACGCGCCCCGATTGCGTCCGCGCGGCCGTCGCGTCATTTGCAGACACAAAAAATGCACTCGCCCGCCTACCCTGTATCTCAAATCGCGCCCCTCCCCCCGTCCCCCGTGTCGATCGCCCGCAGGGAGCCGCGCAGCCCGCTGAGGGTGGACGTCGCGCGCGCGGACGACCTCCCGCACGAGGGCGCGTCCCCGAAGAAGCGCACGCCGCGGAACAGCAAGAGCGGGAAGAGCCCGAAGAGCCCGATGAAGAGCCCGCAGTCGTCGCCGTACGCGGAGCAGCGATTCGGGGAGATGCTCAGCAGCGTGGACCGGCGATCGAGCGACGCGAGCGTCCGCGGCGGCGATCGCGACGCCGCGCGCGGCGGCGGCGGCGTTGGCGGCTCGAGCCCGGACGGCGACGCGGGCGGTCGTCGTCTGTCCGCGGTCGAGCGCGTCGCGCAGTCCGCCGAAGACGACGCGCAGCTCGCGGGCGGCGTCACAGCTGGCGGCGACGCGGCGAGCCGACGACGCGACTCGAACGCGTCCACGTCCGACGTCTTGCGCGACTCCGACCTCCCCGGCGCGCCCGGGCGGTTCTTATCCTGGCTGAAGCAGTCCCCGACGCTGGAGGGGACGTTAGAGAAGCACAAGAGCGAGACGTTCTTCGGGCCGGCGTTGCGGCTGTTCGGCGTCGGCGTGAATCGCTGGAAGCTGCGTCACTACGTCCTGTACGATAACCACCTGTTCTGGGGTCGAGGGTTCAGCCGCATGTACGGCTACGGCACCGTCCTGAGCGCGAGGGCGAGCCCGGAGGACGGCGAGACCGCGTTCGCGCTCGAGCTCGTGACGCACCCGAAGAACTCGCTTCGACGCCGCGGGATGGAGAGCGTGGAGGTGTGGGAGCGCCTGTACGGGTTCTGCTGGAACACGCAAGGGTACGAGGAGCGCATCTTCCGCGCTGGGAACACGCTCGATCGCGACCGGTGGATCCTCGCGATCAACAAGTCCATATTCTCGAGCGGGAACTCGATGCGAGGGGGGCGGTCGTCGTCGCCGTCATCGTCGTCGCGAGTCGAGGTGAAGGAGGTGGACGGAGGAGGGACGCCCACGGAGGCGATGCACGCGACGGTGGAACGCAGCGTGTTTTCCGAGGAGCCGACGCGATCGCCGACGCGATCGCCGAATCGCGGCGGCGAGCGCGAGCGCGAGCGCGATCGCGACGATCGCGACGACGCGGGCGGGTGCTGCGGCGGCGCGGGGGAAGAGTCGAACGACGATTCGAGAGCGACGACGCCGCGTCGCGCGTCCACCGAGAGCGCGAGCGACGACGACGAAGCCGCGGAGACGGCGGCGGCGTACGAAGCGCGAGAGCGGAGCGGGTTGTGGACGCCGAGGGATCCCTCCGGGGCAGAGGCCGCCGCGGTCGCGGCGTGGGAGGAAGCGTCCGCGGCCGCGCTCGCGGCGAACGTCGCCGCGGAGGAGGAGGCGCGGAGAGAGCTCAGGGCGTCGAGGAGACGAAGCGGAAGCGGAAGCGGCGGCGGCGGGTCGATCGCGGGGTCGGACGCGATGGATTCGACGTCGTCGTTCGCGACGGACGCGTCGACGGAACCGTCGGACGCCGCGTCCACGTTACGCCGCGGCGACAGCGTCCCCGCGGAGTGGCTCGCCGCGGGCGCGGGCGGGTTCGGTCCGGACCGGCGCGCGCGCGGAGGTGGAGACGACGGCGACGACGCGCCCGCGGCGCCGGCGCTGCGGAAGCAGTCGTCCTTGGGCGCGGGCGGCGGCGGCGCCGGCGGCGGCGGGGTCAAGTTCGAATCCGGCGCGAACGGCGAGGCGAACGTCAAGCGCAAGGTCAGCTTCCGCGAGGAATCGCTCGAGGAGATGAAGCTCTACGCGCCGACGCCGACGCGAAAGAACCCGGGCGGCGTGGGCAAGACGCCGTCGCGTTTGGCGCCCTTCTCCGGAAAGGGCGGCGAGCGCGGCGAGGGCGGTATGGTATCGGGGCGAGAGAAGGGCGTCGACGACGCGCTCTCGTCGGACGAAACCCTTCTCCTTCCCGCGCTGGACGACGACTTTGGCTCGGAACGCGGCGGCGAGAAGCGGCTCCAGGCGCTCAGACTCGCCGCGGGGCGGTGGGTCATCCCCCCCCACGAGCTCAAGCTCGGACGACGCATCGGCGAGGGCAGCTTTGGCGAGGTGTTCACCGCCGATTGGAACGGCACGGAGGTGGCGTTGAAGCAGACGCACGATAAGGTGCTCTCGAAGGACACCGCGGAGGAGTTGAGCGGGGAGATTCGCATGATGCAAGGGATGCGGCACCCGAACATCGTGTTGTTCTTGGGCGCGGTCATCGAATCGCCGAGGGTGTCGATCGTGTGCGAGCTCATGCCTCGAGGGTCGCTGCACTCGTTGCTTCACGGGAAGGCGCGCGGCGGCGTGGAGTTGTCGCATAACGGACGACTGCGACTGCAGATGGCTCAGGACTGCGCGCGCGGGATGAGCTACCTGCACTCGCGCGCGCCCGCGGTCGTGCATCACGACCTGAAGCCCGCGAACCTTCTCGTGGACGCGCACTGGACGCTGAAGGTGTCCGACTTTGGGATGAGCCGGTTAAAGTACAACTCGCGCTTGAAATCCGCGCGACGCTCCGGCGACGCCTCCGGCGACGCCTCCGACAAAGCCCCGGGCGGAACCCCGGAGTGGATGGCGCCGGAGGGCCTCAGAAACGAGCACAGCGACGAGCGCAGCGACGTGTACTCGTTCGCGGTCATCCTGTGGGAGCTCATGACGTTGGAGTATCCATGGGAGGAGCTCTCGTCGCCCGTGCAGATCGTCGTGCAGGTTGCGTTTTTGCACCGCAGGCCGCGACTGCCGACGTGGCTGCCCACGGAGGCGGTCGCGCTCCTGCAGCGGTGCTGGAACAAAGACCCGGACAAGCGCCCAGCGTTCACGGAGATCTTAGAGAAGCTCAAGGCGGACGACATGCCCGAGGCGTGGGCGGACCGGCCGTCGCCGCGCGCGCGGGAGGCGGAGGCGGCGAAAGACGCGGCGGGCGCGGCCGGACCGGGGAGCGGCGGCGACGGCGAACCGCCGGGTCCCGGCGGGCCGCCAAAGACCGAGGCCGAGGTCGTCGTCTGCGCGGACGACTTCATCACGATCAAGGGCCTCCCGTCGATCAAGACGCCGAAGGCCAAGGTGAAAGCGCCGTCCGCGCTCGGACCGAACCGCCCGTCGAGCAGCGACGAGAGCAGCGACGACGGCGACGGCGACGGCGACGGCGCCGACGCCGACGCGGACGCGGACGGCGCCCCGAAACTTCCGCCGATCCCACCCCACGGCGACGGCGGCGGGTTCAGCTACGACCGCGCGAAGCACCTCGCGACGACGCCGCGGGCGACGGAGGAAGCGCCCGCGTCGCCGAATTCGCCCGCGCTCGAAGCCGCCGCGGCGGTGCTTCCGCGGCTGCCTTCGCTGAAGATCGTCAAGCCGCCGAACGCGATCGTGTGAGTAGCGTACTATCGCGAGGGTATTTATCGTGCTTTGTGATGATCGATCGTATTTATAGAGTCGAAGCGTGATGTGACCGCGCGGCAGACGCGTCGGCGTCGGCGACCGCGCGTGAAGGCTTTTTCGTCGTCCCGTCGTCTGCGGCGTGGCATACGTCGACGATACATCACCACACGACGCGCCCTTTCTCGCGCCCTTTCTCGCGGGTCCGCAGGTCGTGAACGAGATTCGAACCACCGCGCTCGGGCTCAAGCGCGTCCAGTGTCGCGTCTGCTCCTCTCGCGAACCCACGTGTCATCTTCGCGGACTCTGCGCCGCCGCCGCCTGCGTCCGCCGACGCGTGTTGTTTTCGACGCGAAGTCTACGTCTTCGCACTCGTACGGTACGCTCACGTCGTGCATCTCCTCACATGCCGTCAACATGCCCTTCAAATCCATCTCAAAGGTGTCCTCGAGGAGCTGCTCCGTCAGCACGTACGTGTCTCGGTTGCATAGGCACGCGGGCAGCGAAGCGTCTTCGTCCGAGCCGACCGCGTTCGCGATGGCGTCGCAACACTGTTTCGATGTCGACGACACCGCGATGCACGGGATGAGGCTGGGAAGTAACTCGGGCAGCTGTTCCGTGAACTGCGTCGTATCGCACACAGCCGCGGGCGTGTGAGGTGTACCTATGTCTACCCCTGGCGCTGTGGGGGACGAGTCGTACGCGGCGTCGACATGCGCTTCTTCGCCGCCGTCGTGATGCGGATGCGGCGTCGAATGATGCGGCGGTGGCGCCGTGCCGCTCGCGTGCGCGTGCGGCGGGTGCGTTCCACTCCACGCGTACGGGTACGTGTGCTCCGCGCGACCCGCGCGCGCGTGCGGCGCCGCGGAAGAGAGGTCCACCCCGAGGGCGAGACGAGGGGAGGACAGCGCGCTCAGCGCGAGCGCGAGAAGGAGAAGGTGCGCGATGCGCGCCATGACAGATGATGCGCGACGTGCGTAGGCTGTGCACGGAACCGACCGCGCGCGAGCGGTGAGACGCGGAGGTGCTGGACCAGCTTCTGCGTTTATGTATTTCGACGTCCGTTCGAAGCCGTTCGAAGGGTCGAGGCGGCAGACGAGACGGCACGCGCGGTGGCCGCGTCCGCACGCACGCAGCGCTCGGCCATCATGGACCCGAGCATGATCACCCCCGAGATGATGGCGTTCGCGCAGAAGCAGATGGAGAACATGTCCCCGGAGCAGATGGTGCGCGTCCCTCCTCGCCGCCCGCGCGCGCGCGGGAAGGAAGGAAGGGATCTCGCGCGCGTTCCCGCGCTCGCCGTGAGCCGCAAGATCCGCGTCGCCGTCCGAGGGAGACGACCGGTCGCGCGCGCCGCGCCGCGCCCCGCCCCCCCCCCCCGCCCCCC
>Ga0181554_1004901_pt1 | contig 10688 bp, 13 predicted proteins | sample 011ome_16_FD_145602 | JGI IMG/M metagenome (GOLD analysis project Ga0181554, IMG submission 145602) | Coastal salt marsh microbial communities from the Groves Creek Marsh, Skidaway Island, Georgia - 011503CT metaG (spades assembly) | ecosystem: Environmental > Aquatic > Marine > Intertidal zone... | reverse complement strand
CCGAGGGACCCTGGGCGGAGAGATGCGCCGGGAAAAGTCCTTAAGGATCGGCGTTCACCACGCGAACGCGGTCGTATGGGGACCAGTGTATGGGACGCGCCTGACCCGCGGACGTCATCGACTGGGCACCCCACGACGACGACGACGACGACGACGCGCCGCGTCCGAGGCGCGCGGCGTCGCGCGCGAGCCGCGCGAGCGCCGCGCCGCGCGACATCGAGGAGGGCGGGCGGGCGGGCGCGCGAGCGGCGGACGCGAACGAGGACGCGCGCGGGGAGTGTTCTCCGACGACCGCGGCGCGCGAGGAGGAGTGGGCGACGACGTCGAGACGCGTCATCTCGGAAGAGCCCGGACGACGGAATTTTTTTTGGATCAGGTTTATGAAAAGTACGTCGCCCCCTCCTCGTCGTCACGCGGTCTTCCGCTTCAGCGCCGGTGCCATGGTGTAGCAGTTCAAGAGCGACAAGAACACCCCCAACCCCCCGACCTGCCGCTTGCTCAGGTTCAACTTCTCGAGCAGCGCGAGCGCGAGCGTCGCTTGCGTCGCGTTGGCGACGACGGCGGTCATCAACTTCTGCGCGGGGAGACGGAGGGACGGCGTCGGATGGATTCGAGACGGTCGGCGGCGGGGTGCGACGCGAGCGAGGGAGGGGACGCGCGTCTCGAGCGTCGTCTCGAAGAGAAAGTCATCGCGAAGTCCTTCAGAAACGCGAGGCACCGCGCGAACCGGAGACGTATGGGGCGCGGTCGGGTACGTCGTCTCGTTCGACGCGATTACCTGCGCCTTCGCCGCCGCCGCGCTCTTCTCTTCGTCGTCGTCCTTCTTCGTCGCCGCGGTCATCGCGTCGAGCGCGTCCGTCAGCTCCCTCGTCGCGGTCGCGAGCCCGGCCAAGGACGCGAGGCACCACGACCAGTACGACACTTTCTGCGCGCGTTGTGCTAGTGATTTGTCGGACAACACGCCCGCGGCCTGCGTGGGTGAAGCGATCGGTCAGTCGAACGTCTCACCGGTCAAACGTTGAAAGGGAAGCGCGGGTGAAGAGTGACGACGGGAAAAGTCCTTAAGGAACGGCGTGCACCACGCGAACGGGGTCGTATGGGGAGCAGTCTCACCTCCTCCTCCGCGAGGCCAAAGTCCGCGAGCCGCGCGACCATGTCCGCGCCCATCAGCACGTTCGCGGGCTTCACGTCGCGGTGCACGATCCCTCTCGCGTGGAGGTACTCCAGCGCCGCCCCCGTCTCGCGCAGGAGTTTCAGGAGCGCCGGCGTCGTCGGACGCCATCCCGCGTCGTGCGTCAGGTGCGCGACGCTGCCGTGCGCCTGCCACGGGAACACGAGGAAGTACTCGGGCGGATGCGCGCGCGCGGCGCACACCGTCAGCACGTTCGGGTGCCTCAGCGAGAGCATCAGCCGCAGCTCGACGTGGTAGCGATCGATCTCCGTCTTCGTGTGCAGCCGCGGCCTCTTGACCGCGACCGCGACGTCGCCGAACCGACCCGCGAACACCGCGCTCGCGGGGCCGTCGTGGACGAGGCGCATCCCGGGGGTGAAGTTCTCGGCGGGCTCGCGCAGGTTGACGGCGCCGTCGCCGTCGGAGACGCAGCACTCGCGGAAGCACGTCGACGCCGGCATGGCGCGGGCGGACGGCGCGCGCGGGTCGGATCCCGGAGGCGGCGGCGGCGACGACGACGAGGGCGACGGCGAGGGACGGGGACGGTCCGCGCGGCGGCGGCCGCGGACGGCGCCGTGCGCTTTATGACGACGCGACCGATGATGACGACGCACGCGACGCGACGAGGTGCCCTAATAAGTCGCTCTCAAACTAATTGCTCATATATTGGATGTAGTACACGTACGTGAAACCTATGAGCATTTAGTACTAAAGTACCGCGTACCGTCCTAATTAATTTCGCCATTAATTCGCCATTAATTTGGCCGAATCGGAGTACAGTAGGCGGCTCCCTGGGCGTCATACGATTTTCGACTGAAGGGCACCTCGTCTACATTTCGACGGCGGCCCCCCGCGCCGCGCCGCTGTCTCCCCGGCTCCCGTCCCTCCCGCGGCCGCTCGCACTCCGCACCGCGCACGCACGCGCGCGCGAGAGAACACGCCCCGCGCGCCGCCGAGCGTCCCGACGACCGACCCCCCGAGCGCGCGGCTCGCGTCGCCGATCGCTCGCTCGCTCGATCCGCCGCGTCGAGCGGAGGCGGAGGAGGAGAGACGACAGAAGAGAGAGGGGAGAGCGCCCCGCGGGCGGATTCGCGTCGAATCGACAGAAGACGCCCTCCTTAAGAGGAAGACCACCGCGCGTCGCCCGAGATGCGTCGCGGCGGGAGCGGCGGCGGGAAGGACTTCTACGCCGTCCTCGGCCTGCAGCGCGACGCGAGCGAGGCGGAGATCAAGAAAGCGTACCGAAAGCTCGCGATGCGCTGGCACCCGGACAAGAACCAGGACAACAAGGACGCGGCGGAGAAGAAGTTTAAGGCTGTCTCCGAGGCGTACGAGGTCCTGAGCGACCCGAAGAAGAAAGACTTGTACGATCAGTTCGGCGAGGACGGGCTGAAGGACGGGTTCGGCGGCGGCGGCGGCGGGTTCAGCGCGTCCGCGGCGGAGGACATCTTCGCGCAGTTCTTCGGCGGCGGCGGGACGGGCGGGATGGGCGGTGAGACCGACCGCTCCCCTTCTTTCGGCGTGTTTTGTTTTCGCGCGTTCTGAGCCTCACGTTTTGACGCGTGGGATTTCTATCCACCAATCACGTGCACGCGCGACTGACACGTGTCTTCCCTCGCCCAATCGAATCGCGTCGCAGGCGGCGGGAACCCGTTCGGCGGATTCGGCGGGATGCCCGGCGGGATGCCCGGACACCACGCGCACGGCGGCGGCCGCGCGCGTCCGAGAGAGCGCAAGAAGGCGGACCCGATCGAGCAGTCGCTTCGTTTGACGCTAGAGGAAATGTACTACGGGTGCTCGAAAAACCTGAAGCTCACGCGCACGGTGATGCGCGGGGACGTGGAGCAGAGAGTCTCGGAGACGCTCACGATCGACGTCAAGCCCGGGTGGAAGAAGGGGACGAAGATCACGTTCCCGGAGAAGGGCGACGAGGCCCCGGGGGTGATCGCCGCTGATATCGTGTTCGTGATCGACGAGAAGAGGCATCCGCAGTTTGAGCGCGACGGGAACGACCTCGTGAAGACGGTCAAGGTGGACCTCAGGCGCGTCTCGGTCGCGCGCGCGTCTCCCCGCGAGGAGGACTTTCATTCCCGTCGCTCGCGCGTTTCTCTCCGCCCGCCCCTCGGTCACGACGCTCGACCCTATGACGCCTCGCGACTCCGACTGACGCGCCCCCGCGCTCCACCCCGACGTTCGCTCGCCGCTCCGCGTGGGAAATCGCACTCAGCGAGGCGCTGCTCGGCGCCAACGTGTTCGTGACGACGTTGGACGGCAAGTCCATCAACGTGGAGGTGAAGGAGGTGATCGACCCCAAGTACGTCAAGGTGCTGATCGGCGAGGGGATGCCGCTGAGCAAGTCCCCGAACTCGCGCGGGGATCTGAAGATCAAGTTCGAGGTGGCGTTTCCGAAGACGCTCGACGACGACCGGCGGAAGAAGCTCAGAGAGGCGCTCGACGGGTGCGAGTACTGATCGATTCGACGCGACGCGTTTCGATTCGGAAAAGAAAGAAGCGTCGGGGGGAGGGTGACGGGGGGAGGGCGGCGGGGGTGTGGCGGTCGCGTTGTTATGTATGTCGAGATGCCGCGCGGTGTTCCACCGCGCGGCGCGGTTTCGATCGGATCGGTTTCGTTCGCTTCGCTTCGCCGCTTCTTCGTTTCGATCGCTTCAGCTCGATGAAATCACAAAACCGAACCGCCCGCCGCTAGTGGCGCGCCGTTCAAATAGCTCCGTTCATCACGCGACGCACTCGTGACACCCCGCCCGACCCGACGACTTTCTTCTGTCCCGTTCCTCCGTCTCTGAACGCTAAGGGGCCCACCCAAGAGAAAACCGTTCGATTAAAGACGTTACTCTCGTCGCGCTTACTTCTCCGGGCGCATCCCCAAGCCCTTCCCCTTGACAATCGCGGCTTCGTTCGTCTTCTTGTCGCCGCGCTTCTTGGATTCGTCGTAGTACTTCTGCGAGAAACCACCGGAGACGTTCCCCTCGGACGCGGACTTGACGTACAGGATGATGAGGAACGACGTCGGGATGATGATGAAGAGCGCCGTCGCGATCACGCCGAGGATGTTGACGTCGGCGAGCGCCACTTGGTTGAGCTCCTCGGCGGCGAAAGCAGCCGGCGCCGCCGCGAACGCGGGAAACGCCGCGGAGACGGACGCGAGGACGTTCTTGGGGGAAGCCTTCGCGACGACGCCCTGGCGGAGCGCCGCGCGGGGGGCGACGACGGCCTGCGGTGACGAGGACGAGGACGAGGAAGAGGACGGGAGGCGGATCGGCGGTGAGTTTCGGACCGGATCGAAATTCGGATTCGACGACGCGAGTCGATCGACGGGTTCTCGGAAGCACATCGGGGCGGGTCCGCGCGCGCGCGATCGCGGCGCGAAAGCGCGCGCGCGCGACGGGCGGCGCGACGAAAGCGCGCGACCGATCGCGGCGACGCGATCGGTTCCCGACGCGCGCGCGATCGCCGCGCGACGCGCGCGCGTCGCGTCGACGCGCGATCTCGCGTCAACGCGCGACGATCTCCTCCTCCCCTCGCGGTCCCGGAGGAGGAGGAAGACCTAAGCTCGACGCGACGCCGGGTCGGAACCGCCGCGCGTCGTCGCCGCGCGACCGCTCTCGACGCCGCGCGATCGCGTCGGCGCGTTCTCGACGGCGTTCGGGACGCGTCGCGCGATGCCGCGACGCGCGAGCGCGCGATGCGACGCCGCGCGCGCGTCTTCCCGGCGTCGCCCCGCGGACGCGATCCGCGCCGAGCGACGACGACGAGCGCCGGGCGAGAGAACCGTCGAGGGCGACGGGGCGTTTGATCGCGGACGGACGTCGCGAGCGCGCACCTTGGAGGACGTCGCCTTCGCGGAGCGGCGCACGGGGGCGGCCTTGAGCGGGATGAGCCCGGCGGCGGCGATGGCAGACATGATGACTGTGTGTTGTTCGGCGGTGCGTGCGTCGAGGCGGGTGCGAATATGATCGCGCGCCACCCATTCAGATACGGTTTCGTGCGAGGACTTCCGCGTGCGACGCTGCCATTGGAGGAGACGGCCGCGGGTGATCACGCCTTTCAACGCGCGTTCGGTCGGTTTCGATCGAGCGCGTGCGCCGATCGACGGCCTGGTTTCATCGGCAAGGAACGATCTCTGCCGATCAAGACGCGGTCAAACGTTTTTGGTTTTGGTTTTTTGGTTTTTTGGTTCTCGGTTTTCGGTTTTCGATGTCGTCGCGGTTCCGTTCGCGGCGCGTACCCGTCCGCGCGGGTCTCCGACGCGCGCGACGCGTCTCCGCGCTCCTCGCTCCGCGCCTCCCCCGCTCGCCCCTCGTCGATCGATCGCCATCGCATCACTTCTCCTCGACGCCCGCCATCCCCTCCTCGAGCTCCATACCGGTCCCCGTACGACCGCGTCGGCGCGTTGAACGCCGTTCCTTAAGGACTTTTACTTTCGCCCGCCATCCCCTCCTCGAGCTCCTCGAGCTTCTTCTTCGCCTCATCCGTCGCCCCCCCGACGTCGCCGCCGACGTCGTCGCCCGACGACACGTTCGCGCGCCACGCCTGCCGGTTCAACTCTCTCGCGCTCGCGCCGACGTTGCCCTCCTCGCCGATCTTCTCCACCGTGCCCTCGACGGTCACGTCCGCCATCGTCACCGGCGGCTTGATCCCGCCCTCGCCCAGCCCGACGCTGAGGTACAGGTCGAGCCACTTCGTCGGCTTGGGGTCGTTCCATACGAAGCGACGTCGGGGTGGAGTTCATGGGCGTCAGAAGCGGAGTTGGAGGGCGTCGAGGTGTGTCGGGATTGTGAGCGAGGGGTCCGGCGAAAGTCCTTAAGGAACGGCGTTCAACACGCCAACGCGGTCGTATGGGGACCAGTGTACGGGACGCGCCTTAGTCTCCGAGCGCGACTTGATCTTCGCCGCCGCGCGCTCGTCGACGGCGCCGTCGGCGAACGACGGGAACGTGACGATCGCGGTGCCCTTCGCCGGCGCGACCCCGATGTCGGCGACGACGAACTTGAGCCCGTACGCGTCCCTGTCCACGTCGGCACCCTCGGCACCCTCGGCACCCTCGGCCGCGTCCGGCGGGTCCGTAAGAAACACGCGCGCGAGCGCGCGGCGCTGGTACCTATACTCGTTGGCGACGTCATTCTATACACGCGAACGTCGGGGTGGAGTTGAAAGGCGTCAGTTGGCGTTGAAAGGTGTCGAGGGCGGGGATTGAAAGCGAGGGACCCTGGGCGGAGAGATGCGCCGGGAAAAGTCCTTGAGGATCGGCGTTCACCACGCCGACGCGGTCGTATGGGGACACAGTGTACAGAACGCACCTCGAACGCGTCCGGCAGCTCCGCGGTCTCCTTCCCTTTGCTCACGACGCACAGCGCGGGCATCTCGAACGCGAACGCGCCCTCCGGCGGCGGCGCGGAGAACCCGCCGTCCGCCCATCGCGTCGCGGCGGCGCCCTCGAGCCACGCGCCGTCGCATCGAATCTGACGACGGCGGGGTCGGACCGCGCGAGGCGACCGACGTCGGGGTGAAGTTCAAAGGCGTCAGTTGGCGTTGAAAGGCGTCGATGGCGGGGATTGAGAGCGGGGGGTGGGCGGAGAGACACCTTCAAAGGCGTCGTCAGGCGGAGTCGTGAGGCGTCGAGACGTGTCGGGTTTGAAACCGTGCGTGGGGTGGGCGGAGAGAGACGCGCGCGGCGAAAGTCCTCGAGGAACGGCGTGCGCCGCGCCGACGCGGTCGCGCGGGGAGAGTGGTCAGGGGAAGCACCAGATCTCTGGCGTCATCCGTCAGCTCGCTCAACACCTGCACGAGCGCGGGCATGCCGTCCGCGATCGGCGCGGGCAGCGCCGCGGCCAGCTCTTGGACGCGCTTCGCGTTCGCGACGCCGCCGCCGAACGCCTTCGCGCCCTTCGTCAGCTTCGCGAGCGCGTCGCACGTCGACGCCGGGACGAAGTTCGCGACCGCGAAGATGGGCGGATCGACGCACAGCACGCGCACGCCGTCGCGCGCGAGGTTGACGGGCAGGAAGCGCTCCGCGAGCGACCCCAGGTACGCGGTCTGATTCTGCGGCGACTGCGTCGACGGGTTCAGCCCGCCCGCGTCCAAGACGTGCGGCGGGAGCTTCGACAGCGTGCTCGCCGCTTGCTTCGTCTCGCGCGGCGCGTCCGGCGGAGGACAGTGCCACGCGCGCGTGATCGTGACGGCGTCCTTCGCGGCGTCTTTCGCGGCCGCGGCGCGGACGACGACGGCGAGGCGCGCGGGGGGGGAGGCGGCGGGCGCGCGGCGAGTCGCGCGGCGGCGGAGCGGCGCCGCCGCGCGGGGCGGCGTCGGCGCGGGGGCGACGACGGCGTGCATCGCGCGCGGGGGGGATGGCCGCCCGAACCCCTGGGTTTTCCGAAGGACGCGCGGCGACACTCGCGGCGACGCCGTTCGGGTGCTCTCTGGTTGAACCGTACGTTTTTCACTCACCCTCGGTTTCAACATTTGATCGCGTCCCCTTTCAACGGACCGATGAACATTTTTTGTACGGGGCTGGGCAGAGTAAAAGTGACCCGAGGCGTGTCCAGGACGATAGGTGACCGTTGGGTCGATTGACCCCCCAAAAACAGAGCGGATTCGGGGTTTTCAGGGTGAGCTGAACCTGTCGCCGGTTTCAAAAATACGGTTCTCGATTATTTTTCTGTGAGATTTTGATCGCGCTCGAGAGCGCGCGGGGCGCGCGCGGGAGTGGGACGGAGGGGCGCGCGCGAAGTTTACAGCGAGTACGGCGCCGTACGAGTACTTGGGAAAAAACGGGGTCAGGGGCTCATCAGGGCTCTTCTACCCAGCCTCGTATTATTAACTCTTACTCGCTACTCGCACAAAGATAATTGGAGACGCATCTGCGCCAACTGTACCTTTGTCGCCGTGTCTGTCAGTTCTCTCGCGCGTGCCCCTTTTTCCATTACCATTGCCCATTGGTACCCTTGACGAGCTTGTTTTCTTCGTCGTCCACGAGCTCGTCCGCGACGCGGCTGCGGCGGCGGCGAAATTTGTAAAACACGAATCCCCCGGCGGCGGCGGCGATGACGCCGGCGAGCGCGACCGTGACCGCGACGATCACCACCGTGAGGTTGCTCGAGGTTGCTCCAGAATCGGTGGAGGTCCATATGACGACCACGCGTGCGACATCGGTTAAAAATAAATAATTGAAATTGCATATGTACAATTAGATAAGGATAGACTCGGAGGACTGACGGTCGACGCGTTCGCGCTTTCGCGCGTTCGCGCCCGCCGAAGTGAGCTATAAGGGCGCATTTGCCAGGCTCAGGTCACCCCTTCCACACTCTCGGCCGATGTATAATATGTACACACGCACGACCCGGAGGCCACGCGCGATGAAGCGCAAACACTCGGTGATCGTTCGCTCACACGTGCACGGCGCCGTACTTGGTACCCTCGACGAGCGGCGTTTCTTCGTCCGCCCCGACGCGGCTGCGGCGGCGGCGAGATTTGTTGAACAAAACTCCCGCGACGGCGGCGACGGCGGCTCATCCCTTGAAAGGCCACTTCTTCTTGTTTTTTTTCTTCTTCTTCGTCTTCTTCTTCGTCTGCTCAGCTGCTTTCTTCGCTTCATCATGTTTTTTCATCGCTGCTGAGGCTTCCTCGCCGAAGAAGTGTGCGACACTGTCTCCAAAATCCTTGACCTGAGAGCTCAAGGTATTGCCTTCATTGCCAAAGTTTGAATCGCAGTGCCCTCCGTCCGCTAGGACGCATAATGGCGTGTAGCAAAGGCCTTCCGCGAAAGACGCCTCGACGCCAAACGACGCCGTGGCGAGGGTGCCTTCGACATCTATGGAGACACCGAATGCATGTTTTGGCTCACATTTTTCATCTTCCTTTTCACCACATTTATCTCCGGTTCCGTATATGAGCGTGAGGGAACCCTCGGCTTTGAGCCCGCCTCCGAAGAAGACAGGAGCAGGGATCTCGATGCCGCCGCCAAACGTGGTCGCCTGGGCTGCGCCAGGAACGTCACCAAAGTCCCCGTAGACGGTCACTGCCATGCCCACGTCGAACGTGCCAAGACTTGGTGTCTTGAGCTGAAGGACTTTCCCTTTCATGGTGCAACCGCCGACGTAGCAAAATCGGTTGCCGTTTATGTCGACGCCGACACCGAGTTCCATACCGCCCGAGTATGTGTCATGCACTACGCCGCCGCTGGCCGTGTGCACGTTGGGGAGAGTCGCGGGGTTTTGCACGTTGACGTCCATGGTCAATCCCAAAGTGATGGCGTAATTCTTCCCCGTGTCGAAGACCAGAGGGCACTTATCTTTCAGCGTTGTGCTCAACGACTTCACGACTTGGGCCAAGATGTTCGGTCCGGGCAGCCCGAACGTCCATATGTAGTCACACACCGGCGAGCCGAGGCCTTCCATTATGTCCTCGACCTTCGACGGGGTGTCAGAGAACACCTTCATGATCTTATTCACGTCTTGTGGTTTCATCGCGTCCAAGAACGTTTTAAACGCATCGTTCAGATCCGACGGACTGACGTCGCACGGTTTTTGGATTTGTTCTTTGAACCAGTCGAGCGTGTCTTTAGGGAAATCATTCATTTTATCCACGATGGGTCCGAGCTCGTCGCCGACCTCTTTGGCGAATCCCTTCGCGTCGTCCCACGCGTCCTTCGCGTGCTCGCCCACATGGTGGATCGCGTTGTCCAGGTCATCGTAAAACTTGGTTTTCGAGCAATCGCACGTATCCCTGGATCCGTGGATGAGCTTGCACCCGGGCATGCACGCGGAGCACTGGCCGTTGTCGTATGCCACGGGTGCCGACTTGCACTTGTACCTCCACTTGTATGCTTGTTCCCCAAAGGGCCACACGTTATGGCTCGCGCACGCCTCAGCGCCTGTCGGATACGCGCCCCAGCCGCACGACGAAAACATGTCAAACGCGCAATCTCCAGTGTACGGCTGGCACGCGCCCCCGTCCGTCCATGACTTTTCTGGCACGGCGCACATATCGACGTTGATGTCGTAGCACGGCTGGCCGCCCAGGGGCGCTGCCGTGAAAACGTCGTCGTTCCCGCCCGCGAAAGGCGCGGGAGAAGTGCCGAGGTCGCCGTGCTCGGCGAAGTAACGCGCGCGCGCCCCCGCGCGCGCGCGGGTCGCGGCGGCGACGACGGCGAGTGCGAGCGCGAGCGCGGCCGCGGCGGCGCCAGCGGCGGCGCGACGGCGGCGCTGTCTCGTTTGAAGCGTTTCGAGCTTGGTTGCGTCGCCGAGGAGCGGGACGGTCTCGTCCGCGGCGGGCGTCGTGCCTCGGTTGTCGCGCTTCTGAAGACGACGAGAAGAGAGGAAGGCGGGCGGGAGACGTGGCGTTCGTCGTCAGTCGAGGAACGCTCGCGAGCGCGCGAAAAAAAAAAACCGTTCCCGAAGCTGTTCTCCTCTTCGCGTCTCGCGAACAGATTCGTAACAGATTTGTAACAGACTTGTGATCTTTCGCGAAAGGTCGCCTGATAGGTCGCGCAAGAATTTAC
>Ga0181554_1004893_pt1 | contig 10701 bp, 8 predicted proteins | sample 011ome_16_FD_145602 | JGI IMG/M metagenome (GOLD analysis project Ga0181554, IMG submission 145602) | Coastal salt marsh microbial communities from the Groves Creek Marsh, Skidaway Island, Georgia - 011503CT metaG (spades assembly) | ecosystem: Environmental > Aquatic > Marine > Intertidal zone >... | reverse complement strand
CTTGTGCTGGGTCAATTCCAGATTGGTAATGCTGGCACCGGCCAGGCTGATCGTGGCAACGTATTCATCCGTCTTAACGGTAACCGTCGGCGCATTCACTGCGGCGGCTGGCTGGCTGGCTAGCGTGTTGCCGTTGCCATTACTGCGGGCAGGAACGGCGCTGCCATCTTTGGCGCGCAAGTCCACCGAACCCTTAGGCGAGTCGGCGGCTTGCGTGGCAGCCGGCATATTGGCGGCCTTCTGCTCAGCTTTATGCTGACCCCAACCTTCCCAAAGCAGGAATACGGAGATAGTGAAAATAAGGGTAAGAAATAAACGACGGTAATCCATAGTTCAGCCAGCGAGAAGGTTCAAAAAATCGGACGCCGCATTTACAACGCCACAAAGCATGCAAGGGTACCAGATTCAGGGCACAGGATCGTGACCACCGGGGTGGAAAGGGTGACAACGGAGCACTCTTTTTACCGCTAACCAGGTGCCGCGCAGTGCACCATATCGGGTTAACGCTTCTGCCGCATAGGCAGAACAACTCGGATGAAAGCGGCAACGCTGCCCCAGAAACGGGCTCAGCGCATAGCGGTACACCTGGATCAGCCCTAAAAGCAGCTGCTGAATTAACTTGCCCGGTAGGGCAATCAGCTTATCCATACCCGCGTTCACGATGGGCTGCCCGGGTTTTCTTTTCTAATCTGACCGGCAATGCGGTTCATCAGCTGCGTCACATCCGTACGCAAACCGGTAACTACCTGCAGACGGGTCGGCGCTGCTTCGCCTTTTTTAACGCGGAACGGTGATTCGTGCAGCCGGATAATCCAGTCGCCCGGCGGAAAACTCTCCGGGGTCGTGCGGAAATACTCGCGCAATACGCGGCGGATCAGATTACGACGCGCAGACGCCGCAACCAGTCGTTTGGCCACAATCAGGCCGAGCCGACTGGCCGGGTTGGCACTTTCGATGAGATCGGTCTGCTCATTGTCCGAGCACGCTCGAGATTGGCTAGGCTGATAACGATGTACCGTCAGCCATTGCCCTCGGCAAGCTTTACGGGCATCAAAGACCGTCTGGAACTCTAACGGCTTAAGTAGCCTTGATGCCCTACTAAAGCGAAAACGGGATTGAATTTTAGTAAAACTCACCGTTGTTCCAAACCGGATTAAATAAAGAAGCGTCTAACCCGGTAACGTCCGGAAACCGGACGCGTCGTCTTTAGACAGACAGGCGATGACGGCCCTTGGCGCGGCGCGACGCGATCACAGCACGACCACCACGGGTACGCGAACGAACGAGGAAACCATGGGTGCGCTTACGGCGAACTACGGAAGGTTGATAAGTACGTTTCATGACGGGGGCTCCCCAGAATTCAGTAAATAGCGGCACGTGCCGCGAAAAACCCGTGATTAAACAGGAATTTCCCCGTTTCTGTCAAGTTATATCAGCACTTACCTCCTTGTTCAATCTGCCCCTTGCACTAAAGAACGTCAGACAAAGCGGCTGGCTTGAGGTATCCTAAAAGGTTACGCAATCTGCGAAAACTGGCGCGTTTTAGGTGCCGCATGTCGCAGTCACCAGGTCTTATTGTTAATGAATCCATTCTGGAATTACTGTCTTGAAAAGCTGGGGGAAACGCTTCCTGCCCAGCAGTTCAGCACATGGATTCGCCCACTACAGCTGGCTGCCGACCGAAATACCGAAACAAATGAGTTAACGGTTTCAGCGCCAAATCGCTTTATTCTCAAATGGGTTCGCGACAACTACCTCGGTACATTTCAGGAGTTAGCAGACACGTTCTACGGTGGGCCTGTTACCGTTAATTTTACGATTGGCACCGCACAAGCGGCTGCCAATAGTGCACCTACACGTTCTGCGGCACCCCAGACCGTGGGTGCTCAGGATTCTGTACCGATTCCAGCAACGGCTGAGAAAACAACGACAACATCTGTAGCATCGACCGCCGTTGCGCAACGTAAAGCGTCTGGCCAAGGTACACGGTTAATGACACACTTTACTTTTGACGAGCTAGTCGTCGGTAAAGCCAATGAATTAGCCCGTGCCGCCTGCATGAATGTCGCCGAAACGCCTGGTGGTGCTTATAACCCCTTGTTTATCTACGGGGGCGCTGGGCTCGGTAAAACCCACCTGATTCACGCGATCGGCAATGCCGTCCTGGCCGCTGATCCCACCAAAGTGGTGCGCTACGTACACGCCGAGGATTACTACTCAGACGTTGTTCGTGCTTATCAACAAAAAGCTTTTGATAGTTTTAAGCGTACCTACCGCTCTATCGATTTACTGCTTCTCGATGATGTGCAGTTCCTGAAGGGTAAAGATCGTTCTCAGGAAGAATTTTTCTATCTGTTTAATGCGCTGGTAGAAGCCCGCAAGCAGATTGTGATTACCTGCGATACCTATCCGAAAGCGATTGAAGGGCTGGAAGATCGCCTGATTACGCGCTTGGATTGGGGTCTGACCGTACAAATAGAGCCCCCCGAAACAGAAATGCGGGTGGCCATTCTCAAAAAGAAAGCAGAATCCGAAGGTAAAGTTCTGGCGGATGAAGTTGCTTTCTTCATTGCGAAGCATTTACGCTCCAATGTTCGAGAATTAGAGGGTGCATTGACTCGAGTTCTGGCTTTTGCACAGTTCCATGGGCGCGAAATTACCCTTGAAACAGCAAAAGAAGCCCTAAAAGACATTGTTGGGGCCTATAACCGTCAAATTACCGTAGAAAACATCCAGAAAATGGTGGCTGACTACTATAAATTGAAGGTTGGGGATCTTTACTCCAAGAAACGTAGCCGAATGATCGCCCGTCCGCGTCAGGTCGCCATGTGGTTGTGCAAAGAAGTGACTCCGCATAGTTATCAGATGATCGGTGAGTCTTTTGGTGGTCGCGACCATACAACGGTGCTTCATGCAGTACGAACCATCGAGGATATGCGTAGTAAAGATCAACAAATCAATCACGATATCCATGTTCTACTTCAGGTGCTGAAAGGATGACGCATAACTCCTGTACAGTACGTGGACGTTTTGTGGGTAACCTTGGGTTTTGTCCAAAGTCGCAATTTCATCCCCATTTCGTCAACCAACGCTCCCCTGGGTTTTCCTTAGGGTTGTACAGTCAGCAATCCCATGAATTTTCGTGAGAAAATCACCTTATCCACAGAATTGACCTGAGCTTATTCGTATTAGGAATTCTATATATGTTGTTATTAAAGACCTCTAGAGAAACACTTCTGGCACCTTTGCAAACCGTTTCAGGGATTGTTGAGAAGCGGCACACACTGCCTATTCTTTCCAATGTTTTGATTGAGAAGAAGGGGGCTATGCTGACCCTTGTTGCGACAGATATCGAAATTCAGATTACGACTGGCGTTAGCCTGGAGGGTGGGGCTGAAGGATCCGTTACCGTCGCAGCACGCAAGTTGCAAGATATTTTGCGTTCATTACCCGAAGCATCGACAGTCAGCCTGGACCTGGACGAAAAACGTCTGGTAGTTAAAGCAGGTAAGAGTCGTTTCTCGCTGCAAACCCTGCCCGCTGAAGATTTTCCGCAAATGAGTCTGAATGCGGCTGAGCCTGTCTCGTTTTCGGTAACGCAGAAATCGTTTAAGCATCTGCTGGGACAAACGCAGTATGCGATGGCGGCTCAAGATGTGCGCTACTACCTGAACGGTATGCTGCTCCAGGTAGAAGGCAATGCATTGCGGTCGGTGGCAACCGATGGTCATCGCCTGGCATTTGCTCAGATGGATATCGAACAGACTCTGGACAAGCAGGAAATCATTCTGCCGCGTAAATCAGTCCTTGAACTTGCACGTCTGCTTGCTGATTCTGAAGATCCGCTCAACATCACGCTGGCGCATAACCAGGCGCGTTTCTCGTTTGGTGATGTCGTTTTTGTGACCAAACTGATTGACGGCAAGTTCCCGGACTACACACGAGTGATTCCACCCTCGTTTTCGAATGAACTGCCCCTGAATCGCATTGGGTTCAGTCAAGCCTTGCAGCGGGCGCGTATTCTTTCGAACGAAAAGTTTTCGGGCGTTCGTCTGATTCTTGAAAACGGCGTTCTAAAGATTAGTGCCGCCAATGCAGAGCAGGAAGAAGCGCAGGAAGAAATTGAAGTGGATTACAACGGTGAACGTTTGGATATCGGCTTTAACGTCAATTACTTGCTGGATGTTCTGGGCCATGTGACCGACGAACAAGTTGTCTGGCGTTTTAATGATTCCAACTCAAGCGCACTGTTTGGCCCAGCTGACAGCAGTACTTTCAAGTACGTTGTTATGCCGATGCGTATCTAAGTGGCATTGGATTGTGAAACACTCTGTTTGAATTACCTAAGTTGAAAACGATGGCCGATAAGAAACCTACGCAAGCACCCGAATACGACGAATCCTCGATCCAGCAGCTGGAAGGACTGGAGGCTGTTCGCAAACGGCCGGGGATGTACATCGGTGATACCTCCGATGGCAGTGGCCTGCATCACATGGTGTTTGAAGTCGTTGATAACGGGATTGATGAAGCGTTGGCCGGTTACTGCGATGACATCGTCGTGACCATCCACAGCGACAACTCGATATCGGTTAAAGATAACGGCCGCGGTATTCCGACAGGCATTAAATTCGACGATAAGCACGAGCCGAAACGTTCGGCCGCTGAAATCGTGATGTGCGTATTGCACGCAGGTGGTAAGTTCAACCAGAATAGCTACAAGGTGTCTGGTGGTCTGCACGGCGTAGGTGTGTCGTGTGTTAACGCCCTATCGCAATGGCTTAAGCTCATCATTCGTCGTGATGGCAAAAAGTATTTCATGGAGTTTAATCAGGGTAAGCCGGTTAATCGCGTTATCGAAATGCAGAACGGTGTTGAAGTTTCGCCTCTGGCTGTGATCGGCGAAACAGAAAACCGCGGTACGGAAGTGCACTTTCTGGCTGATCCAGAAATTTTTGGCACGGTTGAATTCCATTACGAAATTCTGGCCAAGCGTCTGCGTGAATTGTCGTTCCTGAACAACGGCGTCAGCGTGCGTCTGGTCGATCAGCGTACCGGCAAAGAAGAAGACTTTGCTTTCTCGGGTGGCGTGAAGGGCTTTGTTGATTACATCAACAAAAACAAAACCATCCTGCATCCGAATGTGTTTTATTCGACGGGTGAAACCCAGGCCGGTGAAGCCACTATTTCTGTTGAAGTTGCCATGCAATGGAACGATTCCTACTCGGAGAACGTTCTGTGCTTTACCAATAACATTCCGCAGTCGGATGGGGGTACCCACCTTACCGGCCTGCGTGCGGCCATGACCCGCGTCATCAACAAGTACATCGAAGAAAACGATATCGCCAAAAAGGCCAAGGTCGACATCACCGGTGACGATATGCGTGAAGGTCTCACCTGCGTACTATCGGTCAAGATGCCAGATCCGAAGTTTGCCTCACAAACCAAGATGAAGCTCGTCTCGTCCGAAGCCCGTCCGGCGGTTGAAGAAGTGGTAGCCCAAAAGCTATCTGAATTCTTGCTCGAGCGACCTGCCGATGCCAAGGTGATTACCGGCAAAATTGTTGAAGCGGCCCGTGCCCGTGATGCGGCCCGTAAGGCACGTGAAATGACGCGTCGTAAGAGCGTGCTCGATGGCGTGGGTCTGCCCGGCAAACTGGCCGACTGCCAGGAAAAAGATCCGAGTAAATGTGAACTGTACTTGGTGGAGGGTGACTCCGCCGGCGGTTCTGCCAAGCAGGGTCGTGATCGTAAGTTCCAGGCTATTTTGCCGCTGAAGGGCAAAATTCTTAACGTAGAAAAAGCGCGTTTTGACAAGCTCATCGGCTCACAGGAAATTGCCACGCTGATTACCGCCCTCGGTACCGGCATTGGCAAAGACGAATACAAACCGGAAAAACTCCGCTACCACCGCATCATTATCATGACCGATGCCGACGTTGATGGAGCACACATCCGCACCCTGCTCCTGACCTTCTTCTATCGTCAGATGCCGGAATTGGTTGAGCGTGGCCACATCTACATTGCTCAGCCGCCCCTATACAAGGTTAAGCACGGCAAGACCGAGCGTTATCTTAAGGATGACCACGAATACCATCAGTTCCTGCTGCAAATGGCGTTAAATGAAGCCAAACTGCAACCGGCCAAGGGTAATGCTATCGAAGGTGAAGCACTGGCTGATCTGGCCCGCAGCTTCCTGCTGTCCGAGGCGATCATTGACCGCTTGTCGTATTTGATTCATCCGGAAGTGCTGCATACCCTGGTCAACGATAACCTCTCGATTAGCCTGACCGACGAGAAGGCCGCTCAGAGCGCCGCAAATGAACTGACTAAGGCCCTGGGCTTAGGACCGGTCCGCGCGTCGCATGAGAAGCCTCTGGAGATCGTTCCTGCCTATGATGCGAATCGCGAGAGTTGGGTTCTGCGTCTCGAACGTTGGCATCACGGCAATCTTAAGCTCGGTTTGATCGATAACGAGTTCCTCAACTCGGGCGATTACACGCAGTTGCGTAAGACCGCCGAATTGCTGGCGGATCTGACTAGCGGTGGGGCCGTGATTCACCGTGGTGACAAACAACAGGCCGTTTCTCGTTTCAGTGAAGCCATGCAGTGGTTGTTTGGTGAAGTCGAACGTGGCATTGGTAAGCAGCGCTACAAAGGCCTGGGTGAAATGAATCCGGAGCAATTGTGGGAAACCACCATGGATCCGAATGTCCGTCGCCTGCTCAAGGTGCAGATCGAAGACGCTATTGGTGCGGACCAGATCTTCTCCACGCTCATGGGTGAACTCGTAGAGCCGCGTCGGGCCTTTATCGAAACCAATGCACTTACGGCGCGCAACATCGACGCCTAAGTGAACACAGCGCAAAACACGGCTCGCTCTTCAGCGGGCCGTTTTTGTTTGAACCTGCATTATCAGAACAAGTTAACAACCAATCGCCGCACTTTAGCCACACGTTAAAAGAATATGAAGATATTTAAAAATGAATAAACCCGCCCGACCCCTAAGTATTGAGCGTATTTTGCAAAACCAGGGCTTCGGTGCTCGTAAGCTCTGCCGCATTCTCGTACGCAATGGCGCTGTTACGGTTAATGGCAAGCGCTGCGAAGATCCGGACGAAACCTTTGCCACCGAAGGTCTTGTCCTGGAAGTTGAAGGGGTCGAGGGCGTCTGGCCGTTTTGTAATAACGCTTATATCTTACTCAACAAACCCGTGGGCTACGAATGTTCACGAGCACCCAAGCATCACCCCAGCGTTCTGTCTTTATTGCCGGATCCGTTGCGTGCCCGTGACGTACAGCCTGTCGGTCGCCTGGATGTAGAAACCACCGGGTTATTGCTGTTAACGGATGATGGTCAGTGCATCCATGTACTCACCTCACCCAAACATGCGGTGCCCAAAGTCTATCGGGCAACGTTGGCCGAACCGGCTGATCAGAGCTTGTGCGACAAACTGCTGGCTGGCGTATTGCTGAAGGACGAAGAAGAGACCATCGCGGCGGATGCTTGTAAATTGCTAGAGCCACAGATTCTGGAAATGACTATTACCCAGGGCAAGTACCATCAGGTGCGGCGCATGATCGCCGCCGCAGGTAATCATGTAAACGCACTTGAAAGAACGACAATTGGCGATCTGCATCTGTCGGCCGACCTAGCTCCAGGTGAGTGGCAATGGCTTGATGCCGGTAGTATGCTTAAGGCAGGTTGGTCTCCCCGATAATGTCCTGTGCGGTTATGTTCCACGTGAAACACTCCAAGTCATGGCGCCAGTTTTTAACACGGGCTTTTACGACTTTCCCAAATTAATGTTTCACGTGAAACACTTCTTCACGCTTCTCGAACCAGGAGAAATGATATGGCTTCAATGACACTGACAGAGATGCGCTACATCACCGCGCTGGATAAGACGCGACACTTTGGTAGAGCTGCTGATGCGTGCCATGTCAGTCAACCAACGCTGTCAGTGGCCATAAAAAAGGTTGAGCAGCAGATCGGTGCCCCGTTATTTGAGCGCGGCGCCTCTGAGATACGAACAACACCTTTGGGTGAGCTTATTGTTACCCAGATTAAACGGGTGCTTGATGAGACGTTGCGCCTGGATGAAATTGCTACCCAGAGTAGAGACCCGCTCAAGGGGCCGCTACGGGTAGGCGTAATTTATACCATTGCGCCGTATCTTTTGCCGGCTCTGATACCTGTGCTGCATAAGCTGGCACCGGATATGCCTTTATTCCTGCGGGAAGACTTTACTGCAAACCTAATCCCCATGCTGAAAGAGGGCGAGTTAGATATATTGGTCTTGGCGTTGCCTGTCGATGTGCCTGGCATAGTGGCCCAGCGGGTTTATGAGGAGCCGTTTCGGGTAGTGGTTCCAGCCGCGCACGAATGGGCTGGTAGAAAGTCCGTGCGCAATGACGAACTGGATGGGCAACAGTTGCTCTTGCTGGGTAGCGGTAACTGTTTCCGTGACCAGGTGCTTGAAGCTTGTCCGCGCCTGCAGCGTGCGGAGGGCCTGTCCGGATCAATCGAGGGAAGCTCATTAGAAACCATCAGGCATATGGTTGCGAGCGGTGCAGGCATAGCCGTCATGCCCAGCTCTGCGGCAGATCCATTGGTTGATCGTGAACCCATGGTCAAAGTGTTGCCGTTTGCAGAGGCGAGTGGCCAAGTGGCAAGGCCGGGAGAGTCAGCAGGGGTAGGTCGCACGGTTGGCTTGGCCTGGCGCACAACTTTTCCGCGCCCCAAAGCCGTCGATGCCGTTAGGCAAGCTATCCTGTCCTGTCAGTTGCCGGGGGTCAGCAAGGCCAGCTGACCTGATGTTTCACGTGAAACATCAGTAACGCATGAGTCCTTGTTGTTGGCAGCACGCTTATTCGTTGCTTACTTGGCGGCGGGTTTCTTCGCAGCGGCCTTTTTAGCGACGGGTTTCTTGGCTGCCAGCTTTTTGGCAGCAGGCTTCTTCGCGGCCACTTTCTTAACGGCCTTGGCTTCGTCATCTGCAGCTGCTTTGCCCGTCGTCTTTTTGGGAGCGGCCTTGTCCTTGGCGGCTGCACCCGCTTTTACTGGGCGCGGTTCAAATTCAAAGATTACCTTGCCATCTTTATCGAGGGCGAGGAAGGCCGAGAATTTACGACGAGTCCGTGAGGAAACAAACTCTTTCAGTAGATCCGTCTTGCCGGCAGTGAGCAACTTGGACATCTGTTCGTTATCAACAGGTTGCTGCAAAATGATCTGGCCGGAGCGGAAGGTGCAGGATTTTTCAGGGCCTACTGACTTCTCGCAAACATAAGAAGTCACGTACGGATAGACGTTAGCCTTGCATTTCGGGCAGGCGCCAACGCTGGAAACGCCTGAGAAATCAACAGGTTCGGTCGAGCTATCGTCCGAATTACCAAAGTCAAACGCGGGCTGATGCTCGTCATTGAGTTTGATCAGCGCGGCAAACGGGCGGCCCATCTTGTTGCGGAAGCCGTTGAGCGGGCCGACCTGGCGTTCCTTGATCAGCGTTTCAATCTCGGCACCTTCAAACTGGCGGCCGGCCACGGTTTTCCAGAGGCCGTAGTCGCAACTACCGCACTGGAACTTTTTGTAGGTTTCTTTCATGACGCCGCCGCACTTGGGGCAAGGGGTCGTCAGCGTGCCGAAGTCGCCGGGGATGGTGTCATGCTCGAAGTTTTTGGCTTTGGCGACCATGTCTTCGGTCATCTGGGCAATCTCGGCCATGAACTGTTTGCGCGAGAGTTCGCCGCGCTCCATGCTGCCCAGTTTGGATTCCCATTCACCGGTGAGCTCTGGCGAGGTGAGTGCGGTAACGCCCAGGCCTTCCAGCAGGGTCATGAGATTAAAGGCTTTAGCCATCGGGATGAGTTCGCGGCCTTCGCGCAGCAGATACTGTTCGGCAAGCAGGCCTTCGATGATCTGGGCGCGCGTGGCTGGCGTGCCTAGGCCGCGACCGGCCATGGCGGCACGGAGTTCGTCGTCATCGATGCGTTTGCCGGCGCCTTCCATGGCGGAAAGCAGTGTGGCTTCGGAGTAGCGCGCTGGCGGGCGTGTGGCCGAGGCCTTAACGCGCACGTCTTCCGTCTGTACTTTTTCACCCTCAGTGACGGCGGGCAGATTGGTTTCTTCGTCGCTTTCTTCCTTGCCGTACACGGTGAGCCAGCCCTTTTTAACCAGGACTTTGCCTTCGGTTTTGAAGGGGTGGGTGCCAACGCGGGTAATACGGGTGGTGACCAGATATTCAGCGGCCGGGTAGAAAACCGAGAGGAAGCGGCGCACGACGAAGTCGTACAGTTTGGCTTCCACTTCAGACAAACTCTTGGGCACGGTGCCGGTTGGGATGATGGCGAAGTGATCCGAGATCTTGGTGTTATTGAAGATGCGCTTGTTCGGTTTGACCCAGCCTTCTTTAACGATTTCGTTGGCGAAGGGGGCGTAAAGATCGGGCAGCCCGGCCAGTACGTTGTGCACGGTGGGCAGATAATCTTCGGGCAGAGCGCGTGAATCGGTACGCGGATAGGTTAAAACCTTGTGCCGTTCGTACAACGCCTGGGCGATAGATAGCGTCGTTTTGGCGGAGAAGCCAAAGCGCGTGTTCGCTTCACGTTGCAAGCTAGTTAGGTCAAAAAGCAGGGGAGATAGCCGATTTTCCGGTTTTGCGGTGTCGGTGACGATGCCGGGTTTTCCCAGACAATCGCTACGGA
>Ga0181554_1004890_pt1 | contig 10705 bp, 11 predicted proteins | sample 011ome_16_FD_145602 | JGI IMG/M metagenome (GOLD analysis project Ga0181554, IMG submission 145602) | Coastal salt marsh microbial communities from the Groves Creek Marsh, Skidaway Island, Georgia - 011503CT metaG (spades assembly) | ecosystem: Environmental > Aquatic > Marine > Intertidal zone... | reverse complement strand
GTTTTGAGCAAGCCAAGCCCGATGCTTCGCGATAGCATCCGCCTGTTAGCCCCGTTTACCTCCTCATCCATGGCCCTATTTGAGCCCAATTATTTCCATCAAGTCATCAAACCAGTTGCACCGGCCACAAGATGCCTAACGCGACGCTGCCGCTCGGCACCGTCGACACTTGTCGCTAAAATTGATAACTATCGTGGTTCAGCGGGTTTTTACCAGCCGGTATTTGAAACCGATTGCAGCATCACGTCAGCCTGTCGGAGCATCATTCATAAATGAACACTAAGGTCGCTACCATGGCATATTGGTATAAATGGCTCATAGCTTGGAGACCCTGTATTAAATCTCAGAAGGCAGAGATAATAGCGCCAGCCTTGGTTTACCAGAGCCCAGCAGCAAAACGGCACGCGCGTCACGGACCGCGCCGCATAGTGCAAATAAACGCGACCTGGTAACCCTCATAGCACAACGGCACGCCATCAATTGCCAAGGCAAGGATTAAGCCCTTGAGTATTCGAATGCCACTCGCAAAAACTGCGATCATGATACCTAACTAAAAAGGCACAGCAATGATTAGAACCTGGTTTCATTTTTTCAACACCCCAGGATACCGATTAGGCCCTTATCTACCGCGCTTACTGGCGGGCAGCAGCTTAGTCATGCTGGCCGCCTGTAGTGAACCGATCAGCGAGCCACCAGCGCTAACTTACCCTGAAACCCGCGCTAGCAACCATGAGGATCAGTATTTCGGAGCGACCGTCGCTGATCCCTACCGTTGGTTGGAAGATGATCGCAGCGCAGAAACCGAGGCCTGGGTAACAGCGCAGAATCAAGCGACCCAATCATACTTGCAAGCCATCCCCTATCGGGACGATCTCAAGCAACGTCTCACCCAGTTGTGGGCTTATCCCCGGCGATCGGCACCCTTTCAAGAAGGCGATTGGGTTTATTACTATGAAAACAGTGGCCTTCAGAACCATTCTGTCCTGATGCGGCGACAGCAAAATAAAGCCCCAGAGGTGTTTTTAGACCCTAACACCTTCAGCGACAACGCCACCATATCCCTGAGCCGAGTGGCTTTCTCAGCGTCGGCCAAATTTGCGGCCTATGCGATCTCAGAATCTGGCAGCGACTGGCGACGAATCCGTATTATCGACACAGAGACCCAAGCGGCCCTTGAGTCCCCTATCGACAACGTTAAATTCTCTGGGATTACTTGGCTGGGGGATGAAGGGTTTTTTTATTCCAGCTATCAAAAGCCCGACGGCAGCGTCCTCAGCGCTCAGGTCGATAATCATCGCGTTTATTTTCATCGCCTCGGCACTGCCCAGCAAAACGATGAGCGCATTTTTGGCGGCGTCGAAGGGCAACAATTTCGTTATACCTCAGCGAGCCTGACCGAAGACGAGCGATTCCTATCAATTTCTGCGGCCCAAACCACCGCTGGCAACCTACTTTTGGTCAAAGATTTGAGTCAACCAAATGCCGACTTCGTTAGGATCCCAACCGCACCGAACACAGATACTTATGTGATCGATAACGATGACGCTCGCCTACTACTGTATACCAATCATGAAGCGCCAAATGGCAAGATTGTCTCGGTCTCACTCGAACGACCTGATCCCGAACACTGGCAAGTGTTGGTCGCCGAAAAGTCCATGCCACTGTCTGTGTCTACCGGGTCGGGGTATCTATTTACCCGATATTTAATCGACGCCCGCAGCCGTTTGTTCCAATACAGTTATCGCGGTGAGCAAATCAGAGAGCTACCCCTACCTGAGCCCGGATCAGCAAGTTTGCCTCGGGGCAAAAGCGACGATTCACAACTGTTCTACAGTTTCACCAATTACAAACGACCCAGCACTATTTTTGCGCTCGCGCCGGAAACCGGCATCTCGACTCAGTTTTTTCAACCTGATGTGCGTTTTGATCCCGATGCCTACAAAACTCGACAAGTGTTTTATAGCAGCGCTGACGGCACACAAATACCGATGACGATTACCCACAAAAAGGACATTACCCTAAATGGTCGTCATCCATTACTGTTGTATGGCTATGGCGGCTTTGATATCAGTATCACCCCGAGTTTTAGTGCCAGCACCGCGCTTTGGCTTCAGCTTGGCGGCATCTACGCCGTGCCAAATATCCGCGGCGGCGGGGAATACGGTAAGTCCTGGCATATCCAGGGCACAAAACAACAAAAACAAAATGTCTTTGATGACTTTATCGCCGCAGCCGAATATCTCATCGCTGAGGGCTATACACGCTCAGAGTACTTAGCCATCCAAGGCCGCTCTAACGGAGGTCTTTTGGTTGGCGCGGTCATGACCCAGCGACCGGATCTCATGCAGGTTGCGCTCCCCGCGGTGGGCGTACTCGACATGCTCAGGTACCACACTTTTACTGCTGGTGCTGGATGGGCTTTTGATTATGGGCGAAGCGATGACAGTCCGGCGATGTTCGAGGCGCTTCGGGCTTACTCACCACTACATAACCTCAAGCCTGGCACTCGCTATCCTGCAACGATGGTAACCACGGGCGACCACGACGACCGAGTTGTTCCTGCGCATTCGTTCAAATTTGCGGCGACCCTTCAGCAAACCCAAGCGGGGCCCGCGCCGACGCTGATCCGCATCGAAACCGATGCCGGCCATGGCGCCGGAACCTCCACCGCCAAACGCATTGATGAGATTGTTGATCTAGTCGGCTTTACTTTGTTTAACATGGGCATCGAACAACTTGATGCAACCTATGACGAGTGAAGTTACCCTTGGGTTAATCGCCGACACCCATATGCCTGGATCCATCCCAGCGTTATGGCCGGAGGCGATAGCGTTTTTTGAAGGATGCGACGCGATTTTGCATGCCGGTGACCTACATACCCTCGAGATTGTCGATACCCTCAGCAACCTCGCACCAACCTATGTAGCCCTTGGCAACGGTGATGCTGGTTTAGATGATCCTCGGCTTCGAGAGACCTGGGCTCTCGATTTTACGGGGCTGCAAGTTGGCATGCTGCACCACTGCCCGTCGCCGCTCAGAAAACCCGAAAGCGTTGTTCGAAAGCACTTGGCTGCGCGGTTTACGCCGCTACCCAATGTAGTCTTATTTGGTCATACGCATCTCGAATCCATCACGAAATTGGGCGACTTGATCCTTGTTAATCCAGGCTCACCCACTTTGCCGAGAAACCAATCACTGCAACGCGGCACTCTAGGCAAGCTTACGATTACACCCCTTGGCTATACCGTTGCCCTCTTTCAAATTACGGAAAGTCACGTCATTGCTCACCCCAACATCCCGCCCTTGTTCCAGCCCTCCACAAGCCTTGAGATATCGGTATAATGGCGCATGACTCAGAACGGGTCTTTCATTCCTTAGGAAACTAGGCGTCGCTGTGATCCTCGATTTACATACCCATTCCATTAAATCTGATGATGGAAGAGCCAAGGTCGAAAATTACTGTCAATGGATTCGTGCCAAGCAATTGCCGATCGACGGTTTTGTTTTGACCGAGCACCGACAATTCGATTTTGAATCTGATTACAGCGCCCTCGCTGAGGCCCATGACCTGATTATTCTTAAAGCCAGCGAGGTCGAAACTGAGTATGGCCACGTCTTAGTCTATGGCGTTACCGAAGCCCTCACCCAGGCTTTCGATTTCAGCAGCATCAATAATGTGCTCGAAGAGGTGATTACTGCTGCAAATGAACACGGCGCCATAGCGGTCCCTTGTCACCCAGGGAGACCTAAAGTTGGCATGTTTGCCCATACCGAGGCCCTCGGAATTCCCCAAGGCGTTGAGATTGTTGAAATCTATAATGGCGGCAGCCGCGATGATGAAGACCAGATCGCCCAAGACGGTGCAGGTCTGCAGGGCTATTTAGGTATTGGCGGCAGCGACTCGCATATCGTGTCACATGTCGGCCGATGTGCAACCGAGTTCACCGATGACATCCAGACTATGGATCACCTGGTGCAGGCTCTGAAGCAAGGTCGATTCCAGGCCGTAACGTTCAAAAACCTCTAACACGATTCGAGGACAACCAGATGGACGCTGACATTCAAGCGATCAGAGATCAATTTCTTGGTCAAGAATTCGACGAAAAGCACTTTGAGATCGATCCCCAAGTCACAGCTGAGTATGCTCGGCTCTGCGGGGAGACTCTGCCAAAATTCACTGACCCTGAAGACCCGGACTTTCAAGCGCCACCTACCTTTGTGGCTTGCCTGAGCGGTGGTAGATCTTTGCCTGCAGGTTTTCCTCGGTTCGGATTAGGTATGGATGCGGGTAAAGGCGTTGAGTGTTTGGCGCCTATTCGTCCGGGGCAGGTGCTGATTGGAAAAACGCACTTGCATGACATTTATACCAAGACCGGCCGCAGTGGCAGGATGATCTTTGTGGTGTCTCGTCTGGCCTTTTATGATGAAGCAGGCACGCATTTGGCTAATTCAGACAGCCGCATTGTAATGAGGGAGAAAAGCGCATGACGATCGCAGGCTTAGCAGATATCGAATTTGGCGCTGACTTACCCGCTTTCACACCCGACACCAGCCTTGCCATGGGCAGTCAATTCGCGACCTTGATCGGCTGGGCCGGTCCACGATTCTCAGATCATGAGGGCGCTCGAAAAGAGGGCCTACCTGGCGCGATGATCCCCGGGGTAATGAGCCAAGGCTTCTTGGTTGCGATGATCCATCACTGGGCACCAACCGCCCGGATTGTTGCCATCGATACGGTCTTTCGGGCCCCGGTTATGGCTGATGATGATCACACCATCAGCGGCGTTGTAACCGATATTGATGAGGCCGCCAGTACCGTTGAGATTGATTTAACGGTGGCTAATGCAAAGCAGGAAACGCGGGTTTTTGGCACGGCAACCATTGCTTTTGACTGAAAACGACCGCCTTCGACTCAAGCGGTTTGCAACGTTGCAGGCTTTTCAATAGAAGCGCAGCCAGCAGCCAATGCTATCGGCTTTACGCCGCCAAAAAACTCTTTGCCTTCAGCGCGCATGAGAACTCGATCCCTAGCGCAAGGCTCAGGCAACAATACTGTCACCCGACCTTATCGAACGGGGTGACGCGGCTACGGGCAATAGGGTATGAGCGGCTCTGGCAGTCGTGCCCAAGTCCAAAACCCTGCTGCCCTTTGGCAACTGCATTGGTTTACCCCGATGCCCCAGGTTGCGCCGAGGTTCAAGCATTGTCTTATCTCGACCGCTGATCACTCAGGCGCGTAGCCCCTCAAGTCTCCGACGTTACAAAGAGTTAGCAAGAGTTTCCCCGCGACTCATTCTAGTGCTGACTCATCAATTGCTAACTCATCAACTACTGACTCATCAACGCTTTCAAGCAAAGCCCTGTCGCCTAAGCCGGCCGAAACAAGGGAATGCTTAACGACTCGTGTTGTTCCCACTCGAGGTTCAGCGCCATACCAATTGTGATGTCATTCAAGGGATCATCAACACCGACAATATTCGTGAGCATTCTCGGTCCTTCTTCCAGATCAACCCAGGCCACCGCATAAGGGACTTGATTGCGAAAAAAGGGATGATAGCTTTGCCGCACGACACTATAGCTATAAAGCGTTGCGCGACCGGATGCCACCTTCCACTGTAACTCACCATCGAGACAGCCCGTGCAATGACTGCGTGCGTAAAACACAACGGTTTGACACTGTTGGCACTGTTGGTAGCGAAACTCCTGAGATTTTGTGCCCGCCCAAAAAGCGGCGGTGTCAAACTCATCCGTGCGGGGCAAAGGTCTGGTTACATCTGTACTCATATTAATCACTCCCCAAGATAATTGTGCCGGCTGCGTGCCTGCTGCCCAACATGCCGCCATTGCCGTGGGCAACGGCAAGCTTGGCATTGTCGACCTGCGACGTTGACTCTCCTCGCAGCTGCCGCGTGGCTTCAAGTAGCAAAAAGATCCCTCGCATACCGGGATGATTCGATGACAGTCCACCACCATCGGTATTCAACGCCGGCCCATCGTTTGGCCGATCAAAACGTAATCGACCGCCCTCTACCCAACGACCGCCCTCGCCTTTCGGGCAAAAGCCCAGGTCCTCGAGCAACGTCAATACGGTAATACTGAAGGAATCGTAGATCATCGCGATATCTATCTCGGCGGGCGATACACCCGCCTCAGCAAAGGCAATAGGCCCAGATTGCGCTGCCGCACTGGTCGTCATATCGCCACCATTCATTGGGTACTTCGTTGCTTCTCCCGAGCCGAGTATCCAAACCGGCGCCTTGCGACAGTTTCGGGCTACCTCTGGCGAGGCGATAACGACGGCGCCCCCACCATCCGAGATCATGCAGCATTCAAGAAGATGTAAGGGGTCGGCGATCATCCGAGAATTGACAACGTCTTCAATAGTGGTTTCACGGATATCTAAAAACTCTAAATCCTCCATTGCCTGAACTGCTTCAGGATTACGCATGGCATGCATTCTTGTCGCCGTGGAAATCTCAGCCAATTGCTCACTGGTTGTACCGTATTCAAACATATGCCGATGCGCGACCATGGCGTAGTTGGCTATCAAGGTCATACCCGCGAAACTGTCCATGTTTTCCGCCGGATGCATCGAAGCGCCGCCCCGTCCACCAACCCCGATTGCCCGCGCATTGCTATGGGCGGTTGAACCATAGGTCAGCAATGCGACTTTAGCCTTACCAGCGCGAATATCCCTAAGGGCGTGCGCCGCATGAAACTCGTAACTACTACCGCCAACATTGGTCGTGTTAATGACCCGCGGGGACAGCCCAAAATACTCCGAAATCGTAAGCCCAGTCATGCCGCCTGCTTCGCCAGCATCATAGATCGCATCAACATCCGACCAGGTCAGCCCAGCATCCGCGAGGGCGGCTGCGGCAGAAGCCGCTTTAATCTGTAACGGACTCACTTCCCCTTCAACATCCCGACTGGGATATTCATGTATACCGACGATAGCGGCATCTCGACTTTGACTCATAACGCTTCCTTACTCTATGCCCTACAGTGATCAAACCGCCCTCTGGCGATGCTCGACCTAGGGCTAAACCCATTCGATACCCTTTATATCACAACCCGCCTGTGGCAGATTACCCGATTTCCCAAAGAGAATATCATGCCTATTATCTGTTTAACGGGTGGACTGGCGGCCGGTAAATCGACCGCAGCTCAATACTTAGCTGGCCTCGGTGCTAGGGTCATTGATGCCGACCGGCTTGGCCACGAAACCTACGCTGCAGGCACCTCTGCCAATCAACAAATTGTCGATGCATTCGGTGATTCAGTTCGTTCTGACGATGGCACCATTGATCGCAAGGCGCTAGGCGGCATGGTCTTTGGTCAGCCCGAAGCCCTTAAGCAATTGACCGATATCGTCTGGCCAGAAATACGCCTACTCGCCGAAGCTAAGTGCCAAGCAATATTGGCAGAAGACCCAGAAGCTATCATTATCCTGGAGGCTGCGGTTTTATTTGAAGCAGGATGGGATGATATTGGTGATGCGGTCTGGGTGGTTACCGCAAAGCCTGAGGTGGTCATTGCGCGCGCCGAAAGCCGGGATGGGCTTAGCCGCGACCAAGTCGAAAATCGACTCAGCAGCCAACTCAGCAACGACGAGCGACGCGCTAAAGCCGATCTCGAGATCGAAAACAATACCGACCCACGAGCCTTCGAAGCAGCATTAAATGCTGCCTGGGCACAACTTAAAACGGCATAATGTCCGCACTAACCCATCACTTGAGCACACCCGACCGATGAGCAGCCCTGATTTTCTTGTGGTATTTGCCGGCAAACCCTTAGACGGCTTTGAGCCATTGGCGATGCGAACTCAGGTCGAGGCGATGCTACGTTTAAAGCCGGCACAATCTGAAAAACTGTTTTCTGGTCAGCCCGTGGTCATCAAACGTACGCAAGACAAAGCTGCAGCCCTGACTTTAGCCAGAGAGCTCAAATCCCTCGGGGCTGATGTCAGCGTTCGAGTTGCGCCCAAAACGGAGACTGAGGCATCAGCCCCTGATGCACCTGAGGTGCCGGCGCCGCCGAGCACGCACTCAGAGCCGCCTGAAACCGACGCTGGTTTAAGCCTAAAGGCAAATGAAGGGTTTCTGGTTGACCCGGCTCCAGAGGCCTCACCACCGGTCCTTGATTTGTCCGGCCTTACCGCTGAGCCGATCGGTGAAACCCCTCTGGCACCTGTCCAAACCATTGACGCGCCAGCGCTTGACCTATCTGGCCTCTCTGTCTCAGAACTCGACGACGCTCCACTTATGGAGACTGCCGATGACCCTGTGCCCATCATTGATACCCCCGATTTTGGCCTTGATGCTCCCGGAGCGCTATTGGAAACCGTCGGTCAATCGGAGCCCGTACCAATGCCAGATCTTTCAGCACTCTCAGTTAGAGCCTCTGACGGCGATTTGCTGGACGCGTCTGAAAAGACTGATATCACCGTAAAAGCGATAGACACCTCTGGGCTTGAGGTTCAACCGAACTAGGTCACCAAAAACTTAACCAATTCCTCACGATTTAGGCGGCTGGCAGCCAAACGAGATCCCATCGAGTACGCCTGCCCTGCATCGACTGCACGTATAACGGCTGGATCAAAAAAAGCCGCGCATCCTATCGATCCGCAATTTCGCGCGTGTTTTTTGTAATTGGCAATTTTTCCGGCATTCCCCAGTCTTCGTCACCAGGGTGCCTGTCGTTTTAGCAAACTCAGGGTCTGGATTGTCGCTCTGGGCTGGCTGCGGTTTCCTCAAGCTTCATTTTGCCAACGCCTTAGGCGATTCGGCCTCAAGAATAGCGTCAAGCGCTGTGCCACGCTTTGAAAAAACACGCTTTGAAAAAATTGGATCTGCTCTACTTAAACATGGCCAAAGGTCTCGCAGGACTCAGGCGACATTGACACTTCGCGTTGAAGCAAGAACTGGTAGGCCCACCAGGAATCGAACCTGGAACTAATCCTTAGGAGGGACTCGTTATATCCATTTAACTATGGGCCCATATGCGATCGGAGGCGAAACTATAGCAGAATTACCCTCGCCCCATCAGGATTGCATTGGTTTAACTTTAGCGTTTTACTGCTTCCAGCCCCGCCGGCCATTATCTCAAGAAAACCATTTGCTCAACTCCGAGGATGCCAGACTGAACCTACCTTCTTACTATGGTTATCGATTGTTGGGCGCTGCCTTCGTTGCGCAATTTATTTCTCTTGGTATTTACAGTTATGTTTTGGGTCCGTTTATGGGGCCGATGACCGCCGACCTCGACTGGAGTCGAGGCGATTTTACCCTGACGCGCACCATAGGTCAGATCGTCATGGCCTTAGTAGGATTTATGGTGGGCGCCTATGTTGACCGCATCGGCGCACGGCCCATTATGCTGGTTGGCACGGTTATCTTATCCGGAGCACTTTACTTACACAGTGCCGTCGAGAGCTTAACTGTATGGTGGCTATTAAACGGGGTAGCGTTGACCACCGGCTGCGCCATGGTGGGCAACTTGGTGGTCAACGTGACTTTATCTAAATGGTTTGTCTTGCATCGAGGCAAAGCTATAGCAATCGCTGCCATGGGCGTCTCTCTTGGCGGCATCCTGCTTACGCCACTGGTGACTTGGTTGATCGACAACCTCGATTGGCGAGCGGCCTGGAAATGGTTGGCGGTGCTCACCTTTATCATTATGACACCGATATCTTTGATGATGCGCCGTAAACCCGAGGACTATGGGTTAAGACCCGATGGCTTAAGCGAGATCGATTATCAGAGCGCGAGAGGCGAACAAGCCAGAGCAGAGGCCGCCCGCGCTTTTACTCGAAATCAAGCCTTACGAACCTTTAGTTTCTATGCCCTTGTGGTCGCTTTCGGATTTTTCTCGATCAATATTGTCGTGCTCTTACTGCATACTGTGCCTTATCTCACAGATAACGGTTTTAGTCGCAATCAGGCGGCGCTGGCGATGGTTATCGCATCGATCCCAGCAATGCTCTCCAAACCCCTTTGGGGCATTCTCATTGATCGGATGCCCGTCAAACCATTGGCAGCCGTCTCTGCCAGTGTCACGGGGATCGCCCTGTTTCTGATCATCGCCGCTGTGCAGGCCGACGCCATCTTTTGGGTCTACGCCGCGTTCGTCGCGCTAGGACTCGGTTGGGGCGGTATGATTCCTATGCAAGAAGTTATTTGGGCGAGCTTTTTTGGTCGCACCCACCTGGGCGCCATTCGGGGTGCGGGCCTTCCTATTGCGCTGACCTTAAGCGCTCTTGCACCCTGGTTGGTTGGCACCTACTACGATGAAGTTGGCAACTATATTGTCGCGCTACAGATCGTCGCTGGGCTCAATGTTTTTTCCGGCATTCTCATCTACGGGGTTAACCCGCCAAACCCGCGCTGACGTTTGATTCGGTGCCTATCCCACCCAGACCCAAGGGCGTCGTTGCCATGTTGGCGCTGAAATCATTCGATGTCGCCTTCGCGTCTCATCTTTTTTTGCGTAACATTCAACCAACCAATCACCAACCCATGACGAGGCACCTTGGATGCGACCTGACATCAAACAGATGCTTTTTTGTAGCGCCATCACCCTCTGCCTGACCTTACTACTCGGAGCCGCACAAGGATCTAACCTAAACCTTGATAGCACCCAAGAGGTGCTGTCTCTCGATGGGGTCGAAGACCTAACCCTCGCTGGCGGACTCACCTTTGAAGTT
>Ga0181554_1004885_pt1 | contig 10718 bp, 10 predicted proteins | sample 011ome_16_FD_145602 | JGI IMG/M metagenome (GOLD analysis project Ga0181554, IMG submission 145602) | Coastal salt marsh microbial communities from the Groves Creek Marsh, Skidaway Island, Georgia - 011503CT metaG (spades assembly) | ecosystem: Environmental > Aquatic > Marine > Intertidal zone... | reverse complement strand
AGGAGAAGAATGAGTCGCAGCAGCTTTAACAGCGCGCCTTCGTCTTTCTCGCGAGGAGGAGGGAAGAAAAGGTGTTTGCGGAGGAGGACTGTTGTTGCGAGCGTAGAGGATGATACGAATAACGGTGACGAATCATCACTCGTCAACACCGCGCATGCAATCACCTCGAGCACTCCGTACGCGTTACTCGAAGGTGTGGTCGTGCTCGCGATACTCGCGTTACTCGATTGCGGATGGTCCGGCGACTGGTCCAGAATAGGCGCGGTGACGCAGGAAAACGAAGCGCAAGCGAGATGGCTTTGTGTAAACGTCGTTTTCCCCGCGCACTGTGTGACCGCTTTGGTCACGTATTCGGTCGAGGATTCGGAGGAAGACAAAGTGAAAAACGGATTCAAATCGTTTCTCGTCGGCGGGTTGACGATGATTAAAGCTCTCGCGGAACGCGAGAAAAGAAAAGCGTCGGAGCGATGAAAATGTAGTTACTAGAGTAGGCGGTCAAACGAGACGCATGTGAAATGTTTTGTTTTCTCTCTCTCTCTCTCTCTCTCTCTCTCCGCGTCCGTTCTCTGAGTAGTCTCGTTTTGTCATCATCGATCGGCGATTAAAACAAGCCTCTCACATACAGAGTCGCCGAGAAGTGTTTGTTGCTTTCTCGAAGCTTTGATGCGCTCTCGGAGCTCGGAGGAGGATGTATTCGCGCGGTTCCGTGTAAAGGTACGCGAGAAAAGCCGTCGCGGCGTAACGGTAGTATGAAGGAATACAAAGAGCCGACGATGCTTTTCTCCAAGAACACGAGCGACAAAAGCAATGCTGAAGCACGTAATAATATCTAGCGAAACGTAGATAGAAAGTATAAAGTAGACAAAATTTGTTTTTATGTATGTATTACGTGTGTACCGAATGCTTCACTTTTTCCATCAGTCCGTGATGGAGCAACAGCAACAGCAACAACAACAACAACAACAACAACAACAGGAGTATCATCCACCACCTGCAACAACAACGACGATGGAACCGAAGCAACCGGCGATTGTTCGCCCTCCTTTAACCGCCGAGGAGGAGGAGTTTCACCAAGCGCAAGTCGTCCGGCCGTACGTCCAGCGGCAACAACACCAACACCATCATCAATCACATCCGCAACACGTTCCCCAAACGTTCGCACCCCCATCCGCTGCTTTGGCGACGCAACAGATGCACCAACAACAACGCATTCAACAAAATCAACAACAACAACAAAATCACAACGCGCCGACAAACGGCCCACAAACGTTACCCCCACCACGAACCGGACACCCGGACTTGAACCACGACCACAAAGACATCTCCACGGAATTGATTCAAAAATACTTGGACGAAAATCAAAATCTGATCTTGGCTATTCTGGAGAACCAAAACGTCGGGAGGCTGGCGGAGTGCGCGAGGTATCAAAATCGTCTGCAACAGAATTTGATGTACCTGGCGAGCATAGCGGACGAGTGATTGTGATGAGAGTAGGATGTTAGATGTAGCTTTGTTTTTTGTGATTTGTTATATATATAACACACGCTTTTGTACCATCATCGAAACCGAAGAATATAAAGAAGAAGAAGAAAACGAGGGAAGTTGTTTTAGGAGGCGAAGTCGTCGATGACGTTTGCGTCGACTTTGATGACTCTCTTTTATTCTCTCTCTCTTGTATTGATCTATTTGCGGTGTACTTTATTATTGATTACTACAAGTTCGGTGCCCCGTTGTGCATGAGCAACTCCATGATATCTAACCCTCTCTCTCCCGCTAAACGTTTAATGCCGGTTAACACCGTAACTAAATCTTCGTCGTTCATCAACTCGATTTTACCTAACAACCTTCCAGTGCCTAAACTTGTGCTCAATTCGACAAAATTTCTAATGTAAAAGTATACGAACGCGGCCATTATGGTTTGGACGTCCATTCGGTCGACGAAACCGCCGTGACCAGGGATGGTGTGGCCGAAATCGTCGATTTTGAACGCGCGCTTAAACCCAGACGCGAAGAAGCCGCCAAAGGGTGCGACTATGGAGGCAAAAAGAGCCAAAAATCCAGCGTGGACGTCGAACCAGGTGAGAACTAAGTAGTCTCGATTGTACGCGAACCTCAATATGAGCCTCAAGAACATTTTCATTCCAAAAGGGACCATCGGGACGTCGTCGATGTTAAACTTCATCGGTATGAACGGGTGTTTCAACTGACACACGGCTTCTCGCGAGAAGTATTTATCAAACTTGGTGATCAAACCGAACTTCTCGCTCGTTTTCCAAATCGTTTTACGCATAGGTGGACACGTTAGAAACTTGAATTTCCCGAGAAACGTGGATAAAATCGGTGCCATGACGACGGTGCAAAACATGGCGCCGATAAAGCCCTCCCAAGTTTTCTTCGGCGAAAGCGCGATGAGCGGCGTTCGACCAAACGCTTTTCCACAGACGTACGCCATCACGTCGTTCACGACCACCAACAGAAACGGGAACAAGAACCATATGATGCCTTCAAATATGTTCGAAATAGTCGCCGAGGATTGCAAAAAGATTATAGCAATCGTAATGTGCGTCCACGCGAACTGCGAGAATTGGTACTTGAATAATCCTTTTCTCAACAACAAAACGAAAGCGACGAAGCCGCCCATGTATAACGAATAACTGATGAACGAGTGATGCAACATCACCCAGGTAACTACTTTCGCAAACGTGGTCGTCTCGTCCATGAAAAAGTGTCCTTTCTCTGCCAACGAGGTCAAGTAAAAATGCCTTCCCATCCTCCCGTATAACGTAAACGCCGCACAAAAATAAAAGTACCACTTTTGTAATCGAAAACGTATCCCGGCGGATTCCAACTTTGCCTTCTCCTGCGACTCGCTCAAATCGAACAGCTCTTTCGTCATCAACGTCTGCACCGCAAAAATCATCACCATCGTCGACATGGCCCCGTGGAACAAAACGATCAACCCGCCGGCACCTAAAATCAACCCCGACGCGGTGCGCGCGCGAAACGAACTCCACTTGTTCGATATATTTCGGGCGAGCTTCTTCGCCGGGCCGTTCGGAGAGCCGCCTTGCGTCGTCGTCTCCGCGCCGGCGGCATCGTCTCCTCCTCCTCCTCCTCGCGCCACCGTGGTGCGCACTTGAGGCACGACTTTCCGGAAGTTTACTCCAACGCCTCCGCCTACTCTTTCCGCGGCAAAATCCCACGCATCTTCCTCTTCCTCGTCGCGCGACTTTTAAGATTTTTGTGAGAGAAGAGAGAGAGAGAGAGAATCAGTCACAACGCATAAAAAAGCACATCGAGAGACACCAATGTATATCAACATTCGCGCGCGAAGAAAAACACGACGCTTTGTTCGCGCGCACCGCCGCCAAATCATCGTCGTCGTTCTCTTCATCGCAAAAACGAAACGAAGTGCATTTTGCCTTCAAAGCCGGTTCGATCGATGCGCGATGAGAACAAGAAGAAGAAGAACAACACACTTTGAGAGAAGAGAAAAGTTCGGTACAATGGTTCGTTTTTCCCGAAGATGATGATTAGAGAGAGAGAGAAAAAAAGAGAGAGAGAAGAGTAAACACAGAAACGCGCTTCTCGCGTACCATGGATCGGGACCGGGTCACCCGGTACCCTCTGCGTCTCGCGATCGTTTGCATTTTCCGAATGTTCGTGTCTTCGTCGCGCGTCCCTTCGCGTATATCTGTAAAAGTAGTGTGATGTGTGTGTAAAAGGAGCAGAAAAGAGTGAATTTTGTGCGCGTTTTCAGAGCGGAATTTTCCTTAAAACGCAGATACAAAAAAGGGGGAACTCTGCACTCTTTCGAATACTTTTACTACTACTATTCATAGTACTACTAATAATGCACGGGGACGTGTTGTCCGCGCGCTCCGTGAACGGGGCGACGATTGTGCACGTGGAATCAGTGGACGGGGTACGTACGATGTCCGGCGGGAGGATTCTATCGAACTCGAGCAACTCAAAGTCGAAGTTCAAACGAGAGAGACACGATGGGACGATGGATATCGGTGATGTCGCGGATGATGAAGACGAAGAAGAAGACAAAGAACGAAAGGCGAAACGCCGAGTCGGGGAAATAGCGACTGGGATGGCGAAAATGCGACTGATGCTGAAAGGTGATGAGAGTTTCGGGTTCACCGAAGGGAGGAGGAACAACAACAACGCGGGTGGTGGTGGTGGTCTCAACCTCGTGAACGACGCGAACGAGGAGAAAACCGTCGGTAAAGGAAATACGAAGATGATGGTAAAAATTCGCGCGGACATGTCCAAATACGCGAACGAAGACGAAGTTTGGGACGAGATCGATCGTGCGATTCGAGACGTGCACGAAAGAGACGAGGAGAGTCTCTGGGCGTGTTCCGTGGTTCGGTTACAAACAGACGTTTTGAACTGCGTATCGTTGGATAAACTGTTTCGCTTGTCCTCGAGGCCGATGGCGAGCGCGAGAGCGAGGCGGTTAATCGCGTTACACGTGAGCGGGTGCAGAGATAAAGCGATTGGGTTTGGCAGAGATTTAGCATCCTCGATGGCGAATCTACCGATGCTGAGAGAGTTCTCAGCGGTCGGGACAAACTTGGGGAAAGCTTTCATCACGCGGTTCGCGCACGTGACGCATACTTTGAAGCATTTAGAAGTTTTGAAGTTATCGGCGAATAAAGTGGCGGAAGATATCGACGCGTGCGAGGCTCTGATGAATGCCATCGAGAACTTGCAAAGCGTGAAAGTTTTAGACTTGTCGCAAAACTATTTAGGCGAAAGAGGCGTGCGAGCCGTGTGCGAAGGTATGGTGAAAAGGAGGCGGAGAGCAATTGACCAATTCGGGAAGCGTCCGGAAGGTTTGAAAATTTTGAATGTGTCGCACGATAGTATTGGAAATAATGGGGCGTTGGCATTAGCAAACATGTTTCGAGCGTTCCCAGACGAGGTTTCAGAGAAGTTAGACGTCTCTTTCAACGGTATTTTCGAACAAGGAGCGACGGCGCTCGCCGAGGCCATGTGTTCGCAATCTTCCGGCATGCGCTCGTTGCGCTCGTTTCGAAGAGAGTTGGATTTTCGGTGTAATTCGGTTGGTTTTGAAGGTGCGTGTGCGCTCGCAAAGTGTCTCGATGGTACCAGAAGTTTGAATCTTTCCAACAACGGCATCAAAGATGCTGGTTTGAAGATTTTAGCGAGACACTTAAAGACGAATTTCACGGTGACGCACTTTGACGCGAGAGGGAACGATATCACCAGCGACGGCGCGTTTTACCTCGCCGATTGTCTCTCGGAAAATTCAACGCTGTTGGATATCTCTCTCGATTCCAACCGGTTGGACGATCGTGCAGCGGTTGATTTAGCAGAAAATCTCTCTTCAAATCTCGCGACGAGACTGTCGATTTTAGATTTGGCGAGGAACGATATCGAAGACGAAGGAGGGATGCGATTGGCGAATTTCTTAGCCACGAACGTGAGCATCGCTCGCTTGAGTTTATCCTCAAATCGTTTATCGGCGAAGGGAGCGCGAGCGTGCGAAGACATCGCCGGTTTACGTATAGACGTAAACTGGCAAAAATAGAGTGACTTTTTATAATTTTATACGTAGTGGAAATTAGAAGTAGATTAGAAGCAGCAAACGTAGACGAAGACGAAGACGATCGCGCGGCGAGAGCACAAAAATATGTTGTATATAAGACTACCGTGTACATTAACGCAAGCAACAAAGCATCTTGGAATACTTCTAAACTCGAAAACACCACGTGAAGACACTTTTATAGACCACTTTCGCCGCCTTTCTCGTCACTCGATGCTGCATCGCCGCCGTCGCGCTACAGACGTTGCGAACAAACGTCAACCGTTTCCAATGTTTCTCGAACGACTCATTTGCGACATTGTCTTCCTGGCTCCCTCTCTTCAACGCCTCGTTAAACGCCTCGAAAAATTCTCTCTCTGTCGTGACGATCTCATCGTCTTCTTCCTCTCGTCGCGTGATCTTCGCGTACGCGCTCGTCAACACGTGCACCACCGCCACTTCCAACGCTTCCTCCTCCTCCTCTTGTTCTTGTTCTTCTTCTTTCAACACGTTTACCCAATCGTCCAACAAATCCTCCTCGCTCTCTGATTTCCCTTCCTCTTCTTTCTTCGCTTCGTATTCTCTTTCCGATTTCCTTCTGCTTATTATTTTACCGCTCACCGCCTGCGTCGTAAACGCGCGATACGTTCGTTCGCTCGAAAACGCGTCCAAAACGACTGCGAGCGTCTCCCGCTCTCTTTCTCGCTTTTTCTTCCTCTTTCGTCGTTTCTTTTTCCGCGTCGAAACGGAACAGAGTTTCGCGCGGAACAGAGCTAAAGCGCGAGACGCGAGCGAGGCGATCGTTTGCTTTGTTTTCGCGCGCGTGAGCGGTGGCATGACGATGAAAACAAACGCGCGTTCTGTTTTGTATTTTCGTTTCGAGTATCTTTTTAGTTTGCTGCGGATATTACTTTTAAATATTATTCGTTTACAACTTTGTGTGATGATCATTAATTTTATTAATACTAATACTTTCTCCTCCCTACGTCGTCGTCTGAATCGTCGTTCCTCTTTGCTGCGTTTTACTACTTATCCATGTACTCTCTCACGGCATCGAAGACTTCGTTTTCGACTAAATTCAGCTGCTCGTTTTGGGCACCATCGTATTCGTTTTCGTTTTCGCGGTTTTTCGCCGCCAACGCTTGCAACTTTTTGTTTCTATTTTCCTCCCACAAGGACAAACCAGAGACGTATAAGATGGTAAATCCGTACACGCTGGCGACGCGGTAATCGAGAGGAATGACGCCGTAGACGACAAAGTTGAGTGGTACCCAAAAAACGATGTTGGAGATGTACAAATCTCCCCAATCGCGTTTGAGTTCGGCTTTGATTTCCTCTTTCGATTCGCTCCGCAACAACGCCATGATGACTATGAAACCACACGCCCAAACTGGGTTATACACGAGCGCGTCAAAAACCACCTTCTTCGTCAACACCACGTGTTCCGGGTTGCTAAAAAACCACTCGATTACATTCGATTTGGTCAACTCTATATTCTCCGAAGCGAAGCCTTGCGCAGAAGCCATGGCGTACGCCGCGTTGGCCAAGTCGCCGGTTAACTCGTCGTCGTACGTCGTCGATGCCGTCAACGCGGAGATGGAAACCGCGTCGGCGGAAAAACTCGATCCGCTCGGACTCGGTATCACCTTATCCACCAAGGTGTACCATAAGTACGACGTCAAACCATCGAAACTTCCAAAGGTCACGTACCGTCCTCGTCTCCGGTCGTCTCTCGTGTACGTTTCCTCGCCTTCTTCTTCCGCCTTCGTCTCGCTCACCCGTTGCGCGAGCTCGTCGGAGATCCAATAACACGCCGCTCCTACGCCCATGTCCCGCGCGAGCTCGAATCCAAAATCCACCGACGCAGAAGCCCGGAAAACTCCTCTGGCATTTCTTCTTCGCACTCTTTTTTTTCCAATTCGAAAATGTCCTTTTGCCATTTTAAAAGTAGAAGAAGACAAAGCGCTTTGCGATTTCGTCGTCGTCATCTTCATCGTCTCAATCGTCGTCAATTCAAACGGGGTCGTCATCAGTCTCTGAATGCTGTTTGAAACTTCTCTCCTCCTCCGCGCGAAAGCGCGAGAAAGGGGGAGGTCAAGTGCTCTCTTCTTTTCCTTCTGAGGACTCCTGAAAGAAAGAAAGGAAGGTTTTTGAAAATCTTCTCTTCTTCTTTCATGAAACCCTAAACGTAGGGTTTAGAGTTTTTCTCTCGCTCTCTCTCCTCCCTCCTTCCTCCTCACAAAAAACAAATTCATTCGAAGACTCTCCCTCACGTGCACGAGCGGACGACGAGAAGATTACGTTTTATTAGATATTAATCGCATTTCTCCATCATGCAAATCTTCGTGTACGTTTATGTGTCGTTTTTTTTACGTTTCAAACGTCGCGTCTCGGTGTTGTTTTGCGTTCGGGACGTTTGTCTTCTTTCTGCGCGTAAATCCTCTCTCCCTTTTTTGGGGCTTTTGATGGTGATGATGATGATGATGATAATGAGAAGTTTCTCTCGTCTCGTTTTCGCGCCGATGAATCGGCTTGAACAACGCGCTCTTGAAAGAGGAAGAACGGCGTTTTCGTTTCGCCCGCTGTTTTTCGTTTTATTTTCAAAGCGCGCGCGTGTTGATGTTTATTGTATCTGTGTTCTGACCTGGTGTTGGTGTTTCTCTCTTTCCTCTCACTAAACAGTAAAACTTTGACTGGGAAAACCATCACGCTCGAAGTCGAGTCCTCGGACACGATCGACAACGTGAAAGCGAAAATCCAAGACAAGGAGGGCATTCCGCCGGACCAGCAGCGATTGATTTTCGCCGGTAAACAGTTAGAAGACGGGAGAACTCTCGCGGATTACAACATCCAAAAAGAATCAACCTTGCACTTGGTGTTGCGTTTGCGAGGCGGCGGTAAGAAGAGAAAGAAGAAGACGTACACGAAACCAAAGAAGATCAAGCACGTGCACAAGAAGAACAAGTTGGGGTTTTTGAAGTTGTACAAGGTTGACGACGCCGGTAAAGTGACGAGGTTACGGAAGGAGTGCCCGGCGCCGGAGTGCGGCGCGGGCGTGTTCATGGCGAACCACTTTGACAGACACTACTGCGGTAAGTGCGGCTTGACGTACGTTTACGAAAACAAGTAAACGACGATGACTCGTTTTTAGAAATAAGTAAATGGGGGTTTGGTACGTTTGCGTGATTGGAGAGTGATATCGCGAGATGTTTTTTGTTTCCCAATAAAAAAGGGAGACCGAGAAGTTGAGGACCGAAAGAGTCTTTTCGATCGTTTCTTTTGTCGCAAAAATGAGATGACGGAGAAGCGCGAACTGCCGCTTAGAAAATATTAACAAGATTTAGTTTTGTTGTTACACGATAAAGATTTGCTACTGTATCGGTTGCATCTAATTTTACACGCTTACGCTCTTTCGATCTATCTGCTACTTCTATATAAATAAAATACACGTCCCGCCGCGCATCGGTGACTTCTACATCTGAGTTTATTTCGCGTTCAAAGCTCGGAACCTTTCGTATCTTTTATGTAACGAAACCATGTCATTCGCTCCGGTGAGTTTTTCAATCTCTCCTAAAGCGCGCACAAAGTTCATCTCATAATTATCTTCGATTTCCGTCGAGTCTAACTGAACAGCCGTCAGCCGACGCCAAAAGTTCAGTTTTTTTTCGTCGTTCGCAAAGGATGAAGAGAAAGAACCGAACACTTCGTCTAGTTTATTGCACGGCGCAAACGTCACGGCGCAGTTCGATTCGTCGTGCGCCGCGATTCGACAACACGCTTCGGTACTTTTATTACCATCATCTTCGTTATCGCTAGAACGCGTACACTCAAACTCCGTTAACTTTTGAATCTCTCTATCGTCCTCGCCAATCAACTCTGGTTGTTCTAACCGTCTTTGCAGTATCTCTTTCGCAGATTCCGCGCCTTTGCATCCAATCCAAGCCTCTCTCGCTCGATATAAGAACCAATAAATGGGAAAGTTTGACACCGGTGAAAGAAACAACGGGAGCGTAAACGGCGCGCACGCCAAGTTGAAATACTTCGCTCGTCTCGCTTTCTTCTTCCCTCTCTTCAGCAGGTCTCGTATGGCTACGCGCACGTCATCCGCGTGCATCAACGACTTTGGGTACACGATTTCGCAGGAGGAAAGCGTCGCACCGAGCGCCTTCGACGGTATCGCTTTCAACACGTCTTCGTCCGGATCCACTCGCTCTAACAACTTCTGCGCGATATCATAGACTTTCCGTCCAAACCCTTTCTCGCTCTTCTCCCACGTTTGCCAGGTTCTCGAGGCGTACGCGGACGCTTTCTCTTTCAAGCTATTCACGAACAGCGGCGTGAACCGTTTCAATGCATCTTTCTCTTCGTTTTCTCGCACGACGCGAACGGCTCGCTCGTATCGACTCGGATTTGGTTCTCGAATCGCCGAAGCGTGTATGAAGAAGAAAATATTTTCGTCGCTCTTTTGTGTCGTTGCTGTTGATGATGATGATGATAACGACGTCGACGTATCTTCTCCACCGTCTTTACCTCTGCCTCCTTTTTCAGCTAAACTCTTTTGTGTTGCTGTTGATGATGTTGATGATGGAAAAATCCGCCGCCGTGGCACGACAATCAGTCGCAACCGAGTGAGCACTTCTCTCGACGTCGTCGTCATGGGTGGTGCCCCGGCGACGACGACGTAAACGACGTCAACGAGACGACGACGACGAAAGAATCCCTCTCCTCTCTCTCTCTCTAAAAAGAGAAAAGGAAACGGACACGCGCTCTCTCTTTTGTCTTCCTTTTCCCCTTTTCTGCGTCGTAAAAGAATAAAAAAGTTTTCTCTCTCTCTCTGTAAATGTAAAACTTTGTCTCGCTTCTTCTTCTGGACGACGATTCGTCTCGACGCGAAGGGAACATTTTTGTTAGTGTGTCACACCCAAAATATCCGCCTCTCTCTTCTCTTTTTCTCTCTTTGTCTCTTCTTTTTTGGAGGCGTTTGCGACCCCAAGCCAGGCTGTCTTTTTTCGACCAAAAGACAATTCACTCGTCTCGTGGAATAAAAATTAAATTGTTTCAAATTCATTCCGCCGCGGTTGCGTCAATTGGTGTAACGCACGCACACGACAACAACAACAGAAAAACAGACGCGAGCGTTCCCTCCCGGTGGTTTCGC
>Ga0181554_1004879_pt1 | contig 10722 bp, 10 predicted proteins | sample 011ome_16_FD_145602 | JGI IMG/M metagenome (GOLD analysis project Ga0181554, IMG submission 145602) | Coastal salt marsh microbial communities from the Groves Creek Marsh, Skidaway Island, Georgia - 011503CT metaG (spades assembly) | ecosystem: Environmental > Aquatic > Marine > Intertidal zone... | reverse complement strand
GACTGCCCATCGGCGCGGAGGTCGTAATGCCTCCGGGTCCCGCCGCCTGCCCCCGGGAGTTCTCCGGCACGTTACCGGTGAACCCGCAGGCCTGCCCGCCATCCCATCCGAAGCTCACCGTCGCGAGCAGGACCCCGTTGGGGCGGCGTGGCGGCAAGGTGGCACGTCTTAGGAAAAAAGTCAATATGTAAGAATTTGCAGCCCGACCCCTACACCCTCGTCATGGCACGGCTCGACCGTGCCATCCTTTTTGGTCGCGTCAGGAAAAGGACCCCCGGGTCACGCCCGGGGGTGACGGAAGGTGTGGAGGTTGGCGCAAGGGCGCGGGCGGCTGAAGCTGGACCCCGGCTTTCGCCGGGGTGACGCCCTGGAGGGGGGGTGAGCGGGTGGACGCAGGCCCTCACCCGCCCTTCGGGCACCCTCTCCCACCGGAGGCGGGAGAGGGGGAGGCGCGACCGCCCTCCACAAACACTCGTCATGGCACGGCTTGACCGTGCCATCCTTTCTGGTGGCCGCTGGAAAAGGGACCCCCGGGTGATGAGACATGCCCTTTCTTGCCTTCCCCCGCATCTCCCGCCATAAGGCAGCGCAGTTGAGGAAGATTCACCGTTTGGACGGGTTCGAGAGATGAAACAGGCGTTGCGGCTGGGTATTGCGGGGCTGGGGACGGTCGGGGGCGGGGTGCTGGACATCCTGACGCGGCATGGCGGGCTCGTGGCGATGCGGGCCGGGCGGCCGGTGGAGGTCGTGGCCGTGTCCGCCCGGAGCAAGGGCAAGGACCGTGGCCACGACCTGTCGAAGCTCGCCTGGTATGACGACCCGGTGAAGCTGGCGGCGGACCCGAATGTGGACGTGTTCGTGGAACTGATGGGCGGTGAGGGCGACCCGGCCAAGGCGGCGGTTGAGACCGCGCTGAAGGGCGGCAAGCATGTGATCACCGCCAACAAGGCGCTTCTGGCGCATCACGGCTCGGCACTGGCCAGGCTCGCGGAAGCGCAGGGCGTGGCGCTGAACTTCGAGGCCTCGGTGGCCGGTGGCATTCCCATCATCAAGACGATCCGCGAAGGCCTCGCGGGCAATCGCGTGGGCAAGCTGTTCGGCATCATGAATGGCACCTGCAACTACATCCTCACCAAGATGGCGAATGAGGGCCGGAGCTTCGGCGACGTGCTGAAGGAAGCTCAGCAGCTGGGCTATGCCGAGGCGGACCCGACCTTCGACGTGGGTGGCTTCGACACGGCGCACAAGCTGGCGGTGCTCACCTCGCTGGCCTTCGGCGTGCAAGTGAACCTCAAGGCTATCGACATCGAGGGCATCGAGCAGATCACGCTCGAGGACATCCGCCAGGCGGGCGAGATGGGATACAAGATCAAGCTGCTCGGCGTGGCGGTGGCCACCGAGCAGGGCATCGAGCAGCGCGTGCACCCGACGCTGATCCCCAAGGGTTCGCCCGCGGCGGACACCGACGGCGTGTTCAACGCGGTCGTCGTGAAGGGCGACTTCGTGGGCGACCTGATGCTGGAAGGCCGCGGTGCGGGTGCGCACCCGACGGCCTCTGCCGTGCTCTCCGACGTGGTGGACATCGCGCGCGGCAATTTCCGCCCGGCCTTCGGCATTCCGGCGACCGAGCTTCGCCCCTACAAGGAGGCGCCGCCGCGCGCCCATGAAGGGGGCTTCTACGTGGCCCTCACGCTGCTCGACAAGCCGGGCGCGGTGGCGGCCGTGGCCAAGATCCTCGCCGAGGAGCAGATCTCGATCGAGAGCATCTTCCAGCGCGGCAAGATGGAGAAGGAAGAGGCGCGCACCATCGCTCCCTTCATCCTCATCACGCATGACACGGTGGAGAGCAAGATGCGCGCGGCCCTCGAGCGCATCCAGAAGGACGGGCATGTGGCGGGCCATCCGCGCATGATCCGCATCGAGAGGTTTTGATCACAGAAGCGAAAGCGCGGGCCTTTCTGAACGTCGAGCGCTCGGCGCAGGGGCGGCGCTGGAAGGCGCGGCTCGAAGATGCGCGGACAGCGGAAGCGATTTCGCAAAAGCATGAACTTCCCGAAATCCTGGGCCGCGTGCTGGCAGCGCGCGGCGTGGGCGTGGACGAGGCGGAAGCCTTCCTGAACCCGACGATCCGCACGCTGATGCCGCAGCCCTCCGCACTCCGCGACATGGAGAAGGGCTCCGCACGGCTCGCCGACGCCATCATCGCCGGTGAGAAGATCGGCGTGATCTCGGATTATGACGTGGACGGAGTATCTTCCGCCGCGATGCTCTCGCTGTTCCTCAAGGCGGCGGGCTCATCCTGCGCGGTGCATATTCCGGACCGCCTCACCGAGGGCTATGGGCCGAGCCAGAAGGCTGTCGAAAGCCTCAAGGCGCAGGGTGCGCAAGTGCTCGTTACGCTCGATTGCGGGGTGATGGCGCATGACCCGCTGGCGCGCGCGGCGGAGCTTGGTCTTGCCACCATCATCGTGGACCATCACCAGGCGGGCGAGGTGCTGCCCGAGGCCTATGCGGTGATCAACCCGAACCGGCAGGACGATACGTCGGGCCTCGGCTATCTCTGTGCCGCGGGTGTCACCATGATCTTCATCGCGGCGGTGAACCGGCTGCTGCGCCAGAAGGGCTGGTACAGCGCCGAGCGGCCCGAGCCCAACATGCTGCAGTGGCTGGAACTCGCCAGCCTCGGCACGGTGTGCGACGTGGTGCCCCTGAAGGGCCTCAACCGGGCCTATGTGACGCAAGGCCTCAAGATCATGGCGCGGCGCGAGAACGTCGGCCTCTCGGCGCTGTGCGACGTCTCGCGCCTCAAGCGCAAGCCCGACACCTACGCGCTGGGTTACCTGCTGGGGCCGCGCATCAATGCGGCGGGCCGCATCGGCCACGCCGCGATGGCGCTGAAGCTGCTGACGACGACGGACCGGGGCGAGGCCGCGCAGATCGCGCAGGAGCTGGAGCGGCTGAACCGCGAGCGCCAGGAGATCGAGCTTGCGGTGGTCGACCAGGCCATGGTGCAGGCCGATGCCATGCTGGGCCAGGAACGCCGCGCGGGCGTGCTGGTCGTCTCCGCCAAGGGCTGGCACCCGGGTGTCGTTGGGCTGGCGGCGGCGCGCCTCAAGGAGCGCTTCAACCTGCCGAGCTTCGTGCTGGCGGAAGACAAGGAGGGGCGGCTGGCGGCGGGCTCCGGCCGGTCGATCCCCGGCGTCGACATCGGGGCCGCGGTGCGCGAGGCCTTCGAATCGGGGCTGATCGTGAAGGGCGGGGGGCATGCCATGGCGGCGGGGCTTACCGTTCAGAAGGAGCGGCTGGGCGATCTTCGCGGCTTCCTCGAGGAGAAGCTGGGGCCGCAGGTGATGGCCGCGCAGGACCGGGCGCTGTCGATCGACGCGGCGCTGACCTCGGGTGCGGCCACGCTGGAGCTCATTGAGCTTCTGGAGCAGGCGGGCCCCTATGGCACGGCGCATCCTTCGCCCGTCTTCGCCTTTCCGGCGCACCGCGTGCTCTATGCGGACGCCGCGGGGAGCGACCATATTCGCTGCACGCTGGCCTCTTCCGACGGCAAGCGGCTGAAGGCCGTGGCCTTCCGCGCCATGGGCACGGAACTGGGCGAATTGCTGCTCTCCGAGCGCCAGTTGCCGCTGCACATCGCAGGCCGCCTGACCATCGACGACTGGTCCGGATCGCGCGTGCCCTGCCTCCACATCGAGGATGCGGCGCGCGTCTCCTAAGCCCTTGCCAAGCCGCGCGAACCCCCCTATAGAGCGGCCACCTCAGAGTGCTTGCGCCCTTCGTCTATCGGTTAGGACGGCAGCCTTTCACGTTGCAAAGACGGGTTCGACTCCCGTAGGGCGCGCCACCTCTGAGATGATCGTTGATTTCCCAGACAATCGTTAGTGCCGGAATGTGGTGCCGTTCACACGGGACCATGGTCGAGGACATTCCGTCTGCCTCGCAGGCTCAGCCGGTGCTGACGATGACCCGCACTTATCTCGACTGAAAGTCCGTGGGCCAGAGGCCAAACTGCCGGAAGAAGGCTTGCGAGAAGTTGCTGGGTTGGCTGTAGCCAAGGAGATACGCGACTTGCTTGACGGAGTGCTCTCCCGAACCCAGCAGGGCTTGCGCCGCCTCGAGCCGCCATGTGTTGAGGCATTTCAGGGGTGAGGCGCCATAAATCTCATGGAAGAGGTGTGTCAGCGCGCGCTGGGAAAGACCAACCTGCCTCGCGACCTCTCCGATGGCGGGAGGATGGGCGAGATCGGCCATCATGAACTCTCGCGCCGCCAGGGCGCGCTTGCGTGACGCTGACATGCCGTTTTTCTCGTGCGGGTCAGCCAGAAGGCGAAGGTTCTCCGCCAGCAATTCATAGGCCTTGGCCTCCAGGAAGATGGTTTCCATCGCGCCGTGATAGGGATGATTCGAAATCTGGGCGAGAACGGCTTGCATCCGGGCGGTGCAGGTGAACCGCGCAAATGTGGGATCAAACTGCCCCTTCAGGAATGCTCCCACGGGGCCTGCGACCTCCTGGCCTTCGACGAGGCGCGCCAGCCGGTCCCGGGTTATGGCGAATCCGCCTGCCGAGTGCCTGCCCGAGGCATAGGAGACGACGCTCTCATTGTCTGGTGCGAGAAGGCTGCAATACGCAGTGCCCGGCGAAACCTCGTCACGGAGCTTGCCGCCGTGATCGAACGTGCCGCCGCCCGGGAGGCTTGCGGCGAACCAGAGATAAGGCTCACGCGAAACATGCCCCGACGCGGCCGCATGATTGAACCTGGCGGAGACGGTGTAGAGATAAAGACCGCGTCCAAGGTCGCGGTCCATTCCGCCCATGGTACCCGGATCGTTCGGAGGCGCTGCATGTTCAGAGCGGGGCGCTGAACGGCGTGAGCTTTGCGGCTCGAGCCATCGCTCGCGCCACCACTGTTCCTGGGGTTGTGCCAACATCGTATTCATTTTGACAATTGAATATACGCACCAACATCGCCGTTACAATGCCCTCGGCGCCAATCGTCAGTCTCATCACGAGAAGGTGTGCGACATGCTTATAAAAAACAGCAACGTATTTTTTGATCGATTTGTTGGATTTTGACAGTGTGGCGCGGTGTTTCTGACGATGCTCACGCGCGTTTCATGGAGGGAGAACGCCGCGATGACGGAGGTAACTTCATGCCTTGCGCCTGCTGTCAGGCTGGTCTGCGAGGATTTCGGATCGGTCGATCTCTACGAGGTTTCCGTGGCGCTCCAGCGGGCCTTTCCCGGCCACTCGATCGTGGAGCTTTCGCGCATGGTGGCCGAGATCGCGATCCTCGAGGGATGCCGCCACCTCGTCTGGGATCCGCCGGAAGGCTGGGAAAACGGCCGGGAGAGCGCGGCGCCACGCGCCAGGAATGCGATGACGGAAAACCGGATGTCCTAGGCCTGTGGTGTGGCGGGGTTTTCAGAAAATGCCCCGTGGCACGGAGGGCGCCACGGGGCCAGAGGGAGAACAGTCACGCCGGAGGTCTGGCGTGGTCTTCTCGGGAGGAACAGGTTTGGGGAAGGGGCCGGGGACAGACGCCGCCTTCTCGTTCAGGCGGGATCAGATCATCGGCATTCGCGAGCAGCATGATCATCTCTTACGTGAATTCACGTGTGAGAAATTACGTAACACAATCTAGTAGAGTAGGCAGTTGAAAAGTTTTCATAAATCCTGAGGTGGTGTTTTCCAGCCGATTTCGGCTGAGCCTGACTTTTGCCTCAGGCGCCATTCGGCGGGCCCGAGATGACGACTTCAACCTTGCGTTAAGCTTTTCGCGCAATCATCGGCTGCATCAGCCTGTTGTGCTCTCGTTATGCGCGAAAAGGTTGAGCGATCGGACGGTTTCGATCCACCTAGGCCGTCCGGGGCGGAAGTGTTTGCGATTTTCCTCATCTGAAGGCCATGAGGGCCGGAGGGCAAAATGGAAGCTCCGTATATCCACTTCGCAGGCTTCGTCGGCGAGAGCAGGGAACGCTCCGTGACCATTTCCGTGAAGCGCGGCACGTCCAAGGCGGACACGCTGTTCCTGCTGACGAAGATGATCGACATGATCTCACGCACCGCGATCGAGGACCTGAACCGGCCCTTCAACGAGGTGCGGCTGTCCACCGCTGCCGCGATGCTTCCCATCGTCGACGACACGGGCGTGCCGCGCGAGCACGGCTGACCGCCTTTTTCTCCACTGATCAGGCGCCCGCCCGCTCTTCCGGGAACAATGCCCCTTGGGCAGCGGTTAAGGGCGGCTGAACGGCGCCCTCGGCTCACGTTCAGCACCGGCCCTTTAGACAGGCCGCAGGGACCGGCGATCCGACCAGTGGAGTTTTATCATGACCCGTTTGAAGATGCTGCTTGCCGCGACGCTCATCAGCGGAAGCGCCACGCTGCTGACTGTGGCCTCGCCACTGGCGGCGCAGGTGGGCGTGGCGGTGGGCGATGGCGCGGTTGAGGTTCAGTATGGCGAGCGTGACCAGCGCGGCCGGATCTTCGTGCGGCCGGATGTGGTGGAGCAGGGCGACCGGGTGAGGATCTCCGCGCGAGACCTGAGGCCCTTCGCCCGCCTCGTGCTGAGCGCGGGGCGCAACCCGGCGCGGCTCGACACGGTTCGCGCCGTGCAGGCCGATGCCAATGGCCGGCTCTTCATCAATGTACGCCTGCCCGACTGGGCGCGGCCGGGGCGCAACCTGTTCTTCGCGCTCGAGACGCGGGGCGGTCGGACCGTGGCGCTCTCCCGCCCCATCCGCGTGGTGGATTCGGAGGACGAGGGGGATGACCGCATCACCGTGACGGGCGAGTTGCTGGAGCCGACGGCCACCTGCCCCCGGCTGGCGGGCGATGATGGCCGCATCTATGCGCTGGCGGGCAGCCTGCGCGATTTCGACAGCGGCGACCGCGTGCGGGTGACCGGCGAGATGGCCGAGACCTCCATCTGCAACCAGCGCCGCACCATCGATGTCGAGCGCATCCGGAGTGCCGAGTGAGCGATGCCCCGGTCTGAAGTTGTGGCCGGTGGCCCAAGCGCAAGGGCTGCCGGCCGCAACCCCCGGTCATGAAAAAGAGCCGAACCTTTTTCGTGAACGCGCTATAAGCGTTGTAAGGCCGGGGGTCTTTCGTGCTGCAATCCTTGAACCGTTACACCGACCGGGTGAGGACCGAAGAGGTGGTGCCGCTGATCCGGCGTGGCACCGCCCTGTTTCTCGCGCTGCTCTGGCTGTTCGCCGCGCTGGCGGCGGCGATCTCTGTGTGGCTGCTCATTGCGCGCAGCGAGGCGGAGACGCAGGCCACCGCCGAAACCCTCGAGCAATATGCAAGGCGGAACATCGAGCTCAGCGATTTCGTGGCCGATGAGTTCATCGCCTTCCTCGATCGCCGCGGCGGGATCGAGGGCATGTCCTCCGACTCCGACGTGATGGCGGAGATGCGCCGCCTCAATGCGAGGCTGCCGGAGGGGAGCGCCATCATCTTCGTCAATACCGAAGGCTGGGTGACGGTCTCGACCCAGCCCATCCCGGCGCGCGGCATCAAGCTGAGCGACCGGCGCTGGTTCAAGGCGCATGTTCAGGAAGGGGCGAAATCGCTGATCGGCCCGGCGATCCACAGCCGCGTCGTCAACCGCATCATCTTCACCTACACGAAATCCTATCTCGCGCCGGATGGGCGGCTGCTGGGCATCATCAATCTCGGCATCCCCTCGGATACGCTGGTGGGGCTGACGCCCAACACGGCGCGCACGCCGCTGGCGCTCATCCAGCACCGGGGCGTACTGGTGGCGGCACAGCCGGTGAGCGACGCGCAGCTGGGCAAGCCCTTCGCCTTGCCCGCCACGCCCGAGACGGAGGCCACGCTGATCGGCCGCTTCCTGGGGGAGCGCGCGGTGGTGACCGTCAAGAACCTGCCGGAATACGGGCTCTACGCCATGGCCGCCATTCCGCTCATGGTAGTTCTGGAGCCCGCACTCTGGTCCATCGGGCTCGGCGCGCTGGCGCTGGCGCTGCTGAGCTTCGCCATCATCAACCTCTCCCGGCTGGCGCAGAAGAAGAGCCACGAGGTGGAGCAGGCGCTGGCCGACAACCGCGTGCTGTTCCAGGAGGTGCACCACCGGGTGAAGAACAATCTGCAGGTCATCTCCAGCCTGATCCGCCTGCAGACGGACCGCGTGCCCGACGAGATCCGGCCCTTCCTCGAGCAGACGGCGGCGCGCGTGCGGGCCATCGCCATGGTGCATGAGCAGATCTATTCGGCGTCCTCGCCCTCGGTGGTGCAACTCGACGCCTTCCTGAAGCTGCTCATCGAGCAGCTCGAGACCTCGATGGTGACGGATTCCCGCACGAGCGTGACCGTCGAGCTTGAGCCCGTGGCCGTGCCGCTGGACCGCGCGGTGCCGGTGGCGCTGCTCGCCACCGAGGCGCTGACCAATGCGCTGAAGCACGGGGTGGGGCCGGAGGGTGGCACGATCGCCATTTCCCTGGCATCAGGCCCGGAGGTGAATACGCTCAAGGTGTGCGACAGCGGGCCGGGCACGGGCGGGGAAGCGAAGGGCGGCCTCGGCACGCAGATCATGACGGCGCTCTCGCGCCAGATCGAGGGCGCGTGGTCGCTCGTGCCGGGAGAGGCGGGCGGAACCTGCTTCACCCTGACATGGCCCGCGGGCGAGCCTCAGACGATGGCGCCCGCCGTTGCGGGGTCGGGCACGCCCGCCCGGCCCACGAGGGCGCCGGCATCCAGCACGGTGATCTTGCGGTAGCCCGCCTTGATGAAGCCGCGCTTTTCCAGCGCGTTGAGCACCTGCTGAATGGTGAGGCGGCTCAGGCCGCACATTTCCGCGAGGTCTGCCTGGGTGACGGGGATGACCGGCGGCTGCGGCCCACCTGATTTTTCCGCCAGCAGCGCCAGCCGCGCGGCCACGCGCTGCTCGACGTCGCCGATCAGCAGTTGCCCCACCACGTTTTGCGCCTCGTCGTAATGCTCGAGCGAGAGGCGGGCGAAGGCGCGGCAATGGCCGGCATCCTCCACGAGGCGCTCGAATTCATGATGCGGCAGGAACAGGGTGGTAACGGGGGATGCGGCCGTGGCGGTGACGAAATAGGCCCCGCGCCGCATCGAGGCGCCCGAGCCGGACCAGAAGACCGGCTGCTTGACGGAGGCGATGCGGTAATCGCGGTCCGGCGTGGCGAATTCGATCCGCAGCACGCCGGAGACGAGGGCATGGACACCGGCGCAGGGATCGCCCTCGTGGAACAGCGCCTCCTTTTCCGCGAAGCCGCGAAGATGGCAGCGCGAAAGCAGCGCCTCCTGAAAGTCGCGCGATTCACCCGAAAGCCAGCCGGAGGCCTTGGCGATCCAGCAGGCCTCGTCCTTCGTCATCTTCATGCGCCACCCCGCCAGTCATCTCACGGGGCAGCTTCTACCGAAGGCTGTGAATGCGTGCAATCGCGCGGGAAACGTCAGGCCTTCGGTTCGGCCGGTACCGGGGCTGAGACTGCGGCGAAGGGCGAGGGGCGGCGCTCGGGGCGGGGCTTCGGCTTCGGCATGGGCAGCAGGCCCTCGCGCTGGGCCTTCTTGCGCGCCAGCTTGCGGGCACGGCGCACGGCCTCCTGCTTCTCGCGAGTCTTGCGCTCGGAAGGCTTCTCATACGCCTCATGCGCCCTGATCTCGCGGAACAGGCCTTCGCGCTGCATCTTCTTCTTGAGGAAGCGCAGGGCCTGGTCGACGTTGTTGTCTCTGACGAAAATGCGCATGGGAACCTCCGGGTCAAAAGCGGGGCCGGGCCTGTGGCCAGGGGCCCCTCGAAAACAGAAGCGCCGGCGGTGAAGCCGGCGCATCGTCGTGGATCTCCGTTACGCGCCACCAGTACATCCGTGGCTCGCGCGCGGTGGAGACTCCGCGGTGTTATTCCGCCGCGAGGCGGTCAGCCGAAGACTTGCCCGTGCGGCGATCGCTCACCACTTCGTAGGACAGCTTCTGGCCTTCATTGAGGCTGCCGAGGCCGGCGCGCTCAACAGCGCTGATGTGAACGAAAACGTCCGGGCCGCCCGAGGTCGGCTGGATGAAACCGTAGCCCTTCTGGGCGTTGAACCACTTTACGGTACCAGTCTGCATAGTCTTTATCCTTGGTCATATATCATAGAGGTGGATGAACCCCATGCGCTTTGCGCACGCGGACAGCCAATCGATGTTCTGGAGAAGAAGGAGAAGGGCCAGAGCGCATGTCATGATGCGCGGGGCCAAGCCAATCGGCCGAAACTCGATGGACCACAGTTAGGGGCTCTCCTCCGGTAATTCAAGAAAATAAACGCATCGGCGGTCAAATATCCGATGTCTGATCATTTCAGGCGGCATCCGTCTCCTGGGCCATGGCCTGGTCCGACATGGAGGCCATCACCGCGGCCACCTCGTCCTTCGCGTTCTGGAAGGCGGCCACGCAGGCGGGGTCGAACTGCTCGCCCGCATGTTCCTGAAGGTAATTCATGGCGTTGTTGATGGTCCAGGCGCCCTTGTAGGAGCGCACGCTGGTCAAGGCATCGAACACGTCCGCCACGGCGGCGATGCGGCCGGGGAGCGGAATTTCATGGCCCTTGAGGCCGTTCGGATAGCCCGCCCCATCCCAGCGCTCATGGTGGTTGAGGGCGATCTCGGCGGCGAGCGCCAGCACGGGCGAGGAGGAACTGGACAGGAGGGCATGGCCGATCCGCGTGTGTTCCGTCATGTGGCGG
>Ga0181554_1004878_pt1 | contig 10723 bp, 4 predicted proteins | sample 011ome_16_FD_145602 | JGI IMG/M metagenome (GOLD analysis project Ga0181554, IMG submission 145602) | Coastal salt marsh microbial communities from the Groves Creek Marsh, Skidaway Island, Georgia - 011503CT metaG (spades assembly) | ecosystem: Environmental > Aquatic > Marine > Intertidal zone >... | reverse complement strand
GCGGACGAGCTGCAAGAAAAGGTTCCTTCAGGAGAGCTCAAGAGCGATGCGATCTATGCGCATTTGGCACGCGAGCGCTTCCGGAGAGACGAAAAGCAGGCAGAAAAGATACGGAATGTTCTGTCTCGACTAAAAGATGCATCGGTTGATGCAAACACTTTTGCGACGGCGATTGCAGACGCTAGTAAGGCGCTAGAGGATGCCGAACAGCGAAGTCTCGCAGAGTATGTCGTACGCCGGAAAGTTGTGCTCGATTTCTTTGAGATACTCCTCGAAAAGTCACGTGATGACGACAAGGATAGCGCTTATCAGCGAGAGGATGTCCTTCACTCGTTCATTTGTCCAGTTAAGGTCAACAACGTATCTGATGGACGAGGTCGTCGCGTCGAGCCGGCTGCCTCGCACGATCTTTGGATTGTAGACGAGCGATTGACTTTCGCAGAGTACTTCAGTTCTGACGTCGAATTTAGTGCACTGACAGAAGCATTTGACAGTGATGAACGAGCGGATGTCTTAATCTTTGATTATGTCCACGGCCTCCGCCAGACTGACGAAACATCAAAGGTGCTGTTGGTCGAGTTCAAGCGGCCTGGTCGCACGACCTATGCTGAGGCTGACAATCCTCAGTTTCAGGTGGAACGATATGTTCAGCGGCTCCTAAGTGGCAAGCTTACAGACGTTCGTGGTCGTCCAATCAAGCTCGATCAGAATACGGTGTTCTACTGCTACATCGTCGCTGACATTATCGGAAAATTAGACGAATGGACGTTTTCGTGGAGGCGAACCGCTGACGGCCGAGGTCGTATCTATCAGCCCAATAGTGGCTTTTTGGGCTCTATAGAGCTCATCGGATGGGATGCACTGCTAGAAGACGCACGAGCACGGAACAGAGCCTTCTTTGATCGGGCAGGTATATCGGGGAAGAGCTTCTTCACTGATGATTGATGTGGACGGCAACTGGAGGTGATCTAGACGTTCAGATCGTACTCGCTGACAGTGATCAGGGCTCATCCTTGCAGAGCGTGCCAAGGGCACCAGCGCGGCCAAGCTTGCCGCGAAATACGGTGTCAGCACCGCCTACATCTACATGACCAAGGAGTGATTTGGAGCGCTAAGCGTTCCGCTAGTGGGCATTTAAGATTGAGAATGGCGGTGCATTCCCGCGCCGCCATGAGTTTTCTCTACTGTGTCTGTGTTCTACGCCGTGGCGGGGCTTATGCAGCCTTTCCCCTGTTCCGCTGTGATTGCAGCATGTCGATGTTGTGTTCGCCCGTCAGCTGAGATGCGTAGTGCTTGTTGATCATCTCGGGTGATGTGCGTCCGTTCCGTGCCAGCGTGAGCAGATCAATGTTCTCTCCATACATAAGCCGGAACATGAAGCAGGTATGGCGCAGGGAGTATATGGTGCGGCTCTCACCCTTGGCTCCCTTGCCCATCCCCAGGTCCCACATCAGCACCGCGAACTGCCGTTCCAGCATCTTCAGTGCGTGGTCGCGCTTCTCAAAGTTTGGGAAGAACACGTAGGCCTCCGGTCCAGTGTCTCGATCCAGTGAGCGATTGTGCTCGGTGATGCGCTCGTAGACCTCCACGGCCTTCTCCATGGTGACGAACGGGTCCTTGTGCCCCTTGGTGGGTGGTGGATTGAGCCGGAGGTAGGTATGGTCCTTCCTCACGATGGTCACGTGCTTGTGCTGGAGGTTCTTGATGTCGGTAGGACGCACGTAGCTGTTGGTCATGAACTGGATCAGATCTACCAGTTCTTGCGTGATGGTGGTCTTGTTGATGAACCGTCCATCCGCGCAGATGCCTTCCGCGAAATACTGTCCCGGCAGTTCCTTGCCGTTGGCGTCCTTCAGCTTCCGATATTCGAAGCGCTTGCCGATCAGCTCACGGGCGCGAGTCAGCAGCGTGTGATACTCTTCTTTGGTGAAGTAGCCGCGAGCATCATGTTCTGAGGTGACGGTTGGGAAGTGCGGGATGCTGGTGATGTGCTTGCTCTTGGAAGCATGGACGAAGACGCTACGGGCGATCTTCATGTATCCTGAGATCGTTGACCCCTTGATACCCTGACGTGATAGCATGCCCAGTAGCTCCTCTAGATCGTCGTAGCTGATGGAGCGGATGTCGCGGTGGCCAAGATTGGGCAGGATGAACTTCTTCAACCGGTAGTCGGTGTTGCTGTAGGTGATCTTTGTGAGCGCCTTGCGAGCCATCTGGGCTTCCTTGGATTTCATCATGGCCTCAGCGACCATGGCGAATGTCACCACACCCTCGTCCCGCGTCTTGGTGTGCAGGCCGGTGATGATGGTGTTGTAGAAATCCTTGGCTATTCCAAAGGCTTTAGCCTTGGAGGCGGTCTTGGTGCTCTTGCGGTAGATCTTGCCCTTGTGAAAGTAGCGTACCCACCAGTAAGGGCTCGCATCCAGCTTGTAGATCTTGAGCGGGTCCGGGTAGCGGGGGACGGTGGTCAACGTGCCCGGTATGGGCTCGGTCTTGTGCCGCTTGCGGTCAAGCGCGACGTCTTCCGGCGTCGTGATGGTGAACGTGATGTCGTTTTTTCTAACAGTGGTTGCCATGTTGCCTCCTCTTCTTGTCTGCCAAGCTGCGGACGACTGATCTTCACGGGGCTTGGCTATGGCAATGCGCTGCAATTGCAGCGCCTGTTAGAAGTGTAAGTTCACGCTATACTACTGAGCAATAAATGAGACGCCGGAAGCGAGATAAGCCGTTAAAATACCCTAGAAAAACGGCGGACCCCCTCATCGTCGTGCAATCAAGTAATTCGTGAGGAAATGTGGCCTTGGTGAGTGTCGCTGTGATGCACCAAATCAGTGCATGCGACGCTGGCGCAGGGCTGTGAGCGCGATCAGCGCGATGCCCCCAACCAGCAGCACGCACGCCTGGTGCGGGCTCTCGAAGAAACCCAAGACCCCAGCATCTTTAAGTTAAAGACCCGGCATGCATGAGATTGTTTGCCATGCCAGCATTAGGCGCTGCGTGTCGTGCTGGTGGAACGCATGGACCGTATCGGAAGAACGCTAGCTGAACGGCACGAGAACGGCTTAGCGAGTAGTATAGGTTTTCGTATACTACTCTTTCAGCGCTAAAACTGCTGTTGTAGTCTGCTAAAACATTGAAATTGTTGGATGGTAGTGGCGCACCCGACAGGATTCGAACCTGTGACCTCTGCCTTCGGAGGGCAGCACTCTATCCAGCTGAGCTACGGGTGCAGCAGAGCGTGGGTGACCTATACCCGATTGGCATGGCATTCCGCAATGGCTGGCGCTAACAGCCTTCTCCGGGAGGTGCCGCCATGAAAGCTGCCGTGTTCGAAACCTACAAGGGTCCGCTGGAGATCCGTTCCGTGCCCGATCCTGCCTGCCCGCGCGATGGCGTGGTGCTGAAGATCGAGGCCTGCGGCGTCTGCCGGTCCGATCATCATGGCTGGAGCGGGGTCGACCCCGACGTGGCGCTTCCCCACGTTCCCGGGCATGAATTCGCCGGCGTCGTGCTGGAAGCGGGCCTCGAATGCCGCTCCTTCCGCAAGGGCGACCGCGTCACGGCGCCCTTCATCCTCGCCTGCGGCACCTGCCCGGATTGCCGCGGCGGCGAGCCCACCGTGTGCAACCACCAGTTCGTCGTCGGCTTTTCGGGCTGGGGCGCCTTTGCCGAGCAGCTGGCCGTTCCTCATGCCGATTTCAACCTCGTGAAGCTTCCTGACACGCTTGGCTTCGCCGAGGCTGCCGCCATGGGCTGCCGCCTGACCACCGCCTTCCGCGGCCTCGTGGACCGCGCGCGGATCATCCCCGGCGAATGGCTGGCGGTGCATGGCTGCGGCGGCGTGGGTCTCTCCGCCGTCATGATCGGCCAGGCGATCGGCGCCCAGGTTCTGGCGATCGACGTCAATGACGAGGCGCTCGCCATGGCCAAGGCGCTCGGTGCCAATGCCACGCTGAACCCCTCGCGGCTGGAAGACACCGCGCTCGCCGTCCGCGATCTCACCGGCGGCGGCGCCCACGTCTCGATCGACGGTCTCGGCATCACCGCCACCATCACCAACTCGCTGCGGAGCTTGAGGAAGCTCGGCCGCCATGTGCAGATCGGCCAGCCGCTGGGCCCCCATGCCACCCCGCCCGTGCCCCTGCTTGAGACGGTCTATTCACGCCAGATCTCGATCCTCGGCACGCGCGGCATCGCGGCCAGCCGCTTCTCCTCGCTGCTCGGCATGATCGCGGGCGGCAGGCTGGACCCCGCCCGCATGATCACGAAACGCATCGCGCTCTCGGAGGCGGGCGCGGCGCTGAAAGCCATGGACGGCTACACCGGCGTGGGCGTCACCGTGATCGACAGGATGAGTGCGTAGAGAGGCGCGAAGCGCTGGCATCGCCGGACTCCCGGTGGCATAGTGGCAGGCATGTCAGCCACATCGCCCCTGAAGCCCGGCGACCATCTCTATCTCATCGATGGGTCTGGGTATATTTTCCGCGCCTACCACGCGCTCCCGCCCTTGACGCGCAAGTCCGACGGGCTGCCCGTCGGCGCCGTGCAGGGCTTCTGCAACATGCTGTGGAAGCTGTTGAAGGAAACCAATGCCGGGCAGAAGCCCACGCATCTCGCCGTCATCTTCGATCATTCCTCGAAGTCGTTCCGGAACGCCATCTACCCCGAATACAAGGCCCACCGGCCAGACCCCCCGGCTGACCTCCGCCCGCAATTCGGGCTCATCCGCCAGGCCACGCGCGCCTTCAACGTGGCCTGCGTGGAGCAGGAGAATTACGAGGCGGATGACCTCATCGCCACCTATGCGCGCCAGGCGGTCGATGCCGGCGCCACCTGCCGCATCGTCTCCTCCGACAAGGACCTGATGCAGCTGATCCGCCCCGGCGTCGCCCTCTACGACACCATGAAGGATCGGGAGGTGGGCGAGGCGGAAGTCTTCGAGAAATTCGGCGTGGCACCGGAAAAGGTCGTGGACATCCAGTCGCTCGCGGGTGACTCGGTCGACAATGTGCCGGGCGTTCCCGGCATCGGCGTCAAGACGGCGGCCCAGCTCATCACCGAATATGGGGACCTCGAAACGCTGCTGGCCCGCGCACCTGAGATCAAACAGCAGAAGCGCCGCGAGAACCTGATCCAGTTCGCCGATCAGGCCCGCATCTCGAAGCGCCTGGTGACGCTCGATGACCAGGTGCCCGTCACCCATGACGTGGGGGGCTTCGCGGTGGACACGCCCAGGGCTTCGCAGCTCATCGGCTTCACCAAGGCGCTGGAGTTCACCAGCTTCACCAAGAAGGTGGCGGGCGAGCTCGAGTGCGATGCCGCCGCCATCGAGCCCGTGCCCGTCGAGGTGAAGTTCTGGCCGCCCGAGGGCGTGGAGCTGCCGCAAGCCCCCGCCCCGAAGCCCCGGCGCGAGAAGGCGGAAGAAGCCGCGCCATCGGCCCCGGCGGAACACGCGCCCTCGGCTGGAGAGTCCGCCCTTCTCGCCATCCCGCTCCAGCACGGAGACTACGAGACCGTCACATCCCTCAGTGCACTGAAGGCATGGGCCGATGCCGCGCGCGAACAGGGCTTCGTGGCGCTCGACACCGAAACGGATTCGCTCGATTCCATGCAGGCCAATCTCGTCGGTGTGTCGTTGGCGCTCGCGCCCGGCAAGGCCTGTTACATTCCGCTCCAGCACAAGGCCACGGGCGGTGGGCTCTTCGGTGGCGATCTCGTCGAGGGCCAGGTTCCGTTGGCGCAGGCCATCGCCGTCCTGAAGCCGGTGCTCGAGGATGCGTCCGTTCTCAAGATCGGCCAGAACCTCAAATATGACATGGAGGTGCTGAAGCGCCACGGCATCGCCGTCGCTCCCATCGATGACACGATGCTCATCTCCTATGTGCTGGAATCGGGCGATGTGGGCCACGGAATGGATGAGCTGGCCAAGCGCCACCTGAACCACACATGCATCCCCTTCAAGGATGTGGCGGGCTCCGGCAAGTCGATGATCACCTTCGACCGGGTGCCCATCGACCGCGCGACCCATTACGCGGCGGAGGATGCGGATGTGACGCTCCGCCTCTGGCATCTGCTGAAGCCGCGCCTCGCGGCGTCGCACAAGCTGACGGTCTACGAGACGCTGGAGCGCCCGCTGATCCCCGTGCTCGCCGCGATGGAGATGGAAGGCATCCTCATCGACCCGGAGCTGCTCCGCCGCCTCTCGAACGAGCTCGCCACCTCCTGCGCCGCGATCGAGACGGACGTCTATGGGCTGGCGGGAGAGCGCTTCAACATCGGCTCGCCCAAGCAGCTGGGCGACATTCTCTTCGGCCGAATGGGTCTGCCCGGCGGGCGGAAGACGGCCACCGGCGCCTGGAGCACGGATTCGGATGCGCTGGAGGATCTCGCTGCCCAGGGCATCGAGCTTGCCCGCCGCGTGCTGGATTGGCGCCAGCTCTCCAAGCTCCGCTCCACCTACACGGATGCGCTGCCGAACTACATCAACCCCGTCACGAAGCGCGTCCACACCTCCTATTCGCTGGCCGCCACCTCGACGGGCCGCCTCGCCTCGACGGACCCGAACCTGCAGAACATCCCCGTCCGCACCGAGGAGGGCCGCAAGATCCGTTCCGCCTTCGTGGCGCCTGAAGGGTCGAAGCTCATCAGCGCCGACTACAGCCAGATCGAGCTCCGCGTGGTTGCCCATGTGGCGGATATTCCACAGCTGAAGAAGGCCTTCGCCGAGGGGCAGGACATTCATGCCATGACGGCATCCGAAATGTTCGGCGTTCCCATCGAAGGCATGGACCCGATGGTGCGCCGCCGCGCCAAGGCCATCAATTTCGGCATCATCTACGGCATCTCGGCCTTCGGCCTCGCCAACCAGCTCGGCATCGGGCGCGAGGAGGCGGGCGAATACATCCGGACCTATCTCAAGCGCTTCCCCGGCATCCGTGACTACATGGAAGCCACCAAGCAGGCGGCGCGCGCCCAGGGCTATGTGGAGACGATCTTCGGCCGCCGCATGCATTTCCCGCGCATCAAGTCGCCCAACGCCTCGGAGCGCGCCTTCCTCGAGCGCGCCTCGATCAACGCGCCGATCCAGGGTGCGGCGGCAGACATCATCCGCCGCGCCATGATCCGCATGCCCGATGCGCTGAGCGAGGCGGGCCTTTCCGCGCGCATGCTGCTGCAGGTCCATGACGAGCTGATCTTCGAATGCCCGGATGCGGAAGCGGAGAACACCATGGCGGTGGTGAAGCGCGTGATGGTGTCGGCCCCGGAGCCCGCGGTGAAGCTCAGCGTGCCCCTGCAGGTGGATGCCCGCGCCGCGCAGAACTGGGAAGCGGCGCATTAGGGTAATTCTCACGATGTCAATCAGCAGCAGGCACGTTCAAGGAACATATACCTAGCACTGATTAGGAAAAAAGTCAACACCCAGTCTCCCTTCTCCCAGCTCCACAACGGCTGAAAGAGAAGCGGCGCGTCAGAACATCGCTTCATCCATCTCCATCACCGGAAGCGCGCCGCTCAGGATCTTGGCGTGAAGTGAGGCGGTATCCGGCAGGATGCGCTGCATGAAGAAGCGCGCGGTGGCCAGCTTGGCGCGGTGGAAATCCTCGTTGCTCTTCGGAAGGGCCGCTTCCGCCGCCCGCGCCCAGAGATAGGCGAGAGACGTGAGCGCGAAGAGCCGCATGTAGTCGACGGCGGCGGCGCCCATCTCCTCCGGATGCGCGGCGGCGCGCTCGCGCACGAAGCGCGTGGCATCTTCCAGAAGGTCGAAGGCGGCGGCGAGCGGGGCCACGAATTCGGCAAGCTCCTCACGGCCCTCATGGGTGGTCACATAGGAGGTGACAGGTGTGGCGAAGGCAGCGAACAGGTCGAGGTGCAGCACCTTGCGCCCCAACAGGTCGGCGGACTGGATGCCGTTGGTGCCCTCGTAGATCTGGGTGATGCGCACGTCCCGCACATGCTGCTCCTGGCCATTGGCGCGGATGAAGCCGTGGCCGCCCAGCACCTGCACGCCGAGATTGGCGACCTCGGAGCCTGAATCCGTGAGGAAGGCCTTCACCACCGGCGTCATGAGCGCCACGAGATCATCGGCCGCCTTGCGGGCCGCCGCGTCGGGGTGGCGCTCCGAGGCGTCCAGCGCCTGCGCGGTCCACAGTGCCAGCATGCGGCAGCCCTCGATCAGGGCGCGCATCGTCATCAGCATGCGGCGCACGTCGGGGTGGACGATGATCGGGTCTGCCGGCTTCTCCGGCGCGCACGGGCCTGAGGGAGACCTGCCCTGCAACCGCTCGCGGGCATAGGCGACGGCGTTCTGGTAGGAGGCTTCCGCAATGGCGAGGCCATGGATGCCCACCGCGATGCGCTCCGCATTCATCATGGCGAACATCGCCTTGAGGCCCTGATGCGGCTCGCCCACGAGGAAACCCGTGGCGCCATCGAGGTTGATCACGCAGGTGGGGCAGCCGTGAATGCCCATCTTCTGTTCCACGGCGCCGCAGGAGATGCCGTTGCGGCGCCCCAGCGAGCCATCCGCGTTCACCAGCACCTTCGGCACGAGGAAGAGGCTGATGCCCCGGGAGCCCTTCGGCGCATCGGGAAGCCGCGCCAGCACGAAATAGACGATGTTGGGCGTGAGATCATGCTCGCCCGCCGAGATGAAGATCTTGGTGCCCGTCAGCGCATGGCTGCCATCGGGCTGCGGCACGGCCTGCGTGCGCAAAAGGCCGAGATCTGTGCCGCAATGGGCCTCGGTGAGGCACATGGAGCCCGCCCATTCGCCACTGGCGAGCCTCGCCGCGTAGAGCGCCTTCTGCGCTTCGCTGCCGTGATCCTTCAGCAGCACATAGGCCCCGCGCGTGAGGCCCGGAAACAGGCCGAAGGAGAGGCAGGCGCCGTTCAGCATCTCCTCGAACAGGATATTGACCATGTGCGGCATGCCCTGCCCGCCATGCGCAGGGTCCGCCGTCAAAGCGGGCCAGCCGCCCGCGACGAGTTCCGCATAGGCCTCGCGGAAGCCTTTCGGCGTCGTCACCCGGCCTTCGGCGAAATGCACGCCCTCTTCATCGGCGCTGCGGTTCAGCGGAAAGACCACATCGGAACAGAAACGTGCGGATTGCGCGAGCACCGCCTCGATGACGTCGCGCGTCAGGCCCTCGAAGCCGGGAAGCCGGGCATGGCTTTCGAAGCCCAGGAGATCGTAGAGGCAGAAGAGGTGATCGCGAAGCGGCGGACTGAACTGCGGCATGTGCCTGAGTTCAGCACTCCACGACGTTCACCGCAAGGCCGCCGGTCGAGGTCTCCTTATACCGCTCGCTCATGTCGAGGCCTGTCTGGCGCATGGTTTCGACGCAGGTGTCGAGCGGCACGAAATGGGTGCCATCGCCACGGAGCGCCAGCGAGGCGGCAGTGACTGCTTTCACCGCGCCAAAGGCATTGCGCTCGATGCAGGGCACCTGCACCAGGCCGCCCACCGGATCACACGTCATGCCGAGGTGATGCTCGAGCGCGATCTCGGCGGCATTCTCGACCTGCTCATTGGTGCCGCCCAGGGCCGCGCAAAGCCCCGCCGCGGCCATGGCGGAGGCAGAACCCACCTCGCCTTGGCAGCCCACTTCGGCGCCCGAGATCGAGGCATTGTGCTTGATGAGGCCGCCAATGGCGGCGGCGGCCAGCAGGAAGGTGCGGATGCCCTGCTGATCCGCACCGAGGCAATGGTCGAGATAATAGCGGATGGTGGCGGGGATGACGCCCGCCGCGCCATTGGTGGGGGCAGTGACCACGCGGCCGCCCGCGGCATTCTCCTCGTTCACCGCCATGGCATAGACGGAGAGCCAGTCCATCAGCTGGTGCGGCTGGATGGCGTTGTTGCCCTTCTCCTGCTTCAGGCGCTCATAGATCTCGGCGGCGCGGCGCTTGACCTTGAGGCCGCCCGGCAGAGTGCCGGTCTGGCGGAGACCGCGATTCATGCAGTCCCGCATGGCACCCCAGACATGGTCGAGCCGGGTGTCGAGCTCTTCCGCGCTGTGGGCGACGAGCTCATTGGCCCGCTTCATCTCGGTGACGGTGAGGCTGGAGATTCGCCCCATCTCCAGCATCTCGGCGGCGGTGCGGAAGGGGTAGGGCACGGTAGCCGACGGCTTTTCCGTCTTCTCCTCGGCAAGTGCCGCGGCGCGCTCCGCCTCGGTCTGGACGAAGCCGCCGCCGATCGAAAAGTAAGTCTCCGAGAGCAGCGTGTTGCTGTCATCGTCCAGGATGCGGAACACCATGCCATTGGCGTGGCCCTTCAGCGCCGGACCGAAATCGAACACCACGTCGCGCACGGGATTGAAGGCCACCGCATGCTCCGGGGTGATGGACACGCTGCCGCGCTCGGCCATCATGCGCAGCACATCCTCGACATGGTCGGGATCCATGGTCTGGGGCAGCTGGCCCGCCAGCCCCAGGATCACCGCGCGGTCGGTGCCGTGGCCCTTGCCGGTGAAGGCGAGCGAGCCATGCAGCGTGACCACCAGGCGGCCGGTCTGCGGTAGGGAGGCAGCGGCCGCCTTTTCGAGGAAGCGCCGGGCGGCCACCATGGGGCCCACCGTGTGGGAGCTCGAGGGGCCGATGCCGATCTTGAAGATGTCGAAGACGGAGAGGAACATGGACTGCACTGAAACACGCCAGAGGCGAGCTTGCCTAGCCCCGTTTGCCGCTTTCTGTGCAGGAAACGTCACATGGCAGGGCGAGA
>Ga0181554_1004868_pt1 | contig 10735 bp, 8 predicted proteins | sample 011ome_16_FD_145602 | JGI IMG/M metagenome (GOLD analysis project Ga0181554, IMG submission 145602) | Coastal salt marsh microbial communities from the Groves Creek Marsh, Skidaway Island, Georgia - 011503CT metaG (spades assembly) | ecosystem: Environmental > Aquatic > Marine > Intertidal zone >... | reverse complement strand
GGCCATTGCCACCATCTTGGGGCGGCGACAGTGGCGAGCAATTGCCGTGATCAGCGCCATATCCATTCTGGTCTTCGCTGGCGCCATTAGTCGGGTTTCTCCGGTGGTTGCTGACGTCGTTCAGTCGGGTGATCCGGAGACGGAGAGCATCGCTGAAGCCCCACGAGGCGATCTTGAGATAGCACCCATCATGGAGCCGCCGGCCGAACTTCTCACGGGAGCACCTAGCGAGAGAACCACGTGGGGCGCATCAGAAGCAGAGGCATCCTTGTTCGTTCGTCAGACGCTCGAGATGACCGACATCCTCGTCACGAATGACACGACCAGCTTCATCGTTCCAGCCCTGACGCAGCGCCGCACATACGTGTCGGGTGCGCCCTATCAGGGGCTCTACGGAAGCAAAGACTCCGTGCTGACGATCCCAGAGCGGATCGAGACATCGTTGGCATTCACCCGCGCGCTCGACGTGGAGGCCTTCGCAGAGTTGTGTCGTGCAGGCGTCACGTGGGGCTGGGTCACGCTCGGCGAGACGCCCCTTCGCTCGTGGGCGCCCTATGCTGAGGTGATTTTTATGAACGATGCCGTGGCCATTATCCGGATGAGACAAGACCAGTGCCCATGAGCGATGCTCCTGTTCGTCAGCGGTTGACCTGGTGGTCGATCATCACGGTCATGTTGGCTGTGCCGACGTGGTGGTTCCTCGCCATTAACGGGGTGATGAGCCGCGACCTTGACGGCGGCCTCTTCCTGTCGGTCGTGGGCGGTATGGAGCAAGGGCTCACGTTGTACTCCGAAGTCTTCGATAACAAGGATCCGATCTACTTCGGTGCGATGTTCGGGGCGCATCAGCTCGCTTCTGCCGGGCCCTTCGTGATGGATTGGCTGTGGCTACCGGTTGCGGCGGTGGGCGGGTGGCTGCTGGCCCGCGCGGTGACCACACCTGACCGCGCACTCCTTGTTGGTCTGGTCGGTGTGCCGCTGGTGCTCGTGGGTCCCTTCTACGCTCCAGGCCTAACGAACACACCAGGAACGGCTTTGATTCTGCTGGGGCTCGGGCTGGTGCTGAATCGCAGCGGTGCCGCCGGTGGCGTAGCACTGGGTCTGTTGCTCTTCACCAAAGCTCTCGTGTGGCCACTTGGCGTGGTACCGGTTCTCGCGCTGCTCTTCATCGCGACTTGGCGGCGCACTGCTCTGCGTGCCGTCGTCTCCGGGGCGGTCATTGTCGCGGTCTCCCTTCTGCTAGCAGCCGCGCTGGGCATCCTCGGCCCCTACATTGAAGCGCTGCGCTGGAACAGCTCCTACTCCTTCACAATCATGGAGTACTTCGGATACGAGTCGTCGTTCTCCGGCCACTTCGCGAGGCTCAGTGATCAATGGTCAACCGCCGGATGGATCGCTTCTGCTGCGATCCTCGCGGCCACTCTCGTGCTGGTAGTCCGCTGGATTGCCGGAGCGCTGTGGCGCACCGCCGAGCGGACCGTGCTGACGCTCTGGCTGGTGCTCCTCGTCGTGGGGACCATCGGAATCATCGGCCTGTCATACATCTGGCAGCACCACGGGCAGTTGATCTACCTGCCCGCAGCGGTTGCGGTCGTGGCCGTTGCCGCCATGCTGCCGGATCGATGGCCCTTCGTGGCGGCACTCCCCATTGTGCTGGTGGTTGCCTGGGTCGTGGGGGCGTGGGGGACTCCGTCGGATGGCTGGAATCGGGTGCAGACTGCGCGCGACGTCTTTCCGGCCCGATGGGCCGAGATCGAGGAAGTACCCAAGGATGCCCGCCTGCTCGCTACCGTTCCCCGCTCTGACTTCACCTACGCGCGGCTTGGCACGAATGACGAGCGCGGATACCTGCTCGCGGCTCGACCCGATGCGACCCTCGCCTGCCCCCAATTCCACCTGTATGACTTCTCGCCCGACCAGGACTTCACCGGCATGCTCGAGTGCATTCAAAATGTCGATGTGATCCTGATGACCGACAACTTCGTGGTGTTCGGGAATGGTGGCAAAGCCGCCGTGGTCCAGCCGATCCTGCAGTACCTCGACGCCAACTTCGAATGCCTGCGGGTGGACGATCGGCAGGTCTGCACACGAGATTCTGAGTGAGTTCAGGCGTCGACCTCGGCTAGAACTGCGGTCAACACATCGCTCTCGCCGTTGTCGCCATCCACCTTGCGGTAGCCGTGTTCTGTGACATGGCAGATCCACTCGAAGCAGCGGTTGTAGTGCAGCCCAACCGCGATCTCAGTGACCGTTGCCCCGGCCGGTGTGAAGACCAGATTGGCGAGGCCGGCCCCGTGGGGGGCGATGATTGTACGGGCGTTCTGAAACGCGCGGATCTGATCGAGCCAGGGCATGTCTTCAAGGCGGAGGATCGCGAAGCCACGTTGACGGAGCGCCTCCTCGACCCTCTCCTCGTCGGGCAGGGGGCGTGAGGTGCCGCGTCGGGAGATGTAGATCTTGTCGGTTCCTGGTGAGCCATCGTGACCTGTGAGCTCTTGGCCCAAACGGGCGAGGAGTGCTGCATCAGCGGGGTGGATGAACCAGGAGTCGCTGGATCGCCCCGGGAGGATCTGCTCTCCTAGCGCCACGATCAGAGGACTTGGCTGCAATTCCGCCGCGATGTGCTGGGCCACGATGCGGTGGCGGTCGGTAGTGCCCTCTCGGAATGCCAGCAGAGGCGCGGTCTGGTCGACCGAGTGGGCGCGAATGACGGCGGGCAGATCCTCGATCAGCCAGTGGTAGTAGTTCGGCGTGGTGGGGAAGACGATCGCTGGCCTGGTGATGTGCTCCTCGACCTGCTTGGCCTCAGGCACCTCAAGGCCGTGGGTGAGGATGCTCTCGAACGGCCACGTGATCGACTCGCGAACGAAGAACGGCGGCTCCTGACTCCCCCACATCAGCGTCGCGCCTGATGCGGTGGACGCCACGGTCTTGTTCAGTCGGTACACGTAGCGGCGCTCGTAGAGGTGCGACAGGGGTGCGTGCACTCCACAGCCGCCAGGGCAGTGGAACACGATCTCCTCGTCAGGTGCGTGGCGCTCCGCCGGGATCTTCCATTTGCCGGTGAGGCCGGCCCGGTATTCCAGGCTGTGAGCGTGCAGGTCGCCGCTGCCGCGGATCAGCCACTTGAGGCGACCGACGTAGGCGCGACGGCCGACTGGATCCCCGACCACCGTGCGCACGGCCGACGTCGCCCGATGGAGTGGATTCACGAGATCACCTTAGGAGCCTTGTTAGGAGTCTTGTGGTTGCTGAGGATCTCGGCGTAGAGGTCAAGGTGGGCTGCCGCGACTGCGGGGAAAGACCACTCGGCGACGGCCCGCTCTCGTGCCGCGTGGCCGAGGCTGCTCCGGCGCTCGGGCTGTTCCAGCACCCAGGCAATACCTGCGGCGAGGCTCTGGGGATCCTCGGGCTCCGCGAGGTAGCCGGTGTGCTGGTGCTGAATGAAGTCGGGCAGGCCGGTGGCCCCGAAGGCAACCACGGGGGTGCCGCAGGAGAGGGCCTCGGTCGCTGTCTGAGGGGAGTTGTCCTGCCGGCTCGGCACCACGACGACGTCGGCAGCTCGGTAGGCGTCGATGCAGCCAGCGTCATCACGTCGACCGAGCCAGTGGGTGGTGGGCATGCCGTGCGGCCAGTCCTGGGGCGGGTGTTCGTGGCCCACGACCGCGAACTCGATGTCCGGACGTTGCGCGCGAAGTCGTTGTATCGCGTCGCGCAAGAGGTCGAACCCCTTGCGGGGATCGTCCAGATGGGTGGGCAGCAGGGTGACGACGAGCGCAACACCCGCTGGCAGGCCGAGAGAGGCCCTGGCGCGGGCTTGATCACCGGGTGAGTACGTGACGGTATCGACCGGATTCGGGATCATGGTGACGCGCCAATCTCCTGTGAGAGGGCTCTCCTGCGCCATCCGCGCCATCCAGGTACTGGAGGCGATGAGTTGACGTGGAGTGCGCCAGTTCTTGACCTTACGCGAGTAGACCCAGCGCTCGACATCCCAACGCAGGGGGTAGGGCGAGGCTGCCGCATACCCGGTGCGCCAACGGGCGTCGGGTCCGTCGTCGGTGTAGTTCTCACCGCCGGTGAATGCCCACATGTCATGCATGTGCCAGACGAGGGGCGTGGTGATGCGGCCGAGTTGCTCGACTGAGAGGTAGCCGAAGTTGGTCCAGTGCACGTCGACGATGTCGGCGCCCATGGCGTCAATCCGCCGGGCCGTGAGGGCGCTTTGCCGCCCTGGCGAGAAGAGCTCCGGATGAGGATGCCCTGCAAGAACCGCGGGGATCTCATCTGCATGGATGCGAGCGGAGCGACGCTGCTCGGCAAGGGGGCCCGCGTTGGCGATCACGCGCGGATCGTCCACATCCTTGAAGTCCACGTGCATTCGCAGGTCTGCTCCGGCGCCATCAAGTGCACTGAAGAGCCTCGCGGCAGCACGGCCTGCGCCGCCACCCCCGTTGCTGTGGCCGAGCATGAGGACCTTCACGACTGACCCGCTCGTTCGGCTCGTCGATTGACCTCTCGGGCCGCGACCCGGGTAGCGATCCGCACCGGCCCCTCCCACATCCAGGCCAATCTCCGGGCCGTTGGGCTCAGAGCGGCGCGCTTGGCTCGCTCGGACTCCAGGAGATTGGTGGTTCGGTCTCCGACGGTGAGGGAGTCGGCGTGCCAGCGGAAGGATGACACGATCTGTCCGACGTCGACGAGCGGCCCTAGCCTCTTGAGTCTCAGCAGCAGGTCGAGGTCGAAGGCGAACCTATAGGTCTCGTCGACACCACCCACCTGATTCCATGCGCTGCGGCGCACGAGCATGCCCGGTTGGGGAATGAGGTCAGGACCCCAGGACAGGACTCGCGAAGCCCAGGGGCCAGCGCGACTGATCCACAGTTCACGATCGGCTTCGTCGATATAGCGGCAGGCGCCGTAGGCGACGGTTGCACGCGGATTCCTATCGAGTGCCTGCGCGGTGGCCTCGAGGGAGCCGGGCGCAAGGAGGTCGTCGTCACCCAGCCAGTTCACGAACTCGTGGTGGGGCTGAGCGGTGCTGACTCCGGCGTTGATCGCTGCTGTCTGACTCCCTGGGTCGACGACGAATGAGGCTCCGAATCGGTCGGCGGAAGCTCGGATCTCCTCACCTTGGGGGGCGACGATCACCACGTCTGCAGCGACGCTTTGGATCGCGATCGAGGACAGAGTGCGCTCGAGCAGTTCCGGACGGCGCCCGAGGGTGGGTACGACCAGAAGAACCCGGGCAGCCGACATGAGTTCACCGTACTGAGGCACACTCACTCTCCTGGGCAGACCCCGCTGCGATCGGCACTCATGTCTTGTGACCCGGAGGCTGGAACCGCTCGCCACCTAGTCCCAGAGAGCTCTCGGACTCCGGTGGCCTTTCTATGGGAGGCCATGGCAGTAGAGAGTAGATGATGGTTCGGTCGGTCTGGGTCCTCGATTCCCAAGAGCAACCAAAGATTACTCGGACGAAAGGGAACCCAACTCCGTGATCAAGCCCCATGTGAAATTGAGTCACTGTCGACTCAGATATTCCTCGTGAACGAAGATGGAGGTCACGACTGTTTGTGAAGTGAGCGAGTAGCCCTCACTTCTCATGAGGGAGCGAAGAGCGCTTGAGTCAGCAGGTCGAACTCCGTGCTCCTCGACACAGACCACACGCGGTCGATGTTCCTCCCAATCGTTGGACTTCAAGACGTCAAGGTCGAGGCCTTCCACGTCAACCGTGAGAAGAGTCGGATCGGCTGGAGTGGCGAAAAGCCCAAGTGTTGAGAGTCTGACCATTCTCTTTCGCGAGACGGAGACCTGTCTTACCCCCTCTTCCACCAGTCTGGCTGCGCGCTCATGGGCGGTTGTGGAGAACGGCCATGGATCGAATTCGAAGAAGTCAAGGTCAGCGTCTTCGGTTCCTATCAGGACGTCAAGAGTGCGATCATCGGGCCTGTAGTGCTTCTGGAGCTGCGCAAGCGCGGGATTTGGCTCCACAAGTACGCCTTGCCAACCAAGTTGATAGAACAGGAACGTGTTGCTGAGGTGAGTCGGATGGCCGGCACCAATATCTACATACGTTCCCAGCGACTCTGGCAAGTACGTCCTCAGGATGATGTCCTCGCCAAACTGGGACCAGCTGAGGCGACCATTCCTAGCCAAGGCCTTGATGGCGTAGTCCCTGACCTTCGCTCCAAGATCCTGTCGCATGTCTCCTCATCTCTCCGGGCACAAGTTCCGCCAACAATGCTCCATTGTTCGGAGGGCCGTACGGTCTAGAGGCGATACGAGGCACCAGCCTAGACACTCACCGTGAGTTGGTGAAAGACGTCGTCGAAGACCCGCTTCATCCCGATTGGGATCGTGGTCAGCGGCAACCCTGATCGACTATGTGTCAGTGAGGGGACGAATCTCAGATCGGGCGCCTGACCCGTAGCGCTGGGATGCGTGCCCATGGCGATGGGAACCTTGCGGTGGCCGACATCCTGAGCTGTGCGAACGAGCTGCCCGATGGACGTCCCTTCCCCTGAGGCGATGACTCGTACTCGAGCACCAGTCGAGGTGTCAGCCTCCTCATCAATCCACGCATGGATCAGCGAGGCGACATCATCCACGTAGATGTAGTCGCGCACGGTGGCCAGCGGGACGAAGAGGTTGAGCGGCTCTCGGGTAAGAGAGCACAGGGCGAGTCGAGAGACGAGCCCCTGCAGCTTGGTCAGATCCTGACCAGGGCCGTAGACATTGCTCACCCGTGCCAAGACGACCGGCCAGCGATCGCCAAGCAATTCCGTGGCGGCCCGTTCCTGAGCCAGGCGGGCCCGGCCGTAGGGACTGATGGGCGAGGGGGGAGTTGCCTCGTCGAAGGGTGGCGACGGCGACCCAGCGTGGATGCCGCCGGCGGATGACACCAGCACCACAACCCCTCGTGAGTTGAGCGGTGAACTGGCGACCGCATGCGCAAAGGTGCGGAACACAGAAGCCTCAGCCTCGGCCTCTTTCTCGCTTGCTGACACGGTGGCTGCGCCAGCAGCCCAGACGATGGCCCATGGACCTTGAGCCTCGCGCGCGAACTCGCGAAGCGAGGCACTCAGGGATGCCAATGATGCTGTTGTGTCACCCCACGGAACCCGCGCCCCGGCAAATGGGCAGTCGGACTCGCGTGCCACTGCGGACCCGATGAGGCCTCCGCTGCCGATCGTCCAGACGAGGCGTGTCACGAACCGAAGGTGTCGTCGGGGTCGCGGACGACCACGTAGAGGGGCTTGCCGAGCGACATGTTCGTTGCCGCTCCGACGTACTGGGCGATGATCCCGAGCGAGAGGAGCGTCGCACCCCCCACGACGAGGATCGCGACCATCGTCGAGGGCCATCCAGTGACGGGAACTGCGCTGAAGATCAGGGAACCAAGAATCCAGATCGTCAAAAGCGCCCCAAGGACGACGAAGATGGCTCCCAGAAAGGACACGAACATGAGCGGGCGAGTGCCAGAGGAGACCACGAGGCGCCCGAAGTGCGCGAGAAGGCGTGAAAACGAATAGCTTCCTGCCGGTCGGCCTTCGTCGCGCATCACGACTGGTTCGGTGACGACTCGAGCCACGACCCAGGACAGCGCCACATCCAGGTAGACGCCCTGACCGGTGTAGGCCGCGACACTGCGGGCGACTTCGCCATGGATCAGGCGGTAGGAGTTGAAGGACTCGAAGTCGCGGCCGGCCAGCACCTTGACGAAGATCCACTTGGCAGTCCGCGAGGCGAGGTTTCGCACCGCTCCGTGAGGCGGCGGATTGGTGGGTGCGGCGTACACCAGCTGCGCGTGATCACTGTAGGCGCGGTCGATCATCGCACCGATGAAGGATGGGTCCATCTGGCCGTCCTCATCCATCGTGACGACCCATTCACCCTGCGAAGAGGTCATGCCAGCGAGAGTCGCGGCGTGCTGCCCGAAATTGCGCGACAGCCAGATCGGCCGCACGAACGAATGAGCTCCAGCAAGATCGCGGATCGTCTGATCGGCCCACCCAGGGCCGCGGTCCCACACCAGCAGCACTTCGGTCACCTCGAAGGCACGACCGAGAGGAGTCAGTTGGGGGGCGGCCAGTGCTGCCAGTTCATCGACGAGACCCGGGAGGGTGTCTTCCCCCGAGTACACAGGGATGACGACGCTGACGCGCAGCGGAGTCGACTCAGGCACGCTGGCGAGTCTAGCCGTCCTGATGGGCGTGGAAGGCCCCCCGCAGTTTCAGTACGCGATAGGCGGCTCGCCGGAGGAGGGTCTGTTCATGCCGCATCGCGCGCGCCCGAGTGCGCTCAAGACTCGAAGGCCGTGGCAGCAGGATCTCCTCCAATTCCTCCTGCCAGGCGCGAATCTGCTCCGTCTGCTGCTTCACGAGGCGGGTCGACCACGAGCTGCTGCTGACTCTGAAGGCACCGATCGAGTGCTTCCGCACTGCGATAGGACCGGTTTGCAGCACACGCGTATAGAGCTCAAGGTCAAGCAGGAAGGGGCGCTCGTCATTCCAGCGCAGGGCAGCGTCGAGGATCGGGCGGCGAAACAGCACGGCAAGGGGCTCGCCGAACACATTCGTGCCGTGCAGGTAGGAGGCTCGCAGAGCTGCGTGTCCGTCCATGAGGCCGGTTCGTAACCCATCGCAGCCGCGCCTGCGGTAGAGCATGCGACCGTCGTTGTCGACGATGTCACGCTGGGCGACGGCGAAGAGCGCATTCGGGTGATCCGTCAGATCCGTCAGTTGATCAGCGATGGAGGTGGGGTAGAGGACGTCGTCTTGGCACAGCAACTTCACGTAGTCGCCCTGAGCGGCTAGTGAGGCCTCTGTCCAGTTGTCTGCTGCTGTGATGCCCGGGGGCATCGACATGCTCCGCACCCTCGGGTCGCTCACCTCATGGATCCAGTCCCGTGAGCCATCTGTCGATCCACCATCCACGAGAACCACATCAAGTTCCTCGTGCGTCTGACTGAGGACGGATTCCACGGCCTGCGGGAGGTGGGCCATTCCGTTGAACACGGGAATCACCACAGAGACGACTGATGCCACGACCCCAGTCTGGCAGCCCGGTCGGGCCGAGTGTCTCAAGTAGACTCCTAGGACACCTGACTTGGGAGCCCGATGGTCGACTTGCTGTACGTCTTGGCGTACGTCGCTCTTCCCATCGGCACCTATCTGCTGTCGCGGAATCTCACCTGGACGGTGGCGATCGTCACCGGATCGGTGGCGCTTGTAGGGGCCTTGGTCACGTTCGTGATCAAGATCGGCGGCAGTTGGGATTTCAGCAGCCTCCAATTGGCCTCACTTGCTGCCTTGGCGCTGGCGCTGCTGGTCACTCTTGTGGTTCGACGCCGAACGGACTGGCCCACTGTTCCGTGGCGACGCCACTTCGTCGTGGTACTCCTTCCAGTTCTTGCCGTTGTTGCACTTCTCGTGATCACTCGGCTGGCGGCTGGACCCCGAGCGGGCTTCCTGACGGCAGTGGGCTTCCTCGTGCGTCGGCAGTACGCGGAAGACAATGCCAAGTGGCTGGACTTCACGGGTCAGCTGGTGACCGGGAACGACATCGTGCAGGGCGTTTCGATGGGTGGACCCCTGCAACTGTTCCTAGTCATCGTTGCAACGGCGCTGGCTGCCGCGTCGGCTCTGCTCCTCGGCGGCGTCAACGAGGTATTCGTCGCCTCCAACACTGTCGTCTACAGCGAGTACTTCCTCGCGGCGATGGTTCCGTTCGTATTCGCTCCCCTCGTTGAGGCACGGGTGCGTCGCTCTCGGGATGACTCCGAGAGGTCGTGGATACCGGCGCCTCTACTCTGGACCGGGATGCTGGTACTGGCCGTCGCCGTCATCGCCGTCAGTGGACTCGGGCACCTGACCCTTGAATTCGTCTTCCTCGCCACGGTGCTGTGGATCGGGGTCTTCCTCATGGGGTCGAGCGTCCCTCACGCCTACGCGCTGACGTCGCTCGCCATCGTCACGATCTCGCTGGTGTGGTTCCCGCTGCTCCCGGTGAGTCTGGTCGTCCTGGTGGCCGGAGCGGTGGCACTGATCATCGGTGTGGCGCGCGCTGGTCTCGGCCGTCGAGCCCCGTGGGGAATGGCGATTGCCTGGCTGCTTGCCATCGTGTTCGTCTGGCCCGAATTCCGGTCGACGGTGAGCTACATGACCGACACTGCTAGTGCCGCAGAGTCTGTGACCGGGGGGATGGGTGGTGGCATCCATGCCGCAGCCATGCCGATCCAATCCCTGATTGCCCCGGCGCTCGATCTTCTCGACAGCAAGGGCGGCACCGAGGCCGTGGGGCCGATTCTTGGGCTGCTCGTAGCAATCTCAGCGGTTCTCGCCGTGATGTTCATCGTGGGAACCCGGCGCTTCAAGGGACGCTCCCGAATGCTGGTGGCGTTTGCCCCGGCCGCCCTCCTCGGCGGCTACGCCCTTGCCCTCGCAGCCATCGGCACCTGGTGGGCCGGTGATGGACCCAACTACGGCGCCGTCAAGATGACATTTCTCGTGAGCGTCGCGATCGCGGCGGTGGCCGTTCCGCTGGCGCTCATGGAACTTGATCGTCGGAGAGCCGGCACCACCGTGATCCGTGTCGCGGGAATCTCCGTTGTGGTCTACCTGCTCGCAATCGACGGAATTCTCCCAAGAGCAGGGGTCTACCTCAGCCCCCAGCAGTGGCCTGATGCAACCGGAGATGATCGCGGCTACTGGTGGCCGGCGGAGGTCCGGAG
>Ga0181554_1004860_pt1 | contig 10744 bp, 11 predicted proteins | sample 011ome_16_FD_145602 | JGI IMG/M metagenome (GOLD analysis project Ga0181554, IMG submission 145602) | Coastal salt marsh microbial communities from the Groves Creek Marsh, Skidaway Island, Georgia - 011503CT metaG (spades assembly) | ecosystem: Environmental > Aquatic > Marine > Intertidal zone... | reverse complement strand
GAGGTCGACCGACCGGGGGACGGTGATGCCACCAAAACCCCTGGTAGTTATTTGCTTTTATTGGTTTCGGGTCGCTTTCGCCGCCGCCGCGTCTCGTGGGAGGATCCGTCGCACGTACAACATGGTACCTTCGTATAGTATTACAACAAGAGATAAATGATATTATCATCATCTGAACTACTTTCGTACTAGCTAGTCTACAGTGGCGCGGTGTTCGTTCGTTCGTTCGTTCGTCCGTCCGTCGCCGCGCGAATCGTCTCGGCGCAGTCGGTTCATCAGTCGCCGCCGCGCAACAGCTCGACGTTCCCGCCGCTCGACGTCGTGTCCTCGCACACCACCTCGTGCGACAAGAACTGCTCCAGGTATCTCTCGCTACACACACGTAGTTGTACTACGGAAGTACTTTCGTACTTTCTCGAAAGTACGGAAGTACGGAAGTACTTCCGGAAGTACGTCACGGTCATCACGACGTGAAGATTTTCGTGTTGGCGAAATCCTGCAACAACGGGTTGTACCCGCTCCGGGTCGTCGTCTTCTTCGTCGGGGTGAAGTTGATAGGCGTCGGTCGGAGTTGAATGGCATCGCGGTGTGTCGGGATGGATTGAAAGCAGCGAGGGGTGCGCGGGAAGAAACGCACACGCGCGGGAAAAGAAAGTCCTCGAGGAGCGGCGCGCGCCGCGCGAACGCGGTCGTATGGGGACCGACGCGGCGAATGGACGCGCCTTCGCGACGTCCGCGTGCTCGCGCATGAACGCCGCGGTGGACCGCACCGCGACGAGTGGCGGGCGGCGGGCGGCGGGCGGCGCGTCTTCGATCGGGTCGTCGTCGTCGGCGGCGGCGGCGGCGGCGGCGGCGGCTCGGACGTCCCGCGCGCCATTCCCACTGTCGCGACGCCGTTCGCGCGGTGGAGAACGCCGTCGCTCGAGGACTTTCCCCGCTCGATCGACTCCGGAGGCGACCGAAGAAGCGTCGTCCGCCGCCGCCGCCGCCGCGGTCGCCTGCGTGGGTGAAGCGATCGGTCAGTCGAACGTCTTCTTACCGGTCAAACGTACGTTGAAAGGGAAGCGCGGGTGAAGAGTGACTGACGACGGGGAAAGTCCTTAAGGAACGGCGCGCGCCACGCGAACGGGGTCGTACGGGAAGCAGTCTCACCGCCGCGGCGGCGTTCATCCTCGCGAGCGCGTCGAAATCCGTGGGGAAAAAGACGTCCGCGTCGCCGCGTCGCTCGCCTCGACCGACGTCGACGAGATACGAGTCCGAATCGATCGTCCGGCCGCCCGGGAGCTGAGGGCATTTATCCGCGCGAGGCGAGGCGACGTCGGGGCGGAGTTAGGGGGCGCGTCAGTCGAGTCGCGAGGCGGGCGTCGCGGCGCGTCGGTGACGATCGAAACCGAGAGGGCGCGGGCGGAGAGAAACGCCAGCCCGGCCGGGAAGATAAAGTCCCGTCCTTCCTTCGCGCGGGGACCGGCGTAAACGTGAACGCGGTCGCGCGAGGACCGGCGCGAGGAATGAAGGAAGGAGGACGCGCCTGCGACGCGACCAGCGGCGAGCGCTCGCCCGCGATCGTCGTCTCGGGAAGAGAATCGAAGTCCGCGGCGACGAGTCGATGGTTCGGCCGCGCGGCGTGCAGCGTCTCGAGAAGCGCCATCGCGCCCGTGGGGACGTAGACGATGTCCCCACTCGAGCTCGAGAGAGAGAGAGAGAGAGAGAAGGAGGGGGAGAAGACGCCGCGGAGGAAGCGCTCGACGGCGCCGGCGATCCCGCCGCCGCCTGCGATGGGTCGAGGGTAGACAGACGCGCGTCGGTTATGCGGAGTTCACGTGATTGGTGGAGCTGCATCCCCCCGCGCGTCAAACCAAACCAAACGCGAGGACCCAACGACGCGCGACGCGCGAACGGGAGCGTACGGGGAGCAGTCTCACCGCCGCCGCCGGAGCCGAAGATCGCCGCCGTCGTTCGCGTCAGAAGCGCGTCCGTCATCGGCTCGAGAACCTCCGTGAACGCCTTCCTCGACGAAGACGAAGAAGGCGGCGTCGGGACGACGCGCGTTTGAAGCCATCGTCCTTCGCCGCCCCCGCCGCCGCGCTCAAAACGCACCCTCACGACGCGGTCGTGCGGAAGGTTGTCCAGAACCTCCAACGCGACGACGAAACACGGCTCGTCGTCCACCTCCCCCCACCCCTCGCGATCCGTCGCGTCGCGCCTCTGCACGACGTACCGCGCGCCGCCGCCGCCGCCGCCGCCGCGGTGTCCGGCGACGTCCACGACGGCTCTCTCCTGCGTCGCCGATCCGAATCCGCGCGAGGCGACGTCAGTCGGAGTCGCGAGGCGTCGCGGCGTGTAGGGATCGAAACCGAGGAACGGGCGGAGAGAAACGCGCGCGGCGCGGGCGAAGTCCTTGAGAAGGAACGGTGTGCAGCGCGCGGACGCGGTCGTATGGGAATCAGTGTATAGAACACGCGGGGACCGGCGCGGAGCACGGGAAAAGTCCTTAAGGATCGACGTTCACCACGCCGACGGGGTCGTATGGGAACCAGTGTGACGTAGGACGCGCCTGCGCCGCGGCGAGCGTTTCGGATATCTCCACGGAGACGTACGTCGTCCGTTCGTAGACGTCCGGGGCGCGTTCTCGTATGCGGTCCAGCACGCCCGCTGCGCACGTGCCGACGCCGCCGCCGAGCTCTGTTCGGACATGACGCGGCCGGGCGGGCGGCGGGACGCGTTCGGGTCAGAATCGACGACGCGGGGCGGCTTCAGACGAAAAACCCGTGAGCGCGCGCGTCGCGCGCGCGGAGGCTCGGGCGACGACTTCGAACGAACGACGGACGCGCGCGAGGAAGACGAAGCGAAGCAGAACGCACCGTAAACCTTCAGCGGGCGGTCTCGACGCGGCGCGTGGCGCCGCAAGACGTAATCCGCGATCGCGTTCGCGTAGTGCGGCTTGAACACCTCGACCGGGGTGAGCCACTGCGACGACAGCGCGGCGTATCGCCCCGCGAGCGCGCGATGGTAGTCGTCCGCGCCGGCGAGCGCTCGAAACGCGATCGGCGCGCGCATCTCGCCGACGGGCGGCGTCGCCCTCGCGAAGTACCCGCGCTCGCGGCCGTACAGCGACTCGCGGATGAAGTCGCGCAGGAGGACGCCGCGGGGAGCGTCGACCGCGGGTGCGGACTCGTCGCCGGTCGCGGTCTTCGTCGTCGTCGTCGTCGACGACGACGACGACGACGACGACGACGACGACGACGACGACGACGACGCGAACGCGCGATCGAGGCCGGCGACGGCCTCGCGCGCGCCCGCGCGGACGCCTCGATGACGCGCGCGACGCGCGCGCGCAGAGGCGCGCGCGGCGAGCGACGCGAGACGTCGCGCCGCGCGCATCGTCACGCGGTCGTCGCGACGTCGAGTGCGTTCGCGGCGCGGCGACGGCGTTTGTGCTTCGTGCCGCGTCCGCGGACTCGTCGAAAAAGTTTGGAAAAAGCCAGGAAAAAGCTGAAGTAATTTTTTAACAAAAAAACACAGAGCGATGAAAATTGATCGATGAGAGCGCTGACGACGTTTGAAATTGGCGATTTGAAGCCAGGAAACGCGATTTTCATACAGGTTTTCATACTACGAATCCGAAAAGAAAGTTACCGCCTCGGGCGGACCTCACTCTACTCACAGGTCAACTACGTCGCACGCGCCTCGTCGTCGCGTCGCGTCGCGTCGTCACACTCACGCCGCGCGCGTCGGACCGCGCTCTCGCGCCGACCCCTCTCGCGTCCGCGTCCGCGACGGTCGACGGTCGACGCGGAGGGCGGGCCGCGGACGGTAAAATCCGGCGGGCGCCCGCGCGATGGCGTCCTCGGGCGGCGGCGGCATCCCGAACGAGCGCCACGCGGGGCAGCGCGTGAAGCCCGGTCAGAAGTACCAGAACCGCGAGGGGTTCAAGGCGCACAGGAACATGAAGCGCGCTGTCCGCGACGTCGACGCGGAGAACGACCTGCGACATCGCGCGTGCCAGGGCGTCTGCCGCCGATGCGCGCAAAAGGCACGAGAGGCGGTCCCGTCGGAATCGCGCGTCGTCCGTCGTCCGTCGTCCGCCCGGCGAAACCCCGCGAGATCGTCGTGCGTCCCCACGCCCAAAAAAATCCAAACCCGAAACCCTAAACCACCGCACCCATCCCGCTGAACTCGAAACCCCACCACCACACGCCTTTCCCTCGCCCGCGCGCCCGCGCAGGTGCAGTGGCGGTTCCAGTACCAAAAGTACCGAGCGCTCCGGCCGGGGAAACACGGCAAGTGTCACGCGTGCGAGCGCGCGGTGCACTTCTCCTATCGAAACTTATGCCAGGTGGGCGTATGTCACGTCTCTCTTTCTCTTCACCTACCAATAACGACCACGCGCGTGTCCACGTCATCGAATCGTATCACTCGCTGACCAATCGTATCCCGCCACCCGGCCGCAGACGTGCGCGACGACGAAAAAATTGTGCCCCGGGTGTTCGAAACCTCCCGCGGAGTCGCAGCTCGCGCGGCCGGACGAGCTGTCGGACGGGGGGGACGACGGCGAGGACGAGAGTACGGACGACGACGAGTACGAGGGCGTCGTCATCACCCGGCACTGAGCGCCCGGCGAGCGAGCGAGGCGAGCGAGGGGGGAGAGTGTGCTTCAGGAAGGGACTTTCAGCCCGTGTAGACTAAGCGTGCGTACGTTGTACACACGACACGGTGCAACGTTCCTCGATTCCTTTACACGTACCGCGCCGCGTCCTAGGGTCCCTATCCTGCACGCGGCGACGACGAGGCGGCCGCGCGAGTGGCCTCTGGGAGTTACCTTGGTACGGGAGTACGGAAGTACTTCCGGTGAGTACTTCCGGTACGTGTATGTGTACCTTCCGCGCGCGCCGTCATCGCCTTCTCGGTGAGGAACGGCGACGAACGTTTCTTTCGCTTACGCCAGCCATCCCTCGTCATCATCCGGCAGATGGTGCTGGGACTGAGGTATACGCCGAAGATGCGGAGGAGCTCCTTGCTTAGTCCTTCGATAGTTAAGCCACCTTGAAACGCTCGATTGACTTCATAAAGCTTCGCTTTGATTTCCTCGTCCGCCTTTTGCGGGCGGCCCGGGATGACCTTGGGCTTCGTCTCGCCTAGCTTGTCCTGTTTTTTGTACTTAGCGTACGCGTTCTTAGAGAATCCCCACCTCGCGGTCGTCGCGGCGACGCTTATTCCCTTGGCCTTATTCGCTTCCACCGCACGGATGAATCGAAGTTTGTCACTCTCGGAAGCGTTCGTCCCCGACGCCCGCACGAAGAACGCGGGAGGCGGAGGGACCTCCGGAGAAGCCGAGACTTGCTCCGACGGTCGCGTGCGTGACGAGCTCCGCGTCGGCGTGTCTCCCCACACCTCGGACCGTCGTCGGCGCCTTGCGCGAACGCCTTGGGGCGGAGTGAACAAATCTCCATCGGAGTCACCGTACTCGCGTGAAGGGGGTGCCGACTCGCGAGATTGGCGTGGAGATTGCAAGGTGGTTGTAGCGCCAAGTTGCATGGGAGACCCGCCCGGCATGCCGGGACTATTCCCGGGGTCGGGGGAGACCGCGTCGTGCCCTTCGTTGTCGTTTCTTTCGCGGTTAACGGCCAAAAGAGAGAGCGGCGACGTCAGTCTACTCGCCATACGAGAAAAAAAACTACTCGTAGGCCCTACTTCCTGGCGCGCTCTGCCGCCGCGCAGGCGCGTCGATTTGAAAATTCATCGCGGATTCAAAGGGAACTCGACGCGAGGGACGATCAAGAAGAGATTCGCGCAGCGATGAGCGCGAGAAAGTTGAAAGGCGCTTAAAACTGGCATTTTTTCGCGTTTTTCCCTCTTTTTTCTGAAAAGGAGGAAGGTATCAAACTTCGTATCTTGATCCGGAGTGTACTCTCGTCCGACCGGCCGGTTTTGTGATCCAAGAACTGACTCGCGCTACGCGCTAAGCGAAAATGCTGTATCATACTAAGATTCCATACGATTGTTTTCGTACTCGTACTCTATGGTTTTTTTGTTTCAATCGTAGCGCACACTGGTCTGATCCACGCCACGTCGCGGAGGTGCCGAGATCACGTCCTCGCGCGGACGCCCGCGCCGCCGCGATGACGACCCCGACGAGCATTGACACCACGGCCGCTACGTCGCCGCCGCGGCTCCCCCTCGACGCGGACGCGCTGCTGCGGTACGCGCGAGCGCGCGTGCGCGCGTTCCCGCGCGACGCGAACGTAGAGCTGCGCGTCACGCAGTTCGGCCACGGGCAGTCGAATCCGACGTACAAGGTCGAGTGCGTCCGCGTCGACGACGCGCGGACGACGAAGCGTCCGCCTCGCGTCCTCGCGACGTACGTCCTGCGCAAGAAACCTCCCGGCGCGCTCCTGCGCTCCGCGCACGCGGTCGAGCGCGAGTTCGCGGTGCAGCGCGCGCTGTCGTCGCGCGCGGCTCGGCGCGTCGCCGTCGTGCCCGTGCCCGCGATGATCGCGTCGTGCGACGACGCGAGCGTCCTCGGGACGCCGTTCTACCTCATGTCGCACGTGCGCGGCCACGTGTTCGTCACCCCAGGGCTGGAGCGCCTCCCCAGCGCGGCGCACCGCGCGACCGTCTACCGCGACATGGCCAGGATACTCGGCGGGCTGCATCGGATCGATCCGAGCGCGGTCTCGCTGCGAGACTTCGCCGGCGGCGGCGGCGCGCGTCGCGAGAGCGACGCTCGCACGTACAGCGCTCGGCAGCTCAGACGATGGACGAGGCAGTACGACGAGAGCTGCCGAGACGGCGGCGACGCGGAGCGCGAGCCGTGCATGCGCGAGCTGATTCGCTGGCTGAGCGCGAACGTCCCAAAAGACGAGCCGGGCGGACGTCTCACGCACGGGGATTACCGCCTCGATAACCTCGTGTTTAAACGCGCCGACGGCGGCGGCGGCTGCGTCGCCGTCCTCGACTGGGAGCTCTCAACGCTCGGGTGTCCGTACGGAGACATCGCGTACAACTGCATACCGTATCACCTTCCTCGCACGCGACCGGGACGCGTGAACGCGTCGTATCCCGCGTTCGAGGAAGGCCCGCTTCCGGACGGGATACCGACCGAAGCTGAGCACGTGCGCGCGTGGTCCGAAGCGAGCGGATTGCCGAACCCGATGACGTCAGGGACGTGGCCGTTCTACGTCGCGTTGTCTCTGTTTCGCGCGGCGGCGATTCTCGCGGGGGTGCGCCGCCGCGCGCGGGAGGGAAACGCGTCTTCCGCGAACGCCGCCGCGGCGGGGGCGTTGGTCGAAACGCTCGCAAAGAGAGCGTTACTCGTCGCTGGCGTTCCCGAACCCGCGGCGGCGGCGGCGGCGGTCGACGACCTCGCCCAGTCGCGCGTCGGGTTCCCCGGACGCTCGTCGATCGCGTCCGCGTCCGCGTCCGCGTCGACCGTCCGCGCGCCGGTCGGCTTCGAGCCGAGCGAACGCGCGGCGAAACTGCTCGTGTCCCTCCGTCGGTTCATGCGCGAGCACGTGTACCCGAACGAGGTGAGACTGCCCACCGCGCGACTTCTTTCGTTCGCTCGTCGCGCGTCGTTCCTCGAGGACTGACGTTTCCCGTCGACGCTCTTCACGCGCCCGCGCTTCCCTTTCAACAAACGCCGTCCGTCGTTCGACCGGTGGGACGCTCGACTGACCCGACCCGACCCGACCCGACCCGACGCGCGCGTTCCCTATCAGGCGGCGTTTGAAGCGCACGCGGCGAGCGCGGAGCGCTGGACCGTTCCCTCGATGACCGAGGAGCTCAAGACGCTCGCGCAGCGCGCGGGGCTGTGGAACCTCTGGCTCCCCGTGGACTCGCTCGAACTCATGAAGATCGGCGGCGGCGGCGGCGGCGCGCTCGATGAGGGAGGAAAAAAACTCTCCGAGAGCGAGCTTTCATTACTCACCGGGCCGGGGTTGACGAACCTCGAGTACGCGCACCTCGCCTCGGAGATGGGCGCTTCCGTGTGGGCGTCGGAATTCTTCAACTGCTCAGCCCCGGACACGGGGAACATGGAAGTTCTCCTGCGCTACGGCACGGCGTCGCAGCAGACGCGTTGGCTCGCGCCGTTGCTCCGCGGGGAAATTCGGAGCTGTTTCGCGATGACTGAGCCCGAGGTGGCGTCGTCGGACGCGACGAACATTCGCTCTCGCGTCGTCCGCGACGGCGACGAGTACGTCTTAAACGGTCGGAAGTGGTGGACGAGCGGCGCGTGCGACCCGCGGTGAGACTGTTTCCCATGCAACCCCGTTCGCGCGCGCGTTGAACGTCGATCCTCGATGACTCCTTTCGTTTCGGTTCGCGCGCTACGAGTGAACCTCGCGCTCGCGTTGACGACGCGCGGGAATGTCACCGACCAATCACGCGCCCGCGCGACTGACGCGCGTCTTTCCCTCGACCGCTCGCGTCGTCATCTCATCTCGCGGCAGGTGCGAGGTCGCGATCTTCATGGGAAAGACGACGACGGACGAAGACGCCGCGAAGGCGAACGTCCCGAAGCATCGCCAACAGAGCATGGTGCTGGTTCCGATGCGCGCGAAAGGCGTGGAGGTCGTTCGACCGCTGAGCGTGTTCGGATACGACGACGCGCCGCACGGGCACGCGGAGACGACGTTTCGCGATGTCCGCGTGCGCGTCGAGGTGAGTTGAGACTGCTTTCCATACGAATCCAATCGCGCGTCGCGCGTCGTTCCCTTCTCGAGGGAGAATGCGTTTTTTTTTCCGCGAGCTACCGCGCGAGTGAACCTCGCGCTCGTAGCGACCGCGTCTGACGCGCGGGAACGCTCTACGCCGAATGCGGAATCGCGCGAGCGCGCGAACGACGACTGACGCGCGTCTTCCCTCGACCGATCACATCACAGGACGCGATTTTGCTCGGCGAAGGTCGCGGGTTCGAGATCGCGCAAGGTCGACTCGGGCCCGGACGATTGCATCACTGCATGCGGCTGATCGGGATGGGCGAACGCGCGCTGCGTCTCGCGTCGCGACGCGCGGTGAGACAGCTCCACGCGCGACGGCGACCCCCGCTCGCGTGTCGTCTTCTTCTTTCTCGCGTGTCGTCTTCTTCTTTCGCGCCCGTCTCCTCCCTTGTTTCACGGTTTCGACGTCTGATCGCGTCTACGTCGGTCGCTCACGACCGACCGACGAACCCTCGCGTTCGCTCGCGTGAACTCTGCTCGCGTTGCCCTCCCTAAACCCTCAGGCGGAGCGCGTCGCGTTCGGTAAACCCCTCGCGGCGAACGGCTCGACGCTGCAGACGCTGGGCGCGTGTCGCGTCCGTCTCGACGGCGCGAGGCTGATGACGCTCGAGGCTGCGAGGATGTTGGACGCGGAGGGGAACAAACGCGCGAAGGGCGCGATCGCCGCGTGTAAGATCGCCGCCCCGAAGGCGGCGCTCGCGGTCATCGACGCCGCGATTCAAATTCACGGCGGGTTGGGCGTGTGCGAGGACACGCCGCTCGCGCGGATGTTCGCTGGCGCGAGGACGCTGCGACTGGCGGACGGTCCGGACGAGGTGCATTTGGAGACGGTGGCGAGGATCGAGGTGAGGAACGCGAAGTTGTGAACGTACACCGCGGGCCGACTCGACGACGACGGCGCGCGGGTCGGAGTTGTGTGTGTTATTTCAAGTCTCCGTGACGTGCAGCCCTAGAAATCTGCTCGCTAAGGCAAAAACAACTACGAAGGTACCGAAAGTACCTCGGAGTGACGAAAAAGCGCGACTGGCTCTAATGCTTGCTGTGCTGCCAGCTTGCAGTAAAACTAGTCTAGGAACGAACGACGTCGTCCCCGCGCCACTTCCTCTCTCGCCGCCGCACGTTCGTGACCGATCGAGGGCGTCATGAGCAACGAATCCAAGCGCCGTCGTGTTGATCCGCCCGCGCGCGAAGCGCCGAGCGTCGACGTCGACGACGACGTGTCCCCGGGCGACGTCCTTCGCCTCCTTTTAGCGCGGTTCGAAAAGCAAGAAGAAAAGCTCGAACGCGTCAGGGAGGAGCACGTGGAGACGCGGGCGGAGCTCACGGCGACGCGGACGGTGCTCACGGCGACGCGGAGGGCGCTCGCCGAGCTCACCGATGTCGTCAAATACAATAACCCGACGTTCGACGTCAACGAGCAGCTCGCGAGCGTGGTCTTCTCGCACGTGAAGGACGTCCGAACGCGGCTCGCCCTCTCCCTGGTGAGCTTCGTGTGGCGCAAGGCGTCAAAGGTCGCGTCTGCGCAGTCGACCTCTGCGTTTGACATAAGATTTGAGATGCTGGAGTGGTATAAGAAGGGAGCACGGCATGGCAACACAGAGTGCGAGATATCTTTAGGGCGTCTCTACTGTAGAGGCATCGGCGTGGAGCGAAACGTCGACACGGCGTTGCAATATTTCAAGAAGGCAGCCGCGAAAGGAAACGCCGAAGCACAAAACAGTATTGGCAACTGTCACCACCAGAAGGGGCGATACGAGGAGGCGTTCAACTGGTACACTAAATCGGCCGCTCAAGGCCACGTTAACGCGGAACGTAACCTTGGGGTCCTCTACGAACACGGCCGCGGCGTGACGAAAGACATCTCCACGGCCATCGAGTGGTACACGAAAGCCGCGGAGAAGGGCCACGTCAACGCGGTAAAACACCTCCGCAAACTCATAGGCGAAGAAGCTGTATCAAACTAAGATTCCATACGAAATTTTGCGTACTCGTACTCTATTGTTTTTTAGTCTGAATCGAGTTAG
>Ga0181554_1004855_pt1 | contig 10749 bp, 13 predicted proteins | sample 011ome_16_FD_145602 | JGI IMG/M metagenome (GOLD analysis project Ga0181554, IMG submission 145602) | Coastal salt marsh microbial communities from the Groves Creek Marsh, Skidaway Island, Georgia - 011503CT metaG (spades assembly) | ecosystem: Environmental > Aquatic > Marine > Intertidal zone... | reverse complement strand
TGCGCTGACGACCCCTCCGAACCCGCTGGGCCAACCCTCCCGGGGCGTCTCGGCCACGGCGCCGGGCAGCGACACGTGCAGGGACGTCAGGTCGACTTCCGCGACATCGATGTAGGCACCGGTGCCTACGGCGACGTCGAGCATCGCGGCGGAGATATCGAATCCGTAGACGGCAGCAGACGGCATCTCGCTCACGAGCGCTCGACCGACGAGCCCCGTTCCGCAGCCGATGTCAACAACAGGGCCGTCCTCCCCCACGGCCAGCGCCCGGAAGAGCGCAGCCACACGGCTGGGATAGTCGTAACCCTCGCGCTCGGCGAACTCCGCGTCGTATTGTCTGGCCCACCTGTCGTAGTACTCGCGATGTTGCTCGCTCGACGTGAAGGCGTAGGCGGTGCCGAACGGATACATCACGCCGTCACAGTAATCAGTTCGCCGATCGGTCTTGATCATCGCGGAGGTCCCGTTGAGCTATCTGCTCCTCGCGCTGTGTAGCGCGTGCCTCGTCGGGATATGGAAGTTCGGACTGAGCGTCTACCGCGGCAAGGTCTCCGTCTACGCCGTCATCCTGCTCAGTGCTCTCGGTGCCGTCCCCGTCTACCTCATCCTCGGGGCCATGCAAGGCACGCTCGAGATCGATGCCGCCGATGTGCCGGAGGGGCTCCTCGGCGGTGCATTGAACTTCACCGGGACGCTCCTCATCCTCATGGCATTCGCCCGTGGCACCGTCGGCGTCGTGGCCGGCGTCGGCGCTCTCTATGTGCTCGTGCCTCTGGCCTACTCGATCATGCGCGGCGAGGAGATCCCCGCGACCGTGACCGTCGGCGTAGCACTGCTGGCGGCAGGCCTCATCGCGTTCTACGCGCCGCATGCTCGCGCAGGTGCCGGTGCGGAGCGGCAGGGGTCACGTGCTCCGATCCTGCTGGCCCTGGCCGCGGCCGGCCTCTACGGCCTCGCGATCGTCGTCCTCGATATCGGTTCACTGCAGAGCGTGAATGCCACTCTGGCCCTGTCTCAGATTCCCCAGATTGCGCTCGCGGCAGGGATCCTCCTCTTTGCTCCAGGACAATCCATGCGCGGGGTCACCGGCAGGGCGGTTGCTGTCATCGCAGGCTCGGGCATCGCGGTAGCCCTCGGGAACGTCGCCTTCTTCACGGCAGCGAATGAAGGGGACATCGGCGTCGTCGCCGTCTTGGGCTCCCTCAGTCCCCTGGTGACCGCACTGCTGGCGGCGATCGTCTTCAAGGAGCGACTTGCCCGGTCCGACTACGTGGCCTTTGCCATCGTGATCGTCGGAGCAGCCATCGTCGTGGCCTGACAGACGGGCAGAATGGCCCCATGACCCATGACCCGCTCAGCCAGTGGACCGCCGTTGCCCGCCAGGCGCTCGCGACCGACCTCGGCGTAGAGATGCCGGAGGTCGATGCCCAACTGCTCCTCGACGTCGCGCGCGATGCGGCCCACGCGGTAGATCGACCCGCCGCCCCCATCACCACGTTCCTGCTCGGCTACGCCGTGGCCAAGGCCGGCGACGACAAGCTCGCAGAGGCAGCTCACGCGCTGCAGCGCCTCAGCGGGGAGTGGGACCTCGGCCTGCATCGCGGGTGACGGCCGGCCAGCGGGAGCACACCAACATGCCGCCGGCAGGAGACTCCTCGATCCACGCATCTCCCCCGGCAGCCAGGGCTGATTCGCGCACGAGCGCAAGGCCTAGTCCGCTGCCTCCCGGCACCGCACCTGAGCCGCGTGTGAAGCGGTCGAAGATGCGTGTGCGCTCGACCTCGGGCAATCCCGATCCATCATCGTCGACATCAATGCGCACGGCGTTGCCTTCGGCATACACCTTCACCGTGACGCGCGACCGGGCGTAGGACAGGGCATTGCCGAGAAGCTCGTCGACGACACGATCCAGTGCGCCGCGGGGTGCCAGCACAGCGGGCAGATGCGGATCGGACTCGATGACGAGCGCGATACCCCGTGCCGATGCGGCCACCTCGGCCTGACCGACGCGATCGACCGTCGCTGCACCAGCATCGACCGGCTCGGCGCCCTGTCCCGCATCGCTGCGTGCCAGCGCGAGGATCTGATCGATCCGACGATTGAGTCGGTCGACCTCCGAGATGGCCGCCTCGGCATCGCGCCGGATCGCATCGTCGGAGGTCGTGTCCTCGATGGCCTCGAGACGCAGGCGCACCCCGGTGAGCGGAGTACGCAAATGGTGCGAGGCATCGGCCGCCACCTGCTGCTGCCGACTCAGCAGGCGTGACAGGCGCTCCGCGGTGCGATTGAGTGTGCGCGCCACAACGCGCACCTCGGGAGGTCCCTTGGCCTCGTCGGCACGTGCTTCAAGATCGTCGGGGAGCTCCTCCGCGACGTCGGCGACGCGCTGGAGGGGACCCGCGATGGAGTGGGCGATGATCCACGCGATCAGCGCCGCCGCAACGACGACCGCGGCCACGAAGGCCACGAGCGACCAGCGCGTGCGCTGGATCACCGCATCGACCTCGGACTCGGGCAGTGACAGGCGCGCGGCCGCGACGATGCTCTCGTCCTTCACCACGGGGGCAGCGACGTAGCGCAGGTCGACGCCAAGAGTGCTGGAGTAGCGCACATCCGAGGAGAGTTGCCCCGCAAGGGCCGCATCGATCTCGGGTCGGTCGAAGGAGCGCTCAAGATCCGACCTGTCCGAGTCGGCGACGAGCTGGCGGTCGGTGCCCACGACGACGACGCGCGCACCGGTGCGCTGAGCGATCTCCTCGGTCGTGGCCTGCCACTCACTCTGGGGCTCCGACGCCAGGATGGATGCCGTCGTCATCGCTTCGACCTCGAGGTCGGAGACGAGCGCCGCACGCTGGTCGTTGTCCACGATCACAGCCATGGGCACGGCAAGTCCGAGCGCGACGAGGGCCACGAGCCCCGTCATCGCGAGGACGAGTCGACGAGTCACGCGCCGGAGCCACTGTCATCGGCGAGGCGGTAGCCCACGCCGCGCACGGTCTCGATGGCCGCGGGGTCGGGCAGTTTGCGCCGCAGGGAGGACACGTGCACGTCGAGTGTCTTGCCGGAGCCGTGCCACACGGGGTCCCATACGCGCGAGAGCAACTCCTGGCGCGGGACGACACGACCTGGCTCCTCGGCGAGTACGGCGAGCAGGTCGAACTCCTTCGCGGTGAGGTCGAGGGGCACGCCGTCGAACTCCGCGCGCCGGCGCGAGCGATCGATGACCGTGCGACCCGCATCGAGGCTCGACTCGACCCGGCGCCGGCGGCTGACCGCGCGGATGCGCGCACTCAACTCGCGGACGGAGAAGGGCTTGACGACATAGTCATCGGCGCCCAGCTCGAGGCCGACGACGCGATCGGTCTCGTCACCCCTGGCGGTCACGATGATGACGGGCACCTCGCAGGTCGCGCGCAGCGAGCGCAGGACATTGAGGCCGTCGTCATCCGGCAAGCCCAGGTCGAGGAGCACCACGTCCGCGTCGCGCGCCGCGGCGAGAGCCTGGGAGGCGTATGCCACGTGCTCGACCTCGAGGCCATGCCTGCGCAGGCCCTCGAGGAGAGGTTCCGCGACCGAGGGGTCATCCTCGACGACGAGCACCTTCACGTGGGTTCCTTCCCTTAGTGGTCACCATGTTCCCAGCCACGCCGCCGGGGAGTTGGCCACGGCACAGGTCCTTACCTGGACTTCACCCTCGAGCACGGTTTCGTGTCATGAGCCTGCCTACCCTGGGGTGGTGAGGTTCCCCTACGTCGTCGCGACGATCGCGGCGATCCTGGCCCTCGGCATCGCCGTGGTGGCCGCGATCAGCACGCTCGCTGCCTCCGAGCCCGCGCCAGCTCCGGTGACCGTGGTCGACGTAACCGTCCCGCGTCCCGAGCCGCCCGCCTCACCCAGTGAGAGTGCGAGCGACCACGACGACGACTCTGGCGATGACGACCACGGTGACGACGACCATGGCGGCGAGGACGACGATGACGACTGAGCAGTCACCTCGTCACGCACTCGCGTAGAGCGCCTTGCGAGGACAGGCTCGGATGGCCCGCTGGGCCTGATCCGCCTGAGCACCTTCGAGCTGCTCGCTGGAGATGACCGGATAGCCCCACGGATCCAGCTCGATGACATCGGGCGCCTGATGCGCGCACATCCCTAGTCCGTCGCAGGCGACCGGATCGATCGAGAGCCTCATGATCCGAACACCTCCTGGGCGGACATCGCCATACGGATCGCACCATCGGGGTGCCGGCACGCACCGCGGCCGGCGATGAGATCGCTGATGCGCTGGGTCTCCTCGCTGCTGCGCCCCTTGGCCGTGCGGGCCTTGGCGGTGCGGCGTACGGCGTCGGCGAGAGCCGGCAGGCCGAAGATGCAGGGACCGCACTGGCGCGCGGACTCCGCGGCGAGGTGATCGAGGATCGCGACGCTCTCCTTGAGGCCGTCACGACCTTGGGGGAGCAGGTGCACGATCCCCGCGCCGAGCGACAGGCCCTGAGCACGCATCTCCCACGGGTCGATGGGGAGCTCGGCGAGATCGGACCAGCGCACCCAGGTGCCGCCCATGCCTCCGAGGAGGACGGCCTGGGGCTCGGGAGCTCCAGCGATCGCCACGGCGTCGGCGAAGCGCAGATCCGTCGGGACCTCGATGACGGTGCGCCTGGTGAAGTTCAGGGGTGCGGAGGACTCGGCGATGGTGACGAGCGAGGTGGCCACGGGATTGCCGCCGAGGGCGACGAGTCCCAGGCGTGCGTGGGTCTCGGCGTTGTGCACGAGCACCGCCGGGCCATCGCCCCACGGGCGCGCACGGTCGCGACTGTGCTGCGGGAGTGCGGGGCCACCGCGGACGGCACTGATGACCGCGGAGGACTCGCCTCCGACGTAGCCCTCGGGGGCGAGCAGCATCCGCACCGGAATGGTGAGTTCGTCACGCCGCTCGCGGACGGCGGCGGCCAGGCTGGCGCGTGTCGCCTCCGCGGACTCGTGGACCCAGATGATGAGTTCACGTGCGCGGATCGCTTCCGCAGCGGCGAGCGCGCCCTCGAGCACGAGGTGGGGGCGCGTCTGGAGGAGCGCCTGGTCCTTCGCTGATCCGGGCTCGCCCTCGGCTCCGTTGATGACGACGATGCCGCCGGGTCCGGAGTCGCGTGCCGCATTGAGCTTCCAGGATGCCGGGACGTGCGCGCCGCCGCGGCCGGTGAGCTCGCTGCCAGACAGGGCATCGACGAATGCAGGGCCGGTGAGCACCGGGTAGCCACGTCGTGCGCGATGGAGAGCCAGGTCCTCGATGTCGGCGCGCATCGGCATGGAGCAGCCGCTGCCGGGGTAGACGAGCGGATGCGCGAGCAGGTGATCGCGACCGGTGGTCGCCATGGAGTCTGTCGGGGCCATTCCTGTCGTGCTCATCCGAGCAGCTCCTCTCGCGGCATGCGCTCCTCGCGCAACTCCTCGGCCTCGTCCTTCGGGCTGCGTGCCATCACGCGCCGGATGACCAGCGCGAGCACCACGGCACCCGTCACGCCGTACATCCACATCCACGCGCCGGTGTCGCTGCCCGCGAGCACTCCGTGCAGCCAGGCGAGCACCCAGCCGGCGGCCGCGAGCCGGTGGAGCGGAAGCCAGACGCGGCCGAGGCCGCGACCGGCGAGCCCCGCGGTCATGCCCGAGATGACTCCGGACCACAGGGCCAGCAGGCCGAGAGTCACGGGCAGTGGCCGGTACGCCGACCCGAAGGGCACGAGTGCGCCCCACCAGCCGACCTCGGCCCACGGATCGATCGCGAGCACGACCACGTGCAGCACGACGAAGACGAGGGCGAAGATCGCGAGCAGGACGTGGATGCGCAGGCGCTGCGCGGCGCCGAGGAAGCGCGCCGCGGCCTTGGGCGGGCTCGCGAGGAGAAGTCCCATGACGGTGACGGCGGTGAGGAGCAGGTAGGACACCAGGCCCGAGGCGCGGGCAATGACCCACAGCCCCATGTCAGTGCCGGTCGCGGTCATCCACGCGTAGCCCAGGAGCGCTCCCGTGATGCCCGCGGAGACTCCGAGCGCGGCACCGAGGGCGACGCCCCTGCCCACGCTGGGCTCAACGGGGTCGGGCTCGATCACGTCCGACGTGCTCGCGTTGCCGCGCGTCTGCGTGCTAGCGGCCATGGGGTGCCTCCCAGAGGATGCGGTCGCGCAGCGAGGCGCTGCTCGAGACGGTGCCGGTGGCGTCCACCCACATCGCGGCGAGTCCCTCGCGCTCGACGAAGGGGACGATGCCGCGGGATCCCTGGAGGAAGGCGGCCTTGGTCCAGACCTCCGCCCATGCGGGATCGCTGGCGACGACGGTGACGGACAGCAGCCCCGACTCTGCGGAGCGTCCGGTCTGCGGATCGATGAGGTGGTGGACATCGCGGTCACCGGCGCGCCACGAGCGGAGCTTGACCGACGAGGTCGCGACAGCGGCATCGGAGACGTCGAGGACGGCGATGGGGCCCTCGCTCCCGCGCGGATCCTCGACGGCCGCGCGCCAGGCACGCGTCTCGCCCGCCTCGCGTGCCGGGCCGTCGCCGTAGGTCGCGAGATCCCCGCCCGCCTCGACGAGCGCGGCGCGTCCAAGACCCGCGAGGGCCTCGATGCCGCAGCGCACGGCGTACCCCTTGCCGATCCCTCCGAGGTCGAGGGGATCGGAGCCGAGGCGCACGCGCGAGCCGGCGTGGTCGAACTCCGGCGTCCAGGGCTGGCGCATCCAGGATTCGGGGAGCGCGGCCGCGGCGGTCGTCACGTCGCCCACCGAGAAGTTGATCGAGCGGTCGTAGCCCAGGGCATGGAGTGTGCGGAGCACGCGTGGGTCGAATGCACCGCCGGTGCGGTCGTACGCCGCGTACGCCAGCTCGATCGCCGCGAAGCAGTGCGGATCGACCGTCGCCCACTCCCCCGGCTGCGCGTTGGCGCGCATGAGGTCGCTGCCGTCGTCGAAGCGCGTGCACACTCGCTCGATGTCGCGGAAGGTCGCCTCGACCTGCGCCATCGCATCGGACGGATCGCGGAGCGGGTCGATGACGCGCACGGTGACATCGCTGGCCATCGCGCGGAAGCGCGCGGAGGCATCCTGGTGTGTCGTCATGGTGGTCACCTCAGCCTCCTGACGATCCGGTCCAGGTGTCGGCCGCGGGGGCAGGAGCAGGAGCCGGGGCAGGCTGCGCAGCCGCGCCGCCACTCGAGCCGCCCGAGCCACTGGTCGTGGGAGTGCTCGGGACCCAGGTCGAGCCACCGGCGGCAGTGATCACGCCTGCCTCGCGAGCCGCGCGAGCCTCCTTGCGGGCCTCCTTGACGGACTTGGACAGACGCTCCGCCTTCTTACGCAGTTGCGCCAACGAGAGTTGGTCGCCTGGTGCCGCCACCTCGACGGGGCCGGTTGCCGACTGAACGACCGCCACCGGCGTGGTGGCCGGTGCCGCGTCCGCGGTGGCCAGCGGGTTGTTGCTCGCGGCCCAGAGCAGGGAGCCGGCGGCCATCGCCGCCACGATCGGGGAGACGACCGCGGCCGCGGACCAGCTCGCTCGGGTGGGTCGGGTCCTAGTCATCGTCGCCCTCGCGCTCATCGTCATCGTCGTCGTCATCGTCTTCGTGATCGTCGTCGTACTCGTCGTCGTCATCGTCGTGATCGTCGCCGTAGCCGCCGTCGTCCTCGTACTCGTCGTCGTCCTCCTCGTAGCCCGAGCCGGGCTCGCTGCCCGAGGCTCCGGTCCAGGTGTCGCTGGTCGGCTCCGGCGCGGGTGTCGAAGCGCCACCGCCGCCCGTGCCGCCGCCCGTCGAGCCCCCGGCGTTCGCTGATGTGTCGCCGGATGCGCCCTGGCCGGAACCCTGCATGGCGACGGTCTCACCACTGGCGACCGCGGCTGCTGCGGTGGGGGATGCGGAGGCCAGGCGATCCAGCGTGCGCTGGGACTTGGCGATCTCCGCCTCGAGTCGGGCGCGCTCGGCTGCCTCCGCAGGATCCGAGGGCGTCGCACTGGAGGACGCCACGACGGTCTGCGCGGTGGGCGCGGGAGCGGCCCCGACCGGCACGTTGGCGAGGGCGATGGCTCCTCCGGCCACGGCGCCTACGGCTGCAGCGGCGGCCACCACCATCTTCCGGGTCTGCTTCATTGCCCCTCCTTATGCGCTCGACCGGTCCTGATGACCGGCCTGTGGTGCGGTGTCTCGTGCTCGATCTCCAGAGTGGCCCGCTCAGAGCAGGGGAAGGCCAAGGCGAGGTAAGGCCCGGGTTAAGAACGACCCTGCCCCGCCTCACGGAGCGTCGGCGCCTCGAGGAGAGGGTCCGGTGGCACCCTGATCGGGTGAGCACCGCACTTCCCTGGGATCAGGCGCGACGCGTCGCCGCGGCGTGCGCGCGCCCCCTGGATCCCGTCGAGGTGCGCCTCGAGGCTGCCCTCGGCTGCGCACTCGCGTCCCCCATCGCGGCGCTCACGGACCTGCCGCCCTTCGATGCGGCCGCCATGGACGGGTATGCAGTCGCGGGACCGAGCCCCTGGCACCTGTCCGACTCGGATGTGCGTGCGGGCAGCGAGACGCTCGCTCGCCTCGACCCCGGCACCGCCGTGGCGATCGCCACGGGAGCCCCGCTGCCCGAGGGTTGCGACGCCGTGCTCCGCAGCGAGCAGGCCGGCGTCGAGACCGCACTGCACGGCAATCGACTCTTCCCCCTCGATCCCCTCACCGGTCTGCCCGACGACTCCGGCACCTCGATCCCGCCGGGCACCGACGTGCGGCCCCGCGGCGAGGAATGCGCCGTGGGTGAGCCGCTCGTGCCGGCCGGCTCCATCGTGACTCCCGCGATGCTCGGGCTCGCCGCGGCCGCGGGATACGACTCGCTCGAGGTCATCCCGCCACCGACCGTGGCGGTCCTCGTACTTGGCGATGAGTTGCTCGAGCGTGGACTCCCGCGTCCCGGACGCGTCCGCGATGCGCTCAGCCCGCTCGTGCCCCCCTGGCTCGCCGACCTCGGTGCGCGGGCCAATCCGCCCATCCGCGTGCCGGACACGCGCCAGGCCCTGCTCGACGAGATCGAGGACTCGACCGCCGACGTCATCGTGACGACAGGCTCTACCGCATCGGGACCCGTGGACTTCGTCCACGACGTACTCGATCATCTCGGCGCGCGCTGGATCGTCGACGGCGTGCAGGTGAGGCCCGGGCATCCCATGCTGCTCGCGGTGCTGCCCGACGGGCGCCCGGTCGTCGGCCTCCCGGGCAATCCGCTCGCTGCGGTGAGCGGGCTCGCCACCCTCGCCACGCCACTCATCTCCACCCTGCGCGGTGTGCCGCTCGAGGACCGGGGGGTGACGCTCGGCGTCGACGTCACGAGCCATCCGCACGACACCCGGATCATCCCCGTCGTCGTCGAGGACGACCAGGCCCGACCCCTGCGATTCGACGGCCCCGCCATGCTGCGGAGCCTCGCCCTCGCCGATGCCCTCGTCGTCATCCCGCCGTCGGGTGGGCTCGCCGGGAGCACGGTGACCCTCCTGCCCGTCCCCGTGGTCCGCTAGCGTCAGCGGACGTGGCCGACAAGAGGCGCCTGCGCTCACCCGCGGGCGAAGACGATCCCGAGGCCCTCACCGCGCGAATCAAACTGCCGAGCAGGCCGTGGAGCCCCTCGCGCAACATCCTCGTCCGCATCCTCATTGCGGTGGGTGCGCTGTTCCTCGCGTCGGCGATCGTCTACTTCGAGGGCGACTGCTACGCCGACCGTGGGGATATCGGCGGCATCACCTGGATCGACGCCATCTACTACGCCACCGTGAGCCTGTCGACGACCGGCTACGGCGACATCGTGCCCGTCTGCGAGTCCGCCCGGGTCGTCAACGTCCTCGTCATCACCCCGCTGCGATTCGTCTTCCTCATCGTGCTCGTCGGCACGACCATCGAGGTGCTCACCCAGAAGACGCGCAACGAGATCCGCACAACCCGCTGGAGGCAGCGCGTGGAAGACCACACCGTCATCGTCGGCTTCGGCGTCAAGGGCCGTGCCGCGGCGCGCATGCTCCTCGACAGCGGACTGTCGCCCCTCTCCATTGTCGTGGTGAGCAGGGACAAGGCGGCCGTCCAGGATGCCAACCGCATGGGCCTCGCCGGTGTCCTCGGCGACGCGCGCCGCGAGGACGTGCTCCGGGACGCCGCGACGGAGCGCGCGTCCAAGATCATCGTGGCGACGGACGAGGACGACACGTCGGTCCTCGTCACCCTCACCGCACGCCGTCTGGCACCCAAGGCCGAGATCGTGGCTGCCGCACGCGAGGCCGCCAACGCCCAGATCCTGCGCCAGTCCGGTGCCAGCAGTGTCATCCCCACCGCTGAGTCGGCCGGTCACCTCATGGCCCTGTCGCTGCTCTCACCCGTCGCCGGCACGCTCATGGAAGACCTGCTCGACTCCGGCCGCGGGCTCGAGATCGTGCAGCGGCCCATCACCAAGGAGGAGCTCGGCATCTCGCCCGCCGAGATCGATGCCAACGGCGAGATCGTGCTCGCCGTCATCCGCAATGACGTCGTCCACCGCTTCGACACGAGCGACATCCGGATCCTGCAGAAGGGCGACCAGCTCGTCGTCATCCGACACTCGGGCAACGACGGCTACGGCGTCACCCCGCCGCCGGAGTCCTGACGATGCGCGCCATCGTCGTCACGGCTCCGGGCGATGCCGACGCCCTCGCGTGGCAGGAGGTCCCCGATCCAGTCGCCGGGCCCGGCGAGGTCCTCGTCGACGTGG
>Ga0181554_1004853_pt1 | contig 10750 bp, 9 predicted proteins | sample 011ome_16_FD_145602 | JGI IMG/M metagenome (GOLD analysis project Ga0181554, IMG submission 145602) | Coastal salt marsh microbial communities from the Groves Creek Marsh, Skidaway Island, Georgia - 011503CT metaG (spades assembly) | ecosystem: Environmental > Aquatic > Marine > Intertidal zone >... | reverse complement strand
TCATTCATTTTACCTCCCGCGACAAGTTCATGATCTTCTGGATGAACCATAATTCGACCGAAAGGCTTCGTGTAGAGGAGGGCAAGTTTCAACAAATTGGCGTTTGACATGCCATGTTTGTAATCAACGAATAACTCACTGCCGTGCTCGAACATGTCGAACATTTCACTAAGCTCTTCTCCTTTACGTCCCTTAGTAGCGGTGCCGATTGGGACTAAATGAACTGGACTTTGATCGCTTTTATTGGTAATGAATTCTATTCCGGTCTTATTATCGGCAAACGGGGTTCCATTGCTTACTACACCTACGGCTGTATAGCCACCGGCTGCAGCGGCCGCTGCACCAGATCGCAGGGTCTCAGACTCTTCGTTTCCGGGCTCGCCTAAATCACTGTGCAATTCAGCAAAACCTGGATAAAGATCTGCCCCAGCAGCATCCCAAGTATTCCCATCAAAAGAATCAATAGTACCGATTTGTGCAATAGAATCTCCTTCAATCAATACATCAACAGTTTCATTGTGATAAGGACTGTTGGTGTCAACGATGTGCGCGTTCTTAATCAGGAGCTGCATCTCAGAAAATTTTGACAAAAATAACGGCTATTAGCACGAAAAGCAATGCAAAGAGCAAGGCAATTTTTGAATTGTCCCAATCAACCTGCGCCAATGCTAGGTTTTCGCTTCCAATTTCTGAAGATTCACCGAATAAAATCTGATCACCAAAGCGCTCAAGATTTACGGCGTAGTTATCGTTTCCTAGCGGCCTATTAGTACCGATGTTAACGGAACTGCTTTTGAACGACCACTGCTTTAGCGCTGTATAGTAGGGGTGCGTTACATCATCTATTTCAAATCCTTGCATGTAAATTCTTTGAGAAGATTGAGAAATAAAGCCCGATAGTATGCTCTCACCATCTTGCAGTAATGCTTCGCTCGTTGGATCAATGAAGTTAGACTTTTCGGGGGATGGCCAATTATTTCTAGGTGAAGCACCTATAAAATACTTTGAGTAGAAGGGGTGATTTAGATTCGCCCTTGGCTGCTCTAGAATTTTCGCGTTTTTCAATTCTACAGGAAAAACTAAAAGCGTTTTTACAGAGGATAATATGGGTTCTGGGATAAAATCAAAACCGAACAACACCGCAGTTTCAAACTCGGTTTCAAGTGGCTCGGAAAAATCATCATACTCAATTATAGTGTCTACTTTGAATACCTTGGCGATTTGCGTTGCGGCTTGTTTTTGATTATCCAATAAATAGTAAAGTGCTCTTCTTGACTTCGATCGCTTCCTTATTTTGATTGTATTATCGGCTTCCAACAAGTCAGAACTATGAACGACAGAATACTCCAGATCCGCTTTTAGAAGGTCCAATTGGATATCAATTTTTGACACGGAGTCCCATTCGAGGAATAATTCATCACCTTCAAACATTTTCCACAACCCCTTATCATCACCGGTATTAAGCGCAACCTTATCGTCACTCAATTCTACCGAGCACAATGCGTTGAAGAGAACGTCACGCTTTGGAAGTAAATAGGAAGCGTAATTTAAATCAATTGGCGCAAAGCCATAGGAGAGCAGTGTGCCCATGACTTCAGGTAGTGGTGCATGACTTCAGGTAGTGGTGCCAGTGATGAAGGCCATTGCTCTAACACGGTCAATAGAGCTGCCTTGTCTATACTATTCAGTTCTGTACCACCACGCAACAGGACATTGTACTTCCCTGATGGAAGCAAGGGCAATAAATCAACAAGCCAATCTTGTCGTTGTTCCCAACCCGCAGGGTGATTGTCAATAATTAACGTTTTAGAAGGTTTGTCAAGGGACGGCTTTGCTAATGCTAGGACCACAGCAAGAACAGCTAAAATGCGCAGAAGTAATACGATTAAATCTTTTAAACGATGCCGTTTCCGCTGTTTAGCTTGAATGGAAGGTTCGTCAAGGGACGGCTTTGCTAATGCTAGCACCACAGCAAGAACAGCTAAAATGCGCAGAAGCAATACGATTAAATCTTTTAAACGATGCCGTTTCCGCTGTTTAGCTTGAAACGTTTTGAGCCACATTAATGATGGAATCGCTATAGGCTTTGAAGGTCTTCGACCTATCATATGGATAACTAGCGGGACCAAGGCAAATAGTCCCGCCCATAGCCATTGTGGTTGTTCAAATCCTATCATTTTAATCGTGCATTCACCAGCGTAAACGGTAAGTTCTCAGGAGTTGTATTTAGCTTGATTTGCCCAATTACGGTGACTACATCATCCGTCAATAATTTTTGTGGTGATTCAAATAAGATTTCCATTACGCTTTCCGGTCCAGCTGCACCGCAGAAAAAGCAAGATGAAAATGGAAATGCACTTAATGCATAGACTTGGTCTACAGGATCAAGAACAATGGCATATCCAGTTACTAATACATAAGAACCTGACCATGATTTGCGCTGTTCCTCAGTCCATTGAGGAACTTGGACCCAGGTCGCAGTAGGTTCATCATAAACTTCTTCAAATGAAATTGATTCCAACTCACTCCATAATAGGCGTTCTTGCGCCGCCACAGCAGTGCCCATCATGATAAAAGTGAGTATTAAAACAGATCGCTGTATCATCCGTGAAATTCTGCTTGCTGAATAATGAAGAATAAACGGTAGGGATCCTTTTCATTGAAGACTATTGTTCCTTTAATTACAACAAATTGGTCCGTAATTAAATGATCAGGTTGATTCTTAAAAACCAATTCAACCACCGTGTTTGGAGCCGCGTTACCGCAAAAAAAACAGCTTGAAAATGCATATCGACTGAGTGCGTATTGCTTTGTCTGAACATCTACAGGCACCAGATAACCTTGAAGTACAACCTCTTGATTCTTATAGCCATCAAGCCATGTTGGAAATTGAGGTTGGTATAGTCCATCTGGTGTTGTAGTGTAGGGAACTGCGAGTAAATCCCAGGACAACACTTGCTGTGCTTTCATGGAAGTGATGCTACTCAGACATACCAACGAAATAAATAAGAGATTTTTCATAGTATTATTTTCGCAATCGCATGATTACTAGCGACGTAAGCCATAGCGTTAAACAAACTCCGTAATCAATAATCTGTATTGAACCTGGAAAATAATTCTCAATAACTTGTAAGGAGAGGAGGAGGCCAAAAAATCCAAAAAGACTATAAAGGCCGAAGGCTGCGAGAATCTTTTTCCCATTCGTCCATTTTAACGTTGCCAAATATGCTTGGGTGGAACGTTCGTTTCCTGCTATGTTCCACATCATAGCTAAGTACAGTAATGCCATTACAATACCTAGAATAGTCCCGAATTTCCGTGCTTTCAAAAGTGTTGGTTCCCATTGCTTTTGAATCTGTCCAAACACAAAAACAGGAAAAGCGCCTTGCTCATCAGCTCTCTTTGCAATAGTTGCCGGGAGCATCAACATGGCAGACTTTGATTTTAATCGAAGCAAAAGTGAGGTATAGGTCCGCTCAGATTGATGATGTAAATCGAGATAAGCTTCATTCGTCGTGAAGAAACAATCTTGGTCCGATTGTCGGTTCGCTTTAATGATGCCTACAACTTTAAGAGGATGAGCGTGTCCTTCGCCTCGCGCATCGCTGCCGTGAGATGATTGCAATTCATTTCCAATCTCAATGCCTAAGGATGTTGCCAAATTTTCGGCCAAGACTAGATCGTGTGGTCCATTGGGATAATGTCCATCTAATAATGTGATTCCAAACCATTCGTAATAGCCATCTTCAACGCCAACTAAAGGGTGTCCGTCGATATTATCGCCCATGGACAATGCACAAGAGTTCTGTACCAGTGGATGTTTGGTCCAAAAATCATAGGTTGAGCCTGAAATATTACCCGTTGGATTCTCTAATCGAAACAGGGCGTTTGCAATAATTTGAATGGGACTTCCTTTATAACCAATGATTACATCGACCAATTCTGCGCTTTCCTGCCATGTGGAATACAAATATTGTTCTCCTGCTTTTGAAGACTTGATCAGTGAGCCTGTCGTAAATGCCAATACAAAAACGACACCCAATAACATCCAGCGACGCTTTAATTGGATCAACCATATGTAAACGACCTTCATCATAACTCAAATCGTTTAGCCGCAGAGAATGCTTTCTTAAGACGTTCGTCGTGGGTTACGACAATAACCGTCCCTAATGGATTGTCTATACTCCAATTTTCAATAAGCTCGATGGCTTTATCAGCCCAATCATCATCAAGCGCACTGGTCGGCTCATCAAGTAATAATAGTTCCGAATCCACGTGCAATGCTGCTAGTAGCGAAAAACGTTGCAATTGACCAATGCTTAGTTCATGAGGAAAACGACGGACCAATTGGTCCAATCCTAAACTTGTAAAATCCACACCCTGAGCTCCAGCAACCTTCAACTGTTCGTGCATCCTTAAATAGGGAATCCAAGTAGGGGTTTGAGACATAATGGAAGAGGAGCCTTCTACATTCGGAATAGGACCATCCGCCTTTAGTATTCCGTGTAGAACCCTCAAAAGAGTAGTCTTGCCGGTACCTGAAGCGCCGGTAACCAAAATGATTCCTGATACTAATTCCAGTTTAGGATAGTTGATGGTATGTGTACCAAAGTTTACAGTCATCCGAATAAGTTATAGCAATAAACCAATGGTGCAGCGATACAATACGCCAATTTCATCACCATTCCAGTAAACAATCCAATCACTGCAAAAAATGCCGCTTTTAAGCTTTTCAATACATCACGGGTTTGTAAAAGTTCACCCAACATGGCACCCACAAAGGCTGCCAGAATGAAAAACGGAGTGATAAGTCCAGCAATCAAACCAATGAGCGCTCCACGGGAAGCCGCCTTCGAACCACCGCCAAGCTTTGTAAATATGGAAGGCATAAAATAATCGGCCACGAAAACAATAAGTCCAAGGCTCGCCCAAACAGCTAAATTCATGCCCTCTATGGGGCCTTGGTTTGTGAGTATTAAGACCAATGCACCTGCCGTGAGTAATGGACCGGGAAGCACTGGCAATACGGCTCCAGCTAGACCTGCGATGAACAATAAAACAATTGCAACTTCCATGAGGTTAAATATACAATGGTAGCCGCTGCCATACCGTAATATTCCAATAGTTTTACCCTGTGAAATTTGTAGTTGTAGATATTGAAACCACAGGTGGGCGACCCGATGGAAATGGAATCACAGAGATTGGTATTGCACATGTCGAGCATCGACGAATCGTGCACAAGTGGTCGAGTTTTGTCAACCCGCACAAAAGTATTCCTTACAATATCCAAATGCTTACTGGGATCAGCGACGATATGGTGGCCGATGCCCCAACGTTTGCAGAACTGATTCCCGAGTTATTAAATCAGCTAAAAGGTGACGTATTTGTTGCACACAGCGTAAACTTCGACTACAGCTTTATTGATGCTGCCTTTCGTGCGAATGGCGTCAGTTGGCGGATGCCTAAGCTTTGCACCGTAAAGTATAGCAAGGCCGTATTTCCTGAGTTTGGTAGATATGCCTTTCGTGCGAATGACGTCAGTTGGCGGATGCCTAAGCTTTGCACCGTAAAGTATAGCAAGGCGGTATTTCCTGAGTTTGGTAGATATTCATTATCTCACCTTGCAAGAACACTTCAGGTAGAGAACGATAACCCACATCGTGCCCTGAGTGATGCCTTATGTGCTGCAGAAGTACTAATACACTGTATTAATGCGGATTACGATGAAAAGAAATTGAACGATCCAAAACTAGGTTTGCTCAAGCGAATTCAAATGCCCGACCATCTTCCCGCTGCTGTGTACGACGCTCTACCGAAATCTCACGGCGTTTATGAATTCCTTGATGCCTTCGGAACCCCATTGTACATTGGAAAGGCCAATAATATCAAGTCACGCATTACACAGCACTTCAGTACGCAGCAAGGAAGTACGAAGTACCAACGCCTCATGAAGGAATGTTACAATATCAAATACACATTACTTCCAAACGAAACATTGGCATTGATTTATGAAGATCATCTCATTCGTCAACATTGGCCCCCACTCAACAAAGCTCAAAAGAAGCAAGCTTTAAAATTTGGACTTTACACCTTCACCAATGGGAAGGGAGAATTGAAGTGGGTCATACAAAAAGTAATAGGGAGTGGTGCGTTACAAAGGTTCGGTTCCTATCTCGCCGGACAGCAATGGATAGCTGCGTATAAAACTGAATTGCAATCTGAAGGACTAACGTTAGAGGAGGGGCTGTCGCTTTTAAAAGCAAATCAAGAACAACGGATGCTACTTCCTCTTGGAACAGGAGCACTTTTTATTGAAAACGGAAGTATCGTTGGAATTTATAGTGGAGATGACTTTCTGCATAATGAGCAATGGGTCAGGGAAAACTTCACGGCTGTGCAGCCTTCCCCGACCATCAATTCCATTGCGATGAAGATGCTCGATCGGAATTCCGACCAAGTCATCCTTCTTTAATCCTTTTTCTCTTCAGAGGCACTTTCAGCTTGAGCATCCACATCATCCGATGAGTCAATCGCCTTTGAATCGTTTTCACCTAGCTTTATCGAAGGCTTGGTTACTAGGAACGATAACTCCTTGTCTGAAAGGCTTATTTCAACCGCATCTCCTTCATTAATTTCCTTTCCAATAATCTTTTCAGCTAAAGGATCTTCAACTAATTTCTGCAAGGCGCGCGCTAATGGACGTGCTCCGAATGCTTCATCGAAACCTTCATCAGCAATGAAATCCTTCGCTTCTTGTGTCATTGAGATTCCATAACCTAAGTCTTCAATGCGTGTGAAGAGCCCTTTCAACTCGATATCAATGATCTTATGAATGTCTTCGCGACTCAAGCTGTTGAATAGCACAACATCGTCTATTCTATTCAAGAATTCAGGCGCAAAGGCTTTTTTCAAAGCACTTTGAATGACACTTTTTTCAATGTCGTTCTTTCCTTGTTCACGGGCAGTGGTTCCAAAACCAACTCCAGTACCAAAGTCCTTTAGTTGCCTAGATCCCAAATTGGAAGTCATGATGATAATCGTATTCTTAAAGTCGACCTTCCTACCTAAACTATCCGTTATTTGGCCATCGTCAAGTGCTTGTAGTAATAGGTTGAAGACATCAGGGTGTGCTTTTTCAATCTCATCGAGGAGTATGACAGAGTAGGGCTTACGACGAACACGTTCCGTCAATTGACCACCTTCCTCATAACCTACATATCCTGGAGGCGCTCCTACAAGTCGGCTGATTGCAAATTTCTCCATGTATTCGCTCATGTCAATACGAATCATGTTGTCTTCGCTATCAAAGAGGAGCTTCGTAAGTTCCTTAGCCAATTGAGTTTTACCTACGCCCGTGGGACCTAAGAATATAAATGAACCGATGGGTTTCTTCGGATCCTTGAGTCCCGCTCGATTTCTTTGTATCGCCCGAACAATTTTCTTAACGGCTTCATCCTGACCAATGACCGACCCTTTCAACTGGGTTTCCATTTGGCTGAGCTTGTCCATTTCCTGTTGGGCTACACGCTGCACGGGTACTCCGGTCATCATTGCTACAACCTCCGCTACCTCAGGCTCGTCAACGATTTTCTTGTTCATTTTGATGCTGTCCTCCCAGGCTTCTTTGGCGTTGGCCAATTTTGCTTCTAGTTTCTTTTCATCATCGCGAAGTTTAGCAGCCTCTTCGTAGCGTTGAGATTTGACAACTCGAACTTTTTCTTCTTTAATATGCTGTAACTCTGCTTCCAATTCGGTAATGGTCTCAGGTACTTCAATATTGATAATATGTACTCGTGATCCTGCCTCATCTAAAGCATCAATGGCTTTATCAGGTAAGTGACGATCACTCATGTAACGCTGAGTTAATCGTACACATGCATCTATCGCTTGAGGTGTGTAAATCACATTATGGTGATCTTCGTACTTGTCTTTGATGTTGTTGAGGATTTGAACCGTTTCTTCAGGTGAAGTAGGATCTACAGTCACTTTTTGGAAACGACGCTCTAAAGCTCCATCCTTCTCTATATATTGGCGGTATTCATCCAGAGTTGTGGCACCTATACATTGTATTTCACCACGTGCCAAGGCCGGCTTAAACATATTTGATGCATCCAATGAACCCGTGGCGCCACCCGCACCAACGATTGTATGCAATTCATCAATGAATAATATGATATCGTCGTTTTTCTCAAGTTCGTTCATGAGCGCCTTCATGCGTTCCTCAAATTGACCACGATATTTGGTTCCTGCCACTAAACTCGCTAAATCTAAAGAGATAACTCTTTTATTGAACAAGACCCTGCTAACCTCCTTATTTACAATTCTTAAGGCTAATCCTTCGGCGATGGCGCTTTTTCCAACACCTGGTTCACCGATGAGTAGCGGATTGTTCTTTTTTCTGCGGCTTAGAATCTGACTTACACGCTCTATTTCCTTTGTGCGACCTACAACAGGGTCAAGTCGCCCCATATCAGCCGCTCTCGTTAGATCCTTTCCAAAATTATCTAGGACTGGGGTTTTAGATTTTTCTTTCCGACCACCTGCAGGGGAGTTTCTCCTGCTACTTGAAGGCGTGCTGCCTTCATCCATTTCACCTTCATCATAGCTCATGGATGGACTACTCAAATCATCTTTTGGCTCATCAGCAGTATCCGTTTCGATATAATTGCTTTGGTATTCACTTTTAACAGCATCGTAAGAGGCTCCAAACTGGGACATTACACCACTGATTGGGTCGTTATCATTGCGAAGAATACACAAGAGTAGGTGTGGAGTCCTGATAATTGGACTCTGAAAAAGCTTTGCTTCAAGAAATGTTGTTTTCAGCGCTTTTTCCGCTTGCCGTGTTAAAGGCAAGTTTTTACCGTTAGCCGCTTGATGCGTAGCATAGGGCGTAGAAATGCTCTCAATCTTCGTGCGAAGTTGTTTTAAATCCAATCCTAGATCTTTCAAAATCTGAATTGCTGTGCCTTCACCTTCACGAATGATGCCGAGCAATAAGTGCTCTGTACCAATATAATCGTGCCCTAAACGAAGGGCTTCTTCTTTGCTGTAAGTGATGACGTCTCGAACTCTGGGGCTAAAATTCTCTTCCATATTGCAACGGTTATTTGACCTAATGTGGTAATGCACATAGCGTGCCAACCCTATATCTCAAATCTAATGGCATAATTGCTCGGTTTGACGGGCACACAAGAGATGTTTTGTTAACATACACATGTGGATAAAAGGCGCAAGTTCAAAGCGCATTCTACGCACTATAGAGGGCTGAAAGGCTATATTTGAAAATTACGAAAAAACGCGGCGCTCGCCGCTCTAAATACTGACAATATGGCGCAGGGAGAAAAAATTATCCCAATCAATATTGAGGAGCAGATGAAGAGTTCCTACATCGATTATTCGATGTCGGTTATTGTTTCTCGTGCTTTACCGGATGTTCGCGACGGATTAAAACCCGTACACAGAAGAGTACTTTACGGCATGCATGACATGGGTGTAACCAGTACAAAGGCCTACAAAAAGTCCGCAAGGGTAGTAGGGGATGTATTGGGTAAATACCACCCGCATGGCGATAGCTCAGTGTATGATACCATGGTGCGTATGGCACAGGATTGGTCACTGCGATACATGCTCGTTGATGGCCAAGGTAACTTTGGTAGTGTCGATGGAGATAGTCCGGCTGCGATGCGATACACTGAGGTGCGTATGCGCAAGATCGCAGAGGATATGCTCTCCGATATTGATAAGGACACTGTTGATTGGCAACTCAACTTTGATGACTCATTAAAGGAACCAACTGTACTACCTACCAGAATTCCAGGATTGCTCGTTAATGGCGCCTCTGGTATTGCCGTAGGTATGGCGACCAATATGCCACCGCATAACTTAACCGAAAGTATCAATGCAATCAATGCGTACATCGATGATAGCGAGATTGATATTGACGGATTAATGCAACACATCAGTGCCCCTGATTTCCCAACTGGCGGAACAATCTATGGATACGAAGGTGTTCGCGATGCATTCCACACCGGTCGAGGTAGAATTGTCTTAAGAGGAAAAGCAATTATCGAAGAGGTTAAAGGCCGTGAATGTATTATCGTTACAGAGATACCTTACCAGGTGAATAAGGCGGATATGATCAAAAAAACCGCTGAACTCGTTAATGATAAAAAGATAGAAGGCATCTCAGACATTAGAGATGAAAGTGATCGCAAGGGAATGCGTATCGTTTACGTCTTGAAACGTGATGCCGTTCCAAACGTAGTCCTAAACAAACTTTATAAATACACACAGTTACAGAGCTCATTCTCTGTGAACAATATTGCCTTGGTGAATGGACGTCCTGAGATGCTGAATCTTAAGGATATGATTCATCACTTCGTAGAACACAGACATGAAGTCGTAGTTCGTCGAACGGAATACGAGTTACGCCAAGCAGAAAAGCGCGCACATGTCCTTGAAGGATTGTTGATTGCAATTGACAATTTAGACGCGGTAATCAAGCTCATTCGTGCCTCTGCTACTCCAGACGAAGCGAAAAACGGTTTGATGACCGAGTTTAAACTGAGTGAAATCCAAGCGAAGGCCATCTTGGACATGCGTCTTCAAAAACTCACTGGTCTAGAGCGCGATAAGATCAAGGCTGAGTACGAAGAACTCATGAAGACTATCGATTATTTAAAATCTGTATTAGCAGATAAGGGTCTTCGTATGTCTATCATCAAAGAAGAACTTGAAGAGGTTAAAG
>Ga0181554_1004846_pt1 | contig 10763 bp, 10 predicted proteins | sample 011ome_16_FD_145602 | JGI IMG/M metagenome (GOLD analysis project Ga0181554, IMG submission 145602) | Coastal salt marsh microbial communities from the Groves Creek Marsh, Skidaway Island, Georgia - 011503CT metaG (spades assembly) | ecosystem: Environmental > Aquatic > Marine > Intertidal zone... | reverse complement strand
CTCGCGGACAGGCGCACTCATCGGGGGCTTCTACCTCGGCATCGCCCTGGGCCTCATCGGCGTGCGCGATACCCCGACGGGATCGGCGTCGATGACCGCGGCACTCGCGAGCGTGCTGGCCTGCGCGGTGCTCGTGGGTGCGGCGCTGTGGCTCGAGAGCATGTGCCGCCTGCGCGATCGTGATGACGACTAGAGTGACGCCATGACCGATGCTCCTCTGGAAGACCTGCCCTTCGACGAACTGCGTCAGCGCGCCTTCCATGTCGCCGAGCACCGACTCGATCTCGGCTTCTTCGCCGACGTCTACTCCCACATGCCCGGGATGGTGGCCATCGAGGGAGAGGGCGGCGACCTCGGCTCGACGGGCGGCACGATCATCGAGTCCATCAAGGCCTTCCGGCAGATGTTCGGCGACAGCCCCGAGCTCGATGAGGACACCGAGGCCCTGCTGCGGGCGCGCTTCGCGACCTACCTGCGCGAGCACGACAAGGCCTAGCCTCGGCCGTCGTCGCCCGACGATCAGTGGTCGAGATCGCCCGCGACGAAGAGGAACGACCCGACCGCCGCGGGCATGTCCGCCAGTGACGTGCCCGGCAGTGCCGCTCCCATCGCCTGGACATTCGCGTACGACGCGGTGCGCAACCGCACGCGCCAGGGCGTGACGCCGCCCGTCGAGACGACGTACGCGCCGCTCGGGCCCATCGCCGACTCCAGGCAGGCGTACGCCGATCCCTCGGGCGCACGCACGACCTTGGGCAGGCGCACGTCGATCTCGCCTTCCGGTATGCGCTCCGCGCAGGCGGCGATGACGTCGAGATCGGCCTGCACCTGCTCGGCGAGCACGCGGTAGCGGGCACGGGCGTCGCCGGCCTCGGACGTGATGACGCGGATGACGTCACCGAGCTCCGGGTATGCCAGGGCGGGTGCGTCACGCCGGAGGTCCTCGTCGAGTCCGCTTGCGCGCGCGACGGGTCCGCCCACCGCCCAGCGGATGGCATCGGTCGATCCGAGTACGGCGACGTCCTCGGGGATCGCCACGTCGATGGCCGCCAGGATCGCCGGCATCTCAGCGCGCGTGGCCTCGATCGCCGCGGCGATCTGATCGGACCAGCCCTCGGGTGCATCGTGGGCCAGGCCGCCGATGCGGGCCACCATCGGATGGACACGTCCGCCGGTCATCGTCTCCAGGCAGCCCAGCCACGCCTCGCGCGCGGCCATGCCCGGCGCGTGCGCGGCGGAGACCCCGCGCGGGGGCAGGGTGGCGGCACCGGCGAGATGCAGGAGTGCGGCCGAGGCCCGGGAGATCTCGCAGAGCAGCGTCCGCAGCCACACCGCGCGCGCAGGCACCTCGATCCCGAGGAGCTCCTCGATGGCCGTCGCGAGTGCGATCTCGGAGACGGCGGCGCCCAGCCAGTCGTGCCGGTTGGCGAGCATGAGCGCCTGGCGGTAGTCACGGGCCTCGAGGAGTTTCTCGGTGCCGCGGTGGAGCAGGCCCGGCTCCGGATCGGCCGCGACCACGCGGTCGTCGTCGATGCGGCAGCGCAGTCGCAGTGCGCCGTGGCCCGAGGGGTGCACGTCGCCGAGATCGAGTGTGATGTCGGCGGGCGCCATGCCGGTGCCGATGATCGCCTCGGTCATGCCGGCAGCATGCCACGGCGATCCGTGCATGCCAGAGTGGAGGCATGGATCCATCCCCCGATGCCTTCGCGCCACCGGCTGCGGGCTGGATCCCCGTGTCTCCTCGCCTGGCCACGGCTCGACGAATCACCCTCGCGCTGGAGTACCTGCTCGTCGTGGCGGGCGGCGTCGCGATCGCCCTCAGTCCGCTGGCCACGGCATGGCTCATCGCGTACGTCGTGCTGGCCGCCGTGGTGTTCGCCTGGGTGTGGTGGCTCATCGGCAGGCGCGTGAGCTCCTTCGGATACGCCGAGCGCGATGACGACCTGCTGGTGGTGAGCGGCATCCTCATCCGCCGTCTCGTCATCGTGCCCTACGGCCGGATGCAGATGGTCGACCTGAGCGCCGGTCCCCTCGACCGCTGGCTGGGCATCTCCACGGTGCAACTGCACACGGCGGCCGCGACCACCGATGCCACGATTCCCGGCCTGCTCCCCGACGATGCCATCGCACTCCGGGATCGCCTTGCGGCCCGTGGCGAGGAGAGGACCTCCGGGCTGTGATGCAGCCTCGACGCACCAGCCCGCTGAGTCCCCTCGTCCAGGCCGCACCCGCGCTGCCCGCCGTGGCCCTCTTCCTCATCGGTCCGGGCTCCGGCATCGTCGACCGCACGGGCCTCCCCCTGGTCGTCGTGATCGCTGTCGCGGCGATCCTGGGCTACGCCGCCTTCGTCGCCGTCGCGTGGCTCGCGTGGTGGCGCAGGACCTTCTGGATCGACGACGACGGCGACCTGCGCATGGACTCGGGCCTCATCCAGCGTTCGGCCCGTCGCCTGCAGCTGTCGCGCCTGCAGAGCGTGGACATCGTTGCCCCCTTCCTCGCGAGACTGGCCGGACTGGTCGAGGTGCGCGTCGAGGTCGCTGGCTCCGGCGAGTCCCGCATCGTGCTGCGCTACCTCACCCGTGCGGAGGCCGACGACCTGCGTGCTCGCGTGCTCGAGTCGGCCCGTGGCGAGTCGTCCGCGCAGGGTCCCGAGTCCACCCCACTGGCCCAGGTGACGGCGGGGCGACTGCTCGTGGGCCTGCTCCTCAGGTCCGTCACCGCAGCACTGCTTCTGGCGACGATCGTCCTCATCGTCATGACAGCGCTCACCCAGGGGCCGGCGGGCATCGTGCTGGTCCTCATCACCGGCGGCCTGCCGATCCTGTCGGTGGTCACGGAATTCCTCGCCAACTACGACTTCCGAGTCGCACGTGTGCCTGAGGGCCTGCGCATCCGCCGGGGACTGCTGTCGACCCAGTCGCGGACGATCCCGCCGGACCGCGTGCACGCGGTCTCGATCGTGTCCCCGCTGCTGTGGCGGCGTCGCGACTGGGTCCGTGTCACGGTGACGATCGCCGGCGTCCAGGGGGATGAGGTGCGTCCGGACGTGCTCATCCCCGTCGCTCCCCGCGCGGAGGCCCTCGCACTCGTCGCCGAAGTGCTGCCTGATGTCGACGTCGACGCGTTGGAGTTCATTTCCGCGCCCCGCAGCGCCCGCTGGCGCGCACCGCTCACGTGGCGGTCCCTGGCCTGCGCCATCACGCCCCGGATCATCGCCACGCGATCCGGCCGTATCACCCGAAGGACATCCCTGGCGCCGCATGCGCGGGTCCAGTCCGTGCGCGTCACCCAGGGCGCCTGGGAGAGGCGTTTGGGCCTGGCCTCGCTACACGCGGACGTCGCGCCGGGCCCCGTTGAGATCGCCGGCCGCCACCTCGCCGAGGCGGATGTGGCATCGCTGGTACGCGTCGAGGCGGAGCGAATGCGCCGGGCCAGGACGTCGTGACGACGTCGCTGCCGTGGGCGCGCGCCTGGCGCCGTTCCGCGCGCGACTTCTGGTCGGCGTCCCGGCCGGGCGACCACTTCCTCACCTCGGTGAGCCCGCCCATGGCCGATCGCGTCGCGGATCTCCTGCGCGAGGTCGATGCGCGGCTCGGTCAGCCGCCGGAGCTCACCGTGGTGGACGTCGGCTGTGGTGGGGGTGAGTTGCTCGAGCTCGTGCGCGAGCGCTGCCCGGACCTCGCAGAGCGGGTCCGGTGGATCGGGATCGACATGCGACCCGTGGGCATCCCCGGAATGGAGACCGTGATCGCGGAGGTGCCGGCCTCGCTCGATCTCGAGCCCGTCACCGGAATCGTCATGGCCCATGAATGGCTCGACGAGATCCCCTGCGATGTCGTCGAGCGGGATGCCGACGGAATCGATCGCGTGGTCCTCGTCGATGCGGACGGGCACGAATCCCTCGGACCGTCGCTCGCCGATGCGCGCGCGTGCGCGGAGGTCGGCGTCGACGCGGCAGCGACATGCGCATGGATCGAGCGCTGGTGGCCGCTGACCGAGCCCGGGGATCGCGCCGAGGTGGGGCTGCCCCGCGACGACGCCTGGCGTTGGATGCGCGGACTGCTCGCGGCGGGCGCGGTCCTGGCGACCGACTACGGCCACGTCCGTGACGAGCGGGAGCAACGCCACCGGTTCGGCACGCTGGCCGGTTACCGCGCGGGCAGTCTCGTGCACCCGGCGCCCGATGGCACGGTCAATCTCACCGCCCATGTCGCTCTCGATGCGTGCGCGGATGCGGTGCCCGGGACCACCTTCACGAGGCAGAGCTCGGAGATCGGCGCCGCCCCTCTGGGGTCGCAGCCGACGGCGTCGGATGTCGAGGACTACTTCACCCGCCTGAGACTGCGTGACCCACGGGCATGGGGCGAGATCGCGTGGCTGCGCTGGGACGCGTAGTCGGTCCCGCAGGCGGTGCGTCTACCCTGCCGATGTGGTGAGTCCGCCCCCGCGCCTGCGCGTCGGGATCATCGGCACCGGTCGTGCCGGTGCCGTCATCGGCGCCGCCCTACGCCGGGCGGGACACGAGGTGGTGGCGTGCTCCGCGCGGGGTGACATCTCGCGCGTGCGCGCGGAGGCACTCCTTCCCGGTGTCCCCGTCGTCGACATCCACGAGGTCGCGCGATCCAGCGACCTTCTCGTCCTCGCCGTACCCGACGATGCCCTGGCCTCCGTCGTGATGAGCGTGATCGACGACGTGCATCCGGGGCAGATCGTCATGCACCTGTCGGGACGCCACGGCCTGAGCGTGCTCGCTCCGCTGCCGGGAGTGATCCCCATCGCCGCGCACCCCGTGATGACCTTCACCGGCACGAGCCTGGATCTCGAGCGGCTCGACGACTGCCCCTTCGGCGTTACGGCCGAGGGCAGCGGTGCCTCGATCGCCGCTGCCCTGGTCATGGAGATGGGCGGCGATCCGGTGGCTGTCGCCGACGACCGTCGCACGCTCTACCACGCTGCCCTCGCGCACGGTGCGAATCACCTGGTGACACTGGTGGCCCAGACTCTCGACCTGCTGTCGGCCGCGGGTGTCGCCGAGCCGGAGCGCATCGCGCGCCCCCTGCTCACCGCCGCACTCGATAACGCGCTGCGCGAGGGCGATCGCGCGCTCACCGGACCGGTCGCGCGTGCCGATCACGCGACCGTGCAGGCCCATGTCGACGAACTGCCCGACCCCGCCGTCGAGCGGACCTATCGGGCACTCGCGCTCGCGACGGTGGATCGCGCACTCGCCGTGGGGACGCTCACGGATGCGGATGCCGACGCGCTCCGCGCGATCCTCGCGGAGGAGTCGTCATGACCCTGCTCGTGCGCACCCGTGACGAGCTCGACGCGGCCACATCCGAGGCACGGCCCACTGCCGTGGTCATGACCATGGGTGCCCTGCACGACGGACACGCAGAGCTCATGCGCGAGGCCCGTCGGCTCCTGCCGCCGGAGGGTCGTGTCATCGTGACCGACTTCGTCAATCCCACGCAGTTCGGCGCGGGGGAGGACTTCGACCGCTATCCGCGCACGCTGGAGGCGGATGTGGAGGTCTGCGAGCGCAACGGAGTCGACATCGTCCTGGCCCCGTCGGTCGCGGAGGTCTACGGGGGATCCGAGCTAGGGATCACCGTCGATCCGGGTCCGCGGGGAGCGATCCTCGAGGGCGCGAGTCGCCCTGGCCACTTCGCGGGCGTGCTCACCGTGGTGGCCAAGCTCATGCACATCACCCGACCCGACATCGCGCTCTACGGGGAGAAGGACTACCAGCAGCTCGTGCTCATCCGCGACATGGCGCGTGCGCTCGACTTCCCCCTGCAGGTGGTTGGCGTGCCGACCGTGCGCGAGCCCGACGGCCTCGCGATGAGCAGTCGCAACCGCTACCTGTCCGAGGATGCGCGCGCTCGCGCCGCCGCCATACCCCGCGCCCTGGACGCGGGGCGCGCGGTGGCGGGATCGGGAGCCGCAGCCGTCGTCGCGGCAGCGCGCGAGGCGCTGGACGCCGAGGGCATCGCTATCGACTACGTCACCGTGACGGATACGGCGCTCGGGGAGTCCCCCGCATCGGGGACGGGACGCCTGCTCATCGCGGTCGTGGTCGACGGGACGCGCCTCATCGACAATGCCGAAGTGACGCTTGAATCATGTGTCTGATTTGTGGACCGTGCCAGCACGGCAATTGCGCGGGCTGCCCTACGCGCTAGCACGGTAATTGATCCTGGCCTGTGAATCGCCCGCGGACGGCTCCTACTTTCGACGCATGAGGATTTCTAAGCCCACAGTGGCTGCAACTGTCGCACTCTGCGTGAGCGCCGCGCTTCTCCTGCCTATCGGCACGGGGGCGTCGGCCGCTTCGAGCCCGCGCGCCGATGAGCCGGTGCCATGGGACTGGACACCGGTGGACGTCCCGCCGGTCACGGTTGAGAACCCTGTCGTTCCGATCTTCGCCGCGCTGGGCAAGGACAAGCCAGTTGCGGGTGCCAAGGTCGAGATCCGATCCGGCGGCCAGGTCATCGCGACGGGGACGACTGGCGAGGGCGGTGTAGCGCTCATCCCCGAGGCCGGTCTGCCGGATGCCTTCGGCGTGAAGATCAGCGGCGGCATCGTGGACGGGAACGCTTCGAAGGTCGTGCTGCTGTCCAAGTTCGACCCGGCACGCGGCAGCGCGGACGCTGACCTCGTCACGACCCTCATCGAGAGGTTCAAGACCAAGACGGGCACATCGGATTGGTCTGCCAACTCCATGGTCAACTACTCGCTCGGCCTCATCAAGGACGTCGACACCATGACCAGCCGATTCAGCACCGACCAGCGCTTCGATGCCAACAAGTTCATCGCCGCGGCAAACAAGCGCGGTGGCGTCGACAAGTACATGAATTGGCTCATCCCCCAGATCAACAAGGGCAAGAAGTTCAACTTCCGGGGCACGGTCCAGCAGCGAAGCACCTCCAGCGACCTGCTCTCCTATGCCACAGGAGACCTCGGCAGCTACCTAGGCCTGCCCAGTCCCGGCGCCGACATCCAGAAGAAGGCTCAGGACGCTGCGAAATCGATGCAGAAGGCCTTCACGGACATGCTCGGCATGGAGTGGAAGACACAGATCCTCGTGAACCAGTCGACCTACACGACCGAGACGGTCAAGATCTCTGCGTACGAGCAAGGCATGAGTTACATGAGGGACTACTGGAGCAAATTCACGCAGTCGGATGTGAAGTCACCGGGATATGAAAGCCTGCGCAAGCAGATGTACGCCGACATCCACGCGAAGGTGAACGTGAACTACGACGAGCTGGAGTCCCTCTTCCCTTTGAGCTCGCAGGGCGTCCTCAGGGCCGGCCACGCGGTGTTCCAGTCGATGTACGGCTACTACCTTCCCGGCGATGTCACCCAAATCCAGGGAATGGTGGGGTACTGGCAGTCGCTAGCCGCCGCGGGCAACCTCTTCATCGTCAACATGATGAGCTACGACCCCGCCCTGGTGATTAACATGGCAAACCAGAACTCATTCGCGCAGGCGACGGACGCCCGAATCCTCAAGGCGATGCCAGCCAGTCTCACCGGTCCGGAACTAGGGATCTGGAAGTTGGATCGTGCCTACAAGATGAACAGCTACGACTTCGTCGACTACAAGCTCATTACCGATATGGCCAACTATCGGGCGAGCTGCGACAACTGGGAGGGCGGATACTCAAACACAGGAAGCCCCAAGTACATCTCTCGATCCGATCTGAACGCGCGCTACAGCAAGATGGTCCCGAGCGGGTACACCTGGGCCAGCGTCTCCGACTCGCAGTACTTCTCGGCCCTGCGCACTAACGGGAAGAGCGTTCTCGACGTCATCCACTCGCAGGACAAGGGGATCAATTTCCTTGTCTACAACGACACCGACACAATCCTCGGCCAGTCGCACTCTTACACGAGCAGTAGCAACGGCAAGACTCAGCATGAGTGGAAGGGCGAGATCGCCTGCAACCACACTGACGTCGCCAACGGTGGTACGACCATCAATAACTCGCCCACTTCTGAGAACGGCGGCTTCGTCGTCTCGGCGATGGTGTTCCGTAGCAATCAGTTGACGGCACCAAACTCGTTCTAGCGGTCGCTCTTCTGTGAGCAGGTGGGGGTCGGTCCGCATGGACCGGCCCCCACCGACATTTCGGGGTAGCGGTCTACCCTGCCCATGTGCGCCTGCTCGCTGCGGATCCCGGATGGACGGCCACGGCTGATGTCGTCATCGTCGGCTCGGGTGTCGCGGGTCTCACCGCCGCGCTTCACGCGCGGCGTACCGGCCGGACCGTCCTGCTCGTCACCAAGGGACGTGTCGAGGAAGGATCGACCCGATGGGCCCAGGGCGGGATCGCGGCTGCGCTGGCCGATGACGACACCCCCGAGGAGCACCTCCACGACACGCTCGTCGCCGGCGCGGGGCTCTGCGACGTCGATGCCGTGGCGGCACTCGTCACGGAGGGGCCCGACTGCGTGCGATCCCTCATCGACCTGGGCGCGCACTTCGACATGGACGCGGCCGGCGCCCTCGCACTCACACGGGAGGGCGGTCACCATCGCGACCGCATCGCGCATGCTGGTGGCGATGCGACCGGAGCGGAGATCTCCCGCGCGCTTGTCGCCGCGGTCGCACTCGATCCGGGCATCGAGCTCATCGAGGGCGCCCTCGTGCTCGATCTGCTCCGTGATGCTGACGGCGGCGCCCAGGGGGTGACGCTCCACGTCATGGGCCAGGGCCAGCGCGACGGCGTCGGCGCTGCGCTCGCGCCAGCCGTCGTGCTCGCCACCGGCGGCTTCGGCCAGGTCTTCGCCCAGACAACCAACCCCGCCGTCGCCACCGGGGACGGCGTCGCGCTGGCCCTGCGCGCAGGCGCCGAGGTCGCCGATCTGGAGTTCGTGCAGTTCCACCCCACCGTCATGTGGCTCGGACCGCGTGCCCGCGGACAGCAGCCGCTGGTGTCGGAGGCGGTGCGCGGTGAGGGCGCACATCTCCTCGACGGCGACGGGGAGCGATTCATGATCGACGTCCACCCCATGGCCGAGCTGGCCCCGCGCGATGTCGTCGCACGCGCGATCAAGAAGCGCATGATGGACACAGGAGCCCCCCACGTCTGGCTCGATGCGCGGATGTTCGGCGCCCGCATGTGGGAGGAGCGCTTCCCCACGATCCTCGCTTCGTGCCGCGCCCATGGAATAGATCCCGTGACCGAACTCATCCCCGTGTCTCCGGCCTCGCATTACGCGTCCGGCGGAGTCCTCACCGACCTCGACGGACGCGCGTCGATCCCCGGACTCTTTGCCTGTGGTGAGGTCGCCTGCACCGGAGTGCACGGGGCCAATCGGCTTGCCTCCAACTCCCTGCTCGAAGGCCTCGTCTTCGCCGCACGCATCGGCCGGGCACTGGCGGGGGAGACTCGCGCGGCGCGGCCCACGGTGCCGCTTGCAGCGGGCGCACCTCTTATCGCGGGTGCCCAGCGTCGCAGACTGCAGCAGGAGATGACCGATCATGTGAGCGTCATCAGGAGTCTGGAGTCCCTGGCGCGCGCCGACCGCGTGCTCATGGATCTGGCCAACGGCGCCGATGGCGTGCCGTGCACCGACGACTGGGAGACCACCAACCTGCACACGGTTGCCTCTGTGCTCACCGCGCACGCTCTCTTCCGCGAGGAGACGCGCGGATCGCACTGGCGCGAGGACTTCCCCGAACGCGACGACGAGAGATGGCGTGTCAGGCTCGTCTCCCGCATGTCGGAGAACGGCGATATCCATGCGCGGTACGTGCCAGTGCGAGGAGGGGTCATCAATGGATCCGAGTGAGTCGCTGACACGGGCAGGGCTGGACCCCACAACCGTCTACGACATCGTCGACCGAGCGATCGCGGAGGATCTTGACGGCGGAGTCGACGTGACGTCGGTGGCGACCGTGGACGACCATGCACGCGGGGTGCTCGACCTCACCGCGCGGGCCGCGGGCGTGGTCGCGGGCGCACCCGTGGCTGCGGCCGCGCTCATGCGCGCATCCCAGGGACGCGTGACCTGCACCTGGATCGAGGACGGCACGCGCGTGAACGCCGGCGATGTCGTCGTGTCGGCCTCCGGCCCGACGCGCGACCTCCTCCTCGGCGAGCGCACCGCGCTCAACCTGCTCTGTCACCTCTCGGGCATTGCGACGGCGACGGCGCAGTGGGTCGATGCGCTTGGCGACACGACGACGCGCGTGCGCGACACGCGCAAGACGACACCCGGCCTGCGGCGCCTGGAGAAGTACGCCGTGCGCTGCGGTGGTGGCGTCAATCACCGCATGTCTCTCAGCGATGCGGCCCTCGTCAAGGACAACCACGTCGTCTCCGCGGGTGGCGTCGCTGCCGCCTTCGCGCGGGTGCGCGAGGCCTTCCCCGGCGTCCCCGTCGAGGTCGAGGTGGACTCCCTCGACCAGCTCGACGAGGTCCTCGAGGCGGGTGCCGACCTCGTGCTGCTCGACAACTTCACCCCGGATCAGATGCGCGAGGCCGTCCGGCGCACCGCGGGCCGCGCCCAGCTCGAGGCCTCCGGCGGCCTCACGCTCGCGGACGCGCAGGCCGTGGGCTCCACGGGAGTGGACTTCGTCGCCGTGGGAGCCTTGACCCACTCCGCGCCGGTCCTCGACATCGGTGCCGATCTCCGGGAGTCGCAGTGACCCTGCTCGCCATCGACGTCGGCAACACCAACACCGTCCTCGGACTCTTCGAGGGCGAGGAGCTCGTCCGCTCGTGGCGCATCAAGACCGATGCGCGCTC
>Ga0181554_1004839_pt1 | contig 10775 bp, 6 predicted proteins | sample 011ome_16_FD_145602 | JGI IMG/M metagenome (GOLD analysis project Ga0181554, IMG submission 145602) | Coastal salt marsh microbial communities from the Groves Creek Marsh, Skidaway Island, Georgia - 011503CT metaG (spades assembly) | ecosystem: Environmental > Aquatic > Marine > Intertidal zone >... | reverse complement strand
GGAGGCGGAGGAGGCGATGGCGGAGGTGGACTCGGCGGTGGCGACGGAGGTGGACTCGGCGATGGCGGAGGTGGACTCGGTGGAGGCGACGGAGGTGGACTCGGCGGTGGCGACGGAGGCGGACTCGGCGATGGCGGAGGTGGACTCGGCGGTGGCGACGGAGGTGGACTCGGCGATGGCGGAGGTGGTGGGGGTGAAGGCACGACAAACCCAGAAATTTCCCATTCCCATAAGCCGTTGTAGTTTTTGTTCGGTGAGTTCGGGTGCGGATACACGGTTATTCGAAACCACGCCGAAAATGCTGGATCAAAACTGATTTCAATTTCCTCTAGCGAAACGTACGTGACATCGGTTGCAAAACCAGCAGAGCTCGGGTTTGAAACACCAACGAAAGCACTTCCATCCCAGTACTCGATTGTGATATCGCCTTCAAAATGGTTCGCTCCCGGCTGAGTAAACTTCATCGACGTCACCAACTTGCTACCGGAAGCGAAATTGTACGTCCATTTTGAAGTCGGACCTGAATTGGTGTGTGCCCCATGACCCCAATCCGATGTTGAAGCGTCGAATAAGTTTGAGGGACCACGAGCTGACCATGCATTAGTATAAAAATTCCATGCGTACACGCGATCGCCGTTGCTTAGTTCAGAATAAGCGTTTGGCAAATCGTCGCCAGATTGGACGACGAATCCATCCGCAGTGCTGTAGGAAATTTCCAGCTGATTATTGAGCGGATCGTTATTTGACAGCGAGGAGGGGACTGGCGAAAGACTCGGTGGTGGAGGAGGACTCGGTGGTGGAGGAGGACTCGGTGGAGGAGGCAACGGAGGCGGTGATGGAGGCGGTGATGGAGGCGGTGATGGAGGCGGTGAAGGTGGTGGTGATGGAGGCGGTGAAGGTGGTGGTGAAGGAGGTGATGGAGGCGGTGAAGGTGGTGGTGATGGAGGCGGTGAAGGTGGTGGTGAAGGAGGTGATGGAGGTGGTGAAGGAGGAGGCGTGTATCGATATTTCACTCGTAATAGTCTCTCTCTCAACTCCGCCGCCTTCTTCCTCAATTCGGTCAATCTCTTTTCCACGTCTATCTCTTCCTCGCTCTCACCTCCTGCAATTAATCTCTTACTCACGACCACATTATTCGTGCTCGCGTTTGCGTACGAGATGAGTTTTGCGCGCGTGCGCATCAAATCAACACCAACGTGTATTTCTTTTTCGTCTTTTGATACGCGAACAATTTTCTCGTCTTTGCCGTCGGCATGGACAATGACCGCATTCATCGGTTTCGGTTCTCGCACTTGAGCCGCATTTTGTTCGATGACGAAACACCCGTCGAACACGCACTCGGCTTCGTAGGAGAGCTTCCCGTCCGAGCCGCAATGCGACTGTTTTCCCGACGATGCCAACACAAACCCTTCGGCGCACGTCGGTCTGCACGTGTGACCTCTTGGCAAATTTGAAGTACAATTCCCAACAGCACCGTTCTTCGGTGGTTTCGATGCGTCACAGGATGTCGGCGAAGAAGGAGGCGATCTAGTAGCGATTTCGCCCTCTGTTCCACCCACGAAGAAGAAAAAGAAAACGAAGAAAACCAACAACGAAATCTTCTTGCTCGTCGAAGAAGAAGAAAAAGAAGAAGAAGAAAAAGAAGAAGAAGAAGAAGGTTTCATCGTCGCCGTCTTCCTTTGTACAATAAAACCTCGTCGTTCTTTGTCTTTGTCTTCTCGTTCTTCTGCCTCTCTCGTGACGATCCCGATGATGTGGTTGTTCCTTAACGATGACGATCGAATCATCTCTCCGAAAAAGAAACTTCTTCTTTCGTCTTTTGAGAAGAAGAATGATAATAATAACAACACGGAGTGTGTTGTTGTTGTTGTTGTTGTTGTTGTTGTTGTTGTTGTTGTTGTTGTTGTTGTTGTTGTTGTAAAGAGAGATCGCGCGCAACAACTCGTGTTTAAATTAATGGAGAGTGGAGATCCAATAATTATTCTGGACCCTAGCGTTTGGGCCGAGAACGTGAGACGATTTCGCAATAAATGAAAACCTCCTACACACATCGGAGAGAGAGAGCAAGAAAGAAGAGGCACTTTCTTTCCGCAGGTACACGCGTAGTATCGGAGAGTTTGTTATCGGCGTTTTCATTACACACACACACGTAGTATAATATAATATAATATAATATAATGTACTACAGTAGGAAGCTGGTAGGTGCTGGTAGGTCGAGGTAACGCGAGTAGTACGAGTACGAGTATATACTAGTATACTATTTTAAAACGTCGTCGTTTATGTGTCAAGACTTCCCCATTTGCTTCTTGAGCGCTCGCAACATGTCCTCGACGGATTCATCTTTCGTGGCCACTTTCTTGTTCGCTTTATCATCACTCTTCGGCGGTATCGTCGCTTTACTACTTGCACTACTACTACTTTTACTGTAACTGCTGCTTTCGCGACTCGCGCTCGAATTCCCGCCGCCGTTCGTACTGTCGTCGTTCCTCGTTTTCTTCGCCTCTTCTTCTCTGGCGTCGTCGTATTTTTGGAAATCTTTCCTCTCGTTCTCCTCTAAAAACTCCACGAACTCCTCGCCGAGCGTCTCCAACTCTTCCCATATGCTCTTCGGCTTGGACGGGTCTCTTCCTTTGCGTCTTTCGCGCTCTTCGAACTCTTTCTCCACGTCGCGGAAGAAATCTGAAAAGCCGTAAAACGTTTCTTCTTCCTCCGCTTTCTGCCGTTGTTGTTGTTTGGGTGGTCGCGCGTACGACGAAGACGACGACGAAGAAGAAGCGCTCGTCGTCGTCGTCCACGGTCTACTACTACTCCCATTGCCGCCGCCATTCTTCTTCCAAAAAAGTCTTTTCCTATCGTACTCCTTTCTCAAACGATCGTCCGAGAGCGTGTTGTACGCTCGCTTGCACTTGTTAAACTCCTCCGAAGCGTTTGGTTTCTTGTTCCTATCCGGGTGCGTTTCCAACGCTCTCTTTCGAAAGGCGGTTTTGATATCTCTCTTGGTCAATGATTCGTACGGTTGAGAAAGGTTGAGAATCTCGTACAAGTCGTCCTCTGAATCGTTCGCGTCGAATGGAGCGTTCGAAGAAGAAGATGACGCCGCAGTCCTCGCGTTCCTCCTCCTCCTTCCATCATCATCGTCATCAACCCGTAGGGAGACGAAACTCCGACGAATCGTCTCCGTTCTCATTCGGTCTCGCGTTCGAAAATATCTTCGTTCAAATCGTCTGTTGTTGAAGGTGTTGGTGTTGTTTTTCTCGACGCGTGTAGCGTGAGCGTGCGCGTAAAGCGTTCTCGTCGTCGTCATCTCTCTAAACTTCGCGTATTCTGCGGCATTGTCCTCATAAAAAACGCGCATTTAAGAAGTAGTGTTGTACCATTTATTCATCTCTCTCTCACACACACACTCTCTCTCTCTCTCTCTCTCTCCCTGTGTGTGTGTGTGTGTGTGTCTGCGTGCTGCTGCTTTTAAAATGAAACGAATTTCGCAAGATGACGACGACGTAAACAACGACGACGGAGAAGAAGAAGACAACAACAACAACAACAACAACAAAGAGGAGAGAAAAAAACAGTTGAAAAGAACGACGACGACGGGGAGGAATCAGATTGCGTCGGATTCGCATCTCGATTTATTCGCACTCGCGAGTCATCGGAGCATAACGCCGGTGTTTTTCGAAGAGTTGGGCGCACCAGCACCGGCAGGAGCAGCAGTTAAAGCCGCGACTGTGACTCCAACAGATGATGCGAAGACGAATAGGATACAGATTGTGACTTCGAAACCGAGAGTGCTGATTCTACACACCGGTGGAACTTTGGGGATGAGAAACGATAGTTTTGAAGAGGAAACGGCAACGGTAGGGGTGATGGAAGGTATCGTTGGACACGGCGCACTTTCGTCGCCGAAAGGAGGTACGAGTAATAACACCTCGGGGCTACCGTCACCGATGATGTCGTCGCAAGGGGGAGCGGTGATATCGGGAGAAGAACAGGTCGGCGCGTATCAGAGACGCGTGAAAAAAGGAACCGGAGGTAATTACGATAACAAATTAGGTCCGCGGTCTTTATTGACGGATATTTTGAGTGCGGTGCCGGAGCTCTCGGCGTTTGCAAAGTTACGAGTTCGTGTTTTGTTCAATAAAGACTCGTGCCAGATTGTTCCGAGCGACTGGGTGTTCATAGCGAAGGCGTTACACGAAGCTCGAGAGGAATACGATGCTTTCGTTTTGGTTCACGGAACAGATACGCTCGCGTACACGACTTCGGCTTTGTCGTTGATGTTGGCGAATTTCGGGAAACCAATCATCGTGACGGGAAGCCAACTCCCACTCGCCATGCCCAGGTCAGACGCTCGACAAAACCTCATCGACTCAGTCTCGTGCGCGACGGCCGGTTTTGTGCCTCCGTTCATTTCGGTGAACGAAGTTGCGGTTTGTTTTGGAGGGAAATTGATGAGAGGGAACCGGGTTAGGAAGGTATCCGCGACTATTTATTCCGCGTTTAGTTCGCCGAGTTTCCCGGATTTGGCGCATCTCGGCGTCGGCATCGATTTCAATCCGCAGTTACTGCTAAACGTGAAAGATAAAGAATACGCGCCGAGATTTAAAATAAACCCAAACGTCATTCGAATCTCAATCATTCCTGGATGCGACCCGAATAAAGCGTACGGGGATTTGTACGAAAGAGGCGTTCGAGGTGTCGTCTTGGAGGCGTTTGGCGTCGGTAATATGCCCAACGACGAATTTTGGATTCCTTGGTTACGAGTTCAACGAAAGAAAGGACTCGCAGTGTATCTCTCTTCGCAGTGCGAGAGAGGCACTTTGCATCCAGAGTTGTACATGGCGGGATCGTTCGCTTTAGAAATGGGCGTAAAAGGTGGTCCGATGATGTCGCCCGAGTGCGCCGTCGTGAAACTCATGCTCGCGCTGGCAAACGACGACGTTGATTTAACCGTCCCGCTCGCCGGCGAGTTGTAACTAGTGCGTGTATGTTTAATTATAGCGTATGTTTAATGACCATCTCATTCATATCCTAGTAGTGTATAAAATATTATGAACGTTTCTTTCCCATCTTCTCCGCGGCTATCCGCAACGCGTCTCGAACTTCATCTTCTGGCGCAATCGCAAACAAACTCGCCGGGTACACGCTACTCCCCCATTTCGGATGCATCACGATCTTACAACACCCAACGTTTGTGCACTCGTAGTTCAACAGCGTCACCAACGCGTCCACCTCCCCGTACACCCTCTGCGAGTCTCGATGTATCATCGATAACCCAGAACACGGGTCGATGTAGTCGCACCAAAAGTTCTTCTCTCTCAACACATTCGTCGCAATTTCCGCGAACTTCAAAAACCGTTCCAGGCATAAATCCTTCTCCTCGTCCACTCTTTCCCCGGTTTTGATGATATCCACCGCGGTTTTTTGGCACGTCGGGACGACGATCAATTTCGCCACCTTCTCGTCATCGTCTTCGGTAAAATTGAACATCGCTTGCGCTTCCGATTTGTGCTTTTTCGGGCACAAGTGTAAGGAGTATTCCAGCTCCGCGTAAGAATGAGTCGCATTCGTCTCTTCTTCGTCTTGTTCTTCTCGAAGGCCGACGACGACGGTCGTGATCATGTTGTTTTCTGCCCCTAACATTACACCTATTTTTGTTCTGTGATATGTGGTTGTTTGTTCGCTTAAAAAAAATGAGAGAGAAAAGACTGTCTGTCTGTCGTTTTTTTTTCCCGCCAAATAAAAATTCAAAACTTTCTCCAAGCTAGAAAAAACAACAACAACAACAACAACAACAACAACAACGAATAACTGAATGCGCGCGAGGGTATCGTCGTCTCAAATCGCGATGATGATGAGAGCAACAACAACAAGAACAACAACAAGAACAACAACAACTGCCGCTCTGGAAGGAAGAGGATTTCTTCGTCTTTTCTCCGAGAAGAAGAGCGGCGAGAGGGAGGAGAGATTTTCGGGGCAACGGGGAGGAGGAGAAGATGTTTTTTTTACGCGAGGAGGACGAAGAGGAAGAAGAAGAAGAAGAGGAAGCGAGTTACGACCGTTCGCGGCGCGCGGCGATGGGGGGCAAAAAGGAGTTCTTTCTTCGGGCGAGTATTCTTTTTCGAGCGCGGCGATTGCGCGAGAAATAGGAGAGGAAGATGCGGAGGAGGAGTTGCAAACTTCGGACGTTGATGAAAGCGAAGAAGACAATTGCAGCAGCGCAGAAGCGGAAGCCAGGCACTATAAAAATATGCTCAAAGATAGCGCGAACCGTCCGACGGTAAAGAATATGCTTCGCAGGATAGATGCGACGGATCCGTTAGGCGTCGATATGACGTTGCGAGGATGTTCGAGCCGACTCTACGACGGCATTTTGGGGAAGAAGAAAACGAAGACGAAGACGGGCGGCGCGGGGGGTGCGCTGACGGTGTACGACTTTGCGAGACAGACGCAGGAGAAACATCCGCAGAAAATTTTATTGATTAGAGTTGGCGATTTTTACGAGTGTTTCGGGTGGAACGCGGTCTGTTTAGTCGCGCACGCCGGGTTGAATCCCATGGGGAACACCGGCGTTCCTCGTGCGGGGTGTCCGAAGAATAAAGTTCAAGAAACTTTAGATCGGTTGACGTCGCACGGGCACTCCGTGGTGGTGTGCGAAGAAGTTCCGCAGATGGTGAAGTATGGAACATTGAAAGCGCCGCCGAAGGATAGATTCGTGAGCGCAATTGTCACGCCCGCTTCTCCGATGTACGTTTGTGGTGCGGGAGATCGAGGCGAGGATGTTAATTTCGCGGACGAGCAAGCGTTGCCCCTCTGCGCGGTGGCTTCTTCGTCGTTAGGGTACACTCTCGTTCGCGTTCTCGTCGATGAGCGAGTGTGCCGAGTTGATTACGGTTTAACGGCTGAGGGGTGTGCGGCAATCTTACGCGCTTCTGGGTGCGCGGGGAATAAGTTGTATAAACACAGATCGTTTGGCGCGAATCACGCGAGTAAGAGTAACTCCAGAGGCAATTCGGGTCAATCGCGACGTTTGCGATGGGAGGTTGGTGCCATAGAATCCGTGGTTTCAGAAGACCACTACGATGTTACCGAGATCGCAGATGAAAACGACTTTTACAACGACGAAGGGAAGATGATAAATAGTGAAGATGACCGCCGTCGGCGGCGCCGCGGCCAACGCCGTCTCAGATACGACGGAGACGTCGTTCAAGGATTTTTAGATTTAACGCGTCGCGAACACGGATTAAAACCAAACGAAGACTTTCGAGTCGTCAACATCTCGAACGACCCGCGTTTGGCAGAAGCCGAGAGAGGTTCCGTGCGACCTTTGTCTCTGAATACTGCGCAACAACTCGGCGTGCTCCCTAGTCGAGGCGTTCCTCCTTTGTTAGCCGCAATCGTGAATGATAAGGATGTTCCGGCGAGCTGTCGCTCGTATTTGCAAGAGCTGTTATTATCGCCTCCGCCGCACGACGTTGCCAGGTCAATTCAGTTGGCATGCGAAAAATTCAAAAACACGAACGCATCCATGCCGAACTTGGAAACGTTGCCCGTTACAAAAATTGCAACGCTTCTGAATTCGCGGGAAGCTAGTCATGTTTTCTTCGCAGACTTGTTTGCCATGGCAGATGCATGCGAGCGATTTCTCGAGCACGACGATGCGGATTTACGAATCGCGGCTCGGAGTTTGTTGGAGAAAGCGACCAGCCGTAAACTTGGAACGCGAGCGTATGAAGATGAAAAGAAATTAGCAGAAACATGCAGAAACGTAAAGCAAATTATTGAAAGTATCATTTCGTCGGATGTATTTGATGAGTATCACTTAGGATATTCATCGAAAAGCGCAACGTTGAGTGGTACGATAACACTGCGCGATGATGTCAGTAATGATGATGGTGATGACGATGCGACAGATGATGATGACGAGAATGATTCCACTTTGGGCGAAGATGACGATGAAGTAGACGACCGCATTGTCCGTTGCGACCCTCCTTCTTCGTCATTTTTACGCTTTTTCCCGCGACGATTTGCTTTTGAGAATGAACGCTGGAGAGGCAGAGTCCGAAGAGACACAGTTGCCGAGGCTATCGATAAAGTGGATGCAGCGGCAACGTCGTTACACGATGCGATTGTCGATGATTTACTCCCTGTCCTCGAAAAATCGGACGTGACGCGCAAAGCGCGCGCAAAGCGCTGCGAAATTGAACATTGCCAGCGGAATAATTCGTTGTGGTTGCGCGGTGTTTCTAAAACTGCCGTTTCAGATTTTGAATCTCCTTCATCTTCTCCTACTACATCTCTGATTCATCCTCGCGACCGCTTTGGACGCGAGTTGAGCGATCGATGGACGACTCAAAACGTAGAAGATAAGCTAGAGAGATACCGACAAAGCTGTCGGGAAGCGCAAGCGGCTGTTGCTGGACAACTTCGAATGCTATCTACTTCGCTTCAACCATTCGTTGGTGCATTAATTGCTTGCTCAACTTTGTCAACAATTTCTCTCGCAATAAACGCGCACGTGTCCAAAACGCAATCTAAAGGATGGACGATTCCACGCCTTCTCGATCCAGAAGATTGCAAAACTCCGTTTCGAGTGGAAGACTTGGAGCCTTTCTGGATGGACAGCACCGCCGATCTGAACGTTATCTCAAACACGGTAGACATAGATGGAATGATAACATTAACGGGTCCAAATATGGCGGGAAAAAGTACAATTCTTCGTAGTTTGACTTCCGTGGCGTTGCTATCGCAGTGTGGGTTAATGGTACCGGCGCGAGGAGAGTGTATCGTTCCAAGATTCGATTCAATCACTTTGAGAATGGCGTCGTCGGATTCACCGAGCGAAGGCCTGAGCGGATTCGCCGTGGAGATGATGGAGATCAAGTGCGTTATGGAAGAGTCTTCCTCTTCTTCTTTTGTTTGCGTAGATGAGCTCGGAAGAGGAACAGAAGCGGCGCACGGCACTGCTATCGCAGCGGCGGTTATAGAGAAGCTAGATTATTTAGGCTGTCGAGGTGTTTTTGCTACACACCTTCACGGTGTCTTGGACTGCGATACCCGCTTGTCGCCATTCGCAAAGAACATGCGCATGGGAACAACAACAACGCCAGAAGGTAAGATGAGCCCAACTTGGAAAATAGAAGATGGGGAGTGCAGAGAGTCACTGGCCATACAAACCGCCGCAGACTGTGGGCTCGAGGACGACGTTTTGAGACGTGCGCAGACGTTTTTACGGCAGAATATTACCACTGCAAAAAATAGTATTAGTGTTAGGAAAGGAGACATGTCATCCTCCCCTCCTGTTGTATCCTCCTCAAAAGTTGAGAAAAACAGAAACAGCGGTATTTCCGACCTAGCCTCCGGACTTTTAACCGCTCGGAGTTTCATTCTCGCCGAAGAAGGAGAAAAAGACGAAGAAGATGCTGCCGGCGTGTTCGTAGTGTTACGAAATGAACACCCACCAGCCAAAGTAGCGCACGGCTGTTCCGTCGTCTATGTCATCCGCGACGCCAACGGTTGGACCTACGTCGGCGAAACCGAAAGTATCGCCAACCGTTTGAATTCACACCGCCACAAATATGGCTCCGACATCGACTGCGCGTTCGTCACCGTCGCGCAAGGTAAATCAACCGCCAGAGCAATCGAAACGGCCACCATTCGCGAGTTCAGGAGGAAAGGCGTGCCCTTGAAGAGCGATTTCGACGCATCGCACGAGAATTTCGGCGGCCTAAGCAGTCGGAACAGTAGCATCAGCAGCAGTAGCAACACAACTCGATGAAAATTTTAGAGTTCCGCGCGTTGTAGCCTCGCTGTGCAAACGAGAGAGGAAGAAGTGCAAACCGTGCTCGCCTTCTTAGTCCGCGGAGGAAGGAAACTGATGTTGTTTAGGGTAGGGTAGGGTGTTAGAATGTGTGACAACCTACAGTCACGGTGCTGATTAAGCTAAACAAGTTTTAGAAGAGAGTTGATTCGTTCTTTGATAGAAATAAAACGCTATAAAAAGTCTGGCAAAGGCCCTAACTGGTCTGCCTTAACAAAATGTTACCCTAAAATCACACATAGAATCGAGTTTTAGATCTAGGTTAAGATTTTGTCTTTTGTGAGAAAAAAAAATCCCAAGAATCAATTTTGAACCATTCCGCAAAACAAAAGCACGCACAACACACACGCGCGCAGACACACACACACACGCACAACACACACACGTAAGCAAAGGAAGACGGCGACGATGAAACCTTCTTCTTCTTCTTCTTCTTCTTCTTCTTTTTCTTCTTCATCGACGAGCAAGAAGATTTCGTTGTTGGTTTTCTTCGTTTTCTTTTTCTTCTTCGTGGGTGGAACAGAGGGCGAAATCGCCGGCTTGGGAGGCATACAGAGAGGTTCGAATCGCGTCGAATACGCGGACGGCGCGTTCAACGTTCGAAGCGGAGGAAAAGGAGGGAGAGAGTTACAAATCAACACGCACCGCGTGAAGACGAGATCGGAGTGGCAGTTTTGGGAGCAAGTTCAGTGTCGAGAGAAGTTGTTCTTGGGGAAAGACGAAGACAAAGTCGAAGTTGGCGAACGATTGGCGACGATATTTGCGAAAATGGAGAGTTTGACCAAAGATGTGGCGGAGTCGAACGCGGACCTGAGAGCGGAAAACGCGGACCTGAGAGCGGAAAACGCGGATTTGCGAGCGGCGTTTGTCGCGCTAGAAGCAAAGGTGGATATTTTTTTCCAGCCGCCGAGTCCGCCGCCGCCGAGTCCGCCGAGCCCGCCGCCGAGCCCACCGAGCC
>Ga0181554_1004838_pt1 | contig 10777 bp, 10 predicted proteins | sample 011ome_16_FD_145602 | JGI IMG/M metagenome (GOLD analysis project Ga0181554, IMG submission 145602) | Coastal salt marsh microbial communities from the Groves Creek Marsh, Skidaway Island, Georgia - 011503CT metaG (spades assembly) | ecosystem: Environmental > Aquatic > Marine > Intertidal zone... | reverse complement strand
AAGGTGGCAAACAGCGCTGCAAAGATGAGGCAGTCGCTCATCAGGTACAGCCAGAAGCCCAGCGCCGTGCCGTTGGGCGGGTGCGGCTCGTGCGCGAGGTGGTAGGCGCGGGCAGGCATTGCCGCGGCGCCGCTGGCGGAAAGGCGGATATCAGACATGGCTTGCGCTCAGTTGTTGGGTGCGGATGCGTTCGGTCTCGGCCACCTGGGCGGCCGGGATATAGAAGTCGCGCTTGTAGTTGAACGTGTGGGCGATGGACACCGCCAGCAGGGCCACAAACGACAGGCCCGCCAGCAGCCACATGTGCCAGATGAGTGCAAAGCCCAGCACCAGCGACAGGGCCGAGATCACCGCGCCAGCCCAGGTGTTGGCAGGCATGTGGATCGGCTGGAAGCCAGCCAGCGGGCGCTGGTAGCCGTGGCGCTTCATGTCCCACCAGGCATCGATTTCATGCACCACGGGTGTGAAGGCGAAGTTGTAGTCCGGCGGGGGCGACGAGGTGGCCCACTCCAGCGTACGGCCATCCCAGGGGTCGCCGGTCCAGTCGCGCAGTTCGTCGCGCTTGAGGTAGCTCACCACCAGCTGGATGATGAAGCAGGCGATGCCCGCAGCAATCATGGCGGCGCCAATGGCGGCAATGATGAACCAGATCTGCAGCGACGGGTCTTCAAAGTGGCTCACGCGGCGCGTGACGCCCATCAGGCCCAGCACATAAAGAGGGCCGAAGGCCACCCAGAAGCCCACCACCCACAGCCAGAAGGAGCGCAGGCCCCACTTGCGGTCGAGCTTGTAGCCAAAGGCCTTGGGGTACCAGTAGTTGATGCCGGCAAACAGGCCAAACAGCACGCCGCCGATGATCACGTTGTGGAAGTGCGCAATCAGGAACAGGCTGTTGTGCAGCACGAAGTCGGCCGGGGGAACGGCCAGCAGCACGCCCGTCATGCCGCCGATGGCAAACGTCACCATGAAGGCTACGGTCCACAGCATGGGCAGCTCGAACCGGATGCGGCCCTTGTACATGGTGAACAGCCAGTTGAAGATCTTCGCGCCCGTCGGGATCGAGATGATCATCGTCGTGATGCCGAAGAACGTGTTCACGCTGGCGCCCGAGCCCATGGTGAAGAAGTGGTGCAGCCATACCAGATAGGACAGGATGGTGATGACCACGGTCGCGTACACCATGGAGGTATAGCCGAACAGGCGCTTGCCGGAGAAGGTCGACACCACTTCGGAGAAAATGCCGAACACGGGCAGCACCAGGATATAGACCTCGGGGTGACCCCAGATCCAGATCAGGTTGACGTACATCATCGAGTTGCCGCCAAGGTCGCTGGTGAAGAAGTTGGTGTTCGCCATGCGGTCCAGGCTCAGCATCGCCAGCACGGCGGTCAGCACCGGAAAGGCGGCGACGATCAGCACGTTGGTGCACAGCGAAGTCCAGGTGAAGACCGGCATCTTCATCAGCGTCATGCCGGGGGCGCGCATGTTCAGGATCGTCACGATGATGTTGATCGAACCCATAATCGAGCTGGCACCCAGGATGTGCATCGCAAAGATGCCGGCGTCCATGGAAGGGCCCATTTGCAGCGTCAGGGGCGCGTACAGCGTCCAGCCGGCAGCAGGTGCGCCGCCGGGCATCAGGAACGAACCCACCAGCATCAGCGCGGCAGGAATCATCAACCAGAAGCTGAAGTTGTTCATGCGGGCAAAAGCCATGTCGGATGCGCCGATCTGCAACGGGATCATCCAGTTCGCGAAGCCCACAAAGGCCGGCATGATGGCGCCGAACACCATGATCAGGCCGTGCATCGTGGTGAGCTGGTTGAACAGCTCGGGGTTGACCAGCTGCAGGCCGGGCTGGAACAGCTCGGCGCGGATCAGCAAGGCCAGAATGCCACCCACCATCAGCATGGTGAACGAGAACAACAGGTACAGCGTACCGATGTCCTTGTGGTTGGTGGCAAACACCCAGCGGCGCCAGCCTGTGGGTGCGTGGTGGTGATCGTGGCCGTCGTGTGCGTGATCGCCAGCGTGCCCGTGGTTGTCGAGAACTGCGCTCATTTTGGATTCCTCAATACGATGGGGCGTTGATTACTTGCCACGCTGGGCCACGATTTCCGACGGCTGCACCAGCTGACCGGTCTTGTTAGACCAGCTGTTCTTGGTGTACGTGATCACTGCTGCAATGTCGGTATCGCTCAACTGGGGCCATGCCGGCATCGCGCCGTTGGCTGCGCCCTTGAGCAGGATCTGGATCTGCTTGGCATGGTCTGCATCAAGCACCACCGCAGAAGCGTCCAGGGCCTTGATCGGACCTGCGCCCTTGCCGTTAGCCTGGTGGCAGGCTGCGCAATTGGCCGCGTAGACCTTCTCGCCGCGCTTGGCCAGATCGTCCATCGCCCAAACCTTGGTGGGATCGTCCAGCTTGGCAGCAGCGAGCTTGCGCTGCGCAGCCACCCAGGCCGTGTAATCCTCAGCCGACACGACCTTCACATGGATGGGCATGTAGGCGTGTTCCTTGCCGCACAGCTCGGCGCACTGACCGTAGTAGTCGCCAATTTTTTCTGCACGGAACCACGTGTCGCGCACGAAGCCCGGGATCGCGTCCTGCTTGATGCCAAAGGCAGGCACCATGAAGGCGTGGATCACATCGTTGGCTGTCGTGATGATGCGCACCTTCTTGTTGACGGGGACCACCATCGGGTTGTCCACCTTCAGCAGGTAGTTGACAGGGGCTTCCTTGACGTTACCGCTGTCGGACATGGCACGGTGGCTGCTGTCCAGCGTCGAGATGAAGCCGATGCCCTCACCCTCACCAGCCAGATAGTCATAGCCCCACTTCCATTGATAACCCGTAGTCTTGATGGTGAGATCAGCGTTGGTCGTATCCTTTTGGGCAACCAGCACCTTGGTGGCCGGCAGGGCCATCAGGATCACGATGATGAAAGGAACAATGGTCCAGACCACCTCGACAGTCACCGACTCGTGGAAGTTGGCCGACTTCGCACCCTTGGAGCGGCGGTGTTTCCAGATCGAATAGAACATCACCGAGAACACGGCCACGAAGATCACCGTGCAAATGATCAGCATCATCCAGTGGAGGAAGTGCTGTTCTTCAGCGATCTTGGTGACAGGGGGCGCCAGATTCAACTGATTGACCGCTGGCCCGCCGGGCAGGTCCTGGACCGCGTGGGCGGCGGAGCCCACCCATGCACCGGCGATCAGCAGCAGAGAAGCCAGCTTGTTGGAAATGCTCTTCATAGTTCTCACTTACTTCTAAGCCTCAATTTAACCAATCCCCTGACGCGCCTGCGTGGGGTCAGGCGGCGCGCAGAGCCATGCGGATCTCCGATGCCAGCACCGGCCTCAGCTCGGGGCGCACGAAGCGCCCCACCTCAACCGAACGACCCTGCGCAGACAGCATGATGAGCGAACGGTTACCCGTTTTGGGCTCTACGCGAACCCTGCCTCGGTCGAACTCTGCCCGCTCCAGCTTGCCTGCCGTTTCCAGCTCCACCACAAGGCGCGAGCCTTGCAATGAGATTCTTTCGCCATCAGCCGCATGGCGGCCATAGATGACGAACGCTATTCCAACCGCAAGGATTTCGAGCCATGCGAACGGCATGACGAGCCGCGCTCCCAGCATCCAGAACGCCGATGCAATCGTCAGGATCACCACGCATAACGCAAGGTACAGCCACCCGAGTTGCGCTGGCGTCACCGAGCAGTTGCGGGCGAGGCGCCAGTCGACGCGCTGACCAGAAACCGTGGCAAAACGATAAACCAAGCCCGTCACAGCAGATGCTCACAAGACCACCGGACTGCACATTCACGACATGAAGCCGTCTCGCTGCAGCCAGCAAATTTGCGCGGGAAGATGCCCGAAATCTCAATAACCCTGAATTGTAGCGCGGCTTGTTCCATGTCATTGACATAAGGACACACCCTGATCCTGCAGAGCGAGCCATAAGATTCACAGCCGAACAACGCCGTAGTGCGTGTTAGTCTGCACCGGTATGGACACCTTTGCACTCCGCTTAGTTAACCGCTGTTGGTACCGTGCAACCTCAAGCCCTGAAAACCTGTAGTGGGGCCGGTTGTGCTTGACACGGCCACACCAACCCGCGCGGCGGTGTTGCGGGCCATTGCTTTCACTTCAACCGGAGCGCGAATCCGTTGCGATGGCCATGGACAAAGCCATCGCAACGCAGTTCGGCAGCCCTCCTCAGATCCGCTCGCCGCCCTTGCGCAGCATGGCCCGCATGTCCTGCAGAGAGACTGCGCTTGACTCGCTGACGCGAACCCGAGGCGCTGGTTTGAAAGCATGGCCGTAGATTATCTCGAAAGTGAGTGCGAGCTGACCATCATTTTTCGGATCAGCGAGGCGCTGTGACAGCGCCGCACACAGCTGCGCCCGCCATTGCCGCCCGCGCAACGCCGCGTGCCGGCCAGGGTGCAGATTGCAGCCCAGTTCACGCAATTCCTGCACCAGCCGCTCGGGGGTGGCAAAGGTGAGCGTGATGCGCTCCATGTCCATCACGGGTTCGGCAAAGCCGGCCTGCACCAGCATGTCACCCCAGTCGTGCATGTCCGTGAAAGCATGACCGGCAGGAGGCCAGCCCATGGCCGCATACACAGCGTGCAGCTCCCGCAAGGTGTCGGGCCCCAGGCAAGAGAACATCAGATAGCCATCCACTGCGAGCGCCCGGTGCCATTGCGCGATCAGCGCCTGGGGGTCTGCCGCGGTATGCAGGCCCATGTTGGCCCACAGCATCTGCACGCTGGCGGGCTCGGGATTCGCAAATTCGGGGTTGGCTGCACTCCATCGTCCCGGGCTCCACCACGGCCTGGCAAACGCTTCGCGCGCCACCTTGTCGTGCGCAGCAGAGGTCTCATGGATGACGCTCCGTGCCCTGGGGTAGCGGGCGCTGACCAGCGAGTGCGCCTGCAGCCCCCCGCGCACCGACTCCCAGTCGCACCACGAATCAGGCGCCTGGACAATCCATTGCAGGCGGTCCTGCATGCGCCGGCCCACCTCCTCATGCAACCAGGGCGAGACGGCGGGGGCCGCAGCGTGCCAACGCGCGGCCGCGACAGGGTCAATGGTGGGGGGACGAGCGGATGACATGGGCCGTACAGGAGGGGAGGCGCGAGTATATTGACTCATGCTGTTCACTCGCCTGGCAGGGATTTCCAGCCGACTTGACCGACTGGCTGACCGGGTACCAAGCGCGTGCGCGGTCTGCCATGCGTGGCCGTCCCGACGGATATGCGATGCCTGCGTGGCGCGGTTTGCCCAACCTGCGATGCGTTGCTCGCGCTGCGCACTGCGAGTGACTGCGGGCGTGGAGGTGTGCGGTGCCTGCTTGCGCGCACCGCCGTTGCACGATGCCTGCCTGGCAGCGCTCGACTACGCCTACCCCTGGGCGGACGCACTGGCCGCATTCAAGTTCCGGGGGGACCCCGGCTGGGCCCGCACCATGGCCTCGCTGATGCGCAGCACACCCTGGGTGGAGCCGGCGCTGGAGGCCGCCCACAAGGTACTGCCCGTTCCCTTGTCGGCCGAACGGCTGCGGGCGCGGGGATTCAACCAGGCGGCGCTGCTGACGCGCAAGCTGGCGCCACAAAAGGTCGACATGCACAGCCTGCTGCGCCTGCAATCGACCGAGGCCCAGAGTGGCCTGGCCCGGGCCGAACGCCTGCGCAACCTGCGCGGCGCATTCGCGGTGGAGCCAGCCCGTGCCGGTGACCTGGGTGGTCTGCGGGTGGTGTTGGTGGACGATGTAATGACAACCGGCGCCACCCTGCACGCCGCCACGCAGGCGCTGCGCGACGCTGGCGTGGCCCATGTGACGGCCCTCGTGCTGATGCGTACCGGCATCGATTGATGAGGGGCAAGGGCCCCACCCATGCCATCCGTGTCGGTGGCAGCCCGCCACCGACGGATGGGTAACCCCGGTGTATCGCAGCCGATACCCGGCTTACCATCCGTTGCGCCGCGATGGCTGCGCCAGCGCACAATGCAGGGATGTTTCATATCGTCCTTGTCGAGCCGGAAATCCCGCCCAACACCGGCAACGTGATCCGCCTCGCAGCCAACACGGGGTGCTCGCTGCACCTCATCGAGCCGCTCGGGTTTTCGATGGAAGACCGGCTGATGCGCCGCGCCGGGCTGGATTACCACGAGTACGCCACCGTGCGCCGCCACCCAGGCTGGACGGCATTTTTGCGCGATGCCCAGCCCGACCCGGCGCGCATGTTTGCCATGACCACGCACGCGTCGCAGCCTGTGCACTCCACCTGTTTCCTCCCCGGTGACTGGCTGGTGTTTGGCGCCGAAACGCGCGGCCTTCCACCCGAGCTGCGCGAAACCTTTCCCCCCGCACAACGCCTGCGACTGCCCATGGTGGCCGGGCAGCGCAGCCTGAACCTGTCCAACGCGGTGGCAGTGACGGTGTTTGAAGCCTGGCGCCAGAACAGCTTTGCCATGCCCGACGGCGAAATCGAGGTGGCGCCCGAAGGCACGATCATCAGCGGCTTTGCGCAGCTGGGCTGATCGCACAGATCTGACGCAGGCCAGTTGCTACAGGCCCTGCTGCTCTGCCATCGCAGCCTGCGCCTGCTGGGTCAGAAAATCCAGAAACACCTTGGTGCGCGCCGGCAGCATGCGGCCCGATGGCAGGGCCGCGTACACCGTGTAGCGCGAAAAGATCCACCCCGGCAGGATGTGCACCAGCTCGCCTCGGGCCAGATGCTCGGCTGCCAGCAGACGCGATGTGACCGCCACCCCCGCGCCATCCACGGCGGCGCGCAACAACAGCTCGGTGCTCACGCTTTGCAGCACGGCGGGTACGTCCACTTCCTGGGCCGGCTGGCCGGGGGTCACTGGCTGCAGTCGCAACTTGCGGCCCGGGCCCATCTGCGAGCGCGCGGCCGCGCCCGAATCGCGCAGATAGTCATGCTGCAGCAGATCATGCGGCTCCAGCGGCGTGCCGCGGCGCTGCAGGTACTGCGGCGAGGCGACCACGATGGCTTCGCCCTGCAGCAGGGGCCGCGCCACGATGTTGGCGTCGAAATCCTCGCCCGCCACCATGATGGTCACGTCGTATTCATCCACCCGCGCCGACGCAAAGGCATCAATGCTGATGTCCAGCACCAGCCTCGGGTATTCAGCCCGCCACAGCGCCACCACCGGCGCGAGGAAATTGGTAGCCAGCACAGGCGCCGCCACGATGCGGATGGTGCCGCGCAGATCGCGTGTGCTGGCGGCAGCAGCCGCCTCAGCGTCGTCGATCTCGTGAAGGATGGTGCGCACCCGCTGCAGGTACGACTCGCCAGCGTCCGTCAGCGCCAGCTTGCGCGTGGTGCGCTGCAACAGCCGCGTGCCCAGGTGGTGCTCCAGTTCGGCCACCATGCGGGTCACCACAGGGGGCGACATGTCCATGGCGCGTGCGGCAGCGGCAAAGCCGCCTTCATCGACCACGCGCTCGAACACCTTCATGGCTTGCAGGCGGTCCATCGGTCAGGCCCCCTGCGCTGCCAGAGCCAACGGCGTCAGGCCGGCGCCCCGAAGTTGCGCGACAGCGATTCGGCCACGCAGGCGGGCTTGTCGCTGCCCTCGCGCTCCACGGTCACCAGCCAGGTCATCTGCATGCCGTCCGGCGCAATCGCCTCGGCAGCCTGCAAGTTGAGGCGCGCACGCAGGCGGCTGCCCACCGGCACGGGCGATGTGAAACGCACGCGGTTCAAACCGTAGTTCACGCCCATGCGGGCTCCCTCGATGCGGATGCCCGTCTCGAAGAAGCGCGGGATCAGCGACAGCGTGAGGAACCCGTGTGCAATGGGCGCACCAAATGGCCCGGCCTTGGCGCGCTCGGGGTCCACATGGATCCACTGGTGGTCGCCCGTGGCTTCGGCAAACAGGTTGACCTGTTCCTGGGTGATGGTGATCCATTCGGTCACGGCGACCTCCTGGCCCACACAGGCGCTGACTTCGGAGTAGGAGCGGAAGGTTTTCATGCAGGCAATGTAGCGCCGGGCGCAGGGCTGCGATGTCTGCCGGGTGACAGGTGTTATCCCTTGGGATTTGCGGCTTCACGATGTCCTTCGGGTCAGGGTGGCGCGGCATCCGTCAGGTGTCGAGCCAGGTGCAGATGCCCTGCCACTGTTCCAGGTCGCGCGCCACGCGGCCGGGCGCCACGTCAAACAGCGTGAGGCCATGGGCGGCCAGGTGGATGTAGTTCTGCGTGTCGCGCAGGTAGCCCAGCACGGGAAACCCGAGCGTGTCGACAAAATGGTGCAGCTGCTCGGCCGCCTTGGTGCGGGCATCGACCCGCATGCCGACGATGCCGATCTGCGCGCCGGCTGCATGGCGGTGCTCGGCCAGCTTGTCGAGAAAACTGCGGGTGGCAAAGATGTCGAACACGCTGGGCTGTAGCGGCACAATGATCTTGTCGGCCAGCTTGAACACGTCGCTCATGCGCCAGCCCTGCAGGCCGGCCGGGGTGTCGAGCACCGCATGGGTGGTGCCGCGGGGCGGGCGGGTGATCACGTCGGCCGACGCGTCCCATGTGCCGATGGCGCGGGCCGCAGGCGGGCGCAGGCCCAGCCACAGGCGCGCCGACTGCTGCGGATCGGTATCGCCCAGAATGACGGGGTGCCCGCGGCTGGCGTAATAGCCCGCAATGTTGGTAGACAGCGTGGACTTGCCCACGCCCCCCTTCGGATTGGCGACAACAACGACTGGCATCACAAGCTCCTTGAAATGAGCATATTGACGAAAAAACAAGCCAAATCAGCCCAAGGTCCCTGTATTTTCGTCACCTTTAGCTATATTTTTAATAGCAATTGGCACTAGGCATGTTGTCCGCCACGTTTGACGAAAAACAGCCCCGCCCCCACTGCCATCAGCAAGCCACCGAACACGCGGTTTTGCACGCGCACGGCACGCGCGCTGCGCATCAGGCGGCGCAGCGCGCTGGCCCCTGCAGCGTAGCCGTGCATCACCACCACGTCCACCGCTACGGTGGTGGCGGCCATCACGGCCAGCTGCGTCCACAGCGGGCGCGTGTCGGTCATGAACTGCGGCAGCACGGCCACCATGAAGATGATGCCCTTGGGGTTGGTCGCATTGGTCAGAAAACCCGTGAGGCAGCGCTTTTGCCACGGCCCGGCGGGCGCAGCCTCGTCGCCCTGGACAGGCGACGTATCACCCGCGCGCCACTGGCTGAAACCCACGTAGATGAGGTAACAGGCGCCCAGCACCTTGACCACGCTGAACGCCACCTCCGACGCCAGCAGCAGCGAGCCCACGCCTGCCCCGGCGATCACCAAAATGAGCAGCAGGCCCAGTTGCAGGCCGAAGATGGTGGCGGTGGTCTTGCGCACACCGTACGAGAGGCCGTGGCTCATCGACAGCACGGCGCCCGAGCCAGGCGACACCGCAATCAGGCACGACGCCGCGAAAAAAGCCAGCCAGGTCTGCACATCCATGAAACACACCGCCACAAATTCAGAAGGGCCCGCATCTTAGCAACGGGCGCCTGCTCAAGCATCAGTACAGGTCAAAACGCGGTGATGCGCACGATAATCAAGCCTCAAAAGCTATCAAAAGCGGAGCACCCCACCGTGCCCGCCCTCCTCCGCCATGGAACACGCGCCCACCTGGCTCACCTACGGTTTCCTCTACCTCTCGGCCGCCGTGCTGGCCGTGCCGCTGGCCAAGGCGCTGGGCCTGGGCGCCATCATTGGCTACCTGGCGGCGGGCATTGCCATCGGCCCGTGGGGGCTGGGCCTGGTGAGCAACGTGCAGGACATCCTGCACTTTGCCGAGTTTGGCGTGGTGCTGATGCTGTTTCTGGTGGGGCTGGAGCTGCAGCCCAGCCGCCTGTGGGCCCTGCGCCGCCCCATTTTTGGCACCGGCACGGCCCAGGTGCTGGGCTGCGCGGCGGTGCTGTTTGCGCTGGGTGCGCTGGCAGGGCTGCCCTGGCGCGTGAGCCTGGTGGGGGCGCTGGGGCTGGCACTGTCGTCCACGGCGATTGCGCTGCAGTCGCTGGCCGAGCGCAACCTGATGCGCACGCAAAGCGGTCAGGCGGGCTTTTCGATCCTGCTGTTCCAGGACGTGGCCGCGATTCCCATCCTGGCGCTGCTGCCCCTGCTGGGTGTCGCTGCCAGCGCGGGCAGCACGCACACGCCCGGTGACATCGCGCTGGAGGTGCTCAAGATCGTGGGCGTGATCGGCGCCATCATCCTGGGCGGCCGGCTGCTGCTGCGCCCGGTGCTGCGCTGGATCGCCAGGAGCCGCACCCCTGAAGTATTCACGGCGGCCGCCCTGCTGCTGGTGGTGGGCATTGCCTACCTCATGGTGATGGTGGGGCTGTCGATGGCGCTGGGGGCCTTTCTGGCCGGGGTGCTGCTGGCCGACAGTGAATACCGGCGCGAGCTGGAGGCCGACATCGAGCCCTTCAAGGGCCTGCTGCTGGGCCTGTTCTTCATTGCCGTGGGCATGAGCATCGACTTTGGCGTGATCCTGCGCTCGCCCTGGCTGATGGCGGCCATCCTCGTCGGCTTTCTGGCTGCCAAGGCGGTGGTGATCTACGCGCTGGCCAAGGTGGTGGGCATCCCGTACCAGGAGCGCCCGGTGTTCACGCTGCTGCTGGCGCAGGGCGGCGAGTTCGCGTTCGTGGTGTTCCAGGCTGCTGCCGGGGCCAGCGTGTTTTCGGCCGAAACCGCGTCGCTGCTGATTGGTGCGGTGGCGCTGTCGATGCTGATCAGCCCG
>Ga0181554_1004833_pt1 | contig 10786 bp, 11 predicted proteins | sample 011ome_16_FD_145602 | JGI IMG/M metagenome (GOLD analysis project Ga0181554, IMG submission 145602) | Coastal salt marsh microbial communities from the Groves Creek Marsh, Skidaway Island, Georgia - 011503CT metaG (spades assembly) | ecosystem: Environmental > Aquatic > Marine > Intertidal zone... | reverse complement strand
AAATACCGCCGCTTGGTGGCGCGTTTCGAAGGGGCCGCGCTGCAAAACGCCGTTGCCGAAGGCTATTTCAAGGTTCTTGCCTACAAGGATGAATACGAGGTCGCCCGCCTGCATCTAGAAACGTTGAAGAAGGCCGAAGCTGAGTTTGAGGGCGAACTGAAGCTCAGCTGGCACATGGCGCCGCCGCAGATCTCGCCCATGGGCGCGAATGGCCGCCCGAAAAAGCGCCGCTTCGGCCCCGCTTTCGCGGCGCTCTGGCCGGTTCTGGCGCGGCTTAAGGCTCTTCGCGGCACGTTTTTCGATCTCTTCGGCTATACCGCCGAGCGGCGGATGGAGCGGGCGATGATCGCGGAATATGAACAGGATATGGAGATGCTGCTGGGGCAAGAGCATCCGGTCGATCCCGATGCTGCCATCGCCCTTGCGCTCTTGCCGCTTCAGGTGCGCGGTTTTGGTCCGGTCAAGATGAAGAACCGAGAGGCGGCTGTGCGGCGCCGGGCCGAGATCCTCGACGCTCTCGCGCGTCCGGTGCCAAAGGCCGCGGCCGAATAGCGAATTTCCGCCGCGCGAGGGCATGGATTCCCCCGCCGATCCGCCCTATGAGCCCTTTGCCCGCTTGACACCACGGCAAGCGGGGCGGAGTCTGAAAGAAAACGGGGCAAACGATGGCGGTAGGTGTTTTCGATAGCGGACTTGGCGGATTGACGGTGCTGGACGCCGTGCAAAAGCGTCTGCCCGATGTGCCCTTCGTCTACTATGGCGACAATGCCCATGCGCCCTACGGCGTGCGGACCGCGGACGATATTTACGATCTCACCACCACCGGCGTGCAGCGCCTTTTCGAAGCCGGCTGCGATCTGGTGATCCTTGCGTGCAATACCGCTTCGGCCGCCGCCCTGCGCCGGATGCAGGAGGGCTGGGTCCCGCGCGAAAAGCGCGTGCTGGGCGTTTTCGTCCCTCTTATCGAGGCGCTGACCGAGCGGCACTGGGGCGACAATAGCCCACCGCGCGAGGTGGCCGTTAAACACGTTGCCCTCTTTGCTACGCCCGCGACAGTCCGTAGCCGCGCGTTCCAGCGCGAGCTGGCGTTCCGCGCGATCGGCGTCGATGTTGAGGCGCAGGCCTGCGGTGGTGTCGTCGATGCGATAGAAGAGGGCGACATGATCCTCGCCGAGGCGCTGGTCCGCAGCCATGTGGACGCGCTCAAACGCAAGATGCCAGACCCCGATGCTGCCGTGCTTGGCTGCACGCATTACCCGCTAATGGAAAGCGTCTTTCAAGATGCTCTGGGGCCGGATGTGAAGGTCTTCAGCCAGGCCAATCTCGTGGCCGAAAGCCTTGCCGATTACCTCTCGCGCCGCCCCGAAATGGTCGGCCCCGGCACCGCGAGCGCCTTTCTCACCACCGGCGATCCGCGCAAGGTTTCGGACCGCGCGACCCAATTCTTGCGACGACAGATCACATTTGTCGCGGCCTGATCGGCCCTGCGCTGTTGCGAGACACGTCAATCCTGCCTAGATCAATCCCGAACGGGAGAACCAAATGACCTATAACGTCGCCATCCTGGGCGCCTCGGGCTATACCGGCGCCGAACTTGTGCGGATCATCGCCACCCACCCCGATTTGCGGATTGCGGCCCTATCGGCCGACCGCAAGGCGGGGCAGACCATGGCCAGCGTCTATCCCCAGCTGCGCCACCTTGATCTTCCGGCCCTGACCACGATCGAAGAGATCGATTTTTCGATGATCGACCTTGTGTTCGCCGCGCTTCCGCATGGCTTGAGCCAAGCCTTGGTGCGTGATCTCCCTGCTTCGGTCAAAGTCGTCGATCTCGGCGCGGATTTCCGACTGCGTGATCCGGCCGCCTACGAGAAATGGTATGGCGCAGCCCATGTAGCGACCGATCTTCAGAAAGAGGCCGTCTACGGTCTGACCGAGTTTTACCGCGACGATATCCGCAAAGCGCGGCTTGTTGCCGGAACCGGCTGCAATGCCGCGACCGTGCAATATGCGCTGCGGCCCCTGATCGAGGGCGGACTGATCGACCTTGACGAGATCATCTGCGATCTGAAGAACGGCATTTCCGGCGCGGGACGGTCGCTGAAGGAAAATTTGCTCTTCACCGAGCGGCAGACCGATGTTTTGGGCTATTCCCAAGGCGGCAAGCATCGCCATCTGGGCGAGTTCGATCAGGAGTTTACGGCGCTCGCCGGTCGCCCCGTCGAGATCATATTCACGCCGCATCTTGTTCCGATGAGCCGCGGCATCCTTGCCTCCTGCTATCTGCGTGGCGATGCCAAGGCAATCCACGCCGCCCTCGAGGCGCGCTATGCGGACGAGCCCTTCATCGTGGTTCTGCCGTTCGGCCAGCTTCCGGGAACGGGCGCTGTTGTGGGTTCCAACTTCTGCCATATCGGCGTGATTGGCGACCGCAAGCCGGGGCGGGCGATGGTCGTATCGACGCTCGACAATCTTAACAAGGGCTCTTCGGGTCAGGCGGTGCAAAACGCCAATCTGATTCTGGGGCTAGATGAAACAGCGGGCCTAATGCTCGCACCGGTATTCCCATGAGTGGACTGAAAAGCCTCAAGAAGCGCCGCAGGGTGCAGATCATCATTCTTGCGTTTGTGGCGCTTGCGCTGTCGACGGGCCTCATCGGCTATGCCATGCGCGACGGGATCAACCTTTTCCGCTCGCCCACGCAGGTTCTCGAAACCCCGCCGAGCGAGACCGAGGTTTTCCGCATCGGTGGCCTTGTGGCCATGGACAGCCTCGTGCGCGGTGAGGGAGAGACCATTACCTTTGTCGTGACCGACGGTACCTCGGAAGTTCCGGTGCATTACACCGGTATCCTCCCCGATTTGTTCGGCGAAGGGCAGGGCATGGTCGGGCAAGGGCGCTATATCGGTGGCATCTTTGAAGCCTCTGAAATCCTCGCCAAGCATGACGAGAGCTATATGCCCAAAGAGGTGATCGAGGCGTTGAAAGAGCAGGGCGTCTACGTCGCACCGGACGGTAGCGAAGCGGGGAATTAACCCGATCCCATGAGCCTCTGGCAGATCGAATACCGGGGGTTTCATGCAATCAGTCTTGGATATCGCACGCGAGATTGTGGCCCGCGAAGGCGGCTTTGTCGATGATCCCGACGATACGGGCGGGCCGACCAACCACGGGGTGACGCTCGCTACGCTCCAGCGGCTTGGCCGTGACATCAACCGCGACCACAAGATTGACGTGGCCGATGTGCAAGCCCTCGGGCGTGAGGCGGCGGCGCAGATTTTTGTCGAATACTATTTCCAAAAGCCGGGGATACGCGGCCTTCCGGCTGCGCTTCAGCCTTCGGTTTTTGACGCCTATGTGAACATGGGCGGACAGGCGGTGAAGGTTTTGCAGCGGCTCCTTGGCTCGATGCGCCTGCCGGTCGCGGTCGATGGGGCGATCGGTCCACAGACCACCGCGGCCACGGCCAAGGCCTTTGCTGCCGCGCCTGAGCACCTTGTTGACGCCTACGACATCGCTCGCCGCAACTATTATTACGCCCTCGGTGATGCCCGCCCGCAAAGCCGCAAGTTTGTCTGCCGCCGCGATGGCGGAAGGGCGGCTGGATCATTCGTGCCGAGGTTTTCATCTCGCCGCGTTTTCATCTCACCGACGAGGCGCATCACGCGCGGGTCGCGGCATGGGGCTGATCGGCGATCTTCTGACGCTTCTGTTCGGGGGTGGTCGCAATGTCTTGGTCGAAACCCTTGGCGCGGTGCGCGAAAATGCCGAACCCGGGGCCGAACGCGACGCAAAATCGAGATCCGAAGCCCTCAGCCAGTTTTCCGCCGAATTTGCCCAGCCGCGCAGAAGCCTTTTTGACCGCGTGATCGATGGGCTCAATCGCCTGCCGCGCCCGCTTTTGGCCTTCGGCACGCTTGGCCTTTTCATCTCGGCGATGGTCAACCCGATCTGGTTTGCCTCGCGGATGCAGGGGATTGCGCTGGTGCCCGAGCCGCTCTGGTGGCTTATGGGGGCGATTGTCAGCTTCTATTTCGGGGCCCGCTCGCAGGCCAAAGGGCAGGAGTTTCAGCGCTCGATTGCCGAAACGGCTATTCGCGCCAGCGAAGTGACAGCACGCCTCAAGGCGCTCGACGCCTTGAATTCGGGCGCTGCGGCGATCTAGGCCGACCCTACCGAAAACGCGGCGCTGGCCGATAATCCCGCCCTTGAGGAATGGAGCGCCGCCCATGAGCGATGACTGGACCCGCCTGATCGAGCGGCGCTTGTCGGCCATCGAGACACGAAACGCCATTGACGAAGTGCATCGTCACAATGTTGAAAAGCGCCTTGGCTCGATCGAGGACACGCTGAAATGGCTGGTCCGTCTGGTGCTCGGTGCGCTTATTGCGGCCGCGCTGGCGCTCGTTGTGGGCAGCGGCCTCGCGCCGACGCCCTGAACTGCGGCAAGGTGCCCGCCGATCACACCGCCTTTTGATTGGGCTTGGCCGCTCCTTGGGGTAGAAGGGGCCTCATGATTACAGAGCTTGGACACTTCGCCCTGATTCTGGCCTTCGGCATCGCCGTCGTTCAGATGATCGTTCCCATGATTGGCGCCAACAAAGGATGGCGCAGCTGGATGTCTGTCGCCGATCCCGCCGCCTTATCGCAGTTGATCCTCACCGGCTTTGCCTTTGCCGCGCTAACATGGGCTTTCATGACCTCGGATTTCTCTCTGAAGCTCGTCTTCGAGAATTCCCACTCGGCCAAGCCGATGCTCTACAAGATCGCCGGAACTTGGGGCAACCACGAGGGCTCTATGCTCCTCTGGCTCTTGATCCTGACCATCTTCGGCGCGGCCGCGGCGCTTTTTGGCGGCAACCTGCCGGCAACGCTCAAGGCGCGAGTACTGGCGGTTCAGTCGTCGATCAGCGTGGCATTCTACGCCTTTATCCTTTTTACCTCGAACCCCTTCCTGCGCCTTGCGATTCCGCCGCTCGATGGAAAAGATCTTAACCCGCTGTTGCAGGATCCCGGCCTCGCTTTCCATCCGCCGTTCCTCTACCTCGGCTATGTTGGCCTCTCGATGGCCTTCTCCTTTGCCGTTGCCGCTCTGATCGAGGGCCGTGTCGACGCCGCTTGGGCCCGCTGGGTCCGCCCGTGGACGCTCGCGGCGTGGCTGTTCCTGACCATCGGCATCGCGCTCGGCTCGTGGTGGGCTTATTACGAGTTGGGTTGGGGCGGCTTCTGGTTCTGGGATCCGGTCGAGAACGCCTCGTTCATGCCGTGGCTCTTTGCCGCTGCGCTCCTTCATTCGGCGATTGTCGTGGAAAAGCGCGAAAGCCTGAAAAGCTGGACCATCCTCCTTGCGATCCTCGCCTTCGGCTTTTCGCTTCTGGGAACCTTCATCGTCCGCTCGGGCGTTATCACCTCGGTTCACGCCTTCGCCAATGATCCCGAACGCGGCGTTTTCATTCTGATGATCCTTGCCGTTTTCGTCGGCGGTGCGCTGACGCTCTATGCCGCTCGCGCAGGCGCAATGGAGGCGAGGGGGGTCTTTTCGCTGGTGAGCCGCGAGAGTGCGCTCGTCCTCAACAACATCCTTTTGGCCGTCAGCGCGCTAGTCGTCTTTGTCGGGACGATCTGGCCGCTCTTTGCCGAGATCATCCTTGGCCGCACGCTGTCGGTTGGTGCGCCGTTCTTTGATGCGGCCTTCACCCCGTTCTTCATGTCGCTTGCGGTGATCCTGCCGCCCGGCGCGATGCTGGCGTGGAAGCGCGGCACGATCGCCAAGGCGATGCAGCCGCTTTGGGGCGTGGTTGTTCTTGCCGTGGCGCTCGCTGGCCTCGCCTTTGCGCTGCAGACCGGCAAGAGTGCGCTTGGTCCCGTGGGTGTTGCCCTTGGCGTTTGGGTTGTCTTCGGCGCCCTGACCGATCTTTGGCAGCGCACTGGTCGGCAGGGCATTGCCGCCCGCCTTGGCCGCCTAGGCCGCCTGCCGCGGTCAGACTGGGGTAAGGCCATCGCCCATGCTGGCCTGGGGATCACCATCTTCGGCATCGCCACCCTGACCGCCTGGCAGCAGGAAGACATCCGCACCGCCCAGATTGGCGAGAGCTTTGCCGTCGGCGCATGGGAAATCACACTTGAAAGCGTCGAGCGGGCGGAAGGGCCAAACTATTCCGCGACCGTCGCTGCGATGAGGGTCAGCCGCGATGGCAAGGAGATTGCCACTCTCCATCCCGAAAAGCGTTTCTACCCAGTTGCCGCGATGCCCACGACCGAGGCTGCGATCCGCAACGGCTTTCTGCGCGACATCTACCTTGTGATCGGCGACGCGCAGACCGATGGCGGCTATGCGGTGCGAACCTACATCAAGCCCTTCGCCAACTGGATCTGGGGCGGGGCGATCCTGATGGCGCTTGGCGGGCTTGTCTCGCTCACCGATCGTCGCCTCCGCGTGGCGGCTGGCGCATCCCGCCGCGTTGAAGGGGTACCTGCGGAATGAAGTGGCTCCTCCTTGTTTTGGGCCTTCTGGCCTCGCCTGCTTTTGCGGTGCAGCCTGACGAAATGCTAAGCGATCCGGTACTCGAGGCGCGGGCCCGCGAGATTTCCAAAGGGCTGCGCTGTCCGGTTTGCCAGAACGAGAACATCGACGATTCCAACGCCGCGATCAGCCGCGAATTGCGCATTCTTTTGCGCGAGCGTCTGGTTGAGGGCGATAGCGATCAGGAAGCGGTCGATTTCATCGTCACCCGCTATGGCGAGTTCGTGCTGCTCAAGCCGGACGCAGAAGGGGCCAACATTGTCCTGTGGCTCGCGCCGCCCTTGATGGCGCTTTTGGGTCTCGGGATCGGCTGGACCACCATCCGCCGCCGCAAGCGGACGCCGGACGAGGCCTTGAGTGCCGAGGAAAAGGCGCGGCTTGAGGAAATTCTCAAATCGTGACGCGGGGTCGCCCCTTTTCTGATCCACAGAAGGGGATAGGGTCGTAACCGACAGTATGTGCCGGAGCCGAGTTTCATGGACTATCAAACCATTTCCTTTGCAGTCGAGAATGACATCGCCGTTCTCACGCTGAACCGTCCCGAGGTGATGAATGCGCTCAGCACGCAAATGCGGGCCGAGATCACCCATGCAGTGAAAGGGGCGGACAAATCGGCGCGGGTTCTGGTGATCACCGGCGCCGGCAAAGCCTTTTGCTCCGGCCAGAACCTTTCCGATACCGGCACCGCCGCCTCGATTGACCTTGAGCGCGTTCTGCGCGACGAATACGAGCCGATGCTGAAGGCGATCGTCGATTGCCGTATCCCGACCATCGCCGCCGTCAACGGCGCGGCGGCGGGGGCAGGGGCCAACCTTGCGCTTGCGGCGGATGTTGTCATCGCCTCGGAAGACGCCTTCTTCATGCAGGCCTTTGCCCGCATAGGCCTCATCCCCGATGCAGGTGGTACGTATTTCCTGCCCCGTCAGGTCGGCCTGGCCCGCGCAATGGGCGCCTCGCTTTTCGCCGACCGGATACCGGCGCGGCAAGCCGCAGCTTGGGGCATGATCTATGAGGCCGTAGCTGCCGAGGATTTCGACGCCCACTGGCGCGCCCGCGCCGCGCATCTGGCGGCAGGCCCGACCAAGGCCTACCGCCATATCAAGGAAGCTTTGCGCCAATCTACGTCGAACACTCTTGAGGAGCAGTTGAACCTTGAGGCCAAGCTTCAGGGGCGCTGCGGGCAGACCCGCGATTTTCAAGAGGGCGTTGTCGCTTTCCGCGAAAAGCGCCCGCCGTCTTTCGAGGGCCGCTGAGCCTTGAGAGCCGCAAGAAACGCCAGCGCCTCGGGCGGCGGTGATTGCTCGATCCGTTCATAAACCGAGCCGTCCCGCGTCCGCGACACCATCTGATAGTCGGCGAGATAGCGCCTAAGAACCACGTGATCGCCAAAGAGGTTGCCCGCTTTGAGGATCTCGTTGATCTCTTTCTCGGTCATTTTTGAGCGTGGCGGTATCTGCGTCCAAAACGGCCAAAGACACAGCCATTGAACCTTTTGCCCCGTTGGCCAGCGCGTCATTCGGCCCTGATCGTCGAAAACCCTCAGCGCTCGCGTGACGGAGGGATCGGGCTTGGGCGTTGGTGGTGTGCTGGCCTTCAGCTCTTGAAAGTTGGAGTAACCGGCAGACCGGGCGATGAGGCCAAGTAGCGCCAGATGACTCGGGGTCTCAGTCTCGGCGGCAAGGCCGAGGCGGAGTTTCTTGGTGAAATCCGACAGATCGGAAATGAAAAGGGGCAGCGCGTCGCGCGGCATGGGATGCATCCTTTCCCGCGTGCAATCCCCTGAGAGGGGAGCCGATGGTCGCCCTTGTCGGCGCACGGGTGAGGTGCAACCGGAGATACTAGCGGGAGGTTTAGCTGGGCCTTGCGGCTGGCGACGCCTCGGTGAACTGCGGACCGTGGCGCGACGCTGGCGGTTGGCGGCCGGTCGATCAAGTGCAAGGTAGATGCTGTCGGCCCAGACGCCATCAATGCAAAAGGTGCGTTCGGCGCGTCCGGTTTCGACAAATCCAAGCCCTTCAAACAGCGCCAGCGAACGATCGTTTCGCGGGTCGATATCGACGGTGAGGCGGGGGGTGTCTGTCGTCTCCCACAGATAGGCGATAATTGCGGTCAGCGCTTCGCGGGCAATTCCGCGCCCCCAAGAATCGGGATGAAGGATGATTCCGATTTCGGGGATTTGCCACACGCCGGCCTTGCCGACAACCCGCCCATCGAGGGCAATGACAAAATCACGGCTGCGCGGCCCGCCTTCGATCATCGAGCCGAGCCATTCGCGCGTCGTCTCGATATCGGTGTAGGGCGGGGTCGACCAGAAGGCCATCGCCCGCGGGTCGCTCATGATCTCGTGGAACGCTTCAAGGTCGCTCCACCGAGCGGGCCGAAGCTCAAGCCGTTCCGTCCGCAAGCTGGTCATGGCGCGGCGATCAGACCGTCTGGCATGACTTGCCTAGCGGTTCTCAATATCGACGTAGTCTTTGCTCGTCGACCCAAGATAGAGCTGGCGCGGGCGGCCGATCTTGAGCTGCGGGTCGGCAAGTTGCTCTTTCCACTGGCTGACCCAGCCGACGGTGCGGGCAAGGGCAAAGATTGGCGTGAACATCGAGGTCGGGAAGCCGATCGCATCAAGGATGATGCCGGAATAGAAATCGACGTTGGGATAGAGCTTCTTCTCGATGAAATAGGGGTCTTCGAGCGCGATTTTCTCAAGCTCTTTGGCGACCTGCAACGTCGGGTTGTTCTCGACGCCGAGAAGGGCGAGCACCTCATCGGCGCTTTCCTTCATCACCTTCGCGCGCGGGTCGAAGTTCTTGTAGACGCGGTGGCCAAAGCCCATCAGGCGGAACGGATCGTTCTTGTCCTTGGCGCGGGCGATGAATTCGGGGATCCGGTCCACTGTGCCAATCTCGCGCAGCATCTCGAGGCAGGCCTGATTGGCGCCGCCGTGGGCAGGGCCCCAGAGGCAGGCAATGCCGGCGGCGATACAGGCAAACGGGTTGGCGCCCGACGAGGAGGCAAGGCGCACGGTCGAGGTCGAGGCGTTTTGCTCGTGGTCGGCATGAAGCGTGAAAATGCGGTCCATCGCGCGGGCAAGGATCGGATCGACATTGTACTGCTCGGCCGGAACCGAGAAGCACATATGCAGGAAGTTGGCCGCATAATCGAGATCGTTGCGCGGATAGACGAAGGGCTGGCCGATCGAATATTTATAGGCCATCGCGGCAATCGTCGGCATCTTGGCGATCAGGCGGATCGAGGCGACCTCGCGCTGATGCTGATCGTTGATATCAAGGCTGTCGTGATAGAAGGCCGACATTGCGCCCACGACGCCAACCATGGTCGCCATCGGGTGGCTGTCTCGGCGGAACCCGCGGAAGAAATAGTGCATCTGCTCGTGGATCATCGTGTGGCGCGTCACGAGGGATTCAAACTTCTCAAGCTCATCTGCGGTCGGCAGGTGGCCGTAGAGGAGGAGGAAGCAAACCTCAAGGTAATGCGATTTTTCGGCCAGCTGGTCGATCGGATAGCCACGGTGCAACAGCTCGCCCTCGTCGCCATCGATATAAGTGATGGTCGAATCGCAAGAAGCGGTCGAGGTAAAGCCGGGATCGTAGGTGAAGACGCCGGCCTGCGCATAGAGCTTGCGAATGTCGATCACATCGGGGCCGGCGGTGGGCGACAGGACCGGCAGTTCGAAGGATTTGCCCTCAAGGGTCAAGGTCGCGGACTTGTTCGTGTCGGCCATTTGGGTTCCCCGTGTGTGGCCCAAACCTACTGGTTCGGGTGGTGGCATCTTTCTAGCTGGTCAACGCGTAGCGGCAAAGTGTGACAAATGTCTTAGGCAGCAACGTCAGTCAGTCGGGCGATGGTTTCTTCACGCCCCAGAACCAGCATCATATCGAACACGCTGGGCGAAACAGAGCGCCCGGCTAGTGCGGCCCGAAGGGGCCCCGCCAGCTTTCCAAGTTTGGTCCCGTTGGCTTCGGCCACAGTGGCGACAAGCTCTTCCAGCGCGGTTCGCTCCCAGCTAGCATTTTGCATCTGCGGCGTCAATTGGTTCAGTATACCACGGGATACCAGATCAAGTTGCGCCGCCGCCTTCTCGTCGGGCTCGATCGGTCTCGATGCAAGAACGAAGTAAGCCTTTTCAATAAGTTCTGGGAAAGTCTTGGCGCGCTCTTTGAGGCAGTACATCGCCTTCAACATCCCGACCTTCTGGGCCGCATTCAGCGGGTTTGCGCCGGTCACCTGCAAGAAACCTTCCAG
>Ga0181554_1004830_pt1 | contig 10791 bp, 9 predicted proteins | sample 011ome_16_FD_145602 | JGI IMG/M metagenome (GOLD analysis project Ga0181554, IMG submission 145602) | Coastal salt marsh microbial communities from the Groves Creek Marsh, Skidaway Island, Georgia - 011503CT metaG (spades assembly) | ecosystem: Environmental > Aquatic > Marine > Intertidal zone >... | reverse complement strand
ATGAGACTCCCTGGTGGACGCGTCCGGGCGGGTGGGACCCCCCGGGTATCAGGAACGGCCCGTGTAACGGGCCGAAACTCCGCGGAATCTTACGCAGGGTCCTCGGGGGCGCTCCTCCACCCCCCGTCTCCGTACCGAGGTGGCACGCAGCCCGATAGCCGCCAAGGAAGGAAGGTCCCGTGGCAACCCGGCACCTATGGGCGAAGCGCACAGTTGAGTCGCCCGGTGTGGGGCGCTCAGCACATCGACTCCTGAGGGCCCCGGGTCCTAGCCTTCGCGAAACCAAACCCTGAGGGGATGCCACATGCGAGAACTCACCCTGGATGATCTCGACGACATGGTGCTGGGAGCCACGCTCCTGGGTACCGGCGGAGGAGGGGATCCGTACATCGCGCGCCTGATGGTCCGGCAGGCGATGGAGGACTTCGGTTCCGTGCAGATCGTCGAGCCCGGCGAACTGGATCCTGAGGGGCTCGTCCTCACGACCGCGGTGATCGGCGCCCCCACCGTGATCGTGGAGAAGGTCCCCGCCGGGACCGAATTCGTCACGGGTGTGCGGGCGCTCGCGTCGTATCTGGGCAAGGACCCCGTGGCACTCATGCCCATCGAGGTAGGTGGCATGAACACCCTGATCCCCCTTGCCACAGCCGCTGAACTCGGGCTGCCCGTCATCGATGCCGATTCGATGCGCCGCGCCTTTCCTCAAATTGAAATGACGGTGTTCACTCTGGCCGGCATCCCGGCTGCCCCCATGTCCGTGGCGGACGAGAAGGGCAACCTCGTGGTGTTCGAGACCACCTCGAATCAGATGGCGGAAACCCTCGCCCGGACAGCGGTCATGCAGTTGGGGATGGCCAATGCCATCTCCTGTTACTCCATGACGGCCGGGCAGATCGCCAAGTATGGAATCCAGGGATCGATGAGCTACTGCGTCGATCTGGGCAGGCGACTTGCAGCCGTGCAGCGTGGCGAGGAAGGCTCCTTCGAGGCGTTTCTCGAATTCGCCGAAGCTGAGGTTTTCTTCACGGGCAAAATCATTGACATCGACCGTCGGACCACAGAGGGATTCGCGCGCGGAACCGTGGTCATCGAGCACCTCGACGATCCCAGTCGGACAATGCGCATCGAGATCCAAAACGAGCTCCTGCTTGCCTTCGAGGATGGCGAGCCGGTCATCACCACGCCAGATCTCATCTGTCTCCTCGACCTCGAGAATGCGGCCCCCATCACCACGGAGACCCTCGCCTACGGGCAGCGCGTCAACGTCATCGGAATGCCCTGCGCTCCCGAGTGGCACCAGCCGGGGATGATTGAACTCGTCGGTCCCGCAGCGTTCGGCTACGACGTCGATTACGTCCCCATGAAGTCCAAGGCAACGTCACCGACGAAGGGATCGGCCCAGTGACTCAGCTGCGCATCGGAATCGACGTGGGCGGCACCAATACCGATGCTGTCGTCGTCGATCAGGACGGCCAGGTAGTTGCCTCCACGAAGGCCGCCACGACACCGGATCCATCGGATGGCATCCGAGCTGCCCTGGATGAGGTCATCAAGGGCGTCGATACCTCCCTCATCTCCCAGGCGATGCTGGGCACCACGCACCCCGCGAACGCCATCATCCGGCGACGTGACCTCGAGAGGGTCGGCGTGCTCAGGCTGGCAGCCCCATCAAGCCTCGCTGTACGTCCCGGTGCCGCGTGGCCGGCTGATCTTCACGCCACAGTCATCGGACCTGCAGAGATCATTCGCGGCGGCTTCGAGTACGACGGTCGGGAAATCGCGCCCCTCGACGAGGAGGCTGTCCGACGTTTCGCACGCCAGTGCGTGGGCCAGGTCAACTCGATCGCCATCACCTGTGCATTCGCGCCGGCATCTTTCGATCACGAACTGCGGGCAGCTGAACTTGTCCAGAGCGAGGTGGGGGATGAGCTCCGCGTGGGCCTGTCTCATCAGGTCGGCAGCATCGGGATGCTTGAGCGCGAGAATGCAACCATCCTGAATGCAGCCCTCTTCGGGGTGGCGCGAGCCGTAGTGGACGGATTCCACGCGGCACTGGCCAGTCACGGCCTGGACGTCGACTCCTACTTGACGCAGAACGACGGCACCCTGATGACATCCGACGAGGCCACTCGACTGCCCATCCTGACCGTCGGCTCCGGACCCACCAACTCCATGCGCGGGGCGTGTGCGCTAGCCGGCCTGAGCGACGCGCTGGTCATTGACGTGGGCGGTACTTCTGCCGACGTCGGCATCCTCGTCGATGGATTCCCCCGCGAGTCTTCAGCTGCCGTCGAGGTGGGCGGCGTGCGCACGAATTTCCGTATGCCGGACTTGATCTCGATCGGACTGGGAGGCGGGACCATCGTGACGGGTCCCGCTGGATCGGTGGTCGTCGGTCCCGACTCTGTCGGGTACCGCGTCATCACGGAGGCACTCATCAACGGTGGATCCACGCTGACGCTCTCCGACATCTCCACCGCAGGGGGACGCCTCAGTGGATTCGGCGACCCCCTCAAGGTGGAGGACCTCGACCCACGCATCGTGGAGCAGGCTCTCGACTGGGTAGACGCGCAGGTCCAGATCCTGAGCGAGCGCATGAAGGCCTCGCGGCAAGCACTCCCCCTCATCGCAGTGGGCGGAGGTTCACATCTCATCCCCGACAGCGTCCCCGGGGTGGCCGAGGTCATTCGGCCCGCCCACCATTCGGTGGCCAACGCCTTCGGCGCTGCCATCGCCGAAGCATCCGGGGCCGTGGATCGTGTCTACCGCTACGAATCCGAGGGTCGCGAAAAGTGCCTCGATGATGCGAAGCAACTTGCCGTAGACGCGGCCATTCGATCAGGCGCTGACCCGGATCAGGTGCGTATCACCTCTGTCGTAGAGGTGCCCATGAGTTACCTGCCCGGGCAGGGGTGTCGCGTTCAGGTGAAGGCCGCCGGTCCCTTGGCGGCAACTCATGCCTGAATCCATGTCTGACGTAGAGCGCGTCTACCGCGCCTACAACGCGGCCGAGAATGCTCATGACATCGTTGCGACAACCGCACTCGTAGATGCTCAGCTCGAGGTTTCCATCAATGGGCGGGAGCGCATCGCATCCGGCGACGAGGACGCCGAGGCCAACGCTCGTCTCTTCGCCACCTATCCCGACTACCGTCGGGAAATCGTGGAAGTCATTGCTGAGGATAATCGCGCCGCGGTTCGCTGGCGGATGGTGGGATCACCCGCCGACGGATCGGGAGCCCGGGAACTCGACCTTCACGGTTGCTCGGTCGTCGAGGCGCGAGAGGGGCGCCTCACTCGGGCATTCCTCTACGTGGATGAATCCACACTCGCCTCGATTCTTCCCAGTTCAGGCGGGTAACTGTGCCTACGCCCACCGCCGACTGCCACAACGACCTGCTGATCGGCTGTCTGCACCAGCGCGAGCGCGGAGTCCGGGATCCATTCGGCGCCTTTTGGCTGGACCAACTCCGCCAAGGTGGTGTGGTCCTGCAGGTACTCCCCGTGTACGTCGAAGAGCAGTTCGTGGGAGAAGGAGCACTCAGGCGCAGCCTCATGCTCCTCGAGGAAGCGTATCGAATTCAGGATGCGCACCCCAGTGACATCGCCATCTGCACGTCCGGCGGGGACATCGAGGCCGCAATTTCCTCCGGGCGCATCGCCTGCGTTCTCGCTCTCGAAGGAGCCGAAGGCGTGGGCCGGGACCTCGACGTACTCTCGACTTACTTTCGCGTCGGCGTGCGCATGGTGGCGATGACGTGGAACCGCCGCACGATGATGGCCGACGGGATCGGTGAACGCGACACGGGCGGTCGTCTGACCGGCCTCGGAGTGGAAGCTGTCGCCGAGATGGAGCGTCTCGGCATCGTGGTGGATGTCAGCCACCTCTCCGAGGCCGGTTTCTGGCACGTGCAGGAAGTATCCGCTCGCCCCTTCGTTGCGAGCCACTCGTCTTGTCGCAGCCTCCAGGACCACCCCCGCAATCTGACCGATGATCAGATCCTCGCCATTGGCGAATCGGGAGGCTTCGTGGCTCTCAACGCCTTTGGGCCGTTCCTCTCCAACGAGCCGACCCCGATGAGCCTGGTGGAACACGCTAGACACGCAAGTTCCCTCATCGGCTCCGACAATGTCGCCTTGGGCATGGACTTCATGTGGGATCTCATGAGGCAGGTTGATCCGATCCTGGGCGGGGCGCTCGTGACGATCGATGACATTCCCTTCCCCGAAGGCCTCCGCCGACCGGCAGACCTGCCACTCGTGGCCGAGTACCTTGAGGAGGGGCTCGGTTCCGAGCCTGCTGCCCACGTGACACACGGCACTCTGCGGCGGCACCTCGCTCACCTGCTGCCCGGGGCTTGAACAACGGTGTCACCATGGGCAGCGTGAGCGGCACCTTCGCGCGAGATAGGGCGGACAGCACTCCCGTCACGGTGCGGCAACTGCTGGCGAGCAGTTCACTGGGCGACATCGGCCAGTTGCTAGCCGGTGGCGAGGGGCTTGACGCTGTTGTCACGGATGTCGTCGTCGGGACGATCCATGGCGCGAGCGCTCCTCTGAGCACGAACGCAGGCGCCCTTGCGGTCCTCGCCGGTGGAGACCTCCGGGCTGACACGTACCAGGTCGATATGGCGATACGAGGCGCCGCCGAGAGCCAGAGTGCCGCCGTAGTCCTCTGCACGGAGCGGACGAACATCGTCCTTGCCGCTACCCGCCTAGCAAACAAGTTGAAAGTTCCACTCATCATCGCGGAGCACGCGGATCCGATCGTGCTTTCCGATGCACTCAGGCGAATCGTCCTTGCACCCCAGGTAGGGCGAAGTGAAATCCTCCTGGGTGTCATCAGCCTTCTGGCTCGACTGTCGCCCAGCGTCTCGACCCAGGATGCGCTTATTCGACTGGCGGACCTCCTCGCAGTTGACGTAGCCCTCGTCAACGCCGAAGGCGCGCTAGTCGCAGGGGCCGAGGAAGTAGGTGCGATCGCTCGGGGCGACCTGATTGATGTGCCCACCACGACAGTTCAGGGGCCATTCACCTTTCGTGCGCAGCCGATGCGGCTGGCACGAAAGGAGGGGCCCTCGTTTTGGATCATCGCGCGCATGCGGGAACCCACGGCCGCTCGCCTGAGCATCGTGGAGGATGCCCTCACCATCGTGTCCTGGTACCTGGGGGCCAGGCTTGTCGGAGATCGACTGGAACGCGAGCGCGATGCCCGCTTCCGCATCGGAGTCCTCAACGCGATCCTGTCGGGCCAGGAAGGCTTCGACGCAGGCCTTCTTCATAACCTGGGCATTCTGGGATGGAATGTCGACGGATGGTGCACCGCCTTCTATCTGCAGGCGTCTGGGGAGTCCGACGCCCTGCGTGTGCTGACCCTCACGGATCGCATGTCACGTGCTCTCGCGGATCACGGGGTGACGGGACCGCTTGTGGAGCGCCCCGACGGGTGGACGGGTTGGACCGTCAGCCGACTTGAGCCGCAGGCATCTTCATACCGTGAGACCACAGTGACGCTGGCACACGCCGTGGAGTCCTTTCTGAGCCTTGCGCCCAACTTCAAGCTCCATGTGGGCATCGGGCGTCCGTACCTCGGTCTTGAAGGGCTTCGCGCGAGCCTGTCGGAAGCCAAGGAGGCAGTCACAATCGCGCAGGCAGCCGGGGGAATGAGCGGCGTCCAGCACATAGACGAGATGGGCGTGCGCCGAATCCTCCTAGGTTGGTACGCCTCCGACTCCTTTGCCGAATTCGCACAGACCCTGCTCGGACCCCTGCTCGAGTTGGACGGGGATGGAACGCTTCTCCACACGCTCGAGGTGTATCTCGACGAGGAATCAAGCGCCACGATGGCGGCGGGCAGACTAAAGGTCCACCGCAACACGATCTTGAACCGAGTGGACCGGCTCAAGACACTCCTCACCGTGGACCTCGATGATCCTGAGGAGCGACTCGCCGTGCAGCTGGCTTGTCGCGTGATCCGCCTCAAGCGTGGCGAGGCATCGACACTCTGACGCCTAATCCCTCGGATCTCGGCTTACGAGAGGTTCGATCACCGGCACGAACGCGTCGAGTTCGCCTTGCGAAGGCCTTTCGTACCCTAGAACTCGACTCGTGGTCCACCCATGTCGCGCATCGATGTCGGCAAGGAACTCCGCATACCGCAGCGGTGCGACGATCGCATCGATCACCGGTACCCCGATTTCCTCCTGCACCTTGCGGTAGAACCCAAACTCGATGGTGCATCCGAGGACAATCACGTCAGCCCCATCCTCGTCCACTGCCCTACGGGCTTCAGACAGGATGCGTTCCTCCGTGCAGGCCGGATCCGCCTGGAACTCGTTCACCGTCATGCGCAGCACTCGGAAGCCCGCAAACCGATCTCCGAACCCGTACTTCACGACGTTCTCGTGCATCTCGGGAATCCACTTCGACCGCCCCACGAGAATGGACGGCCGCTCGCCGATGGTCGAAGCGATGTGCATGCACGCCTCTGCGGGTGCTGTGACCGCCATGGCTCCCGAGATCTCGCGCGCTCCACGTAGGAAGGGGTCATAGAAGCAGCCGATCACGGCAGCGTCGTAGCCCTGCTGCTCACCCCAGCGGATCGCACCCATGGTGGGACCTGCCACGACCATCTCATAGGCGTTGAACTCCAGGTGATTGGGCGAGACGCCCCTGAGAGACGCGACATCGATCCGCGTATCGGGCAGCCCCTCGTCTCGCAAGGCGTCGCCAATTGGACCGTCGTAGGCGGCAGTCCCCACGGGATTGATCCACAGGATTCGTCGCGGCATGAGTCGTCCTCCAGTCCTAATGCGGGATCTCACAATCATTGTGGGGGCCGATCCGCCAGGGCGACATGGAGAAAGAGCCCCGGAGACATCCTTCCGCTGGGCACTTCGCCCGGCGTGGACATGTCAATGCTCTGTGCGTTTGGCACACTCAGGAGGCACCCGCAGGGCGAAATGCCCCTAGGCGTCATGGCTGGTGGTTTCTACTGTCGGGCCACGACCAACCGGTCACCCCACCTCGCGGGCTCACGTCCGCGGGCTCTCTGAGGAGGTTGAATGCTCCGCTCCCGCACCCCCCGGTCAGTGCTTCTGGCCGCCACCGGGGCTGCCTTGGCGCTCACCGTGGCCGCATGCGGCGGCGGTGGCGGCGACGCTGCGTCCAGTTCAGCGGCTCCCGCTCCCAGCTCCAGCAGTGCCGCGCCCAACCCGACGGACAGTGACTCCGAAGGGGCTCCGCTGGACGCAAAGATCGCCTACCTTTCAGCGTCCTCTGCCAACACGTGGCTCCAGGCATCGAAGGCCGCAATGGAGGAGATCGGCGCCGCCAACGGAGTCGAACTCGTCGAGTTCGATGCCCAGTTCACGCCCGGAGAGCAGGCCAAGCAAATCCAGGACGTCATCGCATCTGACGACTACGACGGAATCATCATTTCCGGCATTGACGGTGCTGCGCTCATTCCGGATCTCGAGGCGGCGATCGCTGCTGGACTTCCCGTGGTCGTCCTGAACCAGGTCATCGGTGAGAAGCTTGACACGGCCGAGCCACAGTTCGCGGGCGCGAGTGCCAGTGTCATGGTGCCGCCCCTTGAGTCCGGCCGGCTCCTCGGAGAGCTCACGCTCAAGGCATGCGAGGGGGTCTCCCCCTGCAACGTCGTCTACTTCTACGGAATCAAGGGCACCCCCATCGACACAGCCGTGAAGATGGGCTGGGACGAAGTCACGGCGTCCAACCCGGCCATCAAGGTCGTTGCGGAGGCTGAGGGACAGTACCTGGGGCCGGACGTTGCTCTGGCTGCCATGCAGGACGTCCTCCAGCGGTCCAAGGACTTCAACGTCGTAACAGGCCCGGATCAGGCCATGGTGGGCGTTCAGTTGGCCTTGGAGGATGCGGGCCTGACGGACAAGAAGATCATCGGCTTCGGAGGGTCTGAGGTGGCAATCGAGGCAGTCAAGTCAGGCGCCTGGTTCGGAGACCTCTTCGGAGCCCCCTTCACGGAGGGCGAACTGGCCATGCAGGCCATGATTGCCGCTCTGCGTGACGGCACCGCTTCGGGTGGCATCAATCCCCTGCAAGACTTCCCGAATGGCGGACTCGTGACTGCAGACAACGTCGCCGACTTCACCCCCCAGTGGGCGGGCTGACACTCCGGCCATGACGACCTCTCCTGCTGCTGTCGAGTTCCGGGGCGTCAGCAAGTCGTTTGGCGGCACGGTCGCGCTGCGAGAGGTCTCGCTCTCGATCGCAGCTGGAGAGGTCCACGCTCTCGTCGGAGAAAACGGCGCGGGCAAGTCCACGTTGGGCAAGGTTCTCTCCGGCATCGTCCCCCCCGATGCCGGAGAGATTCTCCTGGCGGGGCGACCCGAACTACTCGGGTCGCCCCGCCAGGCTCTCGCTGCGGGCGTCACGATGATCGCCCAGGAGCTATCCCTCGTGCCCGGTCTCAGCGTCGCGGACAACGTCTTCCTCGGCATTGAGCCTCACGCAGGGCCGTGGGTCCGGCGTCGAGAGATCCGCGCGGCGTTCGATCGACTCGTGAATTCCAGCGGCATCGAAGTCCCGGCTGACATCGAAGTGAATCGGCTTCGCATCGGTGACCAGCAGAAGGTGGAAATCCTTCGGGCCCTGGCACGGGATGCCCAAGTCATCGTGATGGACGAGCCCACGGCCCGACTCTCGCGGGACGAGACTTCCGCACTGCTCAGGACCGTACGGACGCTGGCCCAATCTGGAGCGACCGTCATCTTCGTTTCGCACTTCCTCGATGAGGTTCTGTCCGTAGCGGACTCAGTCACCATCATGCGAGATGCCTCGGTGGTGCGATCCGGGACGGCACGTGGAGAGTCCCGGTCCACCCTGATCGAGGGAATGACCGGGCGCCCCCTGGATGCCATGTTCCCTGCGCGGCGTTCACCCAAACCAGAGGCCCCCACTGTCCTTGACGCGCATCAGCTGACGCGCAAGGGCGTCTTCGAAAACATCGACATCTCCGTGCGGGAGGGCGAGATCGTCGTGCTGTCCGGCCTGGTGGGGTCAGGAAGGTCGGAGGTCCTCCAGGCCATCTATGGCTCTGCTCCAGCGACATCGGGACAAATGACTCTGCGGGGAGTTGCCTACCGTCCGCGATCGGTACGCGATGCTCTCAAGGCGGGCGTGACCTTGATCCCCGAGTCGCGAAAGGACATGGGGCTGATCCTCGACCGCTCCGTGGGAGACAACGTCACCCTGCCCTACCTTCGCGACGTTGAGCGCGCAGGGCTGATCTCGCCTAAGCGTGAAGACTTCATCGCCCGAGATCGGATGTCCGCCGTGGGGGTCAAGGCCGAGTCCTCTCGGATCGCAGTGTCCACCCTGTCCGGGGGAAACCAGCAGAAGGTCCTCTTCGCCCGATCACTCGTGCGGACTCCGGTACTTCTGCTTGCCGACGAGCCAACTCGAGGTGTGGATGTCGGGGCGAAGCGCAGCATCTACGACCTGATCACGGACCTTGCGGCTGAGGGAATGGGCGTGCTGGTCGTGTCATCGGAGATTGAAGAAGTCATGGGGATCGCCCACCGCATCCTTGTCATGCACCAAGGCCGCATTGTTGCCGAGTTCGAAGGGACGGACGCCGACGAAGCATCCGTCATTTCCGCCGCATTTGGTCCGCGAGGAGAGTCAGCATGAGCACAGTCGTAGAGGCGCGTCGTCCTCGTCAACCTTGGACGTACTACCTCACCAACTACGGCATCGTATGGCTCACCCTCATCCTCTTTGCAGTCCTCGCAGCGACAACTCCGAACTTCCTCAGCAGCGACAACTTCAGGAATATCCTGGATCAGCAGTCCATCGTTCTCATCGTGGCGGTCTTCGTCACGATGCTGCTGATCTCCGGCAATTTCGATATGTCGATCGGCGCCATCTACACCCTCGTACCCTTGGTTGCACTACGCGTCTTTGACTTGTCGGAGTCAGTGATCCTTCTCGTCATAGTCGGCCTCGCCGTGGGAGTCGCCGCCGGAAGCGTGAATGGCCTCATCGTGACGAAGGGACGCATCAACTCCTTCGTGGCCACTTTGGCGACTGCCCTGGTCTTCTTCGGGATCGCCTACCTCGTGACCGGCGGCACGATTCTCCGACTCTCGGATCTGGAGATCCGCTCACTCGTCACGACACGCGTCCTGGGACTCACCACGGCCACATGGATCGCGCTTGTGGTCGTGGTCATCGCATGGTTGCTTCTGGACCGCACGCGGTTCGGGCGATACGTCTTCGCGATCGGGGGCAACCGCGAGGCGGCCCGCCTGGCCGGCGTCCCCGTCAACCGGATCATCTTCACCGTATTCGTGCTCGTAGGAGCATCAGCGGGCCTCGCAGGCATCATGAACATGGCCCGCACGCTCACCGCGCAAGCGAGTGACGACTTCAGCCTCGTTTTCACGGTCATCGCAGCCGTTGTCGTGGGTGGAACTTCCATCATGGGGGGCTTCGGCGCCATCTGGAGAACGGTCGTGGGCGTTCTCTTCATTGCATTCCTGGGCAACGGCTTCAATCTGAACGGCATCGATCCCGTCATCCAGCGCATCATCGAGGGGCTCGTCATCCTCGGTGCGGTTGGCCTGGACGCCTGGACACGGTCCCGTCGCGAATAGTCCCCAGGAGCCTGAGTCCTCGTCCCCAGGGTGAGGGCTCATGATGGGCGGCATGGAGGATGACCCCGCGGATCGGGCACTCGGCGCGCTCGCGGGACGGGCGTCCGGCCGACGGGTCATCCGGCAGCTCCCCGCCCGATCGGGCGAGCGCGGG
>Ga0181554_1004827_pt1 | contig 10796 bp, 8 predicted proteins | sample 011ome_16_FD_145602 | JGI IMG/M metagenome (GOLD analysis project Ga0181554, IMG submission 145602) | Coastal salt marsh microbial communities from the Groves Creek Marsh, Skidaway Island, Georgia - 011503CT metaG (spades assembly) | ecosystem: Environmental > Aquatic > Marine > Intertidal zone >... | reverse complement strand
TCAGCAGATTCAGCAGATTCAACAACAACAACAACAACAACAACAACAACAACAACAACAACAACAACAACAGCGTTCACGGTTTGCTGGCATAAACGAACCCCAAATCGGGGGCATGCCATTCATGCCGCATAATGCGCCGCCTCCGATGCTAGGAGGTATAGGAGGTATGCCGTTTCCTCCGATGATGCCACCGCCGCACATGGGCATGAACAACGCAAGACATGCACCCATGCCACCACCAGGTCAGCCCCACATGCCCATGTCCATGCAAGGCACCGCACCACCACCGCCAATGCCGAACACACAGCCACAACCTCCTTTGCCACCCATGCGGCCACCCAACGCGCAACCACCTCTACCGCCTGGGCCGCATAATCAAAATTGGCAATAATGCACACTCGCTCTTGTACACTAGTAATCTAGTTATCCTTACACGCTATGCTATCTTGTAGTACTAATCTTAACTACTGAAATGTCTTGCCTTCTTTTTCGCTCTAGCGATTTGAGTCTTTCGGCTTCGTGTAGCGCCGCAAATTTTTCTGCGAATCCAACTTTAGGACGTGCAGCGCCACTCAACAGCGGCGATGTTGACCAAACTTTACGGTACTCTGCACCAAGTTTTACAACGTCCACTTTACCAATCTCATCACCCTCGTGTGCTTTACGCCGCGGATACACGCGCGTTTGCTCCGTCGTCGCACGAAGCGAAAGCAACTCAAACGCGTCGCCGTTCCATGGAGGTCGTCGTCGTGTCATTTTGTTTCGAGTACCGTCGTCGCGGTGACGACTATCATTCATGTGCGCGTGCTCAATTTCATATTCTTCATCACTCGTCGTAATCGCCGTCGTCGTCGTCGTCGTCGTCGTCGTCGTCGTCGCCACACTCTCGTTATCGTCGTCTTCACGAGCAGCTCTTCTCGTTGGCCGTTGTTGCAAAAACTCTTCGATTCTCGCGTCGGATACGTCGTGTCGACCGAGTTTGACGAGCTGCGCGCGCACCGCATCGACAGTGATTGTTCCAAGAACCATCGCTGTGATTTGCCTTGTATCCGCGAACAAACGACAACGATGTTGGGCGTCGCGATATGGAATGTCTTGCGTCATTCCATATCGCGACGCCCAACATCGTTGTCGTTCAACACAAACAGGCGTGCGAGAAACGCACCACGTCACTCTTGTGTGTGTCGTCGTGGTGATGGTGAGAATATCGGCGACGACCGCAAGACTCTCGACATCGCAAGGCTCCACGCGAGTGCAACCTCGTGCGCGCGCGGTCGAACGTCGAGGTCGGTGCGCGCGCACGGTACGCGCTGCGGGTGGCGTGAGCGGTGGCGAAGGGAAAGACTTCATGAAGCGAGCGTTCGAACGCGCGCGAGGAATGTTGGAGAATGTGGGCGGGCGCACTGGTGTAGCGACGTCGGGAATGAAGTGTGATATCGACGCACCAACGTGGGGCGAGCTCGAACGCATGCTGTCCGAGTTGCCTCAAGAACCGGTTGACGACGACGCGAGCGATGCGAGCGCTTCAGAGCGGTTGTTCGGTACGACATCTACACCTCGCGTCAAGCTCTATCGTGATTCTGCATCATGGTGCCCTTATTCGCAAAAGATTTGGATGCAACTAGAAGAAAAGCGCATTCCGTACGTCAAGGAGAAGATCAACATGCGTTGCTACGGTCTGAAGCCAGAATCTTTCATGAAGATTGCCCCTTCGGGGGCGTTACCAGTCATTGAACTCGACGGACAGGTGATTTCTGAATCGTCCGTCATCGCGCGCGTCATTGAAGACGAGTTTCCAGAGCACAAGCCACTGTTACCGTATGCACCTGGGAGCGCTGAAGGAGAACGCGCGAGGTATTTGATGCAGATGGAACGCGCGCTCTTCGGCCGGTGGATGCAATGGATTACGTCATCTTGGTCCGATGGATCAGGGTACAGCGCGTACTCAGAGGTTTTGGATTCGGTCGATGCAGAACTCGGTAGCGGTGGCGGGCCGTATTTCATGGGGTCGGACTTTACTATGGTTGACATCGCGTTTGCGCCGTTTTTGGAGCGCATGGCGAGCTCAATATTGTATTACAAGGGAGTAAAAATCGAAGGGAATGGCGGCCGATGGCCACATTTGGACTCTTGGTTTGCCGCAATGGCGAATCGTAAAACGTATCGAGGTATCAAGAGTGACTACTACACCACCGCCCATGACTTGCCCCCCCAGCTGGGAGGTTGCGCAGAAAATGGCGATAACGTGTCGGCGCGCGACGCCATAGATGGAGTCGACGGCGTGAATTGGCGGCTTCCACTTGGCCCGTTGAACGAAAAGAGTTTAGAACCGTGGTGGGGTAGCGATGATCCAGTAGCAGCACGCATTGAAGCCGCGCGCAAAATTGTGAGCAATCACACAAACGTCGTCCGATTCGCCGCTCGAGGATGCGGAGAGCCGGGCAAACCAAGCTATTCTGCACCGTTATCGGATCCAAACGCTCGGCCTGGAGAAGCGCACATACCAGCAGTTGACGCCGCGCTAAGGTGTGTAGTTCATGCCATGTTACAGCCAGACGTTGCATCGGTTCAAGGTCCAGCCAAGAATGCTGGAATGTTTGACGCGGATGCGACGTCGTTGTCACTCGCCTACCTTCGTGACCGTGTGGGCGTGCCGCGCGACATGAGCTACCCAGCCGCGCGACAGTTTCGAGCATACCTGAATTGGGCAATCGAGCGACTGTAAATACCATGGGAAGAAACAAATAGAGCTGCAATTAATTAGTACTGTAGTATTTAAAAGAATCTGCTACTATATGCCGCCGAGCCGTTATTTTTGCGCGCTTCCAACTACGGGGCGCACCGGACGAGTTTCATCTGTAAAAATCACCCCCGTGTTCAACAAAAAGTCAGCAACACCACGAAGTAGTATCATGTCTTCGTTCGGATAATATTCGCCGCCTTTGGGATTATCGTCCGGACGCGAAGATGGAAGAAAGGAAAATGCAGAGAGAAACTCTCGCGGCCCGGCGCGAATCGGAGCGTCAAAATGACACGGAACGATTCTGTTAAAATCCCACCTGGCAATCTTCTTCGCCCACACGTTGACGGGTTCTGGTACGTTTTCGTACACAAGGGTCCCTACGACGGGAGCCACGATCAAGCGATTCGTAATATCACGCCAGCTTTGTTCTGGCGAGAGCAAATCGTTGGGGCCGAAATACAACGCTTGTAACGCATTTCGTTGCCAGCCAAGCCTCAACACTTCCGCGCGCGACATATCCTTCGATGTCACTGTGCGACTCTTAGCTTTTGTAGCTATATCAAATAAATTCAAGAATTTTAAAGCGCTGATGGTAAAATTCTCATCATCACCGCTTTCTTCTAAATCTCTGTCAGGAATGCAGTCTGGTATGTTTTCGCTCACGTACACGACGGCATCAGTCACAAGCAAAGTCTTCGATGGTTTATGCAAAAATGCCGCTTCTATGAAAGAAACATACGACGCAACACCAAGCGCTGGGGGACTCAACAGTTCGTAGTCGAATTCGTCGTCCCACGGCGTGGGATCCTTACCCAAGGTGCCCGTTTTATTAATGCCAAAGAATTGAGGCGGCAAGTTTACTGGCCAACTCCATTGCTGCGGAACAATCCAGCACTGCGCGTTCGGATACTTGCGCTGAAACGGCCCGACAAAAATTTTGTGTTCAAAGAGCGTTGTTGGTAAAACCACATGTTCCACTGGTGCATCGAGTTCATCGAGCAAAGATACCATTTCCGCCGTTGGCGCAACCGGCGCGTGCACCCACAAGCCACCAGTTTTTAGCTTGATGACCGTCATGCGGACGTTTACGCTGACATTTAATCCCAAACCAATGCCTTGCTTTTGTTCAAAGAACCACATCCGTCCCGGGTCAACTTCATATCGATACGTTTGCCGCGCGAACGCCGGAACGAGTGGGAAAAGCGGCGGCGGCGCGATTAGGTAGCGTCGACCCTTCGTATCGTTAGATTCGCCTGTGCCTCGCGTCATCGCCGTTCGCGCACCCAATTGCATCCTCGCACCCGATGTCGTCGGTTGACCGGATCTCGTCTTCGCTACAACCGCGGCTAGCGCTAATGCGGCGACGCCCGCGCCCGCCACAGCGTCGGGCGAGGATGTCAGCGCATGCAACACTTCCGCCACACCGGACGCGCGAATAAGACTCGTTTTACGCACTCGTTTTCTCGCCGGGGCCTTCGTGGACGTTGGTTTCGTCACCCTACTTAACATGGGCGTGGTAATCAGCGCGCTACACATCGTGCCCGTCGTCATCGCTCTTATCCGAGTCGAGCAAAACACGCTCGTTCGCGCTGTTCGCTCGTTCGCTTGTGTGCTCTAAGCGTGCAACGTTAACGTTCTTCCGTCGTCTTCGTCGTCTTCGTCGTCGGGGCTGATACGCGCGCACGCCACACCGTTCGCAGCTCGCAGTGCGGTCATCGACACCACCAGAGCGCACCACCTCGATTTCATGTTTGATGTTTGATGTTTGTGTTTGTGTTTCTTTGTGTTTCTTTGTGTTTCTTTGCGTTTGGCTACTAATCGTATCAATACAATACACAATTACTATCGCGATGATGTAAACAACTTCCGAGCGAGGGCGACGTTCTCGTCAATCCAATTACGAATTTCGTCATAATGAAGCGCAGCGATGCCGCACGCCGCGCCGCTGACGATTCCATATTTGAAGCCGACGCGATGGGTCACGAATTTGCGCGTCCCCGTGCGCACAGCGACTGATTGTAGCGCTGAGCACGGTTCGCATTGCGGATAAAACCGCTGCAAAGGCACCCCACGAATGTAATTAAAAAAGCGCCGAGGCAAGGATGCACGGCGGTTCGCCTTGGCTGCCGCGCCGCTTCCAAAAGCCTTCTTGTTTGGTGGCATGTGATCCCCGATCACACTCCCGCGCTTGCTTCCGCAGTGATGACAACCGTGTGTTTTCAACCACGTTGACAACAATCGTCGCTGGCCGTCAGTGGCGTATTCGCTCCCCTTTGCGGCAACACTCTTGTACGCATTCGCCCCGACGCGAGCGACGTCGCTTGGAAAGATGCGACTCAAGTTGCCCCGAGAAAGAAACAAAAACACCGACCCACCAATAAAAATATCCCGAATAACATCGACATCTGTGAATAGCTCGGGCGCTTTCCCTCTCGCGCGCTTCGATAGTTGTCTGTCATGCGCGACGAGTCGCGCGCTCTGACCGGCGAGAGCAGCCGACGCGCTCACGGCTCCCGCGCTCGCTAAACCACCAATCAGCGGCGTACCGCACCCGATGCCGATCACTAAACCTATGCGTTGCGCTGCCACAGCGCACGTCGCAAACGTCACCGATGATGCCATCATCGCCATCGCCGTCGTCGCACGTTCGGCATCGATGTCGTCGTTTCTGTGTCGTCCACCGTGTCCCATGGGTGTCGTTCGACAGCTCCCACAGCTTTGAACACACGTCGTCTTTACGTCGACAACACCGCGTGGTTCAGGGACGCGCGCAGTATCACGTCGAGTGGCGTGGCCTAGGAAGACCGCACGTCCGCACCCGCGCGTTCTGGCGATCGCGCGTGTCGCACTGTCGCAGGTACCTGCCCAAGCACCCGACGTGGTGCGTTTGCGTGTTCGGTCGCCACATCATCGCGTGCCCAATCGCGTCGCGATGGGGGCGTCGGGGTCAACGATATCAGGGAAAGTGGTGGCCGATGACGTCGAGCGTGGTGGCGCGCACCCGACGCACGCGACGGGTTGCGTTGACTTGGATGCGCTCGGTGAAGACGACGAGGACCGCGTTCGTCGCTCATTTTTCACATCGTCAAGCAAGTCAACCGCGAACTCACTTCTTCAACGCAAGGATTTCGTTCTCATGCGAGACGCGCTACGAACGTTATGCGGGTCGAATGCGGCACCTGAGGCTTCCGACGTCTTCTGGTTTGAGTTAGGGAACGCGTTCAGTGAACCGCTGACGTCTGTTGATGAACGCACGCTTGATGCGGCGTTGAGACCATTCAGTGAAGACTTGTATGCACACTATGCACATAGCGGAGGGTTGTACAAGTTGGTGAGGCACGCGTCTTTGCAGATTGCGGTAGCGGGCTCAAATTCCCACACTGTACCTGTGGGTGCGGTCAATGTCACTGTGCTCGTGAGCGTGTTCTTCAAGCATTTTATAGAGTTTGCTGCCTCAATGAAACATGGAAAAGATGCGCGTGCGGCGCGCGTCGACGAGTTTCGTGCGCTCTGTCGGTTCAACGCCAACTGGGAATCAGGTAGTATCCGAGCAAGCTCTTCCTTGTTGTCGTCTGCGTCTCCGTTTAGCGATATTTTGAAAGCGTGCGTGGACGTTTTATCAAAGAGACGCGTGACGCCATCGTCGATGGCGCTTCATTTGTCATGCGTCAGGCTACTACTCGTCGCACTTTCGTCTCAACTGGTATATGACGTGAACGACGAGGATATGCGACGCATGGGGCATCCTCTTGCGTCATTGTTACGGGTGTTGGGCGACGAGGACGACGCTGTTTCAGGCAATTTAGTATGCGCTCTGTTGAATCAAATCGCTGCGCGAGAAGCGAATAGTGGCGACATATACGATCGCAGCGTTCATGGGGCTAGCGATGGCTCAAGAAATGGGGCGCGCGGATTGATTTCGTCGCTGCTGTCGTTCAACAAATCGTCGAGCAAGTCATCTTTGACGGCGCGTAGTGATTATAAAGACGACGCGACGTCCATCAAAGCGGCCCTGCGCATCGAACCCTCCCCATTGGCTGACGAGTGCGCAAATCTTCTACTGGCTTTGTGTACGCATAGCGCTCTCGGTACGATTGAATCGAACCCATTTAGAAGTGCACTGGGTTGTGTGAAAGACGTCTCAGCTCGCGCGTCTGTGGTGTCTTCCCACCGCGAGTCGACGCTTGTGGATTTTGAAGAGCTCACAAAAGTTTTGTGTAGCTTAGTGTCAACTGACAAAGGCTTGTTAGTGCTGTACACCGTTCTGGTGTCGACTCCGAGATTTATTGCGCACTTGGCCAGTACCGTGGAGTACGCAGCTGACTTACTTTTGCAAAACGTCCTGCGAGAGTTATATGACGCGACGACGGCGTCGCACGAAGACGTGGAGCAAAAGCTTCAAATTACAACTGCGATAGTCTTGCTGTTGACCTCAGATGTCGCTTTTATGCGTCGCGTTCAGTCGATGTACAACTCGAATGCTGGTTCGGTTGATTATTACAAGGATCGAATCCTTCGTCAAACGTCTCTTGCGAGTTTACTCATAATTGTGTGTTCGCGTGCGATTGATTATCGCGTTTCGCGGCAGAGCTCTGCCGCGACATCGTTGAATGCTCTGGGTGCTATGGCGAATGTATCGCGCGTCTTACAAGGAATTTCAGTCTACGCCGCGCAAAGGCTTGTGAATGTGTTAGCGCTGTTTACGCGACGTTATTCAAGGCTCTTGTTGAAATTGCGCGACGATGGTGATTCAACTGCTTTAACAGCAGAGGCAAATGTTTTAGAGGACTTCATTCGCATCGTTTTTGAAACGCTGAATGGACTCGTCGTCGACGCTGAATCATTGCGATTAAATCCAGAAATCGTGTACGCGTTGATGCATCGAGAGGACTTGTTTTCGGCGTATAGAACGCATGAGACGTTTGCGGAATACGTTCAGAACATCGAGGGCGTTTTACGCACATATCACGAAGCAATCGACGACGCTCAGGAGAACGACTGTTCAAGCCCGATATCCGTACAATCGCTCAAGCGTATCATCGCGGACATCAATCGGCCATCCAGTGAAGTGATAGTGAAGCACGAGTTTCATCCGATGCGGTTTGCCTACGCCGAAGACGACGAGCGCACGCTTGTATTTTTGGCGGTTTATTCTTGGTGCTGTATATCAATCACTAGTGGCGTGCTCTGGCATCCGCCCGTGCTCGCGCTGTTTCACTTTGCATCGTAAATCATCTGCGATAGCATTTAGTAAGAAATACTACTAGTACTTTAGGATGCTGTAGATATACATAATACACAAGTGCTACGATACTCTTACAAAGCGCATGTTCGGCATCGTTGTCGCCGTCGTCCCTAAAACTACACACGCGGCCATGCACCCTCAACTGTCAACGCCCAGTTCCCTTGTCTCCTCCCCCTTTGTCGTCTGTATCGCGTGCACGTGGGCCAATGGCTAACGACGCTCCATACGCTACGGCGCATGCCACCGCTCCCGCGCCGTATACGTATCCGCTCCACTTGGAAGTCAACGTCATCGCGTGTTTCCACAGCACAGCGAGTGACGGTTGCGGTTGCGCAGGATTGGCGCCGACGCGCGACGCCCCACCGACGCCGCCAGGCGACGACCCGACGCCATATGAGTGATCTTTCACCTTTGAAGATACCGGAGGTTGGTCTCCCATGCGAGCATCGTCCTCAGAGTGACGTCGTTCACCTTCACACAGCTCTTTATGTGGTTGGTGGCCACGAACGCGCACGCGACGTGCTATGTGCTTGTCAAATTACATTAGGTACCATTACATGCCGTTACCGGTAGAACGTGCGATTAATAACTTGGCGGATCGAGCGCTGCATTTTCTTCAGCTGGGTCATACAACACGACCCGCTCTTCGATGCAATCGTGCGTGCGCGGAGTCAATTTGATGACTGTGTTGAGCGGAATCGACAACGTCGCCGCCTCCTGGCGATCCAAGCCGGCAAAATAGGCATAAATCAGGCGCAACACTCCTTGATGACCGACAATAAGAACGTCTTCTCGATAACTTTCAAGCTCTTGTACGAGCGGATCGAGTCGAGCAATGACATCCAAGTACGATTCGCCGCGAGGATAGCGATAACCGAGCTTGTTCTGACGTCGAAGCTCGTATTCAACTGGATAAGCCCCACGGATCTCTTCGTAAGTCATCCCATCGCACACACCGGCATATATCTCGTCCAAGTTCCTTAACACGCGCGGTGCCATTTGAATCCAATCGTTGCCGTTGACTGTAATTTTGTCGTGCTTGATGTGCCGCGCCGTGTGCTTGGTACGCTGCAACGAGCTCGTCCAGAGTCGAACTGGTCGCGGTTCTCCAGTCGCTGGATCGCACGTGATCACGTTGTCGGCGAACTCCGCTAATTTACTAGCATAAGCTTCGCCCATTGGGCTAAGTCCACTGTCACCACCAATTTTCCCGATGGCGTTGTATTCGCTCTGACCGTGTCTAGACAAATAGATGGAGCACGTGGTCGCATGCATGTTTGCCAAAAACTGCGTCACTCGTCCGAGAAGAAATCCGTGCACACGATTAATTTCGACGCGGCGACCGCAATCGATTAGTTTGATAAAGCTCAGCTCTTCCTCGTCCATAGGTTGGTATTCCTTCTCGTAATATTTGATTCGCTGCATGAAATCTTCAAACGCCAGTTCAGGCGTCATATTTCCACTGTAGTCGCAGTTGCTCACCTTGGCGAGTCGAACATTCTTCTCAACCACAGCCTGATCGGTACAGATGGACTCGATGAACAGCAACTTCAACGGTAACGATCCGATTTGCTCAACCAACCACCGTCTGCGCTCGCGTGTGGAGTTTGTCGCGTCAAAAATCGCCACTCGACCAGAGTCAACCACGCGCTGTTCAAGAAAGCTCGTCGCGTCCTCCTGGAAAAGAAAATCCACCATGTCCTTTAAAGCGGCTGAAGCAAATTTAAGGCGCGTCTCTTTATTTTCAGAGCAAAAGAAATCAGCCTTCTGTCCCGCACCCGCGAATTTCCGGCGATAATCTCCGACGTTGAATACTCGCGTATTCGCACCGTGGAAAAACCTCAAATATTGACATAACCGCTTCGCCATATGCGTCTTGCCGCGCGCTGGCAAGCCAACCATGACTAAGACGTGTTTTTCACCAATAATCCCTTGTTCTCCATACTTTGGCGGAGGAAAACTTTGCGGCATTGGATTTTCCACACATTTTTCCATGAAACCGGCGAGGGAGTCTGGAAAGCTCGAACTCGCAATCTTCATCGCCGCGCTTCGTTCGTCAGGTGCGCTCGTACTCAACACCTCCGCTGGGGCCGCGCGATGTGCAACGCGCGATGGGCTCGATCCAGGCTGCGCCGCGGGCGCAACGTCGCCAAATCTGTGTACTTTTGGAGGCGACACCGAACTGGGAGAAAACGACGCCAGCGACACTGTTTTCCGCCCCATCTTCCCCAGGCCCTTCGCGAGCGCGCCAGCAGTGGCGCTATCGATCGCACCACTCGTTGAGCTAAGTTCACCGTGAGCGCAAATGCTGTGGTTGTCGCCGTCACCAAACATGGTGGGAGTTTCTGGTTCTTCCCCGCTTCTCGGAGATACCGCCTCGAGCATCGTCGAGAGCACTGAATTGCGCCTTAACGGCGGCGGTGGCGGTCGTCCCGCGTGATCCGCGATTGCTCCTACTGCACGCACATCCATGATCGCCTCGGATGTTTCTACGGACGTACGAACCGGGCGTAACGCGGCGGGAGTTAGATGCGCAGTGCTCGCGTCCTGGTCGGCGTCGTCAAACGACATGCGCCGCACGGCGTCTTCGACGACGGTTGGCGACGGATCGGGATTATCCGTCATGACGATATGCGGTACAATATTATACACGTACCAAACACGGCCGCACGATATTTAATGTGTGGCGCGCGCGCGATTGTGACGTTGCTACCTACTCAAAATATATTGACACAAGCTGCGCGCTACGAAACTGGTTACCCACCGTCGTCGAGCGCGGTTCCATCACTCCGCAACCCCAACTCA
>Ga0181554_1004826_pt1 | contig 10799 bp, 5 predicted proteins | sample 011ome_16_FD_145602 | JGI IMG/M metagenome (GOLD analysis project Ga0181554, IMG submission 145602) | Coastal salt marsh microbial communities from the Groves Creek Marsh, Skidaway Island, Georgia - 011503CT metaG (spades assembly) | ecosystem: Environmental > Aquatic > Marine > Intertidal zone >... | reverse complement strand
GCGGGGCAGACCCGTATGTGGCGGTGATGCTGACCATTGCCGGCATGCTGGCGGCTGGTGCGGTGGCGTTTAGGCTGCTGCCTGCGCCTGCGCCTGCGCCCGGGCTTGCGCCGCGGTAAGGCGTCAATGCCTCACAGCGACGTGGCGCCTGCGCCGTCGCCCCGGTACAGCCAGGGCACGTCCAGCAGCCGCTCGCCCAGAAGCCGCAGCGACACATCGCGCCCCCAGAGCACGGGCCCCGTGGCGTGGAAGATGCGTCCATTGCGGATGGAGCGCGCCTGCACGCGGGCGTTGCGCTCCCACCGGTTGAGCGCGTAGCGGCGCAGGCGAAGGGGCACGTCCAGGTCGTGCATCGACAGCGCGCGCTGCAGTTCGGCCGCATCTTCAATGGCCATGCCCGCGCCCTGCGCAAGGTAAGGCCGCATGGGATGGGCAGCGTCGCCCAGCAAGGCCACCAGGCCCTGCGCCATGTCTTCAGCGCTTTGCACGGGCGGCCTGTCGCACAGCGGCCACAGGCGCCAGCCTGCGCCCCAGGCGGCCGGTGCGCTGGCAGAGCTGGCAGAGCTGGCAGAGCTGGCGGGATGATCGCCAGCGCGCAGTACCCCCTGCTGGCTGCCCACGCTGCGCACCAGGTCCTGCAGTGCGGTGCAGGTGCCGCGCAGGGCCTGCTCCAGCCCCGCGGCGTTGGCGGCGTGGTCCCAGTTTTCCAGGTCGGCCGGCGCGGGCCCCTGCACGATGACCACCAGGTTCATCAGCTCGCCACGGCGCACCGGGTATTGCACGGCGTGCAGGCGCGGGCCCAGCCAGGCGGTGACCTGGCTGGTGCGCAGGGCATCGGGCAAGGCGTCCTGCCGTATCAGCGCGCGGTAGGCCAGGTGCCCGGTCACGCGCGGGGGCGCTGCGCCCAGCAGCTGGGTGCGCGTGCGGCTCCACAGCCCGTCGGCACCTACCAGCGCGTCCGCCTCGATCTGCTTGCCACGGCTGGTGCGCAGCGTGACCACGCCATCGGCATCGGCAAAGCTGTCGATGGCATGGTCCAGGTGGCATTGTGTGTCGGTGTACTTGCCCACCGCCGCCAGCAGCAGGCCGTGCAGGTCGGCCCGGTGGACGGTGGCGTAGGCTGCGCCGTACCGCTGCACCGCGGTGGCACCCAGCGGCAGCACCGCCAGCTCGCCACCACTGACGGCACTGCGCACCTGCAGCCGTGCAGGGAAAGCGGCCACATCCTGCAGCGGGCGCTGCAGGCCCCAGGCCTGCAGGGGGCGCACCACATTCGGGCCCAGCTGCACGCCCGCGCCCACTTCACTGAAGGCCGCGGCGCGCTCGAAAAGCCGCACGTCCCACCCCGCGCGCGACGCGCCGAGCGCCGCGGCCAGACCACCGATGCCGCCACCGGCCACCACCACCTGTTTTTTCATGCGCGTGATTGTGACTTGGGCGCGATCAAGGAAGCGCAGGCCGCAGCGCGCGCTCCAGCACCTCGGCCGGCATGGGCCGCCCGAACAGGTAGCCCTGAAAGCCCGTGCAGCCATGGCGCTGCAGAAATTCGAGCTGTCCGGTGGTCTCCACCCCTTCAGCCACCACGTCCAGGTCCAGGCTCGCGGCCAGCGCGAGGATGGTGCGCACGATGGCCGCGTCGTTGGGGTCGGTCTGCAGGTCGCGCACAAAGCCCTGGTCGATCTTGAGCTGGTCGAGCGGCAGGCGCTTGAGGTAGCTCAGCGATGAATAGCCGGTGCCGAAGTCGTCCAGGGAAAACGTCACGCCGAAATCGCGCAGGCGCTCCATGCGCGCAATGATGTCTTCCACGTCAGCCAGCAGCAGGCTCTCGGTCAGCTCCAGCTTGAGCCGTTCGGGGTTGGCGCCCGTGGCGTTGAGTGCGTCCAACACCTGCTCGACAAAGTTGGGCTGGCGGAACTGGCGCACGCTCACGTTGACCGACAGCACAAACTGCCGCGTGAGCGAGCTGTGCGACCAGGCCACCAGCTGCGCGCAGGCCGCCTCCAGCACCCACTGGCCCAGCGGCAGGATCAGCCCCGTCTGCTCGGCCAGCGTAATGAACTCGCCGGGCGACACGAGGCCGCGCCGCGGGTGCTTCCAGCGCACCAGCGCCTCGGCGCCATGCAGGCGGCCCTTGGCGTCCACCACGGGCTGGTAGTACAGCACCATCTCCTTTTCCTGCAGCCCGCGGCGCAGGTCTGCTTCCATCGCAGACCGCGCGCTCACCGCGGCCTGCATGTCGGGGTCGAAAAACCGCTGCGTATTGCGCCCGGCGGCCTTGGCCTGGTACATGGCCAGATCAGCCTGCTTGAGGAGTTCGTCCACGCTGCAGGGCTCCAGCCCGAACAGCGCAATCCCGATGCTGGGCGTGCTGTGGTGGCTGGCGCCGCCCAGCTCGTAGGCTTTGCCCAGCGTGGTGATGATGTGGCTGGCCACCAGCGCGGCCTCGGCGCTGGCGTGGCCGGGCTCGACACTCAGGCCCTCGACCAGCACCACGAATTCGTCTCCGCCAAAGCGGGCCACGGTGTCTGCCTCGCGCACGCAACCCTTGAGCCTTCTGGCCACTTGCAGCAGCAGCTGGTCGCCCACGTCGTGGCCCAGGGTGTCGTTGAGGTCCTTGAAATTGTCCAGGTCGATGAACAGCAGCGCGCCCTGTGCGCGGGCACGCTGCGCGACCACGGTGGCACGCTGCAGGCGATCCACCAACAGGCGCCGGTTGGGCAGGCCTGTCAGCGCGTCATAAAACGCCAGGTGCTCAATCTGCAGTTCGGCACTCTTGCGCTCGGTGATGTCGCGCCCCACCCCCCGATAGCCGCGCAGCAGGCCCTCCCCGTCGAACACGGGGACACCGCTGACCGAGATCCAGTGCATGCTGCCGTCGGGCCGCTGGCGCTGCAGCTCCAGGTCGCGAAAGGGCTGGTGAGACTGCAGCACCGCCCGGTGCGCAGCCCAGTCGGCCTCGGTCATGTTGAGCGCACCGATCTCCCAGCGGGTGCGACCCATGACGCTAGAGATCGGAATCCCGTTGACGCTCAGATCACCGGCCAGCTGTACAAACCGGCCGTCGGCGTCGTGCTCCCAGTACCAGTCGGACGAGAGGTCGCTGAGCGAGCGAAACCGTGCCTCGCTCTCGCGCAGCTCGTTTTCGACCCGCACGTAGTCGCTCACATCGGCGAAAGTGCGCACCAGCGCCCCATCGGGCAACTCGCAGGTGCGCACTTCGAGCGTGCGGCCGTCGCCAGTGGTGCGCCAGTACACATCAGGCGCCTTGCCCGACGCCCCTTCTGCAATGTAGTCATGGCCGCGGTAGTCCACGAGGGAATAGCCGGGCCCGAAATCACCGCGCTCTTTCTGGATGCGTGTGAGATCCGCCAGCGAGGGCCGCGTGGCCATCACGGCTTCGGGCAGGTTCAGCAGCTCCAGCACGCGCTGGTTGTAGACGGTGATGCGTCCGTCCGGGGCGGTCTTGAAGATGCCCTGCGTCATGCTCGCGAGCGTGCCCTGCAGCGCAGCGCGCTGCTCCTGCAGCAAGGCGAGCGCGTGGTGCGAGATGACCGTATCGACACCCGGCGCCGGCCTGCGCGTGGCGCGCCGACCCTGCAGCAGTTCGCCCAGCCGCCAGAGCAGCTCGGGCAGGTGGGCATGGTCGCCGGCGGGGGCGCGCAGCACGTAGTCGCCCAGCCCGCCGCGGAACGCACGGGCGGCCAGCGCTTCCTGCGGGGCAGACATGCACATCAGCACCACCGAGCCGGCGCACAGGTCCAGCAGGGCCGGCACGCTTTGCACCTGGGGGCCCAGGCAGAGAACCACGGCATCCCAGGTGTGCGAGGCAAATGCGGCCGAGCCCGCCTCGGGCGTGACCGATTGGACGACACGCCAGTGGGGATGCTGCTCACCGATGAGCTGACGTGCCAGCGCTGCGTGCGCCGCATCGCCGTCAACCCAGAGAACGGTGGCGTGGCTCATGGGCTGCACGGCCCCCAGCTGGCAGCCGCGCGGGCCTTGCGCAGCATGGCGACGGATGGCGCCGTGCCATGCAGAAGATCGGGGGTTGGAGCCAGAGCGCCTGGGCCGTAGCGCCAGTGCTGCGCGGCCACGCCCAAGACACGTGCCATGGCCAAAGGCATGGCATCGGCGACACAGAACAGGCGCTGGGCGGTGGGCATGGGGTAGGCAGTGCCCGCGATGGGCAGACACTCGTTACAAGTGTATCTAGCGGAGCCCTCCCCCGCACGCCTTTCAGACACACATGAAGGGCCGTGCACAAAACGGCGGGGTCGCGCTGTTTCAGCGCCCTGTACGCGCCCCATCAGCCGTGCCATGCCCTGCACCGCAGGCAGCCACAGGCCCTTGCGCCCCGTACCGCCCGCCTCACCCCTGCAACAGCTGCCGCAGTACATACGGCAGGATGCCGCCGGCGCGGTAGTAGTCGGCCTCGATGGGGGTGTCGATGCGTAAGGTCACGGACACTTCCCGGCGCGTGCCGTCGGCCTGGTGGATGACCAGCAAGGCCTCGCTTTGCGGCGTGAGGGCCGGGTCGGGGATGACATCCAGCGACTCGCCCCCCGTGAGGCCCAGCGACTGCCACGAATCGTCGCCCTTGAACTGCAGGGGCAGCACGCCCATGCCCACCAGGTTGGAGCGATGGATGCGCTCAAAACTGCGCGCCACCACGGCCTTGATGCCCAGCAGTTGCGTGCCCTTGGCCGCCCAGTCGCGGCTGGAGCCGGTGCCGTATTCGTCGCCCGCCAGGATCACCGTCGGGGTGCCCTGCGCCATGTAGTCCATGGCAGCGTCGAAGATCGGGATCGTCTTTCCGTGCTGCGGGCCCTGGCCCTGGAAGATGGTCAGCCCGCCTTCTTCGCGCGACCCATCGGCCGTCGGCGGCAGCATCAGGTTCTTGATGCGCACGTTGGCAAACGTGCCGCGCACCATCACGTCGTGGTTGCCGCGGCGCGCCCCGTAGCTGTTGAAATCCTCTTTCATCACACCGTTGGCGCGCAGCCACTGGCCCGCAGGCGAGCTTTCCTTGATGGACCCGGCCGGCGAGATGTGGTCGGTGGTGATCGAGTCACCGAACAGCGCCATGATCCGCGCGCCGCGCACGGCAGTCGCAGCGCCGTCGTGTGCCGCCGGGTTCAGCGCAAAGTCGGCAAAGAACGGCGGCTCGGCAATGTAGGTGCTGGCGGGCCAGGTGTAGGTCGTGCCGCTCACGCCGCGGATCGCGCCCCAGAGCTTGCCGGGCTCGGTGCCCACGCGGGCGTAGTTGTCGCGGTAGGCGGCGCCGTTCATCGCAAACCGCATCAGCGCGTGCACCTCATCGCTGCTGGGCCAGATGTCGCCCAGGTAGATGTCGCGCCCGCCCTTGCCCTTGCCCACGGGTTCGGTCATCAGGTCCTTGAGCACCGTGCCGGCAATCGCATAGGCCACCACCAGCGGCGGGCTGGCCAGAAAGTTGGCCTTGAGGTTGGGATGAATGCGCGCCTCGAAATTGCGGTTGCCCGAGAGCACGGCCGCGCACACCAGGTCGTTGCTGCTGATGGCCTCGTTCAGCTCGGTCGTGAGGTCCCCCGCGTTGCCGATGCAGGTGGTGCAGCCGTAGCCCGCCACAGCAAAGCCCAGCTTTTCCAGGTACGGCAGCAGCCCGGTCTGCGTGAGGTATTCGGTGACGATGCGCGAGCCCGGCGCCAGCGATGTCTTGATGTGCGGCTGCACCTTGAGCCCCGCCTCCACCGCCTTCTTGGCCAAGAGGCCGGCGGCCAGCAGCACGCTGGGGTTCGACGTATTGGTGCAGCTCGTGATGGCGGCGATCAGCACGTCGCCGTTGCCCAGGGAAATGTCGCCCTTGCCCGAACCTGCCGGCTTGCCGACCACGTCGGGCGGGGTATTGCCGCCGCCTCCGCGCACCTGGTGGCGCGTGTGCAGCAGCTCGGCGGGGCGGTTGAAACCGTTTTGCGCATTGGGCTTGCTGAACAGGTCGGCAAACTGGCTGCTGACCTGGCCCAGCTCGATCCGGTCCTGCGGGCGCTTGGGGCCCGCCAGGCTGGGCGTCACATCGCCCAGGTTCAGCCGCACCACTTGCGAATAGTCGATCTGCCCTGCCAGCGGCACCCCAAACAGCCCCTGCGCCCTGAAATAAGCCTCGAAAGCCTCGATCTCGGCCTCCGTACGGCCGGTGCCACGGAAGTAATCGATGGTCTTTTCATCGACCGGAAAGAACCCCATGGTGGCGCCGTATTCGGGTGCCATGTTGCCGATGGTGGCGCGGTCGGGCAGCGAGAGCGTGCGCGTGCCTTCGCCAAAGAATTCGACGAACTTGCCCACCACCTTGTGCTGGCGCAGCACCTCCGTGACGGTGAGCACGAGGTCGGTGGCTGTGACGCCTTCACGCAACTGCCCGGTCAGCTCAAAGCCCACCACATCGGGCGTGAGCAGATACACCGGCTGGCCGAGCATGGCGGCCTCGGCCTCGATGCCGCCCACCCCCCAGCCCACCACGCCAATGCCGTTGATCATGGTGGTGTGGCTGTCGGTGCCCACCAGGGTGTCGGGGTAGTACACGCCGTCCTTGCGCTTGTGCACCCCGCGCGCCAGGTATTCCAGGTTGACCTGGTGCACGATGCCAAAGCCCGGCGGGACGACGCCAAACGTGTCAAACGCCTGCATGCCCCATTTCATGAACTCGTAGCGCTCGCGGTTGCGCTGGAATTCGAGCTTCATGTTCAGGTCGAGCGAATTCTTCTTGCCGTAGTGATCGACCATGATGGAGTGATCGACCACCAGGTCCACCGGCACCAGCGGCTCGATTTTCTGGGGGTCCCGGCCCAGCCGGGCAGCCACGCTGCGCATGGCTGCGAGGTCTGCCAGCAAGGGAACCCCCGTGAAATCCTGCAGCACCACGCGGGACACCACAAATGGAATCTCGTCCTTGCGATCGGCAACAGGCTGCCACTGCGCGAGCTGCGCCACATGCTCTGGCGTGACCTTGCGGCCGTCGCAGTTGCGCAGCACCGATTCCAGCACGATCCGGATGGACACTGGCAACCGGGGTAGCTGCGGAAACTGGCCCGCCAGTGCCGGCAGAGAGTACAGCTTGCCGCGAGACCCGGACGCTGTCCGGAAGGACTTGAGCGTATGGGCAAACGCGTGGCTGGCAGCAGGGCTCACACCATTGGAAGGAACAAAGCTGGACGATGAGGCCATGGGGTGTACTCCTTTTTGCAAACCGGTTGATGATGCTCGCTGGGCCACGCGAAAGAAGAACTGTCATGCGGGCGGGAGGCCTGCACGGGCAAACGGGCGGCCCATGATGGCCAGCACCGCCAGTCCCCCGGTGCAGGCCTGCGCGGCAGATGTGGCCGCCTGTGGCTGCGCAGCATATTCTGGCACCCCGGGGTGTCTTTGACATCGTGGGGATATGCCGCCCGTAGGCCGCCATGCCATCGCAGCGATGCATCGGCTTTGGGAACGCACACGGCCATTCATTGCACCGCGCGCTTATGGGAACACGTACACGCAGCCTCGCAGGATTCACGCAGGCCGCTCCTTGCTCCGTCTCACTTCACCATATTCCCACTGCGAGCAGCGCTATGTCGCCAGTGCTGCGGGCAAATCAGTTGCTCCACACAGCAACGCGAATGGCAGGCGCGCGACAGGCGGTGACCGTGTAAGCACCCCATTCGCCCTGTGTGTTCAGCATCTGGATACCGTTGACTTTATCCAGGAAGAGCCAACCCAAAGGAATCACTACATGAATCATGCGCGCCGTGTCATTTGCGGGCGCCGGCGCTTCGTACCGCAATCCAATACTCGCACGGTCTGGACTGTTGCGCGGATTTTCGACTCGCAGCCCATCCCGACCCGCAACGCTCAGTTGCCGCTTGATTCGGCCGAGGATCCTCGAGGGTGATACGCATCACTCCCTGCGGTCAGCGATGGCGCGACCTCCGTAAACTCTTGGCGATGCGTTCACCACCCTGCACCGACCACCCGCCGAAAGCAACATGCTCGCGAATTCACAAAGACGCTGAAAAGCAAAAAGCCCGCGAATGCGGGCTTTTTGACCAACGGGAGACAGGAATCAGATGACGAAATTCTCGCGATTTTCATTTTGAATCCACTTGGGTGCCTTGCCGCGCCCTGTCCAGGTCTGACCGGTGGCGGGGTTGCGGTACTTGGGAGCTACCTTGACACCCGACGTCGAATTGCGAGGCGCCTTGCCCGCGCTGCGTCCCACCGGGAAAACATCCTGCGCCGTCAAACCGAATTCGGCCACCAGAGAGCGCGCCTGCGCTATTGCCTCCGACAGTTCCCTGCGCCGGGCTTCGCTGATTTGCTGTTCAAGGGCTTCACGCTGTTTCAGGAGTTCTTTGTAGCTGGTCATGGTATGCGTACTGCGAGGTTGATTGGGATGAATGATTATAGGAATAATCTCCGGATATCGACAGTGGGAAATATTCTCAAAGTGATTGGACGGGTTATACCGCAAACATCGCGAAGCCACGTGCCTGGGCAGAACCTCTTGTGCGCCTTGCGCCGGCGATTCGACCGCATTCGCTGGACATGTTTTCCAAACAACTCGTACAGGACAAACTCGGCAGCTGCAAATGCAGCACTTCGCCCCACTGACATATAGCAGCCATCGGTTTCACTCGCCGCCCCACACCCTGCCGTGCGTGAAATTTTTCGTCACTGCTTGCACTCTTGTTCGCATCGCCAATAATCCAGGCCCCATCACCGAGGAATCCATGGCTGTTTATTGCATCGGCGACGTTCAAGGCTGCGACAGTGCACTCGGGCGCCTGCTCGACACCATCGGTTTTTCTGCAAGCCGCGATACGGTTTATCTGCTGGGTGATCTCGTCAACCGCGGGCCGGATTCTGCGGCGGTCTTGCGGCGCTGCATGGCCTATGGCGACGCCATTCGCTGCCTGCTGGGTAATCACGACCTCCACCTGCTGGCCACAGCCCACGGCGTACGCCAGGCCTCCCGGCGCGACACGATCGCACCAGTGCTGGACGCACCGGATGCAATGGCACTCCTCGGGTGGTTGCGCAACCAGCCACTGGCGCGGACACATGCGCATGGGGACCAGCAGCTTTTGATGGTTCATGCCGGCGTGCTGCCCGGCTGGTCGGCCGGCGATGTGCTCGCCCGCGCTGAAGAGGTGCATGCGGTGCTGCGCAGCGACCGATTGCCGGAGTTTCTAAGGTCGATGTACGGCAATACGCCAGACCGCTGGAGCGACGGCCTGGGGGGCGACGACCGCCTGCGCGTCATCGTGAATGCACTGACGCGGCTGCGCTTTTGCAGCCCGGAAGGTGCCATGGATTTCGATAGCAGCGAGGCGGCCAGCGCCGCGCCGCCAGGGCTGGTACCGTGGTTTGACGCTCCGGCGCGCCGTGCCGCCGGCACGGTCATCGCCTTCGGACACTGGTCGACGCTGGGATGGCTCAACCGCAGCGACGTGATCGGACTGGACACCGGGTGCGTGTGGGGCGGATGCCTGAGCGCGGTACGTTTCGGCGCAACGCTGGGCGAACGCGAACTGCTGCAGGTGCATTGCGAGGAGGCCCAGAAACCGGGCTGACCACCACGGCCCAAGGCTATACACACCAGGGCAACGGATCAACGCCGACCGCGCCCCGCAGCCGGCAAGCGGTGACAAGGCACGTTTAGCTATATTTTTTATAGCAAACTATGCATGTGCGACTATCACCTTGGGCAGATTTTCATTAAAAAACCCGCCCGAGTCCGCTACTGTGCCGAAGTCTCTGCCTGAACGGCCTTGAACAGGGCCGCCACCTTGCGCTTGGGCTTGATATTGGCCGAGATGCCGCTGCGCACGGGAGACTTGGCAGTCGCTTCCCAGGCAGGCGCAGCCTCTGCACCTGCGGGCTCATAGGGCTTTTCAAAGAATGGATCACGCGACGGTGCGGCAGGCCGGAAACCCCGGTACTGCTCGCGCGGTTCGCGCCCCTCACGGCCACCCCGGGGATCGCGCTCCCGGCGGACAGGGGCGGACGCGCCAGCGGCGTCACGGCCTTCTCCAGCCTCGCCGGCTTCACGCCAGGGGCGACGCGCCTCAGGGGCCCGGGCGCGGGCCGCGTCGTCATCATAGGCCAGGGTTTCGAGGTCAATCTTTTTCTTGATCAGCTTCTCGATGTCAGCCACAAGGCGGGCATCGCTGCCCGACACCAGCGTCACGGCCAGACCGGACGCACCTGCGCGTCCCGTGCGCCCGATGCGGTGCACGTAGTCTTCGGCGTTGAATGGCACGTCGAAGTTGAACACTGCGGGCACATCTTTGATGTCCAGGCCACGCGCAGCCACATCGGTACACACCAGCAGATCGACCTCGCCCTGCTTGAAGGCTTCCAGGGCCTTGAGGCGCTCGTCCTGGCTCTTGTCGCCGTGCAGTGCGGCCGTCTTGAGGCCTTCTCGCTCCAGGCTGCGGGCCAGGCGACCACAGCCCAGCTTGCTGTTCACGAAGATGAACGCCTGCTTGATGCCACGCGAGCGCAGCACCTGGTGGATCGCGCGGCGCTTGTCGTCGTCCCCCGCGCTGTAGAACCGCTGCTCCACCGTCGAAGCCGTCTCGTTGGGTCGGGCCACCTCGATGGTGATGGGGTCTTGCAGATAGCTGCTGGCCAGGCGCTTGATTTCCGGCGAGAAGGTCGCGGAAAACAGCAGCGTGGTGCGCTGCTTGGGCAGGTAGCTCAGGATGCGCTGCAGGTCAGGCAGGAAGCCGATGTCCAGCATGCGGTCGGCCTCGTCGAGCACCACGTACTCGACCTGGTTG
>Ga0181554_1004825_pt1 | contig 10799 bp, 13 predicted proteins | sample 011ome_16_FD_145602 | JGI IMG/M metagenome (GOLD analysis project Ga0181554, IMG submission 145602) | Coastal salt marsh microbial communities from the Groves Creek Marsh, Skidaway Island, Georgia - 011503CT metaG (spades assembly) | ecosystem: Environmental > Aquatic > Marine > Intertidal zone... | reverse complement strand
ACCTGAGAGACGACGTCGAGTACGGGGAAATCACGGAGGACATGCGCGAGGAGTGCGGAAAACACGGCGTCGTGCTCGAGGTGCGCATCCCGCGACCGGCCGCGGCGGGCGGCGACGAGATCGTCCCCGGTCTGGGGAAGGTTTTCGTCCAGTACGAGGAGGTCGCCGGCGCGGAAGCCGCGAGGAAGGCGCTGCACGGGCGCAAGTTTGGCGGGCAAATCGTCGTCGCCGACTTTGTCGACGAGGCCGCGTTCGCGGAGGGGCGGTACTCGTGACTCGCGACGCGACGCGACGCGACGCGCGGGGGACGGGCGGCGACTGGAACGCGCGCCCAGCCCACCCTCTCTCGCGTATTAGTACAGGATGGACGCGCGCGGAGACCTACGGTATGGTATAAAAAAGTTACAGCGCGCGCGAGCTACGCGGCTAGATGCAAATCACCGCGTTCGTCTTTTTGCTCTTGTCGCGCTTGGGTCTCTTCGCGCTCTTTTCGCGCTTGAGTTTCCTCGGCGCGTCGTCGCTTCCTTCGCCCGCGCCTCCGCCGCCGCCGCCGCCGCGCGCTCTGACCGCGTCGGCGTACGCCGTGTCCTTCCCCCGCGCGCGCTCGACGCACGCCGCCAACTCCGCGGCGGCGGCGGCTCGGTTCGCGTTCGCGCGCCCGCCGCCGCCGCCGCCGCCGCCGCCGCGCTCGAGAATCGACGCCGCGAGGTGCCGGACGACGGCGGCGTTGACGACGCCGCCGCGGCGGTACGCGTCCGTCCACGACCTGCGCGTCGACCACCGCTCGAGGTAGGGCAGCAGCGATGGTCCGCCGAGGGACGCGAGCGACGGGGGGGAAGAAGACGAAGTGTCGGACGAAGTGTCGGACGAAACGTCGATCGACGCGAGCCCGGAGAGCAAGACGTTGTGCGCGACGAGAAGCGCGGGCGCGAGCGTCGCGTCCGCGGCGTTCGGCGTCTCGCCGCCTAAAAACGGCGACGACGCGGCCGTTACGGACGACATCGCGGCTTCGATCTCGCGAACCGCGTCCGACGCGGCGGCGGCGAGCGAACGCCTCGCGTCCTCGATCGACGTCGACGCGCCGCCGCCGGAGCCGTTCTATACGAGCGAACGTCGGGGTCGAGTTGAAAGGCGTCAGTTGGCGTTGAAAGGCGCCGAGGGTGGGGATTGAAAGCGAGGGACCCTGGGCGGAGAGATACGCCGGGTGGAAAAGTCCTTAAGGAACGGCGTTCACCACGCGAACGCGGTCGTATGGGGACCAGTGTATAGAACGCACCCGAGACTCGAACGCGACGCCGGCGGCGGCGAGGCACCACTCGAACCTCCCGTCGTCGTCGCCGTCGCCGTCGCCGTCGCCGTCGCCGCCGCCGAGCGCCAACGTCCGCCCGCACACGAGCGCGGACGTGAGCTTCTCCCCGAGCCGCGTCGCGTCCGCGGTGGTCATCTTCGAAGCGGCGCCGCGCGCGCCGTCGCCGTGACCGTCGCCGTTCGCGCGTCGTATCATCTCGGACACGCGCGGGTAGGTCTTCGCCGCCGCCGCGAGGAGCGCGTCGTGTCCGGCGACCCAAGACGCGTCTTCTTTGAGAGCTTCCTCTCCTCCGAGCCCTCCGAACCCGCCTCTGACCGCGGGCGTCGTCCCTTCTCTGAGGGTCGTTCCATACGAGCGAATGTCGGGGTGGAGTTCAAAGGCGTCAGTTGGAGTTGAAAGGCGTCGAGGCCGGGGATTGAAAGCGAGGTGTGGGCGGAGAGAAACGCCGGCAAAAGTCCTTAAGGATCGGCGTTCACCACGCGAACGCGGTCGTATGGGGACCAGTGTATAGATAGAACGCGCCTGACCGCGTCTTTGAACCACGCCGGTTTCGCGTCGCGGTCGATCAATACCGTCTCGAACGGCACCCCGGCTTCGCCGAGGACGAGGCACAGTCTCGCGCACGCGCCGCAGTAGGGCGTCAGCGGGCCCTCGGGCGCGGCGCCGTCGAGAAGCGCGGCGTGTGTCGTGTCGGACACGACATTTGTCGTGTCGGACGAAGTGTCGGACACGCCCAGGCCGTCGGACGCGCGCGCGGACATGACCGCGATGAGTTTCGCGCCCGACGACGACGGATGCGGCGGCGGCGAAGACGCGAGGCACTCCTCGCGGGAGAGAAACGTCGGCCTCAGCGTCGGCGCCGCCGCCGCCGCCGTCGCCGTCGCCGTCTCCGTCATCGCGTCCGCCCGCGCGTCCTCGGCGAACGTCACCGCGACGTTCCCCGCCGAGCTCGCCGCCGCCGCCGCCGCCGCCGCCGCCGTCGTGACTGGTTCCCGTACGACCGCGTTCGCGTGGTGAACGCCGTTCCTTAAGGACTTCGTCGTCGTCGCCGCCGCCGCCGCCGCCGCCGCGTCCCGTCCTCTTCTCTCACCCCCGTCCTCCCCTCCCCCCGCGTCGTCGTCCGCGACGACCGCCGCCATCGCGCTGTCGTCGCTCCGCTTCCCGTCCGAGCTCGAAGGGCTCGGCTTCTCCGCGGGGACCGCCCGCGCGCCGTCGTCGTGACTGGTTCCCATACGACCGCGTTCGCGTGGTGAACGCCGTTCCTTAAGGACTTCGTCGCCGCCGACGTCGTTCCCCTCGTCCTCCTCCTTCTCCTCATCGTCCGCGCGGTGATCGCATCCGGGCACGTACTCGTCGAACGCCGCCCACTCTATGGCCGCCGCGCCGCCCTTCCCCGCGGCGATGACGTCCTTCAGTCGCCCGGGACCCATAACCTTATCCGGCGTATACGTCGATTGGCTGCACACCTCCGCGTTGTACACCGGGTCTACGGCGGTGAAGACGTAGTGTAACAGCCACGCCTGGCCTTTATCCTCGTCGGAGTCCGAGTCGGTGTCGGACGCGTCCGACGCGTCGTCGTCGTCGTCCGCCGCGGTCGCCGCGCCGGAGGGACACTTCGTCGTCTTGCTGTCGCCGAGGACTTTGAACAGCGCGCTGCCCGGGAGGACGTCGCACGCGATCGTGTGCACGCCGCTCATCGTCGCCGGCGGCGTGACGTCCACCCGTAGCTTACGCATGTACGCCTGAGGGTCGAGGGCGCGCGCGAGGCGAGACGTCGGGGCGGCGTCGAAAGGCGTGAGACGGACGAACGGAGTCGAAAGGCGTCGCGGGCGGGGATCGACGAAACCGACCGCGGGGTGGCGGGCGGAGAGAAACGACCGCCGGCCCCCCCGGGAGAGAAACTGAAGAAGTCCTTAAGGATCGGCGTTCACCGCGCCGACGACGGGGTGCGGTCGTCGTACGGGGACCAGTGTGAAATAAGTAAGGACGACGCGCCTCCCCCTCCGTGGTGACGTGCCGTCGCAGCAACGTCACGCGAATCACGCAGTTGTAGAGCGTGTGGCAGCGTAGGTTCCCGACGCGCACGCAGAGCACGGGGACGCCGTCTCGACGCGTCATCACCGCGCGCGTGCTCCACACGAGATCCTTCTGCGGCGACTGAAACTTCGCGAGCACCGCGGAGAACACGAAGAGGTTCAGGACGACGCCGAGCATGATGGAGAGATACGCCACCGCGTATCTTGGCGACCGGGCGAATGGGTGAACGTCGGGGTGGAGTTGAAAGGCGTCAGTGGCGGAGTTGAAAGGCGTCGAGGCGCGTGCGTCGGGATTGAAAGCGAGGGACCCTGGGCGGAGAGAAACGACCGCCGGGAACTCGTAAAGTCCTTAAGGATCGGCGTTCACCGCGCCGACGCGGTCGTATGGGGACCAGTATGATTGATGAGAAGAACGCGTACCCCGCGTCGGTGGTCGGCATCACAGTGCCGAATGACATCTGCAGCACGTGCGAGCTCGCGAAGCGAAACGCGAGCGCCGCGCGCGTCACCTCCGCGCCCGAGGGGTTCGCGTCGCTGTCCGCGTTGTCGTTGTGCAGCGGCACGCCGATCGAAGCTGCGAACGCGAGGAGGATCGCGAGCGCGTATGCGGAGAAGGCGAGCGCGAACGTGAACGCCCACGACGACTCGAGGACGAGGAAATAGACGTATCCGCTGCTGAGGACGACGGTGCGCGAGTTGGACGCGACGCGCGCGTCGCGCTGCTTCGTCGCCGTGCGATGCTTCAGGCGCTTCGCCGTGCGCGAGCTGCTCTCGCGTCGCGCGCGGCGGACGACGGAGGCGAAGGAAGATCCGTCGCGGTCGCGGTCGGTCGGTCGGTCGCGTTCGTTCGCGGACACGACGAGCGCGCCGGCGCGACGCCACGCGTTGGCGCGCCACGAGCGCGCGCGGGCGGGAGGCGCCGCCGGCGCGTCCGCCGCGGACGCGCCGCCCGCGGGGCCGACGGCGCCGCGCTTCCACGGCGCCATCGCGCGAGGAGTTGTGTCGCGTCGCGGATGAATTCCCAAATCCAACGCAATTGCTACTGTACGCAGGCCGGAGGTGACATTAGCGGCAAAAACCTTTTGATCGGCTCTTGCGATGAAAAATACCCTTTCAGCATTTTTGATCGGAAAACCATCCCGATGGGAAACACGTGGGGGGGCAAACGAGAATTCTCGTTTTCTATTTGCCGCTAATGTCACACCTCCGGCCTGCGTAGTGATGAGTTGCATTTTTGCACGCCCGACGATGATTACACTACACGTACTGTACACGTACACGTACAGTACAGTAATAGGTGATTATCATAGCCGCGTCATCGCGTGCAGAATGACGTACTGTAATAAAAATAAACATGTATAATACAATACATCACTCCTGCACCAGACGCGCTCACTCACGCCGCGACCGCCTTCGTCGTCGCCGGCGTCTTCTTCTCGTAGCTGTAGTCCTCGTCCAAACGCCGCAGGCGCTCGAGCGCGTCGAACACTTTTTTCCCGCCTACAAAGCGAAGTCGGGGTGGAGTTCAAAGGCGTCAGTTGATGAAGTTGAAAGGCGTCGAGGGCGGGGATTGAAAGGGTGGTGTGGGCGGAGAGACACGCCGGGAGAGAAACTCCTCAAGGAACGGCGTTCACCACGCCGACGCGGTCGTATGGGAACCAGTGTGAGATAGAACGCGCCGTCGAGCGCGTCCGCCGCCATCATCATCATCGTCGTCATGGCCATCAGGTGATGCGCGCCGTACTCGCTCGTGGTGAAGAAAGCCTTCTTCCACGACGCGCGTTTCCTCCATCGGTCGACGTACGCCGCCACGGACGGCGCGCCGACGTCCGCGAGGTCGCAGCCGCCGCGCTCCGCCGCCGCCGGGTTGCCGCTCGCGCCGGCTTTGAGAACTGTTAGGCGCCGATCCGAAGCGTTGTCGGGGTGGAGTTCATAGGCGTCAGAAGCGGAGTTGAAAGGCGTCGCGGTGTGTCGGGGTTGAAAACGAGGGACCCTGGGCGGAGAGAAACGAACGCCGGGAGAGAAACTCAACTCCTCAAGGATCGGCGTTCACCACGCGGACGGGGTCGTATGGGGACCAGTGCGAGGAAGGAGAACTACCGCGCGCGCACCGTTTTTGGCGAAGTTGGCCATCGTGACGAACATGACGTCCGCCAAACCGGGGGCGTCGCCGCATATGTACGGCGCGTCGCCCAGCGATGCGATCATCTTCTCGCACTCGAGCCAGAGCTTCGTCGTCATGTCGACGCACTTCTGTCGTAACGCCTCCCCGGGGTCGGTTTCAAAGTCATGCGAGGCGACGTCGAAGCTCGTCATTCCCAACAGATTCTTCGCGAGCCCTCTCCCGCCCGCCTCTTTGGGCCGTTCCATACAAAAACAGTCCATCGGTCAGTTGAAAGGAGACGCGATCAAATGTTGAAAGCGGGCGATGGGTGAAAAACTTTTGTATAGAACGCACCTTTGGTGAGCGCGATGAACGACACGATCTCCCCGAAACCGATCGAGGACATCATCTTCGTGATCGAGTCCACGGTGACCGCCGGGTCCGTCGGCTGCCGCGCGTCGAGCCACTCGCGGACCTCCGGAGACTGCTCTCTTAAGCGACGCAAGATCTCCTTAATTCGCGTCGAGGGTCGAGGGTCAACGCGAAGCGATCGACGTCGGGGCGGAGTTCAAAGGCGTCAGTCGAAGGAGTCGAAAGGCGTCGAGGGCGTGGATTATTGGAAGCGTGGGACCGACCCTGGGCGGAGAGAAACAAACGCCGGGAGATAAAGTCCGTCCTCGAGGATCGGCGCGCCCCGCGCGAACGCGGTCGCGCGGGGACCAGCGTGAGACAGAACGCGGTCGCGCGGGGACCGGTCGGCGCGAGACGGGACGCGCCTTCGAATCCCCCGCCCAGCTGTTCGGATCGCCCTCGCCGCCGCCCGGGGCGAATCCGCCGGGGGTGCCCAGCATCGACGGCGTCTCCGCGGCCTCGTACGCGTCCGTGAACCACTTCGGCTTGTCCTGGCCGTCGATCAGGAACGGCACGAACTCGACGCCGGACTCGACGAGGACGAGCGAGAGCCTGGCGCGAAGAAAAAGTTGAAGGAAGACGCGTCGGTCATCACGCAGTTGAAAGGGACCCACGCGATCAAACGTTGAACCTACAGTACGCGTACGGGGTGGGTGAAAAACGAGTCGAACGGCACGGCGGTGTAATAACGCGCCTGGCGCAGTAGGGACAGAAGGGCATCAACGGTCCCAACGGCGCGTCGCCGTCTAATACGTCCCCGGAACCGTAGCTCGCGCGCGAGGACAGGACCGCCTTGTACGGCACCCCGGGCTTCGGCGGCCCCGGCGGAGCGGGCTGCGCGCCGTACAGGTAGCCGTCCACGTATTGCTCCGCGTCCGCGGGCCAGTCCACGCGCGGCGCGGCGTCGGAGGAATCGGAATCGGAATCGGAATCGGAATCGGAATCGGAATCGGCGTCGGATTTGGATTCAGGGCCGTTCTATACAAGCGAACGTCGGGGTGGAGTTGAAAGGCGTCAGTTGGCGTTGAAAGGCGTCGAGGGCGGGTACTGAAACCGAGGGGTGGGCGGAGAGACGCGCCGGCGAAAGTCCTTAAGGATCGGCGTTCACCACGCCAACGGGGTCGTATGGGGACCAGTGTAAGATAGAACGCACCTCAGATCCTCCGGTCGTCGCGTCGGCGCCCTCGGCGGCGCCCTCGGCCGCGGGCGCGTCTGCGGCGGCGGCGGCGTCTACCGCGGGCGCGGGCGCGTCGGCGGCGGCGGCGTCTTCCGCGGGCGCCGGCGCCGCGGTCGTCGCGTCGGGCGCGGGATCGCTCGCGACGGGCGCGGCGGCATTTTCGTCGCTCGCGACGGGCGGAGGCGCGACCGCCTCGGGTTCGGCCTTCGCGGCGGGCGGCGGGGGCGCTTTTGCTTTCTCGGGGTTCTTCTTCGGCGGATCCGCCGGGGCGGCGGCGCCGTCTTTCGGCGCGGACGCGCCGCAACCCATCGCGCGCGCGAGTGTGGTCGCGCGAAAGGACGCACTCGGGCTACACGTACACAGTCTTTTTGTAATCAGATCTACACACAGTACACGTGGTGTGTTCATAGTCGGATATTGCGATGAAAACTACAGCCCTGATAGGAAAATCCCCGATCGATTTGATCGGTCGACAGCTCGAAAAAAAAGGGTTGGTACGTACACATTTTGTGCGCGCGCGCGAGAACGTCGGCCTCTTCGAACGCCGACCGAACGCGCCGCGCGCGCCGCGACCGCGACGACGACGACGACGACGACGACGATCCCGCTCTCGCCCAAGAAGCCAAAAAAGATGACCCGTCCTCCTGTATACTTCAGTGTATAGCAGGCGATCGCCTTAACCACTCGGCCACAGATGCATTGTGTAATTTCACCGCATCCGATGGGATTCGAACCCACGCACGCATTGCGTAATCACTTTCAGCTGTTCTCGCTCACGTGTGAGCATTTAGTCTGTGTGTGTCGTGAACCTTCGTTCACGCAACTCGATGGCGGGTCAATACTGACCGTGAAATCGGGAATCTAGCTATAGATACCTGTACACGGCGTCGCCGGACGCGCGCACTTTTTAACAACAACAGCTGAGAACGAGACGCGGCGTTCGGAGCCAGAGCCGAGGCGCGCGGAGGGAGCGATGCCGAAGTCCGCGGCCGCGAAGGCGTCGCAGAAGAGGCGCGCCGCTCGCCGACGGGCGGAGGCCCGCGGGGATCGCGGCGGCGGGGGCGGCGGGGGAGAGGAAGGCGGAGGAGGAGGAGGAGGAGGAGGAGGCGTGCAGCGGGGGGCGATCTCGTCGACGGTCGGCGCCGCGCGCGACCCCGACGCGGCGACGCGCGACGGCGACGGCGACGGCGACGGCGACGGCGACGGCGCGACGGCGGCGCGCGACGACGACGTCCTCGCCGCGTCCTTCGCGAGGGTGACCGTCGGCGACGCGGCGGCGGCGACGGAAGACGCCGACGACGCCGACGCGACGCGAGAGGAGGACGGGGACGCGCGCGCGGCGGATCCTCCTCGTCCTCCTTCTCCGGATTTCGTTCCCTATCCGGATTTCGCTCCCTCTCCTCCGCCGCCGCCGCCGACGCCGCCGACGCCGCCGCCGTTCGTTCCCCCCGAGGCGACGCTCCTCGACACCCCGCTCGAGTGCGCGAAGGCGCTCGGCGCGCTCATCGACGCGGCCGCCCCGGTCGCGGTCGACTTCGAGGGGATCAGTCTGTCGCGCACGGGGAAACTCTGGCGCGTTCTCATCACGCCGGTCCCCGTACGACCGCGTCGGCGCGGTGAACGCCGTTCCTTGAGGACTTACTTTTCTTCCCGGCGCATCTCTCCGCCCACCCCTCGCTGGTTTCAATCCCGACACACCCACCTCGACGCCTTTCAACTCCGCTTCTGACGCCTTTCAACTCCGCCCCGACATCATCGCTCGTACGGACCCTCGATTACCCTCAGCCTCGCTCAGGTGGCGCCGCCGCCGCCCGCGCCGGTGCTCCTCGTCGACGTCTCCGTCATGGGCGCGCGCGCGTTCGAAGAGGGGCGCCTGCGAGAGCTTCTCGAGTCGACGCGCGTGCTGAAGCTCGTCTTCGACTGCCGCGGCGACTCGGACGCGCTCTATCATCAGCACTCCGTGAAGCTCCGAAACGTGTACGACGTGCAAGGCGAGACTGGACTGCGATCCCCATGCGACCCCGTTCGCGCGTCGCGCGTCGTTTCTTGAGGACTTCCTTCTCTTCTCTTCTTTCGCGCTCTGTCGACCTCACGGCATGTCGCGTGGTGACGTGATTTCATCCCCAATTCCCAATCCCCGATATACCTGACGCGCGTCTTCTTCCCTCCCTCAACCTCCCATCTGTCTATCCTCTCGAAGTCGCGTATTGTCTCAAGGGGGACGCCGAACGCGGCGGCGGGCGGCGACACCCGTTCCTCCTCGGCCTCGGGAAGGCGCGTTCTCCTCACACTGGTCCCTATACGACCGCGTTCGCGCGGTGAACGCCGTTTCTTGAGGACTTTACTTCCCGGCGCATCTCTCCGCCCACGCCTCGGTTTCAATCCCGACGCACCTCCCGCGACGCCTTTCAACTTCAACTGACGCATTTCAACCCCGCCCGTTCCTCCTCGGTCTCGGGAAGGCGCTCGCGGACTGTCCGGGGCTGGACGCCGACGCGCGCGAGGCGTTGGACCGCGTGAAACGCCGCGGGAAGGAGATCTTCGCGCCGGAGTGGTAAGGATCCCCTCCCTTCACCGTATCTTCATTTGTTTTCGTTACATATCATGGTCTACACGTTCGTTTCAGCCGGTTCCGTCAGATTGACGACGCTATCTCGCGACATCGTCGCGATTTACTGTCTATTTCATCGCTTCGTCTTGCGTTTCTTCTTTGACTGCGTCAGGGCGATCTCGTCTTCATCCCGAGCACCCTCGGCATCATCTCCATCTCCCTCCGCACCGCCCGCGGGCACTGGCACTGTCGCTGTCGCCGTCGCTGTCGCTGTCGCTGTCCACTCAAACTGCTCCGCGATCTCCGGCTGGTACTTGGTGAGCAAATCCTTGAGCTGTTGCGCGTTCTCCGCTTGGTCAGAGATGATCCACTTGATGGCCTCGTCCCATTTCCCGGTCATCTTCTTGATAGTGCCGGTGTCGGGATCGGTGTAGATGAAGTAGGTTCTTGCCTTGTTGCTGCTGGCTGGGCGTCTCAACTCTCTGCTCCAACCCTGGAGCTTCACGATCAGCGCGCGCACCTCGAGCTTCTCCTCGAGCAGTTCCGCGAGGTGCACTCTGAGGTGTGCATCGGCGGGGCGATCGATGAGCTCAGGCAGAGTGAACTCACCGTTCTTGACGCAGCCGCTGTGGTACTTTTGCTGGGCGTCTCTCACCTCCGGAGTGAGGTCCCGGTCGATCGTGCCCCCGGGGAAGATGCACAGCCCCTGCCTGGCGTCGATGATGTACCCGTACTCCTCGTACATGGCGCCGTACATCTTCATGAAGTGCTTGACGGAATCTTCACCGCCGCAATCCAAGCCGCCGTACTGTTCCGCGTTGCGGCCTCCCTTGCGAACGATGCCGATGATCACGTTCGCCGCGTTCACGTCGTACATCGGGTGCTTGACGCGGTCCGCGTTCCCGGTCTTGTCGCACGTCCGCCGCGGGGGGAAGGGCAAGCCCAAGCCGAAGTGCCTCCCGAGCACTTTCTCTCCTCCCGAACTTTCGCCCGGGGGGAGCCGCGGCTTGGTGATGATCTGGAAGAGGTATTTATCCGCGAAGTTCAACCCCGTCGCACGCAGAAGTTCGGCTTGCAACTCCTCGAGGCTGAATCCGCGGATGACCCCGTCGACGATGATCTGGGTGAACGACTCGCCGCGGGACTTCCACGCGCACGCGGCACTGCAGAGGTCGTTGTCGGGAAAGAAGACGCCTTTGTGCGGGTACGCG
>Ga0181554_1004824_pt1 | contig 10800 bp, 9 predicted proteins | sample 011ome_16_FD_145602 | JGI IMG/M metagenome (GOLD analysis project Ga0181554, IMG submission 145602) | Coastal salt marsh microbial communities from the Groves Creek Marsh, Skidaway Island, Georgia - 011503CT metaG (spades assembly) | ecosystem: Environmental > Aquatic > Marine > Intertidal zone >... | reverse complement strand
CGGGACGCTGCCGGCGACGGCGAAGATCGCGTCCGAACGCGCCGCCGACGCCGCGAACGGCGACGCGAAGCCGACGGCGTGGGCGACGCGACGGCTGAAGCGGTACTCGGTCGCGATCGACGCGCCGCCAGGGGTCGACGGTTCGATCGATGAACCGACGCGGCAGCCGGTCGCCGCCGCGCCCATCGTCGTCGCCGCGCCCGCTTGCGCGAGGGCGCAGCCGCCGATGCACTCCGACTCGGCGAGAGATCTGAGCGTCGACCGCCGCGCGACCGACGACGCCGCCGACGCCGACGCGTCCGATCCCGTCGCCGCCGCGAAGAAGGCGCTCGAGGACGCGATGCGCGCGCTGAAGGAAGCGGAGGCGAACGCGCAGATCGCGGCGGAGAAGAAGGAGGCGCAGGCGCGGGCGGAAGTCGTCGCCGCCGCGCCGGCGGTCGCCGCCCTGCCAGCCGTCGTCGACGTCGAGCTTCCGCCGCCGCTTTCGTCGCCGGTCGAGGCTGTCGCGAACGAAGCGGACGAGCAGCTGAAGACGATGCGGCTGTCGCTCGCCACCTCGCGCGCGGCGCACGCCGCCGTGGACGCGATCCTGTCCTCCGTGAACGGCCCAGACGCGAGCGTTACGGAAGGCCCGCCGCGAGCGGCGCGGAGGGCGTCGGACGTGTTCACGAGAGCCGACGACGGCGCGCACGAAAAAATCGTCGCCGACGTCGCCGCCGCGGTCGGCTGCGTGCTGCTCCCGTCGCTGACGCCGCGCGCGAAGGCGTGCGACGCGACCGTCCGCGGGCTCGCGGGCGTGAGCGTCGGCGGCGGCGACGCGGACGCGGGGCTTTTGCGCGCGCTGCGCGATTTCGCGGCGGCTTCGGCGAAGGAAAAGAAGCGCGCCGGGGCGGACGGCCCGGACGTCGCCGACGACTTCAAGCTGTCCCCGTGGAAGGCGAACGACGCGAGGAGCGGCGGCGACGAGCTGAAGCGCCTCGCGAGCGACGACGCGCACATGCTGATCGCCGCGTGCGCGCGGATGAAGCCGCTGGGATCCGAGGAGAAGAAGAAGAACGCCGCGGGGCCGCACCGACGGCTGATGCGATTCGAGCCGCGTCCCGCCGCCGCCGCCGCCGCCGCGCCGGCCGCGAAGAAGCCGCGCGCCGCCGCCGCGCCGGTCGCGAACTCCGACGCCGAGGTCCCGTGGGACCCGCTCGTGGACACGGACTCCGACGCCGACGCCGACGCCGACGTCGACGTCGCGCGCCCGGACGCCGCCGCGACCGCCGAGAGACTCGCCGACGTCTTGGACGACCTCTACCAAACCTCCGGCGACGCCGGGGTGCTCCTCCTCGCGTCCACGACGCGCGACAGCGCGCCGAACACGTTCCAGGGCGCGCGCGCCGGTTCAAGGCACGTCGTCAACACCGTCGCGGTCGAGCACGCGTGCGGCGCGGTGACCGGCGTGCCGATGCATCAGCTGTTGCTGCAAGCCGCGGAGGTCGGCCTCGTGATGGATCCGAGCGGGTGCTTCGTCGCGCCGAATTCGGATTCGTCCGCCGCGGCGAACGACGAATCGCAGGCTGACACGTCATCACCCGTCCTCGGCGTCGGCGTCGCGCGGCTGCGGCGCGTCGGGTACAGCGTCCGGTTCGCGCGCGAGGACGACGTCGACGCGCTCGTCGCCGTCGAGGCGCAAAACTGGGGCTCGAAATCCGCGATGCGCACGCCGCGCGCCACCATTCTCGACCGCGTCGTCAACAACCCCGCGGGGAACCTCGTCGTGCAGTCCGACGACGGCGAGGTCAAAGGCGGCGTCTACTTCCAGCGCGTGAACGCGCCGGACGACGCGACGGTGTACGACTGGCACAACAAAGAGCGCGCGCGCCTCGTCGAGGGACCGTACGTGCAGCTGATGGACATCCACGTGTGCCAACTCTTCAGCGCGACGCTCGGACGCGCGGTGGGGAACGAACTGCGCGAGTTCGTGCTCAACGTCGCGCTGACGATGCCCGGCGTGAGAGGCGTGTGCGCGGTCACGCGCACGCGCGGGTACCGGAACAAAGAGAAGGTCACCGGCGTGAAGTACGAGGACTACGTCATGCAGAGCGAGGGGAAGCACGACCGCGGGCTGTTGTTTCACACCGGCGGCGGCGCGCGCGTGTTAAAGCCGGTGCATAACTGGCGCCCCGCGGACCACGAGAACGACGGCAAGGGGACGCTCATCCTGTACGACCTCCCGAAGCTGTCCATGGCGCGGATCGCGTCCGCGAAGATCGCCGCGCATCGGTGGAAGACGCGCGCGATGAAGCGCGCGGGCGAGACGAAAGCGGCGGCGGCGGCGGCGGCTTTGAAATCGAAGCCGCCGGCTTCGGCGGCGGCGTCGCCGACGTCCGTCGCGGACTTCGACGACGCCGCCGCCGACGATGACGTCCCGACGGTGTTCGTTTCGCTGAACGCCGGGCCGTCGTCGGAGAAAATCTCCGACAAAATCTCCGACGGATTCTCCGACGCGGTGCGCGCGCACGCGCTCGCGGAGTCGTGGAGCTCCTCGGACGACTCGAACTGACGCGGCGCCGCGCCGGGTCGCGGGCGGAAGTGCGCGCGCGAAGTGAGAGATGCGAGAGTGTACGAGTATGATATGATAAGTTATGATGAGTGTGTATTTCGCGTGGTTTCGTTCTGTTTCTTACATGTGCATCTCATCTCTTCGCGCGCTTCGCCGCCGTCTTCGCGGCGGCGGCGGCTTTGCGTTTCTCCGCCGCCGCGGCTTTCTTCGCCGCCGCCGCGGTTTTCTTCTCCGCCGCCGCGACTTCAAGATTCATCAATTCTCTCACCTCTTTGAGAAGACCCTCGGACCTTTTGTAACCGTTCTCTACGGCCTTCGCGAGCCAGTGTTCCGCCTTACCGAGGTCTCTCTCACAGTGTCCATAACTGAAATAGTAACAGCGCCCAAGGTTATTTTGCGCATATGCGTAACTCTGCTCCGCGGCTTGATGATACCACTTCACCGCCTCTGCCATGTTCTTCTCTACGCCTTCTCCGTGATAGTAGCAGCCCCCAAGGTTATATTGCGCACCTACGTAACCATGCTCCGCGGCTTGACGATACAGTTTCACCGCCTCCACGAGGTTCTTCTCTACGCCGTGTCCATCGCAGTAGCAGTTCCCAAGCCCATTTTGCGCGGCTGCGTGACCCTTCTCCGCGGCTTGACGATACAGTTTCAACGCCTCCTCGTACCGCTCTGCGTCTTCGTGCTCCACGCCGAGTTTATACTGCGCGTCCGCTTTCTTCACAGCCGCGGCGGCTTTGCGTTTCTCCGCCGCCGCGGCTTTCTTCGCCGCCGCCGCGGCTTCACGTTACACCACTTTGAGAAGATAATCGGACACTTTGTTCCCGTTCTCTACGGCCTTCGCGAGCCAGTGTTCCGCCTGACCGAGGTCTCTCGCGACGCCGTTTCCGTAATAGTAACAGTTCCCAATGCTATGTTGCGCTATTGCGCGACCCTGCTCCGCGGCTTGACGATACAGTTTCACCGCCTCCACGTGGTTCTTCTCTACGCCGCGTCCGTGATAGTAGCAGCGCCCAAGCCTATTTTGCGCACCTGCGTGACCCTTCTCCGCGGCTTGACGATACCACTTCACCGCCTCCTCGTACCGCTCTGCGCCGTAGTGCTCCACGCCGAGTTTACACTGCGCGTCCGCGTCGCCGCCCTCCGCCTTCTTCCGCAGCTCGAACGTCGCGTCGCTCTCCCCCGGGAGCCGCCGCGCCTCCCTCGGCGCGCCCGTCGTGGCCGCGTCGCCCTCCATCGCGCTCGTGAGCTCGTCGCTGAGTTTCTCCCCGTCCGACGCGCCGCTCGCGGACCCGCTCTGCTCGTTCTTCGGAACGACGCGGACGACGAGTCGCCCTCGCCGCGCCTCCTCCTCCAGGTCCTCCTCCATATCCTCTTCGTTCCTCGCGATCGCGGGCCACGCGCGCGCCGGCGGGTCCTCCCTGAACGCCTCGCGGTACTTCGCGAGGACGCGCGCGTACGCCTCCATCTCCGCCGCGTCGTTCGCGTTCACCCCCGCGCTGTCCTCGTTCGCGTGGTCCAGAACGTCCCCGAAGACGCGATCGCAGAACGAGACGTAGTCGCGAGTGCCGTTCAGCGCGTGCTGCCGCCACGCCTCGCCGACGACCGCGCTCGGGCGCAGCGCGATCGTCTTGAACGTGTTCTTCTATATCGTCATGAAACGCAGGTACTCCCGCAGGAGCGCGCGCGCGTCGTCCTCGCGGTCGAACCCGCGGACGTGGCGTCGGATGTTACCTAGCAGGCGCTCTTCCGCGTCGGCGTCGCCGACGGGCTCGACCGCGAGCAGCGTCGGCGCGAGCGGGTTCGGCGAGGGCGGCCTCCTCGAGACGACGCGCGCGACGACGCGCGCGGCGTGGCCGGAGGAGCACGCGACGGAAGCGGTCATCGGAGCGTCGACGGCGGGTCGTCGGGGCGCTTCGGAGTGTGTAGAGGAGGTTGCTGATGCGTCGGATTTTGATTTTTTTTTTTTAGAATTTGATTTTCGGCCTCGAGTCGTCGTCCGCGCGTCCTCGCCGTCTCCGCGACCGTGACCGCGACCGTGACCGTGACCATCTGTGCGTTATGTCCACGTGTTACATGAGCTATCTATCCGCGCGGCGTCGTCCCGTCCACCCTACCCTCGTCCACCTTATTTAACCCGTTTCATCCATTCCTCGGAGGACGACGAGCTCCACCCGTCGTCGTCCTTCTCGTCGTCCGCCCCCGCGTCGTCGCCGCCGTCGCCGTCCGCCTCGCCGTCGCCGCCCTCGCCGGCGGCGGCGTCCGCCGCGCTCTCTTTCTTCAACCTCGCCACGTTCTCCTTCCCCTCCTCCTCCTCCAGCCGCTTCTCGTACCACTCCGCGAAGTCGTTCCACACCGACGGCGCCTCTCTGCGGTACCTCTGATACTCCTCCTCGGTGACGTCGGCGAGGCATCGATCCTCGTCCTTTCCGAAGAAGTCCGTCGCGACGAACACGCGCCCCAACGCCCTCGCGTTATCCTTGAACCGCAGATACTTCCTCGGCGGCGTCTCGGAGATGATCCCGGTGTAGTCTTCCTCCGGCTCGAACGTCTTGAGCTTCCCGTTGGCGTCCACGTGCACGATGACGTCCGCCCACCCCGCGCGTCTGTCTTCTTTCTCGCGCATGAGATTTAAAAGGCCCTCCGTGCCGATGGTGTAGTTGGCGTACTTCGTCGCCGGCCCCGGGAAGTCTTTCAGCGCGGCGCACACGAGCCCGCAGTCGTGCACGATGAGCGGGCGCTTCAGCTCCTCGAACGCTCGCCGCGCCTTGTCCATCGCGACCGCCTTCACGGAGTCGGCTTGGATCTCCGGGATTTTCAAATCCACGCCCTGGACCTGGACGCGCGACAGCGACCGCAGCGACAGCGCGAGCCTCGCGCGCGTCAGCTTCCCCGTGTTCCCGGTCACGAACACGAGCGGCGGCGGCGGCGGTATGGGCGGCGGCGAGAACGACGCCGCCTTCGGGGGCGAGTACAGACCCGGCATGAGCCCCGCGCGCGAGAACGGCTTCATCCCGGGCGGCGACGGCGGGCGGTTGCCGCTGCCGTCGTTCGCGCCCGCGCCCGAGGGCTGCTGCTGCATTCCGGGGAGGATCCCGGGGATGGGCTGGAATCCGGGCATCAGGCCGGCGGCGTGCGAGCCGCCGGCGGCGTATCCGGGCATCATCGCGACCGCGACGGAGTCGGTGGAGGCAGGCGCGCGGGGACGGAGTGAGGCTATGAGACGCGCGACGCGACGGTTCGAAGGCGAAGGCGTCAGAAAAAAGTTCGGTCGTCGCGTCGCGTCGCGTCCTGTCTGGTCGCGTCGCGTCGTCATCAATTCCTACACCCGGGTGCCCTAATCGGCGCTCAGATCGAGCGGCGCGACGGCACGCGATCGACTCCCAGCACGGCGCGCGCGCGCGTCCCCGCGGGCCGCGGTCGTCGTCGTCATGTCCGCCTCGAGCGACGAGCGGCTGTCGCGGACGATCGAGGGCGCGTTCCGGCTCACGCTGACGGAGAGCGCGGGATCCGACGAGTGCGTCTTCCTCGCGGACCTCGCGACCGAGCTCCGATCGGAGGGCGTCTCCCCGCCGTTCGCGATCACCGCGGATAACCTCGAGCGCGTGCTCTTCGCGCGCTTGTCCACGCCGCAGGACGCGTTCCCGGAGGGGGCGTGGAGGAGAGACCCGGAGGCGGCGCCGTTCGCGTGGCTCGTGCGATCGTACCTCCGATGCTTCCACGCGTCGCGCAAGTCCGCGAGCTCGAAGGACCTCCAAGAGAAGCAGGCCGCGCTCCTCGCGGCGGCGAACGAGCTCTGCGTGTCCTACTGCGGCCTCCTCCTCAACCCCGCGATGGACGGGATGTTCCCGCAACCAGAGGCGGCGGCCGCGCGGGGGCCGTCGCAGCTGTTCGACGAGATGACCGGCGCGGATGGCTTGCCGCCGGGATTTCTCGACGCGTTCGCGAGGAGGTTCGAGAGCGAAGGCCTCCCGGAGATGCTCGACCCGTCGCTGACGCAGCTCCCGAGCCTCATCAACGGCGTGTCGCCGCTGGGCGAGGTGCACAAGCCGCTGACGCTGCTGTGCCAGCTGGCGGCGTGCAAACCCGTCGCGGCTCGGCTCGCGGCGCATCCGAAGTGGAAGCCGACGACGACGACGACGACCAACGCCTTCCCCGGGATGGCCGGGATGGCCGGGATGGCCGCGTCGTCGTCGTCGTCGTCGTCGTCGTCCGCGATCAACGGCCGCGCGTTCGAGGACGAGTCGCTGCTCGGGCCCTTCTTCGGGTGCAGCGCGCTGCCGGACCCGGCGCTGCTCCAGCGGCAGCCGTCAGTCGCGGAACAGTGCTTCAGGTGCGTTCTATACACTGGTCCCCATACGACCGCGTCGGCGTGGTGAACACCAATCCTTAAGGACTTTTGCCGGCGCATCTCTCCGCCCATCCCTTGCGGTCAATCCCCGCCCACGATGCCTTTCAACTTCAACTGACGCCTTTCAACTCCACCCCGACATCGCTTTGTATGGAACGACCCTCAGCGGCCTCGAGAGCAGACGCGGCGCGGACGTCGAACAGTCGATTCACACGCTGCGCGCGGTGACGAAACAAACACAGGAGGGGCTGTATCAGACCCTGTACGCGATGCTGAAACACGGCGGGGACGTGCGAGAGGGCGTCGTCGCGTGGCTCGCCGCCGCGTGCGACGCGAACGCGGGGCGGAGCAAGATGCAAATCGCGCCGCTCCTCTGCTCGTCGCACGGGTTCGCGCATAACCTATCGATGACGACGCTTCGACTCGCGGCGCCGTTCACCGAGCCCGGGGCGATGAAATTCACGAAGATCGACCCGAGCTACGTGCGGTCGAGAAAGTGCAGGCTCAACTTGACCGAGGTGACCAGGGTCAGCGCGACGGAGGAGCAGGCGCGTGCGGGCGCGTTGACCGAAGCCGAGGAGACGGCGACGGAGAGCTACGGGTTCATCTGCGAGTGTTTCTTCCTCGCCGCCCGCGCGATGCACTTGGGGTACGTCAAGTGCGTCAGCGAGCACACGTCGCTCGCGCGCGAGCTCCAGGACCGGCAGTCGCAGCTCGGGGACGTGGACGCGATGCGCGCGCAGTGGGCGGCGTCGTTGCCGGGCGGCGCGCCGAACGCGTTTCAATCCGCGCAGTTTGACAGGCACATCGGCCAGCTCACGAACGAGCTCGCGCGGTGTAAGGAACGGTACGCGTGCTTCGATAGCGTGCTGCAGGACCCGAGGGCGATCGGCGAGGCGATGGCGTTCTATCGGCTCGTCGCGACGTGGTTGATATGGGTCGCGACGGACGGGAGGGACGCGGCGGGGGGGGCGACGTTGGCGCGAGAAGTCGCGGGGAAGACGGGCGGCGGCGGCGGCGGCGGCGGCGGCGGCGGGTTACTTCCGACGCCGTGCCCGCCTCGGTTCGCGCTCCTCCCCGAACACATCCTCGAGGACTGCGCGGACTTTTTGTTGTACCTGTGCCGCTTCTGCGCGCAGAGCGGCGGCCCGAACCGCGACGTGTTCAACCACGAGCGTCTGGACGAGCTCATGTCGCTCTTCGTGTTGCTGTTGGGTTCTCCCGAGTACGTCAAGAATCCGTACCTACGCGCGAAGTTCGTGGAGGTGCTGCGGCACTGGCTCCCCGGCGACCCGGCCGAGCCGCGCGGGCGCTGGAACCCCGCGATGGCGAACTTGTTCGAGGGCCACCAGCTCGCGCTGAAGCACCTGATCCCGTCGGTGTTGCGGCTCTACGTCGACATCGAGTTCACCGGCGCCGCGAATCAGTTTTACGACAAGTTCAACATCCGGTACCAGATCGGCGAGATGTGCGAGTACCTCTGGAAGGTGGAGCCGCACCGCATCGCGTGGAGCGAGCTCGCGATTCGCGACCCCGAGTTCTACATGCGGTTCCTGAACATGCTCATCAACGACGCGGTGTGGCTGTTGGACGAGAGCATGCAGAAGCTTCCGGAGGTGAGAGAGTACGACCAAGATTCGAGCGACGTCGACGCGTGGTCGCGGCGGCCCGCGACGGAGCGCGCGGAGCGCGAGCGCGCGAACGCGCAGACGACGCGCGGCCTGAAAAACGACCTCATCCTCGCCAAGGTGCACGTCGGGATGATGGAATACACGAGCCGGGACATCGCGGCGCCGTTTTTGTTGCCGGAGATGGTGGAGGCGCGTTCTATACACTGGTCCCCATACGACCGCGTCGGCGTGGTGAACGCCGTTCCTTAAGGACCTTGCCCGGCGCATCTCTCCGCCCACCCCTCGCTTTCAATCCCCGTTCGCGACGCCTTTCAACTCCAACTGACGCCTTTGAACTCCACCCCGACATCGCTTTGAATGATGGAACAGCGCGTGGCCGCGATGCTCAACTATTTTCTGCTGTTCCTCGCGGGGCCCGAGCGCACCAAGCTGAAGGTCAAGGACCCGGAGAAGTACGGGTGGAAGCCCAAGGAGCTGCTCGGGATGATCACGCAGGTGTACTTGCACCTGTTCGAGGCGGACAAGGACGGCGCGTTCGTCGCCGCCGTCGTCGCGGACGGCCGGAGCTATAGAGACGAGGTGCTCACGGAAGCCGCGTCGCTCTTGCGGCAGCTCGGTCTCAAACCCGCGCACGCCGTCGCGAGTTTCGATCGACTCGCGGACGCGTGCCGGATGTCCGCGGCGGCGATGGAGGAGGAGGAGGCGGACCTGGGGGAGATACCGGAAGAGTTTTTGGACCCGGTGATGTGCACGCTGATGACGGATCCGGTGAAGCTGCCGGGGGGCGCGTCGATGGATCGCGCGAACATCATGCGGCATCTCCTGAGCGACCAGTCGGATCCGTTCACGCGCGCGCCGTGCTCGATCGAGGATTTGGTGGACGACGTCGAGCTCAAGGGGAAGATCGACGCGTGGGTGAGGGAGCGGAAGGGGATGGCCGCGGTGGGGAGAGGAGGCGCGTGACGCGCGCGAGAGACGACGAGAGGAGCGCCTTCGTGGATGAAGAGAAGACGACTGATTTTTTGCGACGATCGCGTTTGCGACGATTACATGTGCTCGCGCGTCCGTCGTCTAGTCTATCGATGATTCGCGAAAGAAGCGCGGCCCTCCTCGTCCACGGACTCCATCTCGAGATCTCTGTACGCCCCCGCCTTCGCCCCCCCCGCTCCCGGTCCCGGCGACAGGTTCAAAATCGCCACCGCGCCGCCCTCCGTCCCGATGTCGACGCTCGTCCTCCTCGCCGCGATCGTCGCTCCCCCCTCGCCCCCGGTTCGATCCCCGCCGCTACCCCCGTACTCCTCCTCGCGCGCCGCCACAAGCTTCGCCGCCGCCTCCTGCTCGTTCGCCTTCGCCTTGCTCACGACCGCGACGCCGCACATCGTGACGAACGACCCCGCCGCGCGGTCCCACCCGACGGCTGAGGGAGGGTCGGGGTGGCGTTGAAAGGCGCGTCAGGGGTGGAGTTGAAAGGCATCGCGTTCGGGGATTGAAAGCGAGAGACGCCGGGAAGTGAAGTCCTTAAGGAACGGCGTCAACCTCGCCGACGCGGTCGTATGGGGACCAGTCCGATACTATCTTATAGAACGCGCCTTCGTCCAGGAAAATATCCGCGAGGATCACCGTGAAGATCACCTGCACGCCACTGTACACCGTCGGCAGCACCCCGCTGACGTGCGATATCGCCCAGCTGTTTATCCCGTGCGCGAAACACGAGGACATGATCCCGGCGTACAGCACCGCGAGGTACGCGTGCGCGGGCAGCGTGGACCACTCGACGCGGCGCACCAGCCCGCGCACGCCGACTGAGACGTCGGGGTGGAGTTGAAAGGCGTCAGAAGCGGAGTTGAAAGGCGTCGAGGGCGGAGATTGAAAGCGAGGGGTGGGCGAAGAGAGACGCCGGCAAAAGTCCTTAAGGAACGGCGTTTACCACGCCAACGCGGTCGTATGGAGACCAGTGTATAGAACGCACCCGACGCGATGACGATCTCGCTGACGACGGTGGCGGCGAATAAGAACAACATCGGCCCGGGCGGCGGACGGTCGAGCCCTTCTATGACGACGTCGTCGTCGTCGTCGTCGTCTTCGTCTTCGAAATGACTAGTAGTAACGCTCTTCCTCGTAACGGCAGCTGTAGAATTCGAACCGTCACCAGCGCGGACGCGTTTCAGCGCCAACGCCAGGAGCACGACATACGTCGCGTACGCGATCGGCTGCGTCATGAGAAAGATCGAGTCCACCACCCCCGGCGCCTCGTCCTCGTTCGT
>Ga0181554_1004817_pt1 | contig 10805 bp, 7 predicted proteins | sample 011ome_16_FD_145602 | JGI IMG/M metagenome (GOLD analysis project Ga0181554, IMG submission 145602) | Coastal salt marsh microbial communities from the Groves Creek Marsh, Skidaway Island, Georgia - 011503CT metaG (spades assembly) | ecosystem: Environmental > Aquatic > Marine > Intertidal zone >... | reverse complement strand
AAAGGGAAGGCCCTTCCCTTTCTCCGTTATATCCCCCACCACCCCGCTCGCGATCGCGTCCACGCCGGGGAGTAACAACTCCCCGCACGCCGCCTTGTCTAACCTTCCGAACACCTCGCGGACGTCCAACAGACGCTTCGTCATCAGGTCCACCATCGTCTCGGACATCTTCCGCACCTTGCACGGCACGATGCCCTGCCACCCTAAGAACCCCGCGGGCGTCTCCGGCCACCGCTTGATGTCCAGCCCGACGTACTCCTCCGGGGAGAAGATCATCTTCACCGCGAGCGCGTTCGTGAGCCAGTTGAGGACGCCGGCGACGACCGGTATCGTGAGGTAGAGCCAGAACTGCGTCGCGAGCTTTTGCTCCGCCTCGCGCGCGGTCGCCTCCACCGCGGTCGCGAACGACGTCCACGACAGCGAGGACGGATCGAGCGTTGGGTTCGAGAGCTCGCCGCGGTGCCCGCTCTTCTTCGCCGCGGGGCGCGCGCTCGCGAGGTCGGCGACGCGCGTCGCGCCGCGCGACGACGACGACGACGACGACGACGACGATTCGTCGTGGCGCGAATGCGCGCGAGACGTCGACGTCGACGTCGACGCCGTCGCGGTGGAGGGCGGCGCCGCGCGCGCGATCGGCGCGCGCGACGCGACCGCGAACGCGGCCGCGCCGAGGACGGTGCCGACGACGGTCGCGCGCGCGCGCGGGCGCGGCGGCGCGACGCGCGCGGGATCGCCCCCCGCCGCGGCGCCGTCGATCGGGGTCGGAATCGGTGACTGAGCACTCCGATCGTCGACGCCCTCGCCGCTCCTCGCGCGAACGACGACGGCGACGCGCGCGCGCGCGACCCTCGCGCGCGTCGACGGCGTCGCCCCGAGTCGCCGCGAGGACGGCGACGGCCCCAGCGCGGGCGCCATCGCGGCCGCCATCGCGGTCGCGGCGCGCGAAGTGACACCCCGCGACGTTTGGGCGAGCTTTCAACCGTCTGCTGCTGTGCGAGTGGCAGAGATTTTTTTGGCAGTCTTTCAGCTCGAACAACGACTCCTCTTCGTCGTCACTTCCGCTGGCGCGTCCGCACGAAGATCATGCCGGCGAAGGTACAGAAGGGACGCGGCAAGTCGTTCTTCGACTGGTGCATGGAGAACGGAGAGCGTGGTAAGCAGCTCCTCAGAGAGTTCTACGAGGTGGACAAGCTGCAGGAGCTAACGAAAGGGTCGAGCTACAAGGCAAAGTGGAAGTGCCAGAAGTGCAAGCACCTATGGAGGGCGACGGTGATGAACCGCACGAGGAGTGGCAGAGCCAGCGGGTGTCCGAAGTGCTGTCTTTCGAGAGGTCAAGGGTGCCATACGGTGTTGTCCCGAACGAACAACTTCCTTACGTGGTGCGAGAAGAACGGCGAGCGAGGGAAGAAGCTCAGGGAGGAGTACTGTGACACGGACAAGCACCCGACCTCGGTGACGAAAGGGTCGCACTACAAGGCGCTGTGGAGGTGTGGGACGTCCGCGCACGAGTGGAGAGCGAAGGTAAATAGCCGCACGAACGGGGTCACACCCAGCGGATGCCCACAGTGTAAGACCAATCCGCCGGTGAGCAACTTCCTCACGTGGTGCGAGAAGAACGGCGAGCGAGGGAAGAAGCTCCACAAGGAATACGTCGACGAGGACAAAAAGCCTTCGGAGGTGTCGTACGGGTCGAACTACAAGGCGCTGTGGAAGTGTGAGACGTGCGCGAACGAGTGGAGAGCGCTGGTGAAGAGCCGCACGAAGAGCGACGGACCCCACGGGTGCCCGGAGTGTAACATCAGAGGGCGACAGCCTGCAAAACGCAAACGCGCCGACGACGACGCGTAGGCGGAGAGAGTTTTGGCGTGGAACCGCGCCCGGACGGCGCTCTGGAGTTGGAGGACGACGACGAAACGATGAACAGACGAGGCACGAGCGCGAACGAACGCACGCACACACGACACGCGCACGTTGTAATGAAGAGGAGTGTTCGCACGTATTATCGCACAAACTCTATGGCTAACATCCTCTGAAACGCTCTCGTGGTACACCCGGCGACGCGCGACTCGCGCCCCGCCGCCGGTAAAATTGAAAACTGATATCACACTTCCGCCCGTCTTGTAATCGAAACAAACGCCGGCCGCCGCCCCTCTGCGCGGCCATCCCTTACAGTAGTACGTACTGTATCCCTCTCGTGGTACAAATTGAAAAACAAACAACATCGCGAGCGCGCGCGAGCGAGCGGGGCATCCTCCCCCGTTCGCGCTTCGCGCGTCGCGCGCGGGACGAACAACAAATTCACGCGAAAAAGCCGACGCCAACCGCCGCGCGCGTATTACACGAAGCACTGGTTGCCGACGCAGCAGCGTCCGTTGAGGTCGCACACGACGACGGACGACTCCCCGCCGCCGTTCCCGACCGCGACGGTCGCCCTCTTCGCCGGCAGCGCGAGCGCGGACGTCCGCGACGACTGCTTCTTGACGAGCTTCTTCGTGATCTCCCTCGTCGTCGACTGCACGGCGTGCGCGAGGCCCTTCGTGGTCGCCGTCGCGATGGACGCCGCCGGCGCGGCCACCACCGTAGAGTCCACCTCGGAATCCTTCGCGCTGAGCAGCGCGTCCGCGAGCGCCTTCGCGCGGTCCTCCGAGGACGACGACAGCGGCGTGAACGCCGCCGCGCGCATGAGTAGCACCGTCATGAACTTCTTGTCCACGCGCGTCGTAAACCTGTTGACGGCGCGCTCGTTGACCATGTTGCGCAGGAGAACCGCGCCCCACGCGAACGTCTCTCTCGCCTTGGCCGCGAGCTCCGGGGAGACGGGCGCGAACGCGGGCGCGTCCGCGTGGAGCGGCGAGAAGATGGGCGCGTCCGCTTGGAGCGCGGACTCCGCGGCGACCTCCTCGGCGATCGCGGCGATCGTCGCGGCGATCTCCTTGGGGCAGAATTTCTTCTCGACGACGACGTTTTCCTTCTCGGCGACCGCCGCGTTCATGACGACCGACCGCGGCGTCTTCTTCGTCGTCCACCTGTCCTCAACCTCCGCGCGGCTCCCCGTCTTCGCCCACCGCCAGTCGCGCGACTCCACGGGGCTCAGCTTCGGCTTGTCCAGGTTATCGATCGCTCCGAGCGTCGGCGACGCCGGCGCGGTTTGCGCCGCCGCGCCGCCGCGGTTCGCCTCCGCCGACGCCCACATGGACGTGAACTCGAACGGTTTCAGGAACGAGTGGCCGTAGATAAACCTCCCCGCGGGGAGATGCGCGAGCTTCACGCCGTGGTGCGTCCCGACGAGCGTGCGCGACCGCGGCTGGTTCGCGACGACGACGACGCTGCCGTCTTCGCGGTGGCCGAATGAGAGCGGCGCGCCTCGGGGCGTCCTGAGGAGTCGAGTCGGGGTGGAGTTGAAAGGCGTCAGGGTGGAGTTGAAAGGCGTCGAGGGCGGGGTTTGAAAGCGAGGGACCCTGGGCGGAGAGATGCGCCGGGCAAAGTCCTTAAGGATCGGCGTTCACCACGCCGACGCGGTCGTATGGGAACCAGTGTGAGATAAAACGCACCACGCGGCGAACGCTCTCGCCGAGTCGTCAAAGACGGCGAACGAAAACACGTGGTCCGCGGCGTGGAGCTCCGCGAGCATGTCCTTCAGCGCCTTCGCGCGGGCTTTCGGGTCGTCCAGGTGCGCGTCGCGCGCGGCGATGAACCTGTCGACGATCTCCTCCGCGAGGAGCGTGTGCGAGAAGAGCGCGACGGAGACGCGCGATTTCGTGAGGAGCTGCACGCGCGACGGCTTGACCGCGCCCATGCCTCCGCGCTCGTCCACGAGCGTCACCGCGTTCTCGGGCATCAGGCTCGTGAAGATCTTCGCGTCGTCGGTGGACGTCGCGTTCGACTCGTCTTTCGGGCGGACGGTCACCATGAAGAGCGCGTCCTCGTTCGCGACGCGCGCGCGCGCGTCCTTGTGTTTTTCCTTCATCAGTGTTTCCATCGTCGCTGGATTCAGACGCGCGGAATGGCGCGCGCGGTGTGTACGGGAACGCGTGAAACGCGCGTGTGCGGTGTGCGCGTGCGGTGAGCGACGCGGTGTGTGCGGGGGATGCGCGAACGGAGTCGCGACTGTGTGCTGGGGTCGACGCGCGAGACGCCGGTGTGCGGGGAAGAATGAGGAATCGACGCGGCGTTTCGCGCTTTAACGAAACGTGGCCGAGGGTTGCGCGTTTCGGGTTGGTCGCGGAAGATCGCCGAGCGATGCGATTGGCTGAAATTTCGCGCCGAACCGCACGTACAAATTCGTCCGAGTCAGCGAAATTTTTCTGACTAATTGCTCTCTGAAGACGTACGGGAGATATTTTCACAGAGCAATTAGTCTAAAAAAATCGTACGAACCGAGACGGATAGTAAAAAGTGCAATCCCGAGCATAAAGGTGTGCGCACAGGGACATTTTCTTGAGTTAACAATTCGTGACTGGTGTCGTCGTCGACGTCACCGGGCTGCCGGGGGAGGGGAGAGAGCGCGAGCGCTCGGCGTAAAAAAAAACGAACGTGCCTGTCTCCCTCCCTCTCTTCTTCTTCTTCTACAGTACCTAGTCGTCATCCCCTCCTTAATCCCGCCGCTTCAGCGCGTTCAGACGCTCGGTGAGATCGTCCATCGTCCCGCCGTCCTTCTTCTCCGCGCTCTCGGGAGGAGGAGGAGGAGGAGGAGGAGGCTTCGCCGCGTCGCCGCCGGCCGCGCCGTCGCCGCCGCCGCCCGCGCCGCCGCCGCCGCCGTCGCCGCCCCCTCCGCCGCCGTCGCTCCCGCCGCCGTCCTTCCCGTTCTTCGGCGGCGTGAGCTCGTTCAAGTACGCCGCGTCCGCGCGGTCCAGCTCCGCGAGCTCCTTCGCGGCGTCCACGATCGCGTCCACCTCCACCTCGTCCGCCGCGCCGTTTTCTTCATCCGCCGCCGTCGTCGACTCCGACGCCACCGTCGAGTTCGCGTCGCCCGCCGCGCGCCGCGCCTCCGGCGACGGCGCGCCCGCGAGCACCGCCGCCGCCGCGGCCGCGTTCCTCGCGTCGTCCGCGGCGGCGGCGGCGTACGCCGCAGCCTCACCCGCGGTGTTGAACTGCACCGCGGGCTGTTGTACCATCACCGCGACCGCCGCCGGTTGCGGTTGCGGCTGGCCTACGCCTACGTACGTCACCGGCTGCGGCATCGGCATCGGCATCGCGACGTGCTGCGGCACCACCTGACGCGACACGTCCTGCGCGCCGCCGCCCATGGTCCCTAACGGCGGCGCCGCGCTCGCGAGCGTTCGCTTCGTCGCCTCCGCGACGTCGAACGCGTCGATCCCGTGTTCGTCCGCGATGACCGCGAGCCTCTCCACCTTCTTCAGAGGGTCCGGGGATCGCGTCGCCAGCCGCGCGCACGCGATCGCGTTCGCGCCGCACGCGCCCGCGGTGGCGTCGTCCGAGCACGCCTTCGCGAACGCCTTGCCGTACTTGACCGCGAACTGTTCGCGGAGCGACGCGAGCTCGGGGAGCTCCGCGGCTAGTTTACTCGCCGCGAACATCACCGTCGCGAGCGCCTCTCTGAGGTCCGCGGGGACGTCCTTGGACGCCTCGATCATCGGGAGCCGCGCGATGAGGAGCTCTAAGAAGACGTCCAGGATCTCTAACACCTCGAGGACGCCCTCCTCGCGCATGACGCCCTCCACGCGGACGCGCGCGGCGTCATCCTTCTCCGCGCGAAGGAGATCCGCGACCTCGGAGATCAGCGCGCGCGTCGCGAGGGACTTCTTGTTCCGTAGGAGCTTGATGCGCCCGACGCACAGACGCAGCGACGTCTTGCATTTGGACGACGAGAACCCGCCGCCGAAGAGGCGGCCGAACGGCATGACGCGCGCGCGGTGAGCCGCGGCGCGGGAAGTGAAGCGTCGCCGCGGTGGTTGGTGACTTCAAAGTACAGTGAAATGCCAAACGGGAGCGCTCTCTTCTCTGAGACAGGAGCGGACGAAGAAAGCGCCAGGCTGGGTGCCTTTTCGGGGTCGCGTCGGAGGAGAGGAGGTGAAACGCTCGTCGACGCCGCGTTTCTATTTTCATTTTCCCGTCCGTCCGTCCGCGAGTAGTGCTGTGTTATATTTAAACAGAACGCGATCGACGCTTCTTCGCGCTCTACGCGTCCCCGGCTACCGGCGGCGGGGGCGGTCGCCCGGTTTTCTATCCCTTCTTCTCTCGCCCGCCGCGCGTCGGGAATGTACAATCCATCCTCTCCCTCTTCTCCCTCTTCTCGCTCCTCTCAAAACGGCCCGTCTTCCCCCTCCTCGACGTACGTGTACACGTCGTTCTCCAGCAAAACCTTCTCCACCGTCTCCCTCGCGAGCGTCGCCTGCTGCGCGTGCCTCGCCGCGCGATGCTGATCCGCGGGGCCCTTCGCGTTCGCGCGCGCGCCCGCCAACTTCCCGCCCGGGCCCTTGGTCCCGCCGTCGGCGTCCAGCGCCTTCGCGCCGGCGTTGGCCACCTGCGAGTGCGCCCACGCCGCGGCGCGACGCTTCGCGTCCCTCTCCCTGGCCGCGTCCTCCCTCGCCTCTTTCTCCGCGCGCGTGGCGTAGTGCCCCGCCTGGCGCTGCTTGAGCATCGCCTGCCGTCGGAGCTTAGTCGCGAGGTTTTCATTCTTCTTGTAGAAGTTTTCCCCGGGGGAGGAAAACGCGGGCGGCGGCGACGGGTGCACCTTCGCCCGCAAGCTCGCGAACGGCCACCTGTTCTCCGGCAAATTCTCCTCGTCCGCCGCGATGTCCGACTTGAGCTTGCGCCTGATGGCCTCCTTCTCCTCCTTGGTGTGCTCCCTGAGGCGAAACTCCCGCGGCACGGTGGCTACGAAATCGCCGCGCGCGCTCTGCAGCCGGCGGAAAAACTTTTCGTGCAACGCGTCAAAGTCCGGCACCTCCTTCGCGGGCGCCGGCTTGAAGCTCCACTTCGGCTTTTTCTCCGGCTTCGACGCGTCAGAAGAAGCGCCGTGGCCGTGGCCTCCTCCGCCTTCGTTCGCGTGGAGCGCCATGCGCTCGGGGAGGCGGCTCTGCGCGAGCTTCGCCACCGCGGCGGCTTTCGCCGCCTCCTTTCGTCGCGCGTCGCGCGCTTCGATGTCGCCAAGCTTCAACGCCTTCACCGCGGCCGGGATCTCCTTAGCCTTGAACGCCCTCTGGAACTTGTTCGCGCGTCGCGCGGTCCTCTCCGCGGCTGTCTCGAGCGTGTACCGCTTCGCTTCCTTGTCGCGCAGGTAAAACGAAAACGGCTTCTCGCTCTCCACGAGCGCGGCTTTGCGGCTCTCGCGTCGCTCCTCGCGTTTCATCGTCTCCCTCTCGATCATTCGCTGATACCGCGGCTCGACCGTGGATCGCGGGATCGACGTCGCCTTGAACGGCTTGTTGATCGTGATGCGCTCCAGCTCGGCCGCGATCGCGAGGTCTTGCTCCAGTCGCTGTTCGCTGATGGTCTTCGTCTTGGTCTTTTCGCGCGCCTCGAACGAAAACGGCTTGGGCTTGGTGATGGCGCGATCGATGAGCTCCTTCGGTCGCGGGAGCCCGTCGCCGTGCGGGCCTTCGCCGAGGTACGCCGCGCAGTGTTTATGCGCGCGCGTTCGCGCGCGCGGGGCGGACTGCGCGCGAATGCGCGTGGAGTCGACAGCGCGTCGCGCCGCTTCCATCTCCGCCGCGGAGACGGACACCAACGGGTCCGCGTCCGCGTCCGCTTCGTCATCCTTCTTCTTCGACTCGGCGGCGGTGACGGCGGGAGTGGACGATTTCGATTTCGATTTCGATTTCGATTTCTCGTCCGCGACGCGCGCGCGGTACTCGTCCATCCACGCGTTCTGCTCCTCGAACGACTCGCGCGCGGGCTCGGGCGTCTTCGCCCTCGGCGCCTTTCCATACAAAGCGAAGTCGGGGTGGAGTTCATAGGCGTCAGTTGGAGTTGAAAGGCGTCGAGGGCGGGGATTGAAAGCGAGGGACCCTGGGCGGAGAGAGACGACGGGCAAGGTCCTTAAGGATCGGCGTTCACCACGCGAACGCGGTCGTATGGGGACCAGTGTGAGATATAACGCACCTTGACCGGCGGCGACAGGTCCGAGTCGTACCCGCCGCTCGCCTTAAACTTCGCCTCGAGCGCAGCCTCGAACGCGGCGAGCCGGTCGTCGCTGAAGATCGCCTTCGCGAGCTCGAGGTCGTCCACGCTCGGTCGCGGGTTATCCACCGAAGGCAGCGGCGAGCCTTCCGCGACGGCTCGAGCGGCGGCGCGCTCCCGCTCGCGTTCGCGTCCCCTCGCCTCCGCTTTCGCGCTGAGGGTCGTTCCAGGGTAGAGTTGAAAGGCGTCAGTTGGAGTTGAAAGGCGCAGAGGCCGGAGATTGAAAGCGAGGGGTGGTCGGAGAGATGCGCCGGGCAAAGTCCTTAAGAAACGGCGTTCACCACGCCAACGCGGTCGTACGGGGACCAGTGTGAGATAGAACGCACCTCAGCGGCCGCAACGACGCCGCGGTCGCCTTACCCGACGCCGCGAGGTGCTCCGCGAGCGACCCGTCGCTCTCGGTCTGCGCTTCCGCGGGCGTCGTCGTCATCGTCGTCGTCGCCTTCGCGCGCGCCACCTCCATCGCCACCTCGAGCGGGTCGCCCAGCCCCGCGACGGCGCGCTTCATGCTCGCGAGCTCCGACTCGAGTTTCGCGACGTACGCCTCTCGCTTCCGCTCGCGCTCCACCGCGGCGAGGTCGAAGTCGTCGTCGTCGTCGTGCATCATCTTACTCGGCTCGATCTCCGGCGCGCCGGGCTTGTGCGGCTCGAGGTGCTTGTAGTGGTTTCCCTCGGGGACTTGCGTCGGGTGCAAGCCGTCGAAGCTCCATTTTTTTTGGTCCAGCGGCTTGTGGTCGCGGTAGCGCGCCATCGACGCCTGGGGATGGGAAGGAAGGATCGCGCGCGGGGGTGGGGGAAGTGAGAGCGTCAGGGGGGGTTCGGGGACGCGATAGATACGCGGGGAGGAGACGCGCGGGGACGCGCGCGGGGACGCGATAAGCGGGGACGGAGGCGAGACGACCGCGGACGGCGTCTCGCCGCGTCGCTCCTCGCCCCGGGTGGGGCGCGTTCATTAATTCAAATCGACGGACGAACGGCTCGGGCGACGCGACGGTGACTCACCTCGAGGCTCTCCGTGCTCTCCCGCGCCGCTTCCTTCGCGCCGCCGCCGCCCTCGCGCAGCCGCGCCGCGGCCGCGGCTTCCGCGCGCGATGCCGCGCCCTCCGCGGCGGCGCGGTTCTTGCTCTTCGACATCGCGCTGAGCTTTCGGTCCACCTCGATCGCGGGGTCCTCCGGGAACGAGACGTGCCTGGACGACATCCCTCCCGACCGCCGCGTCGGCCCCGCTGTCGACGGCCGCGAGGAGGAGCGCCCTGTGCCGCTCATGATCGGCGTGGGCGTGGGCGCGCGTGGGGTGCGACCGTCCGTGCCGTGCGTGCGTGCGGCGGCGTCCGGTGCGTGTGCGGACGCGGCGGGCGCGCGACCCGACCGAGAGGAATTCGATGTCAACGACTAATAGTTCGAACCAGAGGGGAGTGCCCATAACCTCACGTAACTCATCGGCCACAACACTAAAACGCTCGCAACCGCATCAGACATTCTCGCGCTCTTCCCTCCGTTAGTTAGGGCTCGCTCGACCGCGCGAAGGCGGTCGCTCGCGGCGTCACAGGCGAACGCGCGAGCGCGCGAACGCGCGAACGTCTCGGGAACGCTTCGTCGCGACCTCGCGGTGCGAGCACGCGCGAAGGCGCGCTCGGTCGTTCGGTGAATACCAGCGCGGGAGGCGACGCGCCGGAGCGGTGCCATCGCGCGGAATCGCTCGCATTCCTTCCATTCGCGTCTCGTCTGTCTAACGCGGTGACGGGGTCGCGCGCGCGCGAGATGTCGTCCGAGGCGCCCGCGTCCGCGTCGACGCCGCGCGAGAAAGACGACGCGAACGTCAACGCGGAACCGTCCAAGGTGCGCGCGCGCTCGAACCCCGCGTCGTCGCCGCGCACGCGCGCGTCTCCGGTCGCCGCGACGACGGAAAAACCCAAACCCTCGCGCGCGATGTCCCTCCTCGCGTCGTCGAACGATGATGCCGTCTCCTCGCGCGCGCGCGCGCGTCTCCCCCCGTCGTCGTCGACGCTCACGACCCTCCGACCGCGTCGCGAACCGCAGACCGCTCACGCCGCGCCGTCGGCGCCGTCGCGCCCGACGAACGCGCCGTGGTCGCAGATCGTCCGCGCGAGCGCGTCCGGCGGAGGCGGCACCGCGGGAGGAGGACGCTCGGACGGGAAGAGCAGCAGCGCGAATGATGACGTGGGGGGCTCCGCGGCGCCAGCTGTACCGCCGCCGCCGGGCGACGGCGGCGGCGGGAAGAAGAGCGCCGCCGCCGGCGACGGAGGCGGCGAAGGAGGCGGCGCGGGCGGCGGCGGCGCGCCGTCGTCGACGACGCGCGGCTCCGCCGTCGCCGCCGCCGCGCCGACGAAACCGGCGTGGGGCAAGCCGACGACGGCGCCGCCCGACGCCCCCGCGGCGGCCGTCGCCGGCGTCGCCCCGGACGCGTGGGCGACGCTCGTGGACGCGAAGGACCCGACGAAGAAGCCGGAGTCGCCGCCGCCGGTGCCGTCGGGGCCGCCGCCGGGGGACCGGGACCGGGACGGGCGCAAGGGCGCGGGGGGGGGCGCGACGGGCGACGGCGGCGACGGCGGCGACCGCGGGCCGGGGGGGAAGAAGGATGGTAATAAGAAAGGGAGCAAGACGGGCGGCGGCAAGAGCGCGCCGCCCGGTGGCGACGGCGA
>Ga0181554_1004804_pt1 | contig 10821 bp, 9 predicted proteins | sample 011ome_16_FD_145602 | JGI IMG/M metagenome (GOLD analysis project Ga0181554, IMG submission 145602) | Coastal salt marsh microbial communities from the Groves Creek Marsh, Skidaway Island, Georgia - 011503CT metaG (spades assembly) | ecosystem: Environmental > Aquatic > Marine > Intertidal zone >... | reverse complement strand
TCGCGTCGAGCACCTCGTCGCCGAGCACGGTCTCACCATCACGCATGTCGCCGAGACGCACTTCCACAATGACTACGTCTCCGGCGGCATCGAGCTCGCGCGCAAGCACGGCGCCGAGTACATCGTGCCCGCGGGCTTCGACATCCAGTACGCCGCGACACAGGTCGAGGACGGCGCCACCTTCACGGTGGGCGATCTGCAGGTCGAGGTCATCCACACCCCGGGCCACACCCCCAATCACATGTCGTACGCCGCGCGTATCGGCGACAACAGCGTCGTCTTCACGGGGGGCGGGCTCCTCTACGGCAGCGTCGGTCGCCCCGACCTCGTCGCCCCGGATCTCACCGTCAAGCAGGCCCATGATCAGTGGCACTCCGCCCACCGGCTCGCGGAGAAGCTCGGCGACGAGACGGCCATCTTCCCCACGCATGGCTTCGGATCCTTCTGCTCGGCCACCCAGACCCAGGGCGTCTCCTCGACGATCGGCCACGAGAAGGTCATTAACCCTGCGCTCACCGAGTCCGAGCAGGCCTTCGTCGACATGACACTGGCCGGCCTCGACGTGTTCCCCGCCTACTACGCGCACATGGGTCCGGCGAATGTCGCAGGCCCGAGTGAGGTCGACCTGGAGACTCCCGAGCTCGTGGATCCCGCGGAGCTGCGCGCCCGCGCGGAGCGCGGCGAGTGGATCGTCGACCTCCGCTCTCGCGAGGTCTTCGCCGCGGGCCACGTGCCCGGCTCGGTCAACTTCGATCTTGATGGCGCCTTCATCAACTACCTCGCCTGGATGATGCCGTGGGGTGCGCCGGTCACGCTCCTCGGTGCCACTCCCGAGCAGGTCGCGCAGGCCCAGCGCGAGCTGGTGCGCGTGGGCATCGACCAGCTCACCGGCGCCGCCGTGGGTGGCCCGGACTTCTGGCTCACCGATCCCTCGCAGGCCGCGACGCTGCGCCGCGTGTCCTTCCACGATCTCGCCGATGAGGTCAAGGGGCAGGACGCCCCCTACATCGTCGACACGCGCCAGATCCTGGAGTGGGAGGCCGGGCACGTCGCCGGAGCGCAGTTCATCCCCTTCTACGAGATTGCCGACCGCCTCGGCGACATCCCGCGTGATCGTCCGGTCTACGTCTACTGCGGGTCCGGCTATCGCGCCGCGGCAGTGACGAGTCTGCTCCAGCACGAGGGCTTCGACAATGTCGTGCTCGTCGACGATGGCTTCGGCAACGCCGCGGGCGCAGGCTTCACGATCGAGGCCGATCCGGCTCCCGCCCGCGAGCCGGGCTGGACCTGGATCGCCTCGCGGGCGGCCGTGCGGTCCTACTCCGAGCGCAGCGGAGCCCACGCTCACTAAGCCCTAGGCTCGGGCCGTGAGCGAGATGCGATCCGAGCGGACCAGCGCGAAGTGGCGTGCCTTCCCCGACGACGTTCTGCCGCTGTGGGTGGCCGAGATGGACTATCCGCTCGCGCCACCCATCGCCGCGGCGCTGCACGCGGCGATCGATCGGTCCGACACGGGCTATCGCTGGCCGGGCGATCTCCCGCAGGCACTGTCGGAGTTCTTCGCGCGTCGGCTCGGCTGGGCGCCGGCTCCCGAGCGCATCACGGTGCTCGGGGATGTCCTGGTCGCGATGACCGAGGCGCTGCGACGCCTGGTGCCGGGTGCCCTCGTGATCACCCCACCCGTCTATCCGCCGTTCTTCCACGTGGCCACCGACCTGGTGGGCCGCGAGCTCGTCGAGGTGCCGCTCGTGCCGGGGGTGGGCCTCGATCTCGACGGACTGGAGCGTGCCTTCGCTCGCCCTGAGGTCTCGGCGTTCCTGCTCTGCAACCCGCACAACCCCACCGGGGACATCTGGACTCGGGATCAGCTCGAGCGGATCGCCCGGATGGCGCGGTGCCACGACATCCTGGTGATCGCGGATGAGATCTGGGCGCCGCTCACCATGCCCGGACAGGAGATGACGCCGTACCTCAGCCTGGGGGAGGAGCTCACCGGTCCCGATATCGCGCTCGTGTCGGCGTCCAAGGCCTTCAACCTCGCTGGGCTCAAGGCAGCGCAGGTCATCGCGGGATCCGCGCAGACTCAGGAGCTGCTCACCTCGCGCATCCCCATGGAGGTGACCTACTCCGCCGGTCACCTCGGTGTCATCGCCGCGACCGCGGCCTTCCGCGACGGCGATGCATGGCTCGATGAGACCCGTGATCGCATCGCGGCGAATGCCGTCCTGCTCCGTGATCTCCTCGCCGAGCACCTGCCCGCGGTGGCCTACACCCCGGGAGCGTCCACCTACCTCGCGTGGCTCGACTGCCGCGGATTGGGCCTCGGCGACAACCCCGCGGCCGTCTTCCTCGAGCGGGGGCGCGTGGCCGTCAACGCCGGCACCGACTTCGGCACGCAGGGAGCCGGCTACGTGCGCCTCAATCTGGCCACGACGCCCGACGTCCTTGCCGAGGCCGTGCGTCGCATGCGCGACGCCTGCATGCCGTGACACCCCTGCAGCGCTCGCGTGTCGGCGCGACCGCGTTCTTCGCGATCAACGGCATCCTGGGCTTCTCCTTCGTGCCGAGGCTGGCCGAGATCCAGGCGACCCTGGGATTGGATGCCGCCGGGCTCGGTCTGGTGCTCGCGATCGGGACCGCCGGCGGTCTCATCGTCGGCCCCGTAGCCGCACCTCTCATCCACCGTTGGGGTGCGGTCCCGGTCGCGTCCGCGGTGGGACTCGTGGCACTGCCTCCCTTGGTGGTCATGGGCTGGACCACCCTCCCCGCGGTCTTCGCGCTCGCCTTCCTCCTCTTCTGGGCGGCGGACGCGGTGATGGACTCGGCGATGAACACTCGCGCCCTCGAGGTCGAGTCCGCCTACGGCCGCTCGATCATCAATGGCTTCCACGCCTGGTGGTCTCTCGGATCGATCATCGGCAGTGCCCTGGGCGCCCTCAGTGCGCTGGTGGGCATCGCGCTCGGACCCTTCCTCACCGGCCTCGCTGTCCTCGCCGGTGCCGCACTCATCGTCGTGTGGTCGTCGGGCACGGGTGCGGTGCCCGAGGGGGAGCAGAGTCGCAACGACGATGCCTCGGGAGACACGCACCACCTCAGTCGGCGACGTGCACTCGCGCTTATGCTCGCGGCCGGCGGTGCCGTGCTCGCGGCGTTCATCATGGCGGCGATCCTCGTCGAGGATGTCCCGGCGCGCTGGGGCTCGGTCTATCTCACCGATCGCCTCTCCGATCCGGGTGCGTGGATCGCGGTGACCTACGTCGGGCTCACCTCCGCGATGACGCTCGGCAGATTCACCGGGGATCGCGTGGTCGAGCGCTTCGGCGAGGTCCGCTGGATCCGCGGGTCCATGGCGGCTGTGGCGGTCACCATGACCGCGGCCCTCATCCTCGGCACCCCGCTCGCCTTCGTACTCGCCTGCGCCGTGTCCGGCTTCGGCGTCGCGACTCTCTTCCCCGCGGCGATGCGCGCGGCGGCACGCCTGCCCGGGGTCACGCCGGCCATGGGAGTCGCGCTGGTGACGTGGTTCTCGAGGATCGGCTTCGTCATCTCACCGCTCGCCGTCGGCCTTATCGCCCAGGGGGTCGGGATCGGCTGGGGCATCGGCGTCGTCGTGGTCGCGGCCCTCGCCCTCATCCCGCTGGCCGGAGTCCTGCGCGTGCGCAGGGACGCATGAGCCTGACCGCGGAGCAGGCCGCTCTCATCGTCGAGTGGGGCATCCGGGGTCTCGAGCAGGTCGACGATCATCCCTTCGCGTGGTGGGGGATGCGCGGGGACGACTATGTCGTCGTCAAGGCGGGGGATCCGGGCGAGCGTGCCCGCGAGGCGGAGGCACTGCGCGCGTTCGGTGCGGGTGCCACGGATGTGGTGGCGCATGACCCTCGCCTGGGCGTGCTCGTCACCGCGCGCGTGCTCCCCGGTGACGACATCCGCCCGCTCGCGCGCCGCGACGATGACACCGCGACGACGGCGATCGCGAGCCTCGCGGCGATGCTGCATCGCGATCAGCGCCCGGTCGGCGACCTGCCGGCACTCGCGCGCATCGGCTCAGCCTTCGCCGCCCCCGCGGACAGTCGCCTGCCGCGGTCGGTCGTGGACGCGGCTCAGGGGGTCTTCGACGGCCTCATGGCCGAGGACACCGAGGAGGTCGTGCTCCACGGGGACCTGCAGCACTTCAATGTGCTCAACACGGGTGCCGGGTGGCGCGCCATCGATCCGCACGGCTGGGTGGGGGATCCGGCCTTCGAGGCGGCCGCTCTCCTCGCCAACCCCCGAGGGCTCGTGGAGGGTGGGGATGCGCGGGGGATGGACGGACGCGACCTGGCGTCCCGGGCGCGTCGCAGGGCGGCCATCTACGCGGAGACGACTAACTACGACGCCGACCGGATCCGGGCCTGGGGCCTCGTCGGCTGCGTCATCGCGGAGCTCTGGATGATCGAGTCGCACAACCTCGTGCACGGTGCGCCACTCGCCGTGGCGCAGGCACTGCTCGACGACGGGTGGTGACGGGGCCGATCAGTCCCGCAGCGATCCCGCGATGTCGATGACGAAGCGGTAGCGCACGTCGGAGTCCTTGACACGCTGCCAGGCCTCGTTGATGTCGGCGATGTCGATGACCTCGATGTCGGCCACGATCCCGTGCTCGGCGCAGAAGTCGAGCATCTCCTGCGTGGCGTCGACGCCGGCGAGCTTGGCGCCCACGATCGTGCGGGCCTCGCCGACGAGGTTGCCCGCCTCGAAGGTCAGCGGCTCCACGGGCAGGCCGACGATGGACAGGGTGCCGCGCGTCTTGAGCAGGCCGAGGTAGGCATCGACATCGATGGGTGCGGACACCGTGCTGAGGATCATGTCGAAGGACATGCGCATCGACTTGAAGGCGCTGGTGTCCGTCGACGAGGCGAAGGCATCGGCGCCGAGCTTGCGCGCATCGGCCTCCTTGCTCGGGCTGTGGCTGAAGACGGTCACGCGCGATCCCATGGCCTTGGCGATCCGGACTGCGACGTGCCCGAGGCCACCGAGCCCGATGACCCCGATCTCCTTGCCGGGGCCGGCGTAGTCCTTGAGCGGGGGGTAGACGGTGATGCCCGCGCACAGCAGGGGTGCGACGGCCTGGGTGTCGGCGTTCTCCGGGATGCGCAGCACGTAATGCTCGTCCACGACGATGTGGTCGGAGTAGCCGCCGTAGGTGGGCGTGACTCCGTCGCGCTCGTAGCCGTTGTACGTCGTCGACCAGTCGGGGCAGTAGTTCTCGTCTCCGGCCTCGCAGGCCGCGCACGAGCCGCAGGAGGCGACGTAGCATCCGACGCCCACGCGATCGCCGATCTGGTGCTTGGTCACCTCGGAGCCGACGGCCGTGATGCGTCCGACGATCTCGTGCCCCGGGACCATGGGGAAGATGTCCATGCCCCAGTCCGCCTCGGCCTGGTGGATGTCGGAGTGGCAGACGCCGCAAGCGTCGATCTCGATGCTCACGTCGCGGGGGCCGACCTCGCGACGCTCGATGGTCGTGGGGGCGAGTCGTGCGCCCGCCTCAGCGGCGGCGTAGGCCCGTGCCTGCATGGTGCTCCTTCATCGTCATGCGGTGGTGAACTCAAGCAGCGTAGTCGTCGCGTACTCCTCACCGGGCCGCAGGATGCAGGGGCCGAGATCGGGCTGATTGGGGGCATCGGGGAGACGTTGAGCCTCGAGCGAGACGGACTGGTGGACGGCGAACGGCGGATGCAGGGAGTTGCCGGTGTAGACCTGGAGGCCGGGCGCATCGCTGGACACCGTCATGACTCGACCCGAGGTCGCTCCGCGGAGCGTGGCCATGTGACGCATGCCCGCCCCCTCGGGCAGGTAGCAGTCGTCGAGACCGCCTGTCTCCCGCAGGATCGGCCCCAGCTCCTGGGAGGTCCGCAGGTCGTACGCCGTGCCCGCGACCTCTGTGATCCCGCAGGGGATCTGGGCCTTGTCCATGACCAGGCGCTGCTCGGCGGCCACCTCGAGCCGGTGGTGGGCGATCGTGTCCGAGCCGTCGAGGTTCCAGTAGCCGTGATTCGCCAGGCTCACCACGGTCGGCCGGTCACTCGTCGCGGCCATCTCGATCGCGATCCGACCGGGAGAGATTAGGTAGGTGACGCGTGCATCGACCGCGCCGGGGAAGCCCATGTCCCCGTCGGGACTGTGCAGAGCGAAGGTCACCGAGGCCTGCAGGTCGTCACCGCCCGCTTCCACGACGTCCCAGGCAAGGCGGTCGAAGCCGAGGTGGCCGCCGTGGAGCGTGTGGGGTCCGTTGTTGACGTCGAGGGCGTAGGAGCGACCGTCCAGCGCGAAGCAGCCGCCGGAGATGCGGTTGGCGTAGCGGCCCACGGTCGCGCCGAGATGGGGATTGAGGGTGGCATCGGCGTAGTCCGCGAGGTGAGGCAGCTCCAGATGCACCGCGCCGAGGACCCCGTCGGCATCGGGCACTTCGACCTGATGGATCGCAGCGCCGAGAGAGAGCAGGGTCACGCGCATGGCGGGCAGCCCGACGGAGATCACCTCGAAGGATGTGTCCGCCGCAACGGGTGTGCGCGTGACGGTCATGAGGTGAGCGCCGCATCGACGACAGCGCGGGCCGCCTGCTGGATCTCGGCGAGGTGCTCGGGACCGCGGAAGGACTCCGCGTAGATTTTGTAGACGTCCTCAGTGCCGGAGGGCCGGGCGGCGAACCACGCGCTCGCCGACTCCACCTTGAGTCCTCCGATGGGTGCGTCGTTGCCCGGTGCGCGCGTGAGCACGCGCGTGATGGGCTCGCCCGCCAACTCGGTCGAGGTGACCTGGTCGGGCGCGAGCGACGCCAGGGCGGCCTTCTGCTCGCGGGTGGCCGGGGCATCGATGCGCGCGTAGGCGGGATCGCCATGCATCTCAGTCAATCGGCGGTAGCGCACCGACGGTGACTCGCCCGTCTCCGCGAGGATCTCGGACGCGAGCAGCGCGAGGATGATGCCGTCCTTGTCCGTGGTCCAGGCCGAGCCGTCGCGGCGGAGGAAGGACGCTCCCGCGGACTCCTCGCCCCCGAAGCCCACGCTGCCGTCGACGAGGCAGGGAACGAACCATTTGAAGCCCACGGGCACCTCCCAGAGGCGACGCCCGAGCGCAGCGGTCACGCGATCGATCATGGAGGAGCTCACCACGGTCTTGCCGACCGCGGCGTCGGCGCGCCATCCGTCGCGGCGCGCGAAGAGATAGTCCACCGCCACCGCGAGGAAGTGGTTGGGATTCATGAGGCCGCCATCAGGAGTGACGATGCCGTGGCGATCGGAGTCGGCATCATTGCCCGTCGCGATGTCGTAGTCACCGCGGCGCTCGATGAGCGAGGCCATGGCGTGGGGTGAGGAGCAGTCCATGCGGATGCTGCCGTCCCAGTCCAGCGTCATGAAGCGCCAGGTTGGATCCACCCGCGGATTGACGACCGTGAGATCGAGGTCGTACGCCTCGGCGATCGCTCCCCAGTAGTCCACGCTGGCACCGCCGAGCGGATCCGCGCCGATGCGCACGCCCGCGACGCGGATGGCGTCTATATTGATGACCGACGGCAGGTCCTCGACGTAGTGCCGGAGGTAGTCGTAGCGGTGCGTCGTCGCGGCCGCGAGCGCGCGGGGGAGCGTCACCCGGCGTACTCCCTCGAGGCCGGCGGCGAGGAGTTCGTTGGCGCGGTCCTGGATCACGGACGTGATCTCCGAGCCTGCGGGACCACCGTCCGGGGGGTTGTACTTGAAGCCTCCGTCGCGCGGCGGGTTGTGACTGGGCGTGACGACAATGCCGTCGGCGCGTCCGGGATCCGTGGTGGCACGCCCGGCGTTGTGGCGCAGGATCGCGTGCGACACGGCGGGCGTCGGCGTGAGGCCCTCCCGGGAGTCGATGGCCACGGTCACGCCGTGCGCCGCGAGCACCTCGAGGGCAGTGGCCCAGGCCGGCTGGCTGAGCGCGTGGCTATCCCTGCCGAGGTAGAGCGGACCCTGGATGCCCTGCTTCTTGCGGTACTCCACGATCGCCTGGGTCGTCGCGGCGATGTGGTCGTCGTTGAAGGCGTTCGCGAACGACGACCCGCGGTGCCCTGAGGTCCCGAAGGCCACGCGCTGGGATGGATCCTGCACATCCGGGTGTCCCGTGTAGTACGCCGTCACGAGGGCAGCGACATCGATGAGGTCGGACTCCTGGGCAGGCTGTCCGGCGCGCGGATGCGTCGTCATGGTCACATCCTGCCGCGCGAGCCGCCGGGGGCGCAGGTCATAGGCTCGACACGTGGCAGAGGAGGATGTGGGAGCGATCTCGCGCGAGGGTGTCCCCGACCGCCGCTACTTCCGCACCCCGGCGACCGCTCCCGGGCCTGCGGGCCCGCAGATGCTCGTCTGGCTGCGCGCGATCCGCACCGACCCGCTCGGATTCCTGCAGCGCATAACGCGCGACTTCGGCCCGGTGGTGCAGTTCCCCATCCCCTCCCCGCCGAGCTATCTCGTCGCCGACCCCCAGGCCGTACGCCGTGTGCTCGTGGAGCGGGCCCGCCACTACGACAAGGCCACGGTGCAGTACCGGTCGCTCTCCCTGGTCACGGGTGAGGGGCTGCTCACCACGTCGGGCGACGTGTGGCGTCGGCAGCGGCGCATGGTGCAGCCGGCGTTCCATCGCGCCAGCCTCGAGGCCGTCGTCGGCCATGCCGCCGCGGCGACCGATGACCTCGTCGCGCGGTGGGGCGACATTTCGCGCGGAGCCGTCGTCGACATCGACGAGGCGATGATGCGCGTGGCGCTCGAGACGGTGGCAGCGTCGCTCTTCGGCACCGATCTGTCGGCCGACGCCGACCGACTGGCCCGCGCGACGCTCGAGGCCCTGGATGTCGTCGTGTCGTCGGCGCAGGTCCCCATCCGTCTCCCCGCGTGGACCCCGTCGCAGCGCACGTTGCGCCGGGCGACGCGTGAGCTGGACGAGTCGGTGCACGCGATGGTGTCGCGGCGGCGTGCCGAGGATGAGCCGCGCGCGGATCTCCTCGGACTCCTGGTAGCCGCGCTCGAGGCGGACGAGCCGATTCCGGTCCGCGAGGTGCGCGATGAGCTCGTGTCCTTCATGGTCGCGGGGCACGAAACTGCCGCCAGCGCCATGACATGGGCACTGTGGCTCCTCGCGGGTGATCCCGCGGCCCAGGAGCGCGCCATCACCGAAGTCCGGGAGGTGCTGGGGGAGCGGGCGGTAAGTGTGGAGGACCTCCCGCGTCTGCCGTATCTGCGTGCGGTCATCGACGAATCGATGCGCCTCTATCCGCCGGTCTGGCTGGTGACACGTCGGGCGATGGAGCCGGATGTCCTCGGCGGTCGTGAGATCCCCGAGGGAGCCCTCGTCATCATGACGCCGTACCTCGCGCAACGCGATGGGACTGCGTGGCCCGATCCGGAGCGCTTCGATCCCGACCGCTTCCTCGGCGAGCGTCGCGGGGGAGCGGCAGACGACGCCGACTACTGGCCCTTTGGTCTCGGTCCTCGGATGTGCGTGGGCAAGGACTTCGCCTATCTCGAGACGATCGCGGTGCTCGCGTCGCTTCTCCAGCGCGTCAGGGTGTCACGCGTGCCGGGCCAGCCCGATCCCCGCGCGGTGCCCCTCGTCACCTTGAGGCCGGCCGACGCGCTCCCGCTCGTCGTGCGCTCGCTCTAGCCGCCGCGCGTGACGTAGTCGACCAGCGCGGCACGCTCGTCCTCGAGTGCCTGTAGCCGCACCTTGACCACATCGCCAATGCTCACGATCCCCGCGAGCGAGCCCTCTACCGCCACCGGGAGGTGACGGAAGCGCCCCGCCGTCATGAGCTGCATGGCCTCGTCGACGGTGTCCTCGGGCGAGATGGTGGCGACGTCGGCCGTCATGATCTCGCGGACGGACTTCGGCCGGACGCCACCGGAGCGGCCTGCGTCGGGATCGGCAGCCATGGCGCGCACCACGTCGCGCTCGGAGACGATGCCCTCGATGCGGGTGCCGTCCGAGGAGACGACGACCGCGCCGATGCCGTGATCGGCAAGCAGGGAGATGAGCGCGGACACCGTGGCCTCCGGCGCGATGGTGACGGTGTCGGTGCCCTTGGACGCGAGAACCGCTGAGATCTTCATGGCGACCACCTCCGCAACCATGCTGATCCTCAGGGCGCTCCCTGGCAAGGGGTGCGACCTACTCGCGACATGGTCGAATCAGGGCATGTCGCCCGAGCCCTTCCTCGTGACCACAGCCCGGCTGACCCTTGTGGCCCCGGGATCAGAGGTGTGGCGGGCGCTTCTCGACGGTCAGTCCGAGCCGGCCCTCGAGGGCTACCCGACGGAGGGTGACCTGGTGATGGCCCGGCTTGTCGTGGACGGCTACCTGGCGCCCGGTGAGTGGGGCCCGTGGCAGGTGATCGAGCGCGCGTCGGGGCTGCTCGTCGGCGGAGTCGGCTTCAAGGGAGCGCCGGACGACGACGGGGTCGTCGAGATCGGGTACGGCCTGTCCCCGGCGGCTCGTGGACGCGGGCTTGCCACGGAGGCAGTCACCGCCCTGGTCGAGCATGCGCGTTCGCGCGGGGTGCGCGCGGTCCGCGCTGAGGTGGACGCCGCCAACGAGCCGAGCATGCGCGTGCTCGAGCGCACGGGATTCGCTCAGGTCGAGGACTCCGCGGGCATCACGTGGTGGCGGCGCGACCTTCGATGATCGCGAGTGCCGCCGTGTGAAGCGGGCGGTTGGTCGTGAGCGACATGAGCCCGGCAGGGCGCTCCAGTGTGGTGAACATGCCGCCTGCCTCCTCCACGACGGGCACGAGCGCGGCGACATCCCACAGCCTCAATCCCA
>Ga0181554_1004803_pt1 | contig 10822 bp, 6 predicted proteins | sample 011ome_16_FD_145602 | JGI IMG/M metagenome (GOLD analysis project Ga0181554, IMG submission 145602) | Coastal salt marsh microbial communities from the Groves Creek Marsh, Skidaway Island, Georgia - 011503CT metaG (spades assembly) | ecosystem: Environmental > Aquatic > Marine > Intertidal zone >... | reverse complement strand
ACGCCTTTAGATCCATACCTGAGCAAAACGTATTGTTGGCACCCGTTAAAATACCCACCCGCAGATCGTCATTACGATCCAGTTCCTCTACGGCGTCGGCAATACCCTGGGCCACCGCGCGATTGACCGCATTTTTGGCTTCAGGCCGGTTGATGGTAATGGTCATAACACCATTGCTGACTTCGGTAATGACTGCATCGCTCATGGTTATTGGTTATTCCTTGTTGGTTTCAGTTCAGTTCAGTTGACTTCAGTTCACCTCAAAAGTCTAAGTAACCCCACGAAAGAAGGCACTATACGTTTGTCTCTGACTTCCAGCTAAGGTCAGCGAATGCGAACAGATTAGCAGCCTGCCCGCTGACTTTCACTCGGCGAACTGAAATTCATTGCCCGCAGCCGCGGGTTTAACCGTCACAGTCCTGCCCATGGGATCAACATCTACCGCCGACTGTAAAGTCACCCCATCCTCCGCCTCGGAGTGGGCGATAAAACGCTCACCGCTAGTTTGTAAGCGTCCCACAACAACGACTTTCTTGGGCTGCCCACTGCGATGCCAATCGATGGTGTAGCTTTCGATATGGCCACTGCCCTGTGCGGAAGACACCACCGCCGGGGGCGTTGAGCGCGCTAATTGCTGCTGGAGCGCTGCGTTGTCAGCGTGGACAAAAGCTCTAGGCGTATTACTGTAAATACCCACCGCATACTTAGACAGGAATCCGCCGTTGGCCGCCACCAAACCACGCTTGACTGATGCTATGGCAGACTGACCATCACCGCCCCGCAACCGAGACACTATTTCCGCCAGCGCATGCAGTGAATAACTGTTACCCGGTCCACCAAAATAGGGTAATCCCCCGGTAACGGTTAAACCTCTGGGGTCGTTCGCGGTAAGTCCCAGCGCTTCGATAGCATTGGTCACCGCAACCGGAAAACAACTGTAAAAATCCATCAGGTCAATTGCTTCAATGGTAGTCTCTGCAGCCTCCAAGGCGGCGGCTAGCGCCAATCCTGCTGACGGCGCTTTGCCAAGATCAGGACGCAAGGTCACGGGGGGCTCCCCCGCCGCCGCGTGGCCGTGCAGGTAAACTCGCCGCGTATGAGGCACGCCCAAGTCGTCGGCCAGGGCCGATGACACCACTATCACCGCTGCGCTCTGGTTAACCTGATCTCGCGCTATCAAACGTTGGGTGTAAGGATCAGCGACCAGTCGATTACCGGGACCGGGGGTCCTCAATTCAACCGCATCAAAGGCTTTATCGCTGATCGCCGCTAAAGGATTAGTAGCAGCCACGGCACTAAAGGGGGCAAATAGCTCGCTCATTTGCTGGGCCCAGTGCTCCCGGCTGAAGCCTGCCGCACCGCGACGTGCATTTTCTATTATCCCGTGGAACAACGGCGGCGTGATTAAACCGTTGTTGAGTTCGTCCGCGGTTAGAAAATCGATAGCAGCACCGCGATCATCAACCTGTGCCTCAATCTCTTCCGACCAATCAACTTCAACACCTTGCTTTACCAGATGCTTACCGGTTGATAACGCCTCACCACCTGCGATGAGCACCGCCTGAGCATGGCCGGTCACGATAGCCTCGCAGGCCTCTACCACCAGCTTTTGGGGGGTATCGCCGCCGCTTGTTGCCCAAACCGCGTGTGCGGGCTTTATGCCTAAGCGCTGGGCCACTGACCGTGGAAAATTATTAGATCGCCCAAAGGGAAATGCCAGTACCGGGGTAGAATCCTCAAAAGTCCGCGTGGTCATGATGATGTCGACACGGTCCAACCGTCGCTCCATACCCGCGTCGGTCAGTGCACGACGGGCGGCTTCAGCAGTAATGTCCACGGGTGACAGAGCACGATAATCGTCACTGTCCAAGCGCTCGGTAAACTGTGCTGCGCCGATGAGAACCGGCGTTTCATGGGGTATTTGCGTCATTGTTCCATTCTTGTTGTAAAGAGTTAGTGTCAAGCTTAGTGACTTGCAGGCGACAACAAAACCTAGCCACCCAATCCAAAGACCCGGTTTTCAGCAGGATATTTTCTCATGCAGTTTTCTCAGTTCGCTAACCGCTACCGGCAGCAGACCGGCACCGTACAGTTGATGCGGGATCTCGATGCCGCACAAGCGGCGTCGGGTCCCGTCTACATGCTGGGCGGAGGCAACCCCGCACACATTCCCGAAGTAGAAGCCGTTTTTCAAGAGGCCATGTTGGCACTCGCGGGGGACACGCTAACATTCGGGCGCACGGTTGGCGAGTATGACGGTCCCCAGGGGGGGTTACGTTTTAGGCAGGCGCTGGCGACACTGCTGCAGCAACGCTTCGGCTGGGGAGTGACTGAAGACCACATCGCCATTACCAATGGCAGTCAGAGTAGCTTTGGCCTGATATTCAACGTCTTTGCCGGCCAGTTTGGACCCGAACAAGATAGTTTCCGCAAAATTCTTCTGCCCCTGACCCCCGAGTATGTGGGTTACACCGATGTGGGTTTGGCAGAGCAACCTATTTTCGAAGGTCATCGACCAAACATTGAGCTGCTCCCTGATCGACAGTTTAAATACCGCGTGAATTTTGACGATTTACGAATTGATACTAGCTACGGGGCCGTGTGCGTATCCCGCCCCACCAACCCCACCGGCAACGTCATCACTGATGACGAGCTGCAAAAGCTGCTTACTAGATGTGAGTCAGCCGGCATCCCACTGATTATTGACGGCGCCTACGGGCTGCCCTTTCCGGGCATGATTTTCACCGACGCTACTCCGTTATGGAATGAGAACGTAGTGCTCTGCCTGAGCCTCTCCAAACTTGGTCTACCTGGCTTACGCACAGGAATCGTGGTGGCATCACCCGAGCTCATCGAACTAATACGCAATGCGAACGCCATCAACAATCTTGCCCCCGGCAGTGTAGGGCCCGAACTGTTAGCCCCACTCATTGAAAACGGCCAGGTTCTAGCGCTATCCCAGCAAACTATTCGCCCCTTTTACCAGCAGAAAGCCGAGCTCGCTCGAACTTTGATCAATGAGGCGATGGTAGACATTCCTGTTCGGGTGCACCGACCAGAGGGTGCCTTGTTTTTGTGGCTCTGGTTTGAGGGGCTGCCTATTACCAGCGCCGAGCTCTACCAGCGCTTAGTGAACCGAGGTGTCTACATCATCCCCGGTCATCATTTCTATCCTGGTCTGGATGAGGACTGGCCGCACCGCCACGAGTGCATCCGTGTCAACTATGCTGCCTCCAATGCAACGGTAGAGGCAGGTATTGGCATCATCGCGGAGGTCGTAAGACAGGCCTTCGAAGATGGCTAAAAGCTCTGACAGGCCTATTTGTGAGGAAAATCACAGCTCAATGTAATTCGCAGGAGGACGGCGGCAGGCATGCCCCGCCCTGTGGCTCCAGTGATCCTGCAACTTTTGTCCGGAAAGCCTTGAGTTTGAGGGCAGCTTGACTATAATACGCGGCCTTACGCGCCCGTAGCTCAGCTGGATAGAGTACCTGACTACGAATCAGGCGGTCGCACGTTCGAATCGTGCCGGGCGCGCCATATTCAAAAAACCCGGCCTTGTGCCGGGTTTTTTGTGGGTTATGGGCTTGGGTAAGAGAGGCCACGTTCAGCATACGCTGCCCGCTTCAAATGCCGAATGAAACACTCAGCAATGACCGACGAATAAGAACCAAACGAGGTCAGCTGCTTAGCTCTTAGAAGAGCGGCTGAGTCGGCTATACAGCCGTCATACCCCCATCAATAATGTGCTCAGCACCGGTAATAAAACGAGATTCGTCTGAGGCCAAGAAAACTACCAGGTTGGACACCTCCTCGGGATCAGCAAACCGGCCCAATGGGATAATCTCAGCAGCGCCGCCACCATCCTCGTCTGTGGCAGATACCATCATCGGGGTTTTGGTGTACCCGGGATGAATTGAATTTACCCTAATCCCGGCGCGCCCATATTCGACCGCGACCTGCTTGGTCATGCCTCTTACAGCAAACTTGGAGCCAACGTATGCCAAATTTGGTGAGCCAACAATTGCAACCATACCGGAGATCGATGAGATGTTGATGATCGATCCACCACCGGCTCTCACCATACTTGGAATGACCGCTTGCATACCTAGAAAAACAGAGACCTGATTGACATTACAAACGTGCAGGTAATCGGACAGTGATAGGTCTGCAGTGTGGGCGACAGGCCCGATGATGCCTGCATTGTTCACCAACACAGTTACTGGTCCAAAATGCTGCTCGGCGGTGGCAACAACTGATTGCCAATCTTCCTGACGAGTAACGTCTTGCTGGATGAACAAGGCTTGGTCGCCAATTTTTTCAGCAATTTCTCGCCCCTGAGCTTCATTGATGTCGGTGAGAACCACTTGTGCGCCTTCCTGCGCAAGCATTACCGCATGGGTCTCACCCATACCCTGTGCGGCACCAGTAACCAAGGCCACCTTGCCAGACAATCTGTTCATACTCCCTCCGACAACTCTATAAATTAGTTGGAGCGCTTTGAAGTGTTACAAAGTAAACACACTTGCAAGGCGCCATTGTTGTTCAATGCTCCAAAGGGCTTGACCTCAACTGCACTTTCCCAACGTAAGTACGTGGTGCCTCCGATTGCATGATGGGGTCAAGACCATTGGTGAACCACAAGCCCCTGCCTTTCCAACCCATGTCGGGTTGATCAATGCGCCCATCAACTCCCCGAGTAAATGTCACCATCGGGTAGGGAATTCTGATCACGGTGAATTCTTCTTTGGTAGGGTCAAAAACAATCAGAGAATCAGAATTCGTGCCATTGATAACAACAACATCTTGGCCCAATCCCAACGTGTTGAATTGATCAACCCAAATGAAATAGTGAAAATCTGCTGAGCCAGAGGTCTCAACACCTCGAAAGTTTGGGCCCGGTGTAGGCCAAATGGTCCAACCTTCCGGACATTGATCTCCAGCACCCCAAGTTTGTTTACAACGGTCCCTATCAAATCTCGCGAGATGTCCGCTGCCAGCCATTGCGGCCCAGACGTTGCCTTTGCTGTCCACATCAATACCGCGGGCACCAGCAGCAGGCGCAGGAGGGCTATACACCTCGTGTCGATCTGTTGCGGGATCGTAGCGCATGACATAACCGGCTTTTCCATAGGTAGGAAACTTGCCATAGGAGCCCGGTGGTATTGATACCCAGACATCCTTTTTCGCTGGATTGGGGATGATGCTGTAACGAAAGCCCACTATAGGTGTGTCAGCAACGTCATCTCCATCGGTGTCAACAACCGCTTCACTCCAGCCCATTGCTTGTTCCAATGTCTCTGGCTTATCTGCGTCAAAAACCGCTGTATCCAGCCATCCAATTGCTCGGTCGTCACCGTTAGTCCACAGCACACCTTGTGCATCGAATTGAAGGTGATGTGTTCCAAAACACGTATCTACCGGCACTAAATTTCCGGTTTTGGTGTCGTAATATCCCAGTTGTCGGTGATGATAATAGCTGGAAATGAAGGGATCTTTCTGGCAAAAGTCAGGCAGATCCTCGCCCCACTCTCTGCGAATTTGCATGGTCATCCAAACCCTGCCCCTGTCATCAAACATAGGGTTGTGGGCATTAACGGGGTTGTTATAAGCCCCTGGATGCTGCGACGTCACACCCTCAGAAGGACAACCCAGCAACTTCGCACCAACAGGAATAACTTCATCGGAATCCAAGGCTTTATACGTTTGATCGCACCATGGGACTGCATTTGGCCATGGCGGAAGCTTTATCTGTGACCACTGATGGCTATTTGTATCGAGCGTTAATAAATGGTCATTACCAATATCAAGACCATAAATCAGTCCGTCGGGATACAGACTTGGATTTCGTTTATCGGTGGATATAACATCATGGGCATAGGTGTAACGCTCACCATACTGCCACTGGGTAATCACAAAATTGCGTTCGATACCCTGTGGTCTGGGGGGACTTTCTGGAACCACGCCCTTACCTATTTTCTCACCCCACTCCCCGAGGACATCAAGCAATACATCTCGATTGAGTTGCTGACCCAGCATATCCATCAATGCGACTTTTTTTAGTCCGTGATCATAGGAGCTTCTCACTGGCAGTCGGTTATAGGCGGATCCCTGTTGGTGACAAATAATGCAGTTAAGTTTGAACTGGTCAGACCAAGTCTTGTTGCTTTCGTAGGGGAGTGCTGCATTTTTAACTCGGTCACTGGTAGGCAGGTCCATTAGGGCGAGCCAGTAATTTGCAGGATAAATTGCCGCAGCCTCCATGGGCGTCTCAGCCAGTTCTACTGTGAGCAAAACATTATCGCCAGGCCTAGCCTCGACTTTTGATGAATCCTTTAGCCCGTATCCGCGAACCCACAGTCTATAGCCGTTATCTGGCAACTCTGGAATAACAAATTTACCATCATCTCCCGTAACGACTATTTTCCGATAAATGGTGGGTGTCTCATTTGTTTCAGCAATTACCCAGACACCTGCTTCCGGGTTATCACCATCACCAAGAACGCGACCACTAATAAAATCCTGCTTTGCCAAACCCACTGCTGGCACAAAAAGTAGAGCAACTAAAATCCGTAGCGTGACTCCAACCATTCCTCTCACCCCTTTGAAGATCGACTGGCACACTTAACCTGACCTAGCAGAATATGTGCGCAGCTATTTTTAGATTGCAAACCGTTAATTTGATTTTTAAAAGATTGACTCAAATTATTATTCGCGTAGTTTCTCGCGAAGTTTCTATTGCTGCTTGTGAACGGGCGGTTAAACGATGCCGCCCGAACTAGTCGTTGATGCGAACGAAACAAATGGCGCAAATAACACCGCAAGGTCTAGTCCGCTTGCTTGCTGTTGGCGGTCACAGACGCAAAGTCGATGTTCACCATAAATGGCTCTGACCGCTGGAAAGAGGGTCGCTCCATCAGCTGATCCGTATAGCGCGCCAATTGGGGGCAGTTCTTTCGCCAAGCTAGCTGCTCCTCAAAAACTGCGCGTAGAGGAGCGACATTCTCGCCAATGAAATCCAGCTGACCGAGCACGCAGCCAATTTCGACATCTGCAAGGCTCAGGGTATCGTCGACCGCGAAATTACTCTCTCCGATGAGCCGATTGAGCTCCCTAAGCCCTCCATTGATCTTACGAACATGACGGTCAACCCACTGGTCGCTTTGCTGCGCCTCCGGTCTTGATAGTTCAAAGTTGACGCGGACAAGCGCGTCCATCACACCAACGGCCAGCACGCGGAACTTACCCATCGCAAGTCTTGCTTCTGCGCTATCAGGAGTCAGCGGCGGCTCAGGGAAGCGAGTGTCGATCCACTCAATGATATATGAGGACTCGTACACGATCTCGCCGTCTTCAGATATCAGAATAGGTAACTGCTCGAGGGGGTTGTATGCAGCTACAACCGTGTCGTTGTGCCAAGGGATATCCCATTCGGTCGCAAAGGCAATGCCCTTTTCATAAAGGGCAACCATCACTTTGCGGCCAAAGGGGCTTGGACCAGCATTGATTAGTTTCAGCATAAAATCCGCAGGCCTCTAGTCAGTCAGTTAACTAAAATCGGTAGCTCGCCTCGAGCATCCATGTCTGAGGGGCAGCGGGGACTGCAATATTGACCGCAAACAAGCTCTTGAAGCCAATACCCCCAACGTAATACTCCTCATCAAACGCATTTCGAAGATGCGCAGCCAACGTCCAGCCGGCCTCTTCGTCGCTCAATGCCAGACGGAAATTTGCGACTGTGTATGAGTCAATCTTGCTGCCAGGATTCAGGGTATCGTGGGTTGAACTGAAGTAAGTTTCAGCCTGGCCGTATAGCTCGCCGTAGACCGCGAGTTCCAGTCCACTACCCACCTGAAAGCGAGCATCAGCGAAGACAGATCCCGACCACTCGGGGGTATCGGGATACGGACCAAAGGCCGTGTCGGGGTTGTCAAGCACCGAAACCATATTGTCGGTGAACTCAGCGTCCTGCAGGCTCAACGAGCCTCCAACAGTGAGCCAGTCTGAGGGCGCAAGGGTAAGATCGAGGTCCATACCAGTCATTTCGGCCTCGGGCACGTTCACCGTAATACCCGCAAGCGAACCAAAAATGGCAACATAATTAGATCGCTGCAGGTCTTCGACCACCATTCGATAAAACGCTAGATTGATCCGGGCCGGTGTTGCTCCGATGGCGCCGAGGTATTTGTAGCCCAACTCAACATCGACAGCCGCTTCCTCCCCGAATGTAGCATCTGCTTCATTACCACTACCGATTACAGGAGGGGCATAGAAGTTGAAACCCCCGCTTCGGAAACTCTTGCGACTGGTGGCATAGAGTAGCGTCTCGTCACTGAGCTGATACTGAAACCCCAGCGTCCAACTGACCTGGTTGAACGTTTCCGATAGTGGATCTACAAAGGTGGCGCCCGGAGGTGCTCCCGTGGTGAGAAAAAAGTCCTCATCATTGCGATCGAATTCAATATCTTCGGTGGAGTAGCGTGCGCCCAACGTGACCCCGAGCCCATCAATACCCGTCATCTCTCCTAGATCAAAGGTTCCCTGCCCGTAGACTGCAATCGTTTCATTACTGGTAACGCCCGAGTTGATCTGGCCAACCGGTGGTGCAATCGGTAGAAAATCGAACAGCACACTTAGCGAACGCTGCTCATCTTCCTCATCGGAATAGTAGAGACCCGTCACATAGGTAAGCAGGCCATCTGATGTCGTACCTTGAAGCTGCAGCTCCTCAGAAAACTGGGTGAGCTGGTTACGCCGCCCCACATCCGAAAGGTCGTCACTGGGGAAATGTGTGCCGTCGAATTCTCCCGTATTATTCTGATCCATATCGTTGTAGCCGATGATGTTTCGCAACTCGAGATTCTCTCCCAACTGTATAGTCGTTAGGTTAGAGATAATGAGGTTCTCTGCCATGTGCAGCGAAGGGGCATCGACTGAGGCGTCATGGAAATCCAGTTCGCGCTGCATCCTTGCCACCTCGGCTGACAAGCCCTCAGGGTTAACTCCTGGATGAGCTTCTAGAAAAAGATCCCAAGCTCCTTCAAAGCCGAAAGCGACGTCCATTAGAGGACTGTAGAGGATCGACGCTGGCACGAAAGCGACATCATTCGACGGGTTATAGGAATTGATGGCCACAGCGGTAATGTTATTTCCGTCCGCCTCGTAGTAGGTTGCGACGAATTCGTTAGACACGCTATCGCTAGGGTTGACTGTAAAACTTACACGGGCGCTCTTGCGCTCAATACCCCCGAGAGTCTCATCCAGAAAGCGGTTTTCCTGCCACCCGTCGTTATCTTGGTAGAAGCCACTGATCCGCAGCATCGCACGGTCCTCGGCGAGGGGAATGTTAATGGCGCCTTCGGCTTTCACTTCTCCGTAGTTGCCTCCCCAAACGCTGGCGTACCCCTCAAGCTCGTCGGTAGGTTTCTTCGTTGTGAATAGAACTGCACCCCCGGTTGAGTTACGGCCGAAAAGTGTGCCCTGCGGGCCCTTCAGAATTTGGATTCCGTCTAAGTCATAAAAAACTGATGAAGATGCCAACCCAATCTGAACCTCATTGATGTAGGGCAGAACACTAGGACGCGAGCTGCTGAATGCATCGACGGTCTGGCCTCGAATAGCGTAATTGAGCTGATTACCATTTTGTGCAGCCTTGACGGTGACTCCCGCCATGTTCTGCAGGTCCATCTCGGAGACAATCGCACGCTCACGTAGCTCATCACCACTAATGACCGCAAGGGATACGGGAGTGCGTTCGATGGTCTCCGCCCTACGCTGGGCGGTAACGACAACCTCCTCAAGAACGGGTACAGCGCCCTGCGCCGAGACCTGGGATGCATGCAACATGGCCAACAAAGTGGATGCGGGCAGCGTAGCCATCGAGAAAAACTTCTTATTCATACGGATCTCCCTCCGAGGGTAATTGTTATGAAGGAACCCATAGGCCGTGGATTGCCCGCTGCCTTCCGGGAACTTTGAGGGAATCGTGGCGCACTAAAAAATAAAAGTCAACATTAACGTTGATGTTAATTTGATGCGCTAATTAGGGATCGCCTAAAGGCGCTGCATCAGCGCCGTTTGGTTAATAACGATGGACGCGACCAAAGCCGTGGCCTTGCGAAACTAACGGAGACCAATGACTTCAGGCCACATTGGCCTCTAAGAGCCGGGCACTAAACCGGATAGCACTTGAGCCAACACAATATGTCCCAGTTAATGCGCCAGCCAATTGCCGACGGAATACGCGGGAATACAGTCGAACTCTGACCGACCAAATAAATGCCTAGACGCATAAGCAATTCACTTTTTAGTCAACTATCGTGTTGACATATATGCATTCTCGGATGTAGTTTCCGACCAATCGTTGACTAGCACGCGCACTTTTTACGCGGCATCGTGGGTGAAATTCATTGCCAAGCCCCTACCCCGCCCGCAATTACAGGCTAGAAAACGCAATCTGATAGCGGCCAATCGCCTCGGAGGAAAGCAGGTAATGCAAATCACACATACCATTGCAACGCTGGTCACCGTACTGCTGTCGCTGATCACTTACCCCTCGCTGGCCCTGGATATCACCGGCACGGTGCAAACCTCCAAAGGAGTCCCTCTGCCATTCGTGCGCGTGCGCAGTAGTGGGATTGGAGCGGCCGCGTTCTCCCATACGGTTTTCAGCACCGCCGACGGTGTCTTCGCAGCCAGGAACATAGATTTCGACCCTACATCCCTCGACATTGATTTCTTCCGAATTGGTTGGGAAGTCAAAGAGCGACACAGTGAGCTCGACGGAGACACCCTGCGACTAAGCGTCACGATGCAACCACTC
>Ga0181554_1004801_pt1 | contig 10824 bp, 9 predicted proteins | sample 011ome_16_FD_145602 | JGI IMG/M metagenome (GOLD analysis project Ga0181554, IMG submission 145602) | Coastal salt marsh microbial communities from the Groves Creek Marsh, Skidaway Island, Georgia - 011503CT metaG (spades assembly) | ecosystem: Environmental > Aquatic > Marine > Intertidal zone >... | reverse complement strand
GACGAAGGTGATGAGCGCCTTGGAATGGCCTTCGGGACGGCCGAGTTGGGCGTCCACCAATTCGATGAGCTTGTGCACCAAGTCGATGTTGCGCCATTCGTTCAGCCCGCCGACGTTGTAGGTGTCTCCCACCCAGCCGCGGGTGAGGATGACGTCAATTGCCGAGGCGTGGTCTTCCACCCAAAGCCAATCGCGCACGTTGACTCCTTGCCCATACACGGGCAGAGGCCGTTGGTCCACGATGTTTCGAATCATCAGCGGAATCAGCTTCTCTGGGAACTGATGCGAACCGTAGTTGTTGGAGCAATTCGAAATCACCACCGGCAGCCCGTAGGTGTGGTGATAAGCCCTGACGACGTGGTCGCTGGAGGCCTTGGAGGCGCTGTACGGCGACCGGGGGTCGTAGGGCGTGGTTTCGGAAAAGAGCCCTGTGTCCCCGAGCGAACCGTACACCTCGTCGGTGCTGACGTGGTAGAACAGGGCGCGGTCCATGCAACCGCGTGTTGTCCACGCTTGCTTTGCCACGTTGAGCAGGGTTGCCGTGCCGAGGATGTTGGTCTCCAAAAACGCCAACGGGTTGGTGATGCTTCTGTCCACGTGGCTTTCTGCCGCAAGGTGAACCACCGCGTCAAATTCATGTGCCTCAAACAGCTCAACAAGCAAGTCTGCGTCGCGGATGTCCCCGCGAACGAAGGTGTAACGCTCGTCGTGTTCAAGGTCTTTGAGGTTGGCAAGGTTCCCTGCGTAGGTCAAAACATCGAGGTTGACGACCCGCGTCGAAGGGTGTGTGCGAAGCAATCGACGGATCACATGCGACCCGATGAACCCCGCTCCCCCAGTGACCAGGATGGAGGCAAACGAACGGTCTTTTTTCGGGGGAGTGGGAGCGAAGTCCATGTCAGCAAGTTCGGGTCAAAGGCTCCAGTAGTCCAAATCCCCAGTCCTTCCTCGGAACACGCCCTTCACGTCGACGACGGTGCCGTCTCCATCGCGCAGCAGGTGGCGGAATTCCGCTTCCCCGTAACCGGCGTATTCGGCGTGATTGACCGCGGCAATGACCGCGTCGTACGCGCCTGCTTCGGCTTCCGGCTTCAGCGTCAACTCGTATTCGTCGCGGACTTCCTCTGGGCTGGCATGCGGGTCCACAATGTCGATGTCCACGTTGAACGATTCCAGCTCACGGATGACGTCGATGACCTTGGTGTTCCGGATGTCTGCGACGTTTTCTTTGAACGTGAGGCCCAAGACAAGCACGCGGGCTTGGAGCGGGTTGATGTCGCGCGCCAGAAGTCGTTTTACCGTCTGTTTCCCGACGTAAAAGCCCATGCTGTCGTTGACGTAGCGACCGCTGTTGATGACGCGGGCGTGGTACCCGAGCTTGTTGGCCTTCCACGTGAGGTAGTAGGGGTCGATCCCAATGCAGTGGCCGCCGACGAGACCCGGCTGGAACTTCAGGAAATTCCACTTTGTGCCGGCTGCTTCGAGAACTTCAAAGGTGTTGATCCCCACCTTGTTGAAGATGATGCTCAACTCGTTGACCAACGCGATGTTGACGTCGCGCTGGGTGTTTTCGATGATTTTGGACGCTTCCGCCACGCGAATGCTGCTCGCGCGGTGGGTGCCGGCCTTCACGACCAGGTCGTACGTGCGCGCCACAGTGTCGAGGGTGGGTTCGTCGCAGGCGCCCACCACCTTCACGATCGTCTCAATGGTGTTGACCTTGTCCCCGGGATTGATGCGCTCCGGGCTGTACGCCACGAAGAAGTCGGTACCCATTTTCAGGCCGCTCACCTCTTCGAGGACCGGCACGCAGTCCTCCTCCGTGCATCCAGGATACACCGTGCTTTCGTACACGACCACGTCGCCTGGCTTGAGCGCGCGGCCCACGGTGCGCGAAGCGGCGAGCAACGGACCCAAGTCCGGTTGGTGGCTCGAATGAATCGGCGTCGGGACGGCGACCACGTGGAATTGCGCGGATTTCAGGTCGTCGGCGTTCGCCGTGAAGGTGATGTCGCGGCCTTCAAATCCTGCGGGAGGCACTTCTTCCGAAGGGTCTTCGCCCCGCTTCATCATCTCGACGCGTCCTTCGTGGATGTCAAAGCCAACGACTTTGAGGTGCTTGGCGAAGGCCAAAGCAATGGGAAGGCCGACGTAGCCGAGGCCCACCACCGAAAGGGTTGCTTCTTTGCTCAGGAGCTGCTCGTGCAGGTTGTTCATGCGAGGCGAAGTTGGTCGTTTTCGAGTTGGTAGGATTGCCCGGATGCCGGACAGACTGCCCGCCCGGCGTGGTCGAATTCGAGTTGACATCCGTGGGCGGACATCCAGCCCACGCAGACCGCGGGAACGCCGGCGACCAGGGCGTGGTCGGGGACGTCTTTGGTGACCACGGCACCTGCAGCCACGAAGCAATGCCTTCCGAGCGTGATGCCGCACCGGACGGTGGCGTTGGCCCCGACGGTGGCGCCTCGTTTGACCAAGGTGGGTTCGTATTCCCCGCGCCGGGTTACCGCGCTTCGCGGGTTGCGCACGTTGGTGAACACGCACGAGGGGCCGAGGAAGACGTCGTCTTCGACCGTGACTCCTTCGTACAGGCTCACGTTGTTCTGCACTTTGACGTTGGCCCCGAGCGTGACGCCGCGGGCGACGAACGTGTTTTGGCCTAAGCTGGAATTCCGGCCGACGACCGCCTCAGGCATCACGTGGCAAAAATGCCAAACCTTCGCACCCTCGTGCAGCACGGCACCCTCGTCCACAACCGCAGACGGGTGCACCAACGTCGTGGGGTGAATCAAGTCGGACATCAGCGTGTGGTGTACGATTCGAAGTTTTTGTGTTCGCTTCGGTGCAAGTCCTCCTGGCTGAGTCCTTTGAAGTAGTCGTAGGTCAGCTTGAGTCCTTCCGACCGAGCGACCTTGGGTTCCCACCCGAGGACTTCGCGTGCCCGGGTGATGTCGGGTCGGCGTTGTTTGGGGTCGTTGACGGGCAACGGCTTGCGGATGACCTCCACGTCGGAACCGGTCAGTGCCAGGATCTCCTCGGCGAATTCGGCGATGGTGATTTCGTCCGGGTTGCCGATGTTGACGGGGCGCGTTTCGTCGCTGAAGTGAAGCCGTACGATGCCTTCCACCAGGTCGTCGACGTAGCAGAAGCTGCGGGTTTGGGACCCATCCCCAAACACCGTCATCGGCTCTCCCCGCAAGGCCTGCCCGATGAAGGCAGGCAGCACCCGGCCGTCGTTGAGACGCATCCGCGGACCGTAGGTGTTGAAAATGCGCACGATGCGGGTCTCGAGGCCATGGAAAGTGTGGTACGCCATGGTGATGGCTTCCTGGAAGCGCTTGGCCTCGTCGTACACGCCGCGCGGGCCGACGGTGTTGACGTGGCCCCAATACTCTTCGTGCTGGGGGTGGACCTCAGGGTCGCCGTAGATCTCGCTTGTGGAGGCGATGGTGATGCGGGCGCCTTTGGCTTTGGCCAAACCCAAACACCGGTGCACGCCCAACGACCCCACCTTCAAGGTTTGAATCGGAATCTTGAGGTAATCGATCGGGCTGGCGGGCGAGGCGAAGTGCAAAATGTGGTGCAGCGGGCCACTGACGTGAATGTACTCGGTGACATCTTGGTGGACGAAGTTGAAATTGGGGAGCGGGAGCAAGTGCTCGATGTTCCGCATGTCTCCCGTAATCAGGTTGTCCATCGCCACGACCTGAAAGCCGTCCCGCACGAAGCGGTCGCACAGGTGCGATCCCAAGAACCCGGCAGCGCCGGTAATCAGAACGCGCTCGCTTGCGTTGGTAGTTTCGTTGCTGCTCATGGCTGTGCTTCCATTGTGGGACGCCCGATGCTTCGGTACGTCCAGCCCAATTTCGCAAGCTTGCTCGTTTCGTACAGGTTGCGCCCATCGAAAATGACCTTGGCGTTCATCTTTTCGGCAAGCGCGTCAAAGTCAGGTGTTCGGAAGGCTGCCCACTCGGTGCAGATCAGCAGGCAATCGGCGCCTTCCACGGCATCCATCGCGCGCTTCCTGTATCCGATGCGGTCCCCGATGCGCGCCTTGACGTTGTCCATGGCTTCCGGGTCAAACGCCACGATCTCGGCGCCGGCCTCGAGAAGCTTGTCAATCATGTACAACGAAGGAGCTTCGCGGATGTCGTCGGTCTCCGGCTTGAACGCGAGACCCCAAAGCGCCACCTTCACCCCCGTCAAGTCGCCTCCGAAGTGGGCGCGCATGGGTTCGAAGAGGACGGTTTTTTGGGATTCGTTGACGGCCATCACGCTCTCCAAGATGTGGAAATTGTGGCCAGCCTCCTTTCCGCTCTTGTGCAGGGCTTGGACGTCTTTGGGGAAGCAGCTCCCGCCGTAACCGATGCCGGGAAACAGGAAACGGGCGCCAATTCGAGAGTCCGTTCCCATGCCGCGTCGGACCATGTCCACGTCGGCGCCCACGAGCTCGCAGAAATTGGCCACTTCGTTCATGAAGGTGATTTTGGTGGCGAGGAAGGAATTGGCGGCGTACTTGGTCAATTCTGCACTGCGCTCGTCCATGAAGATGACGGGATTGCCCTGGCGGACGTAGGGCTTGTAGAGCTCCTCCATCATTTGCCGGCCCCGTTCGCTCGAGCATCCCACCACAATTCGGTCGGGTTTCATGAAGTCGTCCACCGCGAAGCCTTCACGAAGGAATTCGGGGTTGGACACCACGTCGAAATCCACGGTGGCGTGCGCCGCGATGGCGTCGCGGACTTTGTCTGCAGTGCCCACAGGGACCGTGCTCTTGTCGACCACCACTTTGTAGGAGGACATGATGTGGCCCAATTGGTCTGCCACGCCAAGAACGTAGCTCAGGTCCGCCGAACCGTCTTCGTCTGGAGGCGTGGGCAGCGCGAGGAAGACGATGTCTGAGCGGTCGACGGCGTGTTTGAGGTCCGTTGTGAACTCCAGCCGACCGGCTTCGATGTTGCGGTCAAACAGCGTTTCGAGGTTGGGCTCGTAAATCGGCACCACCCCGTTTTTCATCGCCTCCACCTTGGCTTCGTCGATGTCCACGCAGATCACGCGGTTTCCGGTTTCGGCGAGGCAGGTGCCCGTGACGAGGCCGACGTATCCGGTTCCAACTACAGCGATGTTCATGGGGAGGTTGTTAGGCTTGGTTCAAGTGGAGGACAAAAGTCGAAAAAGTTCCGCAACCACCCGACGCTGCATCTCGGGCGTGAGCTCCGTGTGCATCGGCAAGGCCAAAATGCGCCCCGCCACGTCGTGCGCGACGGGCGTTCCGCCCGCGACCGTGGTCGCGGCGCCGGCGAAGGCGGGTTGCGAGGACAGGGGGGTGGGGTAGTAGACCGCCGTGGGAATTCCGGCGCTGCGGAGCTGGGCCTGGAGGGCGTCGCGGTCGGTGCCGTGAGGGAGCAGGACGCAGTACTGGTGAAAGAGGTGCGTACTGAGGGGGTCGCGAGCGGGGGTCGTGACTGAGCGGCCGTTGCTGAACCGGGAATCGGCAAACAGGTCGTCGTACTGCGCGGCGGCCGCACTGCGACGGGCCACGAGGTCCGGCCAGTGGCCGAGCTTCACGCGAAGGAACGCGGCCTGCAGGCCGTCGAGCCGGGAATTGACCCCCACTTCGAGGTGGTGGTATTTGCGTTCGGCGCCGTGGTTGGCGAGCCGCCTCACGCGGCCTGCGAGGCCGGGATCCCGGGTCAGGACAGCTCCCCCGTCCCCGAGCGCCCCGAGGTTTTTGCTCGGGAAGAAGCTCGTCGTTCCCACGGCCCCCATCGTCCCTGCAGAACCGGACACGCGGTGACCACACCACGCGGCGCCGAGGCTTTGGGCGTTGTCTTCCACGAGGTGCAGGCCGTGTTCTTCAGCCCAGGGCACGAGGGCGTCCATGTTGGCGCATTGCCCAAACAAATGCACCGCCATCACCGCCCTGGTGCGCTCCGTCCTGGCACGCTCCGCCGAGGCCGGGTCGAGCTGGAACGTGGCGGGATCGATGTCGGCAAAGACCGGGGTGGCTCCGACCTCGCACACCACTTCGGCCGAGGCGATGAACGAAAAGTCTGGCACGATGACCTCGTCGCCGGGCCCGATGCCGAGGGCCCGCAAGGCCAAGGCAAGCGCGTCCGTCCCGTTCCCGCACCCCACCACGTGGCCTTCGAGGTTCATGGTGTCGGCAAGCTCCGATTCGAAGGCGTCCACGTGGGCCCCTCGAATGAAGGCCGACGCGTTCACCACCTCGTCCATGGCGCGGTCCAGCTCGGGCCGAAGCCGGGCGTGCAGCCCACCCAAGTCCACCAAGTGGATGGCGGGCAAATCCGGGGAAGTCGAAGGGGTGGAGGCGTCGTGAACCATCTCGGAAAGGCGAAGATAGCGCGTACCTTGCCCCCATGAAACGCGCGACGACCTGGAGGTGCTTGGTGCGCATGGGCAACCCGCTTGGGGCGGTCCTGTTGGGGGGCGCCTTGGGCTTGTTTGAAGGTCCTCTCCTGCATGCCCAAACCGACCGCGACCTCGACCAAGTTTCGGTGCGTTCTCCGCACGTTGGCCTGGTGTTCGGCAGCTTGGCACCGCAGGGCGATTGGGCTGCACGGTACGGGTTCTTTGGCGAAGTCGGCATGACGGCGGGGTTGAAAACGGAATCCAACGGCTACCTCTACGTGAAGGCGACTTCGCTCAGCGGCGCCGACGTGAACGAGCCCGGGTTGCTCTCCGACCTGACCACCGAGCAGGGCCACATCATCGACAACGAAGGCGACGTTGCCCAAATCACGGTGACGGGCCGCGGCGCGCAGTTTGGCCTCGGTATAGGGAAGATTTTCCCCACGGCCAACAGCAACCCCAACAGCGGCTGGATGGTGAAGGTCGGCGCGGGGTCCCTCCACCACAACGTGCATTTTCTGTACACGGAAAACCGCATCAGTCCGCTCGAAGGCGAGCGAGTCAAGGGCTACGACCGGATGCGGTGGGGGGTCTACGGCGAGGTTTGGGCGGGGTATTGGCTCATGAGCAACGACCAGCGAATCAACGCGTTTGCGGGCGTCAGTGCAGCCGTGGCCAAGACCTTTGCTCTGCGGAGCATCAACTTCGACACGCTGGAGCCCAACGCGCCGGAGGTTTGGGACGGATGGATGGGCTTTGAAGCGGGCTGGGTCTTCCACATTTACAAACGCGCCGCAAAAGAATTCTGGTACTGATGCCGCTGTGGACCCTTCGCGTTGGGAGTGTGTTGTGGGCTTTCCTGCTGCGCGCTTTGGCCGCTTTAGGCCACCGAAGGGCAGGCGCACGCGTCGCCATTCGCCACGAAGGCCAAACCGCCGTCCTCGCCCACCGAGGCACTCCCCTCATGTGGTTCCACGTCGCCAGCCTCGGCGAACTCGAGCAGGCCATTCCGGTCATGCAGGCCTTTCGTGCCGCTCACCCGGCCACGCCGTGGCTCCTGACCGTCTACTCGCCCTCGGCGTGGCACCCCCTCCACTCCAAGGGTCTCCCGGCCGCAATCCCCGGCTGGCGCGACGGCGACCTCGCGGCCGTCCTCCCCGACGACCGCCCCGGCACGTGGCGCACGTGGCTCGACACCGTCCCGTTCCGGGCCCTCGCCCTCGCCAAGTACGACCTGTGGCCCAACCTGTTGGCCGCGTGCCGCTCGCGGGATCTCCCCGTGCACGCCTTCGCTGCAGCGCCCTCGAGCACCCGCCCCAACCCGACGCCTTCCACGCCCGCCCTGTGGCGCCTGCTCAATTCGATCAGCGTCCAAGACGCCGATGCCGCCGAAGCCTTCGCGCGGATCGGGCTCGCCGCCAACGTGACAGTGGACGGCGACCCCCGCGTCGAACGCGTCCTGTCCCGCCCTGGCTCACCTTCCCAAGTTTGGACCGAATGGGCCGCCTCGGCCTCCCAAGTTGTGGTCGCGGGAAGCACGTGGCCCGAGGAAGAGCGCGCCCTCCGCAGCCTCGACTGGCACCCCGCCCGGCGCCTCGTCCTCGTGCCGCACGACCTCTCCGGCGCTCACCTCTCCGCCCTCGATCGGCAATGGGAGGGAGGGGCCATCCGCGCCTCTGAATGGCAAGACCTCGCCCCCGAGGCTCGCAGTCGCTGGAGCGTCGTCATCGTCGACAGCACGGGCATGCTCTTCGACCTTTACCGCATCGGCACGGTCGCCGTGGTGGGCGGTGGGCACGGCACGGGCCTTCACAACGTCCTCGAACCCGCCTCCGCAGGCCTCCCCGTTGTCACCGGTCCCGACCTCGGCGCGTTCCGCGAAGCCCACGCCCTTCAGGACCTCGGCGCCCTCACCTCCGGGGACGTCGCCGACCTGACCAACGCCTGGCTCGCCGACGCCGCCAGCTGCCGCCAATTTGGCGCCGCCGGCCTCGCCTGGCTCCAATCCCAGCAGGGCGCCTCCCATCGCATTGTTCAGCGCTGGACATGACTCGAATTTGTGCGATGTACTTTTGCTCGGCACTTTGCGCCAACTTGCCCGGATGGTGGAATTGGTAGACACGACAGACTTAAACTCTGTTGACCCGAATGGGTCGTGCGGGTTCAAGTCCCGCTCCGGGTACCAAAAGAAAGAAGCCGCCAACGCGGCTTTTTTCACGCCTGACCTCAAACGTGCATCGGCTATTCCTCCACCTCCTTACCTTCGCAACGAATCGATTCAGAATGATGTTTCAAACGAACCCTCGCCCTCTCGGGCTTTTGGTCGCCAGCGCCTTGATGACGTTGGCATTCACAGCGGACGCACAATCGTACCGCGGCAAGCGTGCCGGGCGCGCCAACCCAACAGGCTACGTGGCCAATTGCAACATGGCCGGCACGGTCTTCATGGACGTTGGTAAGTCGTTCTCAGCCGTCAACGGCGGACGCTGCGTGCTCAACGGATCGCGCTTCGAAAACAGCGAACCCTCGGGGGACATGGGGCCCATCGTGCCGCTTGACGGCATGGACCTGCGTCATTCGTCGTGGGTGGCTGTGGATTTTTTGACCCCCCCGTCGCTGCGCTACGCCAACGCCAGTCAAGCCAATTTCTCGGCCATTCACATGGACGGAGAGCCCGTGGAAATGGTGGATGCGACAGGATTCATCGCCACCAAGGCCAAGTTCCACGGAGCCCAAATGGCCTCGTGGTACGTCCAAGGTGCGAGCTACGACGAAGCGGAGTTTAGCTCCACCTTGCTTCAGGCGTGGACGACGGACCCCCTGTCCTACGAGGGGTTGTACCCTTCGGCTCCCGAAAGCAGCCGCGCCCTCAGTGCACGAGGCGCCAGCTTCGAAAATTGCCTCTTGGAGGAATGCAACATCTCCGGTGGCGACTTCACGGACGCCACGTTCTTGTTGACCAAGTTCACGGAGGAGTGCATCTTCAACGGCTCCAACTTCACCAACGTGATGTTTGACCAAACCGACGTGGTCGAAGCCAGCCTGAGCGGCGCCAACTTGCGCGACGTCCGTGTGGACAAGTCGAAGTTTGAGAACTGCAACCTCACCGGCGCCCAATTCGTGAATGCCATGATCCGCAACAGCTCCTTCAAGGGCGCCACCATGCGCGGGGTCTCCTTCCAAGGCGCGATGGTGGACGGAGCGGACTTCACCGGCACCGACCTCAGCACCTGCAACCTCACCGGCGCAGTGATGAAAAAGCTCGTGGGTACGGCTCCTGCGCTTCCCCAAGACTACGTCATCAAGAAGTACGACGACGAGTCTGTGGACGCCAACGGAGACACCCTCCGCACTCGCGTGTACGACATCGTCATCAGCGAGGCCCGTTACAACGACGGCCTGCGCGAGAAGAATTGACGAATCGCGGCAAGTCCGCTTGCCGTTTCCGAATTTCGACCAAGAAAAAGGGCTGCCCACGGCAGCCCTTTTTTCATGAGGCGATGCGAGCGTACTCGCAGCGGAAGAAACCAACTCAGTCCTCGATGACTTCCACGCGGAAGGTGTCGCCCTGGCTGATCTTCTCGACGAGGTCCAGGCCCTCCGTCACCTTGCCAAAGCAGGTGTGGTTGCGGTCCAAATGCGCGGTGTTTTCGCGGTTGTGGACGATGAAGAATTGCGATCCGCCTGTGTTTCGGCCTGCGTGGGCCATGCTCAGCACACCTTTGTCGTGGTGCTGGTTGTCGCCGTCCAGTTCGCAGTCGATGGTGTATCCCGGTCCACCGCTTCCAATGCCCTGCGGACATCCACCCTGGGCCACAAACCCGGGGATCACGCGGTGAAACTTCAATCCCTCGTAAAAGCCCTCCTTGGCGAGCTTCACGAAGTTCGCGACCGTGTTGGGCGCGTCTTTCTCAAAAAACTCCACGGTCATCGTGCCGTGGTCGGTGTGAATCTTGGCGTTCATGCCGCAAAGATGCATTACCTCTCCAAACCAAACCCCTTCTTCGCCCACAGATGTGAATTCGTCTCTCCTGGAGTTCCCCACACCAGGCCTGCGAAAGCACATAATGTCGTATTTTGCAATGTCTTAACCTCATGAAACTCCGACGTTCGATGAACCGCTTCTTCACACTTCTCTTAGCTGCTTCTTGCTTGACTGCTGTTGGGCAGGTGCCCGACTATGTGCCGACCGAAGGCCTAGTAGTTTGGTGGAATTCAGGGTACTCAGGAACTACAGAAACTAGCGGTGCTATTCCGACCGTTGGGAGGTGGGGTTTGGAAGGTGAAGCAATGTTTTTTGATGGACAAGACGACTTTGTGCAGCTTAACGATTTGATCCTGCCTCAAGGAGCTGAACTAAGGACCACGAGTATTTGGTTCAACCGTTCCTCAATTGCGGACAACTTTGAAACTCTCGTGAATTATGGTCCTGCTTCATCGAATGAGCGTTGG